>JACXTT010013237.1_pt1 | contig 10879 bp, 17 predicted proteins | sample 9270951 | NCBI WGS metagenome assembly JACXTT01 (sample SAMN15532306, study PRJNA645909) | rock metagenome | isolation source: weathered quartz diorite | place: Puerto Rico | collected 2017-06-21 | reverse complement strand
AACGGCAGAGTTGACGCGGCGGCGCGAATTCATTCCAGCATCGCCGCACCAGTCATGATGCGAAACACGCTCCCGCCGCTCGCGTCCAACGATTTGTTGGGCATGCGTTCAAGCAATTTGGGGCGCGCGTTTGAAGCGCGAAACGATGAATGCGACACCGGTTGCCAAGAGTAAGTAAATAACCGATAGAACGAGCTCCTGCCGCGCTTCACCACGAACGTAAGCATAAACAAAGATTGGCAAGAGACAGATGCCACCGAGCCACCAATACGATCGTGACACAAGCGAAGCGACAAACACAGCCGCGATTATAGCCGCGGCCGGAATGAGGACAAACGCTTGCACGACCATGAACCGTTCGAGTCCTGCTTTGTTTGTACTCGGGCCGCTGCCGACAAAGAAAAGCCATGCCACATACGTGCCCCCGAATACGAGAACAAAACTGAGGATAACACCAACAACACAGACGATCAGGTTTCGCAGCATGGAGAATGTCGTCAGAGTAATACGAGCATGCCCAACGGCGGAGTTGACGCGGCGGCGCGAATTCATTCAACCATCGCCGCACCAGTCATGATGCGAAACACGCTCGCGCCGCTCGCGTCCAACGATTTGTTCGATGCGTTCACATCGAAGGAGAGCGCGATGGTTTACCGAACATTGAAACGGTGATTTCGACAGGCAGTCGTTTAGGAGCGCCCCAACGAAAGAACCAACGCAACTCCCGAGGCGCTTGGTCACCACCATATTCGATCATCCTAGCCTCCAACAGAAAGTAAGATGAAATGCGTACGCGTTGCGACCGCGCATACCGTTCGGCAATTTTCAACGCTCGTTGCATTGTGAGTCGCGGTCGCGCCCAAGTCTTGTTCAGCGGAAGTCTTGCAATGTCCGCCTGAGTAATGTTGGGATCGACGATTGTGTTTTGCAAATCGACACTCGGTTCGGGTGACGGTCGCGGCGAAGCGGTAGATTGCGACTGGCCGAGTGCGATGCTACCGGCACAGACAACCAATATTGTTAAGAAAGCGAATCGCACCTTTTCGAAATAAGAAAGCATCGAACGGCGGAGTTGACCGGGCCACGGCGCTACCGAGCAGCTTAGCCGGATCACGCTTGATGCGAAACTCGCTCCCCGTGGCTCCGGTCCAACGATTTGTTCGGCCGCCGGTTAGTTAAGAACACATCTTGCGCGACAGTTCACGGCGACGCTTCTCGCTGCAATCGTCGCAACTAGCCTCCGGAGGATGAACCCTGATTTCCACGTCCGTTGCGCCGAACCAGACCGGCTTAAGTTTCTTTTCAGCTGTCGCGAATGGCAAGATGCGAAAACCAAACCGTACCAGTTCCCGACGCGTGCCAGCGTCATCTTTAGCGGGATCGAAAGTCCAGTCCCGTGCGGCATTGACCGCCGCGGGTCGCAATAAAGGATGACCATAGAGAACATCCGTCGCGTTGACATGACCCGTTGCGTCGATGGATACCAACACACCCACCGTCCCCTGGGCGCAAGCGGACTTGGCGATGAGCGGGTACGTTGGAAGTTTCGTCGTCAGTGGTTGCGGCCGCGACGGAAAACGCGTTTGCGCGAGAGCGACAAGCGCGCACAGCGTAACGCTTACCAACGTAACGACACTCGCGAGTGACTTACTTTTCATGTGCGATGCGGCCGAACGGCGGAGTTGACGCGGCGGCGCGAATTCACGCAAGCATCGCCGGACCAGTCATGATGCGAAACACGCTCCCGCCGCTCGCGTCCAACGATTTGTTCGGCGCGTTGCCTATTTAACGCGATAGTCTCCGCTATAGAAAACGTAGCAGGGCAAAACCATTTCAGGTCTAAGGACATCTTTGGGCGCGCCATCAATGAAGGAGATGCCGAGACTTGGAGGCAAAGGTTTACCGTCAACCGTTTCGTTTTTGACGATTGAGAGAGTCTCTACGCTTTCGTCGCATTTATGTTCACGGCGCACATGTAATTCGTAGAGTTTCGAATGGTCGAAGAAACCTTTTCGCAGCGGCGGATCCAATTTGAAATTGTGGAAAAGATAAGCAAGTAATACCGGTTTCATTTTGGTTGATCCGTTTTCAGGCTCGACGTCGAAGATGAACAACTGCCATAACGGTCCAACACCCGCGCCATATGGACGATCAACCTCGGCAAGCACCCGTCCGTTAAGAGTTTCCCTTTCCGGCAGCTCAGAGCCTTGAGCAAACGAAGTAACCTTAGACGCCGAGAATACCACCAAAGATGCAATGAGCAACGGAGCAAGTTTGAGCTTTGAGTTCATGTCTGCAAAAGCGCCGAACGGCGAAGTTGACGCGGCGGCGCGAATTCATTCAACCATCGCCGGACCAGTTATGATGCGAAACACGCTCCCGCCGCTCGCGTCCAACGATTTGTTGTGCGCGTCAAGATTTTTGCGGCAATCGTGCGCCACATTTCGCACAATATTCAGCCTTACTGAACCATGCGTGATTATACGTGGTCTTGCCGCACGCGTCGCAGATGATAGTGTTCCTGATGTTCAAATAGGTAATAACAATAACCGCCGCCCCGAACAACAAAACAAGGGGTGATGCTCCCATGCCGAGCACGATTAGAATAAAGAAGCCGCCCCCATACGCGATCGTAAACCATCGGTGGAATCGACGCTTTAGGTTTGCGTCGGGATAGATTCGAAAGTAGATCAGACTGCCCGAGCCAATGAGAACGGAAGACCCAAACCAGATGATCCACAAAAGACCGCCAATATGTTCAGAGACAAGGGGCTTCATTGTTCCGGAGCCTTCCGTGGTCAGAAAGACAAGCGCACAACGTCTGAGTTGACGCGGCGGCGCGATTTCACGAACGCATCGCCGGACCAGTCATGATGCGAAACACGCTCCCGCCGCTCGCGTCCAACGATTTGTTATACGTCGCTGGTTGCCAACACGCGCGCTGAAAATGAGCGCGGATCGTGCAACGCGGAACGCAGCGACGAAGCCCGCGATTGCGAACCAACAGAAATTGCGAGCGAAGAACGAAAGTCGCGTTCAAAAGCAGGCATCGCAAACATCGTGTTTAGAAAATACCAAGTCACATCGTCAAGTGATTCGTTGGCATGCCAGGTCGTCATGATAACGGACTCGTCGTGTTTGTACGGGTCGCATTCGTCGGCAATGTCGTGAACCCGTTCGCAGTCCGAACCCCAACAAACAAAAGAAACGCAGCCCGCATCGATCAGCGTTTTGACGAAAGCGATGATCTCGTCATGCGTCGCACCGCGAGCGTCCCAAGCAATAAGTGTCCCGAAGTGTTTCGAGCTGACTTTGATATGACGCGGAAGTTGATCTGGAGTTGTCAGCTCCAACATGAAAAGGCTTCGCTCCATCAGCGCATCATACGAGCATCGTTCGAGATTAGGCATAAGTGGCGACGTATAACGGTTGAGTTGACCGGGCCACGGCGTTAGCGAGCAGCTTCGACCGATCACGCTTGATGCGAAGCACGCTGCCCGTGGCTCCGGTCCAACGATTTGTTATGTTTCGCCCACGTCAGGACAAGCGTTTAGCCTTGCCAAGCCGTTTGAGATTGTACGCCTGAAGCGACACCACTCCCGTTTCCATGCAGACATCCGTGTACAGATGATCGGCGTCGGACGGCACGTAAGCAAAGACAAGGTAATCATCGCCAACACGAAAGTAAGCGGCGCAATCACTCGGCCCCGTAAAGACAACCATTTCCTGCGTCACTTGTCCCTTCCAGTAACGGTCGACCTGTAGTTTCACGCGCCAGCCGCGAAATTCGCCGCGCGTGGTTCCGTTGTAAAAGTCAACGGCGCGACCAACAAAAATTACCGTTGCTTTTTTGCGGGCGCGATTGAATGCCGCTTTTCGAGACTCGCCTTCGCAGAGACACGCGAACGCCGATGGCACAAAGACGAGGAGCGCAAACCAAAGGATCAGAGTTCGTTTTTGCGGCAAAAGAAGAAACATAACGGCGGAGTTGACCGGGCCACGGCGCTACCGAGCAGCTTAGCCGGATAACGCTTGATGCGAAAGTCGCTTCCCGTGGCTCCGGTCCAACGATTTGTTCGATTTCGCCGTTGTCATGAAAACGGACTGTCGCGTCCCAACATGTTCCGAAGAAAGGACGCAACAGTCTGGCCTTCAGGAACTTCTGGGACAGCGGGTCGTGCGATTCCAGCGCCCAACCCGATTTCGGTCCCATCGCAAAAGATTTTGACAGATGCTGTGGGCCACGCCCAAACAATGGTTTCTGTCTCGCCACGTTCGACCTCAAAGGAGCCTTGCCGAGTAGCTTCGGCGACTAGGACGAAGGTCACGCCCGGCGCCATTTCGATCTGCTCACCCCATGGTTCAAGGTGAAAGACTTGCGGCACTCCAGAATCATTTGTGACATGAATCGAGGATTCGTACTTCATCGCTAAGTAGCCAAGAAGAAATCGAACGGCGGAGTTGACGCGGCGGCGCGAATTCATTCAAGCCTCGCCGGACCAGTCATGATGCGAAACACGCTCCCGCCGCTCGCGTCCAACGATTTGTTGGGTTTCGCCGATAGAACAGAAGCACTCATTTTACCAGTTCGACGCGAACCCTCGGCGGAATCGTCGCCTTTGTTAGGTCGAGCGCGTCATTGGTGATTGGAAGCACGATATCACCGGCGAAGTCCATTGAAACAATGATGGCGAAACGCGACAAGGACGATTTGTCGTTCTTCCCATCGACACCCCATAGCATTAAAGAATCAGAGTCAACGGTTTTGTTTTGGTATTGCAATTTGACGCGAATGATAGGTTCGGCTTTCGAATAGATTGCTAGTTTCCAAAGTGGTGTCGTTGACGAGCCGTATTGAAGCAAGCCCCGAAAATCGTCGCGATAAGGTTCGAGAGCAGCAGTAATCGCGTTGTGCGAATGGAACGCGACGTAGCGATAGAGGCCGGTGTTAGGAACAATCACCGACGCCAGTTTGCCTGTTGAGGAGAACACACGCCGCCCCGTTTCGAGGTTGAAAAAGAAGTTGGTAGCGATGGAGGCGCAACACCCATATTTGGTCACGAGATAGAATTCATCGAATACTTGACCTTCGTCACCGTCCTGTTCGATGGACCAAGCTTTCTTTGATAGGTTTGGTTCAAACCAAGCATCCACTTTGACGAAACCCTTGCCGCCCTCGGTTCCTAGTTTGTGATCGCGACGGAATTCCTCAAGAAGAAGCAGCGCCCCCGGCAGCGGTTGCGTCGGCATATCAACATACGTGAAGCGTCGGTTGATTGTGGTGACGACAGGAGTGCCATCTTTGTCACGAGTCGTTTTGATGGAAGAAGTTGCAGTGCGGTCGAGCCCGTCGGGAGTTTGCGCGTGAACACAAACCAGCGCCGCGAAAAGTACGACGAGTATCGAAAGCGTCTTCATGACGGTTACAACGCGAAACCCAACGGTTGAGTTGACGCGGCGGCGCGATTTCATTCAGCCTTCGCCGGACCAGTCATGATGCGAAACACGCTGCCGCTGCTCGCGTCCAACGATTTGTTGGCCGTCGCCGTTAGCGAGTCAGGTCAGAGTCGCCCCGCCGCAACGCTGGCCGATATTTTAGAACGTCCTTCGAAATCGGTTCGTTGATTTTTATGTCGTGACGAGTTTCTTCAGCAACGAATACACGCCGAATGCCTTTTTCAACACTTTCGTCAAAGGAGCCATACGAGTAAACCGTTTTGGTTTTGCGTAAGAGGTGCGTCTGTTTGCCGACCCATAACGTCCAAGGTGCGCCAGACAAATTAGTGTCGATGACGTAGCACATTTCTCCGTCAACACGCTCTTCCTTGGTTAGAGTCACTGCTGGAGTCATCCGCAACAAGTCGTCGAACGAGACAACGCTGGCCTTCGATACCAGCATGCTGATGATTGGGAAAACCGCGCCCGATGAAGATCGAGCCGCCTCATCGACGGTGATGTCCAAATATTGGCTGCGGAACAGCGCAAACGTCGTACTGCGAGCGCCCATACTTGGCATCCAAGTGTAAACGTCTCGGCCATCATACCAAACGGAAGATTCGCGTTCTGATCGTTTGGCTTTCCAGTCGAACCGGAACAGATTGGGTCGCTGGAAATATGTGCGAAAGGAAACTAGAGTTTCGCCAGCGCGCGGTGGCTGCTGAAAAGAGATGTTCTGCAAAAGCGCAATCTTTGGTTCTGTCTGGGCCACGATTGCTTCGCCGCTGTCTTGATATGACGAGATGCTTTTGTAGTGCGCGACCATTGCGTTGAGGATTTCGCGCGCCGCTGGCCTCGTTTGCGAATAGACAACCGTGGAGTACGAAAGTATAAGGACCGCGACGATTAGTTTTGCAAGAGTTGCCATTTGAGAGTTAGACGGCCAACGGTTGAGTTGACGCGGCGGCGCGAATTCATTCAAGCATCGCCGGACCAGTCATGATGCGAAACACGCTCCCGCCGCTCGCGTCCAACGATTTGTTATGCAGCGGTTGCGTCCCGTACGAATGCGCTCCCGAGAGCGGCGCAAAATTGCCGCAGCCGGTTTTCGCTGATTTCGGCAGCAACATAGAACGGGTCAACCGGAATATCATGCCAAGACAAAATAATCTTATCGCAGCGATAGACACGCAGATGGCTACACACCTCTGGCTCGGCGTGATTTTGAGAGAACGCGGCGAGCGTATGGCAAGTGTCTTCGGTCACGGGCGTGTAGAAGATCTTAGGTCGCATGTTTAGAAAGCCGCAATCAGTTTCGTTTTCGTAAGTGGCGGGCCGTTCCAGTAACAGCTCTCCAATTTCCGGCAAAACAGGATCTTCCAAGCAAAGTACAGATCCGCCAAGATCAAGAGTAGGTAGATAGTAGAAAAATGCGGACAGATCGGCAGGCGATACTCTCCAACATGGAGACTCCACCATAGTCGGTAGTGCGAGATTCGTTTTCATCGACCTGTCAGTACTTGAGAAGCAGTTAGCTGCATAACGCTTGAGTTGACGCGGCGGCGCGAATTCATTCAGCCATCGCCGGACGAATCAAGTTACGAAACACGCTCCCGCCGCTCGCGTCCAACGATTTGTTATGTTGCGCATTCTAGTCAGCGCCACCTTCCGAAGCAAAGACCTCCAAGTTGCCAACGCGTCGGAAATGACCGTTTTGCCAAGCGTAACGTGAACGCGTGTAGTAGCCGTCACATGCGGCGCACTCAGCACTGTCGTCATAGTTCGGCATCCCGACATATGCATTCTTTCCGTTGAGTTCAACCACGAGGTTGCCATTTTCTGCAAAGACGCGGCGCAACCCGCCCTGCCCTCGGTCACCGGGTTCGAAAGACCAAAGTACTTTGGGATGACCGTCAACAAGCGAAAAAATATAGACAATTTCAGGAATAGCGGACCCCCGACTTTCGATGCCAAGAACAAACATTGCCTCCTCAACGCCGTCACCAGTCACATCGCCATAAATGGGTTCGAGGCGACAGTCCGTCCCGAATTTGAGGTGGATGTATTTCGCGCGGTCGCCTGTGTAGTCGGGATAGTGTGGAAATCCCACGTTACAAAAGTCGACAGAGCGAATGGGTTGATTGGTAACGTTGGGGGTTGGCGAAGATTGAACTTGGGGTGTTGGCAACACGACAGTGCTCTGCGATGGCGATGGAGTCCGTTGGCCATGCGAGCACGACACTGTGAGCACGATCATCAGCAGTGAGAGACGAAGCAACATAACGGCGGAGTTGACCGGGCCACGGCGCTGCCGAGCAGCTTCGCGGGATCACGCTTGATGCAAAAGTCGCTTCCCGTGGCTCCGGTCCAACGATTTGTTGGGCAACAGCAGCGATCACGGACGTGAGCCAAGAGTACACCATGTACTAGGCGTTGGCTGAAAAGAAGTGTTGCCCCGCACGCGTTCGATACGACACATGAGATCAAGGAACGTTTGAGAATAGAGCCCTTTGTCTTTGCCTAGCGCTAGATTGAAGTTTGTGATGTTAATTGTCTGAGATTTCTTGCCACGGCCAATTGAAATGGTGACGGTCGTCCGGTGGTCGATGTCGGGAAAGGCCGGTGCGTATGCAGTCGGCAGTTCCAACACAGGCCGGTCATTAAGAAACTCCTTTAGCCGGGTTAGTTCGTCTGGCGCGAGTGACTTTTTGCGAAGGACGAACTTGGTTTCGTTTGCCTGGCGATCCTCAAATTCAACACGCCCGTCGCCGAAGACACGGAGGTGCACATAGTTTTGAGGCGTTGAGTAGAGCATTCCATCGGTCACAGAAACACGAACCTCAAGGATAGGTCGGGAATGTGACGTGTTTCCAAGCGCCACCGTTTGGAGAAGTAATACCAACAGAACTGGGATTACTCGTTTCATTGGAATAAATCTGTTGCCCAACGGCGGAGTTGACGCGGCGGCGCGATTTCATTCAACCATCGCCGGACCAGTCATGATGCAAAACACGCCCCCGCCGCTCGCGTCCAACGATTTGTTCGCTAGCGTCGTAGCCTAACGGCAGGCCGCTGACGAAAACAAATTATCATATCGACAAGATGTTCTTGTCTATCAAGTTGGATTACCACATTCGTTAGACGTAACGGGTAAATTGCACGTTTAAGTGCGCTCATGCGGCGAAGACTCGTCACAAGCTTACCGCGCGTGAATACGTCGCCTTCGTTGATGATGGGCGTCATGCGATCGCGCAGAACATGGTCTCGGGTGTAGGTGAGACCAACGAACTCGACGCGCCGCAGAGTGAATTCGTCATGTTGGGCTTCATCGATGAGTTTGTTTCGCTCCGCGGCCGTCTGTACCGTCTGCGAACAACTGGAATTACCGACAAGCAAACAAACAATAAAAACAGCGGTCGATAACATTAGGAAGAAAGCCAGCGAACGGTTGAGTTGACGCGGCGGCGCGATTTCATTCAAGCCTCGCCGGACCAATTATCTTACGAAACACGCTCCCGCCGCTCGCGTCCAACGATTTGTTATGTTGCGCCGCAAACAGAGCGCTATTTGTCCAAGGACAAGTACGCAGCGTTACCTTGCACGTTAGGCAAAGCGGCTTGCTTCGTTTTCAAGCGAAAGTGTCCATCGCGCCATTCGTAACGCGATCGTGTAAAGAACCGAGGACAGCATACGCCCATATTGTCCTCGTCGGAACTGGTTCCGCCGTCAACCACTCTGTCACGCCCGTAAAGTTCAACCATGAGTTCACCACGGTCCGCGACGACCTGTCGCAAGCCCCCATCGCCGCGTTCGCCAGCATAGAACGACCAGAGCAATTTAGGTTTGTTACCTTCGACTCCGTAAACGTAAACAAAATAGGGAATCGCTGAACCGTGTATGTTCTCGGTAAGCACAACTATCGCGTCATCGACACCGTCGCCAGTCACGTCGCCATAGATAGTGTCCACTAGAGAAACGGCTTCCGGTTCGGCACCGCCGCCTTTTTGAAGCCGACCTGCGTATTCACCGTCCTTTAGAGTAAAAGGCTTCTCGTTTTTCTGATAGACGGGTGCGGCAGGATAGGTGAAATTTTCGAAATCAATTTTTTGTATTGGCGACATCGGAGCAGGGGACGGAGTTGGTTCACTAGCTGGCGTTGCGGTTGGCGTGGGGCGCGTCTCGCGTTGCTGTGTCGCGAGTTGCGCTGGTGTGCATGAAGTCGCCAGCAGAGCGATCGTTAGTGAGAGTCGAAGCAACATAACGGTGGAGTTGACGCGGGCGAGCGCCAGCGACAACCTTAAAACAAAAAGAACAAGTTGAGAAACACGCTATCGAGCCTCGCGTCCAACGATTTGTTGGGCCGCAGTCGCAAAGAATCAAGGCCGCTTTTTGCCCAGCGATGGAAGCCCGCCTTGCACAACAGGAACGCGCTTGCGTTTCTTTTCTCCAAGCTGGCGACATTTCGGACACCAATTATACCCGTCCTTGACGAACGTTTGGCCACACGAACATTGAGTAAACCGAGCGGGACAGTCTTTGGTTTTATGCGCCGTCCACTTTTTGGCCGATACCATGCAACGACAGGATCGGCATTTTCGCGGCGGTGGTTTGGGCTTCCGACGACGACATTTGTGGTTGCCGAAAGCCCAAGCCTGCCAGAGTTTTCTGCATTTGGGACAACGTATGTTTTCTCTAGCTTTAGCCGCCGTAACCATGCACGGTGATTTATAGAGTGAATCAAGCGACCTGTTTAGCTTGAACGGTGCCGCCCTCAGAGAGATTCGTAATGTAATAATCGGCGTCGGAGTCATCGACCGGTTCGATAGACACTTCCGACGTGGGCAGCCACGTAACGACGGTTGGCAAATCAAGTCGCCTCACGCGCCACTTTGATCCGTCCAGCATGGTTAACTGGAACCTCTTGTTGTTTATGTCAACTTCGGTAAGTGTTTCTGACAATACATTTCACCCTTCTGCGGCCCAACGGCGGAGTTGACCGGGCCACGGCGCTACCGAGCAGCTTAGCCAGATCACGCTTGATGCGAAAGTCGCTTCCCGTGGCTCCGGTCCAACGATTTGTTATGCGTCGCCCTGTAAGTGCAACGAAGTAACTCTGCCGCTAGATTGCCACAAGCCAAACCGCCACGCGATCATCGGCAAGAAGAAAGCGAGCGACAAAAGTATACTAGCCAGGGACGCGCCCCACTTGGCACGTAACGTGTTCCCAATACAACCACGCACCGGACTGCAAACGACATCCATCCGCTGACCGATTGTGTAGATCGGTTCCGTGTTGTACACGTCGACTTTAAGGTCAAGAGTCGTCCCGGCAGCACGTGTTACCTGAACGGTAGGGACATACGCCAGCACAGAGCCTTTGCCTCTCGAATCCAATTCTTGCGACACAGCAACAACAGGCGCCGAGGAAAGGTTGGCATGGCAC
>JACXTT010013236.1_pt1 | contig 10881 bp, 12 predicted proteins | sample 9270951 | NCBI WGS metagenome assembly JACXTT01 (sample SAMN15532306, study PRJNA645909) | rock metagenome | isolation source: weathered quartz diorite | place: Puerto Rico | collected 2017-06-21 | reverse complement strand
GCGGTGGGGTTGGGCATGGGAAGCTCCCTGGTCAATTTTGCCAGGGTCTTGGGGAACAAATCGTATTCGAGCGGTTCCGTTCGTTGTGGAGCGGCATCAGCCCGATTTCATACTTCGAGCAGTTTGCCCGTTGGCCCAGAAGGTCGCTCGTTATTTACGCCAAGTACGATCTGACCTTCCTGCCGGAATTTTCGCGCCACGCGGTGGAAGAGTTCGAACGCCACGGCCTGAACCACAAAGTAGTCGTCCTTCCTTGCGGCCACTACACGACTGGAGAAACGCCGTACAAGTACATGGATGGCTGGCAACTGGTTTCCTTTATGCGGACGGCGTTTGAAAGTGTGTGAGAGCTTCCGGCTTTTGGCCCCCTGGTCCTGACCTCTAGCTTCCAGCTTGTATCCTCCGGACTGCCGGTCGAATGACAGTTCTTCTGGCTAGAAGCTAGAAGCTAGAAGCTACGTTAGAATGACAGGAGAGTGAAAGGCCGCGAGACACAGATCGCAGAGCATCGGAAAGCCAAGTTTGTCATCAGTACTGACAAAGAGCGAATTGATCTCGGTGTCGTATACGGCTTTTTGACGGAGTCTTATTGGGCCAGGGGAATCCCGCGCGAAGTTGTGGCTCGCTCCATCGAGAATTCGCTGTGCTTTGGAGTGTATGGCGACGGCAAGCAGGTAGGCTTTGCCCGCGTGATCTCGGATTATGCGACCTACGCTTATATCGCGGACGTGTTTGTGCTGGAATCGTATCGTGGGCACGGCCTGGGGAAATGGCTGATGGAGTCCATCATGCACTATCCTCGGTTACAAGGACTTCGACGTTGGAGCCTGGCGACGATGGATGCTCACAGTTTGTACAGCAAATTTGGATTCAGCCCGCTGAAGATGCCGGAGAGATTTATGGAACTGCACAACCCGGAGATCTACATGCGCGATAAGAACTTCGGGGGCTAAAGCCCTGTCACTTTCGTGTGCCCCAGGGCAGGGCTCAAGCCCTGCTCCCCCGGGATCGAAACTGCTCTGCAATTGGCAGTGCTGAACGATGTCCCGAGAAGTGAAGATAAAATCGAGAAGCCAGGAGCTAGAAGCCCAGAGAGCCATCATGAAAAATAATCCCATGTCCCGCCCGCTCTACGAAGCCGATGCCGACGTGGCCTCCGCCATCGACAATGAAGTTCGCCGCCAGCATGAGGGCCTGGAACTCATCGCCTCCGAGAACTTTGTCAGCGAAGCTGTACTTGAGGCTATGGGCTCGGCCTTTACCAACAAGTATGCGGAAGGTTATCCCGGCAAGCGCTACTACGGTGGCTGCGAGTTTGCCGACGTGGTGGAAGTGCTGGCGCGGGAGCGGGCCAAGAAACTCTTCGGTGCCGAACACGCCAACGTCCAGCCCCATGCCGGATCGCAAGCTAATATGGAAGCGTACGCGGCGGTGCTGCAGCCGGGCGACACCATCCTGGGACTCAACCTGGCGCATGGCGGCCATCTCACCCACGGCCATCATCTGAATTTTTCCGGCAAGACCTACCGGATCGTTCCTTATGGTGTGACCAAGGAATCGGAAACGATCGATTACGACGATCTGGAGAAGCTCGCGGAGAAAGAGCGTCCCAAGCTGATCATCGGTGGTGGCAGCGCTTATCCGCGAATCATCGATTTCGCTCGCATGCGCCAGATTGCGGATAAAGTAGGCGCGCTCTACCTGGTCGACATGGCGCACTTTGCCGGACTGGTTGCCGGAGGCGTGCATCCCTCGCCAGTACCGCACGCGCACATCGTCACCACCACCACACACAAGACGCTACGTGGACCCCGTGCCGGCATGATCCTGAGCAAGCAGGAATTTGCTGCAGCGATTGACAAGGTGGTATTTCCGGGGATGCAGGGCGGTCCTCTGGTCCACATCATCGCCGCCAAAGCCGTGAGCTTCAAGGAAGCGATGCAGCCCGAATTTCGCGAATATGCGCGGCAGGTCGTGGCCAATGCCAAAGTCCTGGCAGAAACGCTTGCGGCCGAAGGCTTCCGCATTATTTCCGGAGGCACCGACACTCACCTCATGCTGGTCGATGTGTTCTCTAAGGGAATGTTCGGCAGCGAGGCGGAGAAGGCACTGGGCGAGGCTGGCATCACCGTTAACAAGAACGCCATACCGTTCGACGCCAACCCGCCCATGAAGCCGAGCGGCGTCCGCATCGGCACGCCCGCACTTACCACCCGTGGCATGAAAGAGCAAGAGATGAGGCAGGTCGGGCACTGGATCTCCGAGGCCTTAAATCATCGCACCGAAGCTGCGGTGCTCGCCAAGATCCGCAAACAGGTAATGAGTCTGGCCGAGGCTTTCCCGCTGTATCCGGAACGCCGTGCAAAAGCGCAAGCTGAACTGAGAGCTTAGGTCGTCAATGGAAGACGGGCTTCCGGCCGGTTAAAGCCCGGCTCGGTTTTGTCGTAACCGACTCTCAGCCTCGAATAGCAAGGACGCCCGTTCTCCGCCTAGGTGCCTGCTCTGTGCCTAGCCGAACCTTGTTCTCTGTGATTAAATCTCCCCGTGCGAGTCGCCATTGACATCCGGCGCATGACTGAATTTGGCGTCGGTACCTACACTCGCAACATTGTGCGCGCGCTAGGTCGTCTGGATGCCGAGAGCGACTACTACCTGATCGGTCCACCCGGAAAGGTGGCCGAGATCGGCCCTCTGCCGGCCAATTTCCATACCGCACCCCTTCCCGAAAGTAACTCAGCCATCAAGAGCTATATTGACTATCGCGCCAACCTCAAGCGCCTGAACTGCGACCTGGTGCATATCCCTCACCTGTTCTGGCTCCCACGGAATCTGCCATGCCCTCACGTGATGACAGTCCACGACGTTCTTGATCACATGTATCGTGCCCGTGACCAGTCTGGGCTGCGGCGTTCGCTGCATTTCTTCTTGACTCAGAGAGCGCTGAAGAGTGCGGCGCGGCTGTTTGCGGTTTCCAACTTCACCAAGAGCGAAGTGGAGAAGCTTTTCGGGATCGACTCGGCGCGTATCGAAGTGGTCTACAACGCGATTGACGAGCGCTTTCTGCGCGGCCACGCCAGCGACGCCGACCGCCAACTCCTGGCGGAACGCTACCTGATCAACCACCCATTTCTGCTGTACGCTGGAAGGATCAGCCCGCACAAGAATGTGGTGCGGATCATCGAAGCCTTCTCCGCGCTGAAAGCAGAGTTGGAAAAAGAGGAACTTTTCCCGTGCTTTAAGCTGATCATCATCGGCGACGAACTATCCAAGCATCCCGATTTGCGCCGTACCGTGGTTCGCAGCCGCATGCAAAATGACGTGCGCTTCATGGGCTTTGTACCCATCGAAATGCTGCGCGTCTTTTACGATGCGGCCAAGATTTTCGTCTTCCCCTCATTGTATGAAGGATTCGGGCTCCCTCCGCTGGAAGCCATGGCACACGGCACGCCGGTGGTGACTTCGAATACTTCGTCCCTGCCCGAGGTGATGGGCAACGCCGCCGTTCTGGTAAACCCTGAAAATGTTTTTGAGATTATGCGCGCGTTGCACCGTGTGCTGCTGGATCAGCCACTGCGTGACAAACTCAAAGTCCGGGGCTACGAGCAGGCGAAGCGATTCTCATGGGACGCCTCGGCCCGGCAGATTCTCCGGGTCTATCACGAGATCGCGGACAAAGGCCCCGTGAGAAAGCAACTGGCCGAAGAACCGGTCAGGTCGAGGGCGGTGAACTCCTAACACCGGGCATCGGACTTCGGGCCTCGGCTGTCACGCTCTTGCAGCGCGCCACAGACTCAGGCATTCTTCAGCAGCGGTTGTCCGGGAGAGTTCAAGCCCAGACGGTGCAGTTTGGCCGCCAGCCGGGTCCGGTCAACTTCAGTCGACGCGGCAGCATGGCGTTTTCTCAGCTTGGCGATCTTTTCGTTGCGGGTACGGCGGCGGCGAATTTCAGGCCGGCGGCTAGGTGCGGACATATGGGCTCCTGACTGTGAATCAAAGTTGTGTTGGTGGCAGCCGGATTGCGATTCCAATCTCCTGCGCTGCAGCTTGATTATAGCTTGTACCTCCCCCATCCCAGTCCCGAGCCTTGAGGATAGTCGGAGCCTTGCAGCGGCTGGTCTCAGTGCTTCCAACTCCAGACGGGTTCTCCCTTGCCATCGCGCAGTGAGAAGGTATCGTTACTGCCCTTCACGATCTCTCGTGCGAGGAAAACGTCGGTTTCGCCCTGCTTCACCTTCGAGCCGGTGATAGTGATCTCATCTCCCTTGGTGAAGGCCATACCCATGTCGTCGAAAAAGGACTTCGGACACAAGTAAACGTCGATGGAATTCGTACCGTCCTTAACCACCAGGTGAGCAATCTCTTTCTCGCTGCCCTTTGGCGGCAGCTTCACCTCATCGACAGTCGCTTTTATCTTGGTTTCGGTGTGGAGGTCATACTTGGGAGGGCTGGCGGCGGCTGGCTGACTCTTTTGCGCACCTGCCGGCGGCCCGACAAGAATTGCCACAAGGACCAGTAGGAAAACCTTCTGGCGAGGACAACGCGAACCGACTTCAGTCCGATCACGCATGGCTCCCCCTTCTCAAGGAGGTGCCGGGGAGCCACACTCTATAAATTATGAGGAAAACCGTTGGCTCTCGGCCCTCTTAGCTGCTACCCAGGATGAAGCCGGCATTCCGCGGCACCATGGTACTCCTTTTTGGCATAGGAGATTAGCCGCATCCCAGAGGACCAATTAACTTCTCAGGTCCGCGCCGTTGGTCGAGCAGGCGTTGAGAATTACGTCAGGAGGGTTTTAGGTTTGTGGCAAGCCGGACCTGTAAGCCGAGTTCTCCGGTCCAGATTGCAAACACGTAAGTTATTGAACGGTAGTTGCTGGTTTGGGTTAATGAGGTCAATTTTTGCCACGGTCTGGCAGGTTTTGCGTCACACCCGTGTCACAATTCCGGGACCATGAAGGTGGGTTTTTTTAGGGAAGCCATGCGAGGAGTCAAGAACTAGATCTTTACGGTTGTTTGCGTCTCCAAAGGCGGAAGGTTCATTCAAAACTCATGTAACCGTTCGGATACTTTTTGAATTGTAACCGTCCGGTTACTCAGGCTGCCACGCAAAGAAAACAAAGTACTTGGCTGCCAGCCGGTTATTTTTTTCTTTTCCATAATGTCACCGATCGGTTACAATACAAAATGTCACCGGTCGGTTACACCAAGGAAACGTAAGGAATGCCTATGTTAACTCGCACACCTGCCGATCTCGGAGCCTTCATTCGAGAGCGTCGAACCAAACTCGGCCTAGATCAACGATCCCTCGCCCAAAAAGTGGGTATCAGTCGAAAATGGATCATAGAAATAGAAAAGGGAAAGCCGCGGGCTGAAATTGGTTTGATATTACGAACTCTCAAGGCACTGGGAGTATCTCTCGAATTGAGTGACGGAACGAAGCCATCGCTAACGAAAGACTCCGACGCGTCTCTTTCGGTTGACATTGATAATCTTCTGCAGACGTTCAGAAAAAAGAGCAACCGATGACGCAGAACCTTATCGCTCTGAACGGCGGGTGGGAAGTTGGCCGAGTTCACCGCGCGACCAATGGAAAACTTTCCTTCATTTATGACAAAGGCTGGCAAGAGCTTTCGAATGCTTACCCTCTATCTCTCTCAATGCCTCTTACTGCCTCCGAGCACAGCCACGCACGCATCGACGCATTTCTGTGGGGCCTATTGCCGGACAATGAAAAAATACTCCAGAGATGGGCGCAGCAATATCATGTTTCCGCTCGCAACGCATTCGGCCTGATCGCCAACGTAGGCGAAGACTGCGCGGGCGCAGTTCAATTTGTTCGTCAGGAGCGCCTCGAACAATTTAAAAGCGAACCATCCGAAGAAGAGGTCCAATGGATCAGTGAAAAAGACGTCGCCGACCGTCTACGTACCCTGCGCGCAGATCACTCTGCATGGCGCCTGGCCCACGATACAGGTCAGTTCAGCCTTGCGGGAGCGCAACCGAAAACAACTCTGTTGTTCAAGGGGGGGCAATGGGGAATACCGTCAGGTCGAACTCCAACAACACACATTCTGAAGCCACCCACGGGAGAATGGGATGGACATGCCGAAAATGAGCACTTCTGTCTTGAACTGGCCCGTAACCTCGGTTTGATCGTCGCGACTTCACGAGTAGAAAAATTTCTGGATGAAATTGCAATTGTAATTGAGCGCTACGATCGTGTTTCGGTACCAACAGGTTTGGTGCGCGTGCATCAGGAGGATCTCTGTCAGGCGCTCGGTCTACCGCCAACTAAAAAGTACGAAAATGAAGGTGGCCCCGGAGTGGCAGATATTGTCACACTCTTACGGTCTCGTTCCAGCAATCCAGAAGAAGATGTGAACCGCTTTGTAGATGCGCTTGCTTTTAACTGGCTCATTGGAGGGACTGATGCACATGCAAAGAACTACTCAATCCTAATCGGCTCTGGTGGAGTGGTTCGTTTGGCGCCCTTGTACGACGTCGCGAGTACTCTGCCCTATAAGGCAATAGACTTTCACAAAGCAACCCTCGCAATGAGAATCGGGGAAGTCTACCGCATTCGCGATATCGGAATTCGCCAATGGCATAAGCTCGCGGCGGAATTGCACCTTCCTGTCGACAGCTTGATTCAGCGGCTTCGCGGTTTCGCGGACGCACTACCCGACTACATTGCGGATGTCAGGAGGCGCCTGATCACGACGCTGCCCCACCCGATAATTTCAAGGATGGCCAAGCAACTCACGGAAAGATCGAGGAAATGTGTCCATCTATTAACGTTGAAAGTTGTGACGTAGGAGGGAAGCTCCAGAGGTCCGAAGCTCCAGAGGTCCGTACCGCATACGGGGATAGCCGGATCGGCAATAAAACGAACATCGGCTTGAATCCACTGAGCTCTAAGAAACCGATACGGTTTGCAGGGCTGGATATCGTTGGGTCCGCACTGCTTTCGGGCAAGCCTCCGAAGATCCTCCGGGCAATTCGTGTTGAATGCAGCTTTCGGTGTTGTCGGGAGGCAGAGTATGCTCCACCTCCCGACATCGAATTCATGAGCCGCAACGTCAACTGGCAAAATCCGGCAGTGCCTTGGTGGCGGTCATCATACTTGCCTTTGGTTGTGCCACTGGAGGAAGCTGCTGTGCCATTCCTCTGGGCGCGCCCAGGGCGGAAATGATGATTTCCCGAAGACTTTAGAGTGTCTTCCACGATCATTTTGGGCACCGCACCCATGGCTCATCCCACTTTCCGGAAGGGAGATCGTTCCTGACGCGACGTCTTCCCCGATTCCAAGCCGCGGCAAGAGCGGCTAGGCGACAGCAGGATAAGCCCTACACTTCGATTTCATTATCGAAAGTTTCTATCTATCGGTGCGAGATGGCTTATGGCACAGTGCAGTCAGGGGTATCACGTGTTTAATGGGAACAACGGCGGACACAATTCGGGGGGCAACGTCTATAGGCTTCAGCTTGTTATCGATCGAAGTAGGGCGGGTCAAGAAGTCCCAGTATGCCTCGGGCGAGTTAAAGCATTTCTAAAATAAAGTTCAAGGAAAGATACAGCGATGGGACCCGGAAGTCCCCCCCGCGTCAGTGGACAAGGGTGGGTGGTTTGCGGAGAACCGACTACGTGTTGAGGACCGCGCCGGTTCGCGTGAAATAAACGGTCCTCTGGTTGCTTTCTCGATTCTCACTATCACATACTTGTGTTTGTAAGAGCGCTCCGAGTCTGCGATCCTTTCAATAGGGCGCCCTCCAGGGTAGCAGCAGCATGGATACATCTTCTGCGATAGTGGCTCACTCTAAAGTCTTCATCGTGGCTCGCAACAAGCATGTTGCGCCCAAAGAACGGCGTATCGAGCGCTTGACGGCCTGGTACGTCGTCCGAGAGTTCAGAGACGATTCCCAAGGCCGCTATTGGTACGTTGTCACAGCGCTTGAGGTCATTGCGGATCAATAGACGCTGACCAATTGCCTACAAGCCAAGCGCCCCAAGCGGTTGGATGTGCCCCAGTTGAGTGAGCAGCGCGTATTGGTCGTAGTAGCAGCCGCCCGACACAATCCGTCCCTGTTGATCGAACTGGCATATTTTACACAACGGCAGAGACATGCGGCGGCCTGTAGGTTTCAGCCCGCCAAATGTCCTTGGTGCCTTCCGCAGTGAATTGGGCGATGACGATATCACCCGCGTCAATGTATTCGGCGTTGGTGATGCGGGCGTCCGAGAAGCCCGTGGCCCAGGCTTCCGTCCACTCTCTGAATTTGTCGCGGGTAATTAGCGCGAGATTGCGGCTGTGGTCGGTATACACGAGGCCTCGTCGGCGTTGCGAATTACGCCTGGAAAGTCCCGTTGGTTGCAGCTCTCGTGCGCCGGTCGGAGTGTTTCCACGTCATTCGATGCCATAGGAGCCCCTTCTTATGTAAGTTGAGGGCGGGCGAAGCCTCTCAGCTTGCCCGCAGCTGGTTTGCGAACGCATCTAGCCGCTAGGCGGCCTTGCCGGCGGCGATTCTGTGGGTAGTCGAGGTGTGGACATCGAACGTGCGAATCACAGGTTCGGCCTCAAGGAGAGGCCGAAGCATTTCCTGTACTTTCGGGTATTCCGCCCGATGATATTGCTCCGCATCCTCTTTGGTATTCCAGAAGCTGAGTCCCACGACTCGATTGTCATCTTTGTCTGAGATGAGAACGGTATCATCAACGAAGCCTTTCTGTTTCTTCAGGATCGGCAGTACTTTGTCATTGATGGTGTCGGAGAGTTGTTTATTCTTGCCTGGTTTGGTGGCTAGGTCGACGATTCGGGTAAATATACCTGAGCTCCTTTCGTTGGTTAAGGGTGAAAGGAACCCGCCGCGAACGAAACGGCGGCGGAAATGCTTGTCGGTGTTTGACCGCTACGCTATGCCTCGAAGGTCTCCCGGTCAATTGCCCAAATATGGTGCAGGTTGAGATGGGGTCAGGAATGAACCACGAGCACCCTCTTTGCCAGCGTTAGGTCACGAATTCTGCGCAGTTAGGTCGCGGATTTATGAGGAGATCGGGGGGGCACGGATTCTTCGTGGCCTAGCGGGGCTAGAATTGGCGTAAACTGCACCCGAAAACAGGTTCAGTGGGACATTTTCGGAGTTCAGCGAAGGGAGGCCTACTGCCATGTCACAACCATCCTATCGTGCGTTGCAAATAGCGTTGCGCATCTTTTCTGTGCTACTCGCGATTGGCGCGCTGTTGATGATTTTCAGCAGCCGAGACGTTGTAGTCCGCTTATTCCTACACCCTCCCGAGACCGAGGTCTCGACTTTGCTCCTCTTCCTTCTGAAGGAGATGGGTGGAATAGTGCTCATGGTCAGCGCGATGCTGTTTCTTGCCTCCCGGGATCCGGAGCGTAACGCCGCAATTGTTGATGGGCTGATTGTGGGTCTTGTCATCCTCGCCGTAACGCCTTTGCTTTCGCTGTACACCGCGGACATCCAGCGAATCTATCCTGGCCACCTCATTTGGGGACGATCGGCGATCAGGCTGATGTTCGCAGCGTTCTTCTTCTATCTGCGGCGACGGGAGATGCCTTCGAAGCCGGTGGGGAATTTCTGAAAAACGAACGAGAAGGGCAGGGAAGAGACCTGGCCTAGCCTGACACAGTTCGCCTTCAGCCGGGCCTAAGACAACAGCGGAAACGGTGAAAACCCTTGTGCCGTACTCACCCTGCCGCAACTAAGAGCATAGTCCCGGTGCCACCCCACTTCGTGAACTCCACCTCAGTTTCTTTCTTCACGGTTTTATGTGCGTCGAACTCGACTCTTTTCCTTGTCATAGTCTTGAGTGAGCGGCGGTTAGTCGGCTGAGAACTGGGTCGAAAATCGCGGTCCTCATGTCGGATTCGCTAGAGGCTCGACTCGATAGCCAAGGATTCTAAGTGTCCGGACCATTCGTGCCGTACGGCGTTGTCTGGACTTTTCGGACGCTTCTTTGAAGTTGCGCCTTATGGCGACGTTAGCCCACCCTTGGATGTCTTGACCAGCCGCAGGATGTTGACTCGGGCCACAGTGCCACTGCTTTGAAAAAGTGGACATTATTATGGACACCAAGCCAGGATCGAGTGAATAAGTTGATGAAAATAAAAGACATGTGGCAGCCGGACCTGTAAGCCGAAAACCCTCGCTACGAGCGTCGAATCCGTAACTTGCGTGGAATCAATAACCGGCTAAGTGCAAACAAGGCAATAATGGCAACCGTGGCCGGAAAGTGCGGCACGAAAACGGCACAGTGCCCGGCGGTTAGCTTCTATATAGCCTCAGGGAGAGCTGGCATGACTTGTGGAGTAGGACGCGGAATTACATTGCTGGGCCGAACACTACATGCTCAGTATTCTGCGCCCCAAGTGGGGGTGATGAGGAGAAGCACTCCGTTTTTTATTCCTTGAATTCGCCCGCAAATTGACAAGCAGGATTAGCTTGTATCGCCTTTCTATACGCCGCCACCAGCTCGCATTCGACGCCTAACCTATCGCGACCGTCCAGATGCGGCGCTTCCACCCACGAAACCTCGACCACCAGTCCAGCGCGTTCGTGCTTCCACACACAACCGCCCGCAACGTGTGGTGGCCCACCGGACTTGCCTAGCGTGGCGTATTTTCCTTGGGATGCGCACTCAGTGGCCTTGCGAATTTGCCGGAGGCGCCTTCTGAGTGAGTCTCCAGTCTGGCCAATGTAGATAAGGCCGTCCCTGCCGGAGCAGCGAATCCGATAAAGGCCGGGTATGCTGGGAGCTTTCGCGTTTCGCGCAGCGATTGCGGTATTCAGCGGGTACCACTTCGACCATGCGTGCCCGTCCCAAGACAAGTTCTGCACATCAAGGATGTCAGGTCGAGAACCTG
>JACXTT010013235.1_pt1 | contig 10881 bp, 7 predicted proteins | sample 9270951 | NCBI WGS metagenome assembly JACXTT01 (sample SAMN15532306, study PRJNA645909) | rock metagenome | isolation source: weathered quartz diorite | place: Puerto Rico | collected 2017-06-21 | reverse complement strand
CGGCCATGACGCCAACCAGATAGAGGAAATTGCGCGCGCCTCGAATCTGAAGTGGATGACGCGCCTGCACAATCTCGGCCATGGCGCGATGGGTTTCGATCTCCTCTTTAGTGAAGACGACCTGGTCATAAATGTTGAAGAGCATCAGCAGGCACCCGACGACCAATCCCCATTGCGGGAGTAACCGCAGCGTAAACTGAAATGGGACACCACGGAGAAAGCCGAGGAACAGCGGGGGATCACCAAGCGGCGTCAAAAGGCCGGCCGTATTGCTCACGATGAATATAAAGAAGACGATCAGATGAGCGCGATGTTTCCTCATATGATTCGCGCGCAAAAAAGGCCGGATCAGCAGCATGGATGCGCCGGTCGTTCCAATCAGGTTCGCAAAGAGCGCACCGATTCCAAGGAAGATCGCGTTGACTAATGGTGTTCCTGCAAACTCACCCTTCACATAAATTCCGCCGGAAATGACGAATAGCGAACCTAATAGGGTCAGGAATGAAACATAGTCCAGAAGAGAATGCCACATCAATCGTGGATTAACCTGGAGTACGACGGCAAGTACGGGTAATGACATTCCGACGCTAAGAACAATCTTGTTTCGATTGCTGTCCCACCAATGAGGCACGATGAGAGGAAGTACTGCGACCGAAACCAGCATAAATACGAAAGGGAAAAGACTCCAAAGCGGAAAGCCCGATGCGGCGGCCACTCGAGGGGAATCTTCCGCCGCCATAGCAAACGCGAAGTTGCCAAACGTGATTCCCCCAATTAATAGAGCCGGCCAAAGAAAGAATTTCTTCAATGCAACTCCTTCCGGTAAGTCCAACGACCGGAAATAAAAAAGTCCATGACCATCCCCGGCGGGATTTGTCATGGACCGCGTTGTCCTTTCAGCGCCCTATGAAGTTCTCAACACGTCATCGTGTCGGACTCGATCTTTATAACTCATTTACTCGATCGGCGCCATAAGTATGCCTTGGGGGCATTTATAAAGAATTGATAAACAGGAACCGAGAGGAAAGCCTTCTGGGTGCCGGACAGTCCCTCATGTCATAAATAAATCGTAATTACTATATCATGATTAGATAAAATGCTTGAGGGCTCGGAACTGAGGCCGATAGAGGGTTTCATGCCATCTGCTCAACAAGGGTCGAGCAACGCGACCAGAGTCGTAGTTGCGACGACTGTTGCGCTTTCATTCATCTCCTTCTGGCGCGGCGCCGCCATTGTTCTTAGCGATCTTGCCTCATCCGCTTTCTACGTCGGCGGTATCGCAGAGGAAGCGATCGGCAAAAGCGCACCATGGTTCATCCTTGCAGTGATGCTGTTCAGCTTCGCTGTGCGGTCCATATACCTGGAAAGCTGCAGCATGTACGTCCGCGGCGGCGTATACGTCGTTGTGCGCGACGCGATGGGACCATTTCTCGCGCGATTGTCCGTATCCGCCCTGATTTTTGATTACATCCTCACGGGTCCAATCAGCGCTGTCAGCGCAGGCCAATATCTCGGCCGTGTGATCAATGAAATATCGCAGATGATGAATGCCGGTATGACCGTGCCGCCTGACGCGTTTGCTGCGACATTCGGCGTGATCGCGACGGCATACTTCTGGTGGAGCAACATCAAAGGCATTCACGAATCGAGCACGAAGGCGCTGCGCATTATGCAAATCACAACCGTCATGGTTGTGATGTTTCTTGTCTGGTGCACGTTGACGCTGATCGTCAGAGGGCCGGCCCAGATTCCACCCGCACCCGCGCCGTCGAATATCCAATTCAGTAAAGACGGTCTCGGGTGGCTTGCCGGCACACGATGGATTCAGATGTCGGCAGTGATCATCATTGTCGCCTTCGGGCATTCCGTGCTGGCGATGAGCGGCTTCGAAACGTTGGCGCAGGTTTATCGAGAGATTGCGACACCGAAGCTGAAGAATCTCAAGATCACCGCAAATATCGTTTGTGGATACGCTGTCATCGCCACCGGCGTGATTACCTTACTCGCGGGAATGATCATTCCCGATGCGATCCGCCTGGAATACTCAGCCAATCTGTTGGGCGGACTCGCGATGTATTTGTCCGGCCCTCAACTGTTGCGTTTGGCGTTTCACATCTTTGTTGTTGTGGTTGGAGTGCTCATCCTATCCGGCGCGATCAATACTTCCATCATCGGGGCAAATGGCGTTCTCAACCGGCTGGCGGAAGATGGTGTCCTGGTTCCCTGGTTCCGAAAACCGCATGTAAAGTTCGGAACGTCCTTCCGGCTGATCAACGCCATCGTGGTTCTTCAAGTTGCTACTATTCTCGCCAGCCGCGGTGACGTCACACTGCTCGGCGAGGCTTACGCGTTCGGTGTGATCTGGAGCTTTTGCATGAAAGCTCTCGGCGTGCTGGTATTGCGATTCCGGAGGCATGATCAGGAGTACAAAACGCCGCTCAATTTCACAATTGCCGGCCGTGAAATCCCGTTCGGATTGTTGACGACGACGTTCATTCTTTTCCTGGTCGCCACCGCGAATCTGTTCTCCAAGCAAATCGCGACAATTTCCGGCGTGGGTTTCACGCTGCTTCTTTCTGCAGTGTTCACGATTTCCAGCCGCCTGAATGCAAAGGCTCGCAGAGAAACGAAACAGGGGCTCGAACAGTTCAATCTGGATGTGCGCCCGGAAGTGGCCGTCGGCGCTGGAGCTATCCATGCTCGGCCAGGTTCTATCCTCGTTGCAGTGCGTAACTACAACCGGATGGACCATCTTCAAAGCGTTCTGGAGAAAACGAACCTCCGTCGCAATGACATCGTTGTCATGACGGTGCGACCCATTTCCACGGGCGCAGGCGAATACGATCTCGCCGAAAACCAGCTTTTCAGGGATGACGAACGGGAATTATTCACGCGCGTTGTCGCGATGGCGGAAAAAGAAGGCAAGACGGTGGATCTGCTGGTCGTGCCGGCGGTAAATCCATTTGACGCCATGGTCCAGACGGCGGCAAAGCTTCAGGCGTCGCGCCTTGTGACGGGCGTTTCGGCACGCATGGACTCCGAAGAACTGGCGCGATTGATTGGTCAAGCCTGGGAAAGGCTTCCGGAACCGAGGCATGCTTTCTCTCTGGAAATCATCACGCCGGACCGGCCCTCGACTTTCGTTAATCTCGGACCGCATCCACCGCGTTTATGGCCGGAAGATGTCGATCTCGTCCACGAGCTCTGGCTCGAATTGAGCGATAAATATGCGGGGTCGAAATTGCATCACCGGGACGTGGTCAGCGTTGCGCTTCGGCGAATGCAAGAGCACTTCCAATCAGCGGAACGTGGGGAAGTCGTAAATGACATCTTAAAGGAAATAGAACATCGCAAGGTGCTCGTATTCAGCCCGGCAAATGGAAGCGGTAACCCACCCAAGGCTCGGTAAGGAGATATTTCGGGTTGGATGGATTCTTTTCAATCTTCTTGCGGAGCTGATTGACGAAAACTCTTAAATACTCCACTTCATTGCCGTAATCGGCTCCCCATACGGACTGCAGCAATTTGGTATGCGGAATCGGCACGTTTGGATGCGCAACCATATACTGCAACAGTTCAAATTCTTTCGGCGTGAGCCTGGTTTCACGTTTACCGACGGTCACGCGCCGCAGATTGAAATTGATTTCAACATCATCGAAACGGATCACCTGCAACTCACCTGAGACTTGCGGCGACCGCCGCAACGCGGCGCGAATACGAGCCAGCAGCTCGGGCGAGCTGAAGGGTTTGGTGACGTAATCGTCGGCGCCGGCATCCAGCGCCGCGATTTTGTCGGCTTCCGCATCGCGAACCGTAAGCATGATGATTGGAACATCCGACGTGGTCCGCATGGTGCTGCAGGTCTCCAGACCGTTCATGCGGGGCATGTTGACGTCGAGAATGACGAGATCCGGCTTGTCTTCCCGCAATCTCTCGATGGCTTCTTCCCCATTACGTGCGTCGATGGCTTCATAGCCTTGAGCGACCAACGCTGTGCGCAGCACTCGGCGAATTTGTGGATCGTCGTCGACAACCAAGATTCTTGCAGAAATCATGCGTTACGTTGCCGGGGCCGGAATCGTCATAACAAACTCGGTGCCGCCCTCATCGCTCCTGCGTAGATAAACATCGCCACCGTGAGTATGCAGGATATCTCGCGCGACGGGCAAACCCATCCCCGTTCCCGCTACCTGATGCCTCACATTTTGGCCACGATAAAATTTGTCGAAAATGCGAACGCATTCCGTTTCCGACAGCGGCTCACCCTGATTTCGAACGCAGATAATAAAATTGCCGTCGGCGAGTCGTGACGATATCTGGATCGTGGATTCACGCGGCGAATACTTTAATGCATTGTCGACCAACTGCTTGAGCGCGAGCTGCACAAGATCAATGTCGACGAATGCGGGTGGAAGGGCCGGCGCGATCGAGATGCCCACGCGGCGTCCATCGCGTTGCGTCTCCATCTGCCGAAGAACTTCTTCAATCAAGTCGGAAATCGAATGCCATTGCCGGTTGACTTGAATCTTTCCCGCTTCGATCCGCGCGACATAAGTCGCCTCGCTGACCAGCCGGCTAAGTCGTTCCGCTTCCTGATCAACGATAGTTATCAACTCATCCCGCTGGCCGGCGTCGGAAACGTTCGAGCTGAGTAACGCTGTTGTCGCCGCCTTGATCGACGTCAGAGGCGTTTTGAACTCATGGGCGAGCCCATCCAGCAATGTTGACTTGAATTCCTGGCTCTCCTGGGCCGCCTGAGCTCTCATGGCCACTTGACGGCTCCGGGCATTTTCCAACGCGATGGCGATAAAGCTCAACAGCGCTTGCAGCGCGGTGCTCGACAGCTCTCCGCCTTGAATGGCAATACTCCCGGTGTTTTGCCCTCCAAGCGTTATGGGCGCAAAAAATGCACCGGTCTGCTCATCTCTGCATTGCCTACCGTTTATCGCAGTCTCTTTCAGCCGGGCTTCTACTCCAGCAATACTGGCCGATCCTCCATGGTGCACAATGCTGCCGAAACGATCATAGATAGCTACAGCCGGAATCTCGCAAATTCGAGCGAGTTCACCCGCGATCTGGCCGCCGACAGGCTCGTTACTTTTCATCATCATGATAGAGCGGCTCAATTCGTACAGCCTCTCCATCTCGATCCGCCGTGTACTCGCTTCGAGTGTCCGGCGCCGGGCCCGGTTCGAAAGATCGCTCGCAATAAGCGAGCTGATGAGAAATGCGAACAACGCAATCCAGTTCTCCGGTTCCGAAATCCTCCATGTGCCAACCGGCGGAAGAAAGTAATAATTCAAACAAAACGTTGCGACAACAGACGCAAAAACCGACTCTGCAATCCCCCAGGATGCCGCTATCAACAGAACCGTAATCAGATACGCGAAACCAACTGTCGTCGCGTTGACAAAAATGACATCCTTGAACACGACGGTGACGCCAAGCACGGCCGCGAAAGCAGCAAGCAAACTGATTTTCCGGGAAAGCCTCTGCGCCATGTGTCAGTAATGATAACTCCCCTCGTACTGGGGCTGAAGGTGAGGGCGCCGTCTGATGAATTCCATCGTCCAAGTTAGTATGGTCAGGCTTGTAAAGCCGCGCGGCGGGTTTGTCTATAGCCAGCCAACCAAATGTTTGCACTGCCATCTGGTGGTGGAGCTGTTCCATCCGGCCTCCGCGGATCCTCGAGATGGAGCGTGGGAATGCCCGCAATGCGGCCACAAATACCCATTCCGGCAATGGAAAATTAAGAAGAAACGCGGCCCCAGCGAAGGAAATGCGGCGTAGGAGCGCGTCGGGCGGGAATTAGGGGTGCGTCCCTCGAATTCCTCAACAATTACCGCTGTCAAGTGAGACGGCCGGCTCGGAAACCGGCTCCGGCAACCGGTTTTCTGCATCTGAACACCACATGCAAACGACATATAGATAAACTGAAATATGAACCATTAAGAAAAGGAGGTAGTGAATTCCTATGGCTCGTGATCGTTCAAAAAACCGAGAAGAATCTCAATCTCAAGACATTGAGCGCCCTCGCGGCGGACAGCTATCGAGACGTGAGTCGTGGCCTTCCTTCCAGCCCTTCGGCATGATGCGTCGTTTTGCGGACGAGATGGATCGCATGTTCGAAGATTTCGGTTTCCCCAGCATGGAGCGCTTCACCCGATCCTGGGGGATGGAACGGTTCTCGCCACGGGTCGACATTTTCGAACGTGACGGCAAGCTCGTTGTTCGCGCGGATATGCCCGGCATGACCAAGGATGATGTCAAAGTCGAAGTGACGGATAACGCGGTTGTTATTGACGGTGAACGAAAATACGAACACGAGGAAAATGAAGAAGGCATTTACCGGTCGGAGCGCAGCTATGGACGTTTCCATCGGGAAATACCACTCCCTGAAGGAGTGAATACGGAGAATGTGACAGCGAACTTCAAGAATGGAGTCCTCGAAGTGACGCTCGACGCGTCACAAGCCGCCAAGAATCGAAAGCGTATTGAGATTCAAAGCGAAGATACCTCGCGAAAACCCGGCCAATCGGCCGCGTAGCCGCTGTGATAATTCGGGGACAGACGTCTAAATCACCCAATTAGAACGAGAACGCGTGGAATGCTCAGGTGATTTAGACGTCTGTCCCTGAATTAGCTCACGCCCGAGATTGTTTACCCGTTCGGCCACAACGGTGACCTGAGTGTCCTGGGCGAGGCGCAGAACTTGAGACACAACGCTTTGGGTCGGAAACAATTTGAATCGCCGTTTACGAGAACGCGTTAGAAAGATTTGCGTAATCTGGTGACGATGCGCGAAGTTGACCAGAGTGGCAGCGGCGTTCTGCCCGTGCATGACCCGCGTCTCGATGTGGAGATTTCGGGCAAAATTCAGATGCTTTTCCACTGAATCCCGCTCGGCCGGCGGCAATTCGGACAACTCGCCCCGTAGCGATACATACACCGCAAAACACTCGGCTCGAAGGTAATCCGCAACGCGCCTTCCACGGCGAAGCAGCATCGCCGTGGCCGGATCGTCGGTGATATGTATCAAAATGCGGTCAGCCGGCCGCTGATCCGGTAGACGTACATCGACTTCATGCGCGGCCTGCCGCAGGGCGAGTTCGCGAAGCGCCGTCAACGTCTCTTCTTTAAAAAAATTCTCGAGCGCGCGCGAAGCTTTATCGGGCGCATATACCACACCGCGTCTTAACCGGTTGATGAGAGCTTCGGGAGTGACGTCAACCATGACAACTTCATCGGCTTGCTTGATGACCCAATCGGGCACTGTCTCCCGAACACGGATTCCAGAGATCTGCCAGATCTGGTCGTTTAAGCTCTCGAGATGCTGAAGGTTCATGGTCGTCATGACGTCGATCCCGGCATCCAGTAATACCATCACGTCTTCCCAACGCTTCTCACGCTCTGCCCCGGGGACGTTTGTGTGAGGAAATTCATCGACGCCGCAAACCCGGGGCGCTCGGCGCAGAATCGCCTCTGTATCCATTTCCTCGAAGGTGCACCCACGATATTCGATTTTTCGGCGCTGGATGATTTCGAGCCCTTCGGTTTTTTCGATCGTATCCTTGCGTCCGTGAGATTCGAAATAGCCAACAACGATATCAACGCCTTGCTTCTTCAGTTCCTGCGCTTCTTCCAGCATTCGAAATGTCTTACCGGCGCCGGCTGCATAGCTGAGAAAGATCTTTAAACGGCCGCGGCGTGACGGCTCCGGCTGCCTCATGTTCCGGTCCTTTGAGGAAAAACGCGGACATCGATGCCTTCTGCCAAATCGATGAGACGCTCGACCGGATTTCCGCGGAACCGTTCCCACCAACCTTTTCTCATGCTGTGTCCGATGAAGATCTGGGTGATACCGATTTCCCGCGCGAAAGTAATGAGAGCTTTGACGGGGTCGCGCTGCCCTTCCAACATCTTGATATTTGCACCGACCTCACGCGCAATGCCGAGATTTTTTTCCAGCGCGGCCTGGTCCTCGATGGACAACCCGGGCTGTGGAACGTATGCAACGAACAACTCGCCGTGAAATCGTTCCACGTTCCGTCTGCCGCTTTCCAGGATCGGCCGCGCATCAGACCTCGGCGTGATGCCCACCAAAATGCGTTCCTGCGTTCCCCAGATTTCCTCGATCCGATGGGTGTGAAGGTAGTTTCGCAGTTCGGTTTCAACAACTTCGGCCGCCACAAGCAACGCCATCTCCCGAAGCCGTGAAATACTTTCCCGGGCGGGCGCATCGACAACTTCAATGTCGTCGGCCTTCTTCAGAAAATCCAATGGGACAGTCTCCGCTGGACGTTTGCCGGTGATTGCGGCAACTTCGTCCTGAAGTTCCCGAATGTAATGGAGATTGATGGACGTAATTACGGAAATGCCCACGCTGAGAAGGTCCTCGATTTCCTGCCACCGCTCGGCATGGCGGCTGCCTGGCGGATTGGCGTAGGCAAGTCCATCAATCACGACAACCTGCGGATGCCGCCGGAACAATCGTTCGATATCGATGACTTCCCGATCGCCGACCTTCCATGTCGAAATAACTTCGTATCGCGAGACAAGCCGCTCAATTTCAGGCGTGGACTTGGGCTGGATGGCGCCGAGGACGACATCTTCTCCGCGCTCGCGCCGCCGTAGACCTTCCGAAAGCATCTTCGTGGACTTACCCACACCGGAGGCATATCCGAGAAAAATCTTTAGCCGGCCGCGCTTCTTTCTCCTCTCCTCCTCCTCGATCTGTTGGAGCAAGCGCTCGGGGTCCGGCCGAAGCTCAACATCCATAGTGCAATTTTAACTGTAGGTGCGGTCTATGACCGCGTATTTCGCTGGTTGACTGCACCTACAATCGCCACTACGGAATATTTCTCACTTCGACACCGGGAACCGCTGATCGAGGGCGACGTTCAGCATGAGCACATTAACCCGAGGCTCTCCGAGAAACGCCAGGTCCGCTTGCTCCGTATACCGCGCGATCAACTGCTTCACCTGATCCACTGAGGCGTTTCGCGCTTTGGCAACGCGGGCGGCTTGCAGATTGACGTTCGCGGGACTGATGTGCGGGTCCAGCCCGGAAGACGAGGCGGTCACGGCATCTGCGGGAATCGCTGCCTTCGCGCTGAACACCAACTGGGTCTTGTCGTCATTGAACGCCTTGATCAGCTTCACATCATCAAGCTCACCTTTGGCGTCCTTAAACTGATCTAAAGGCATCGATGATTCATATGGAATGTCGTTGTCGAGGCAATAATGCACAAGGCGGAGGTTGATGCCGTCGAAATCGACGACCTCGTTCTTCTTGTCATCCATTTTCGTCGTGCCGCGGAGCAGCTTCGCGCTGGTTGGGCCGAGGTTCGAACCGCTGCTGGCGGTCGCGTCGTAGCCGCCGCCGGCCGAAGACGGGCGAGGATGAAAATATTCCGGCCTTGAGAAGTTCTGCCCAATGAGGCTCGATCCCACGGTTTTGCCGTCGACCGTCACGAGGCTCCCATTAGCCTGCCTCGAGAAAACGGCTTCAGAGATACCCGCCATTATGGCTGGGTATAAGAGGCCCGTCAGCACTGTGAAAATAAGCGTTAGTCGGAACCCCGGACCAATTTCTTTGATCATATTTGACTCCTCACGCTAAACCCAGCGCAACAATGAGCTTGTCGATCGCCCAAATCCCTGGGAATGGGACGATGATTCCGCCAAGTCCATAGATCAGAAGATTGCGGCTTAACATCTGACCCGCACTCACCGGTTTGTACTGCACTCCGCGTAATGCCAGCGGCACGAGCGCGATGATGATTACGGCGTTGAAGATCACCGCCGCAAGCACAGCGCTCTGAGGCGAATGCAGTCCCATGATGTTCAGCTTGTTCAGTTCTGGATACATCGCTGCGAACATTGCCGGGATGATGGCGAAGTACTTTGCAACGTCATTGGCGATGGAGAAGGTGGTAAGCGCGCCTCGCGTGATCAGCAGTTGTTTGCCGATTGCGACGATTTCAATTAGCTTCGTCGGATTACTGTCCAGATCCACCATGTTTCCGGCTTCTTTCGCGGCCATGGTGCCCGTATTCATCGCGACACCGACATCGGCCTGTGCCAACGCCGGCGCATCATTGGTTCCATCACCGGTCATTGCAACGAGCCGGCCGCCCGCTTGTTCCTTCTTGATGTATTCGAGCTTGTCTTTAGGTGTTGCTTGAGCGAGGAAGTCATCGACGCCTGCTTCCGAAGCAATGGCGGCCGCGGTCAGCGGATTGTCGCCCGTGATCATGACGGAACGAATGCCCATGGCGCGGAGTGATGCCAGCCGTTCCTTCATTCCGCCTTTCACAATGTCTTTCAAGTGAATCAAACCAAGAACCCTTGCGCCCTCGGCTACAGCCAGAGGCGTGCCGCCGTTTCTCGAAATCTGTTCAGATAATTCCTTCAGCTTCGGCGGTGCGTTGCCGCCATGTTCCTGGACAAATCGAATAATCACGTCGGTGGCTCCCTTGCGCAGTTGGCGGCTGCTCATGTCGACCCCGCTCATGCGTGTGTAAGCAGAAAAGGGAATAAACCGGGCCTCATGCTCCGCAACTTCACGCCCGCGCAAGCCGTATTTCTCCTTGGCGAGAACGACGATCGAGCGTCCTTCTGGGGTTTCGTCGGCCAGACTGGAGAGTTGAGCGGCATCCGCCAACTCACTTTCGTTAACGCCATCGACAGTGATGAATTCGACAGCCTGGCGGTTACCCAGCGTGATCGTGCCCGTCTTATCGAGCAGAAGCGTGTTGACATCGCCGGACGCCTCCACGGCTTTGCCGCTCATCGCGAGGACGTTGTGTTGCATGACCCGATCCCTGCCGGCAATGCCGATCGCGGACAACCGCCAGCCCGACGTCGTGGGAATGAGAA
>JACXTT010013234.1_pt1 | contig 10881 bp, 6 predicted proteins | sample 9270951 | NCBI WGS metagenome assembly JACXTT01 (sample SAMN15532306, study PRJNA645909) | rock metagenome | isolation source: weathered quartz diorite | place: Puerto Rico | collected 2017-06-21 | reverse complement strand
GAATGCGTGTTTTGCTGTCAAGGTCGGTTGAGCTGGAAACGATTTTTTCCTTGGCTTGTCCCCCCCGGACGTGAACTTCAGGGGCAAAATCTGCCATAATCCCTGGAAAAATGCCACATTCTGAGGGTCAGCAGATCGTGACCTTTAGCTCTCCTGAGAGGGTCGTCACCAGCCGGATACCACGAAAAACGCCGGACGGCAAGAAAACACCCATTCCCCGGATGAGCCATAATAACTCAAAATTCGCGACCAAGACAGGAGAAGACCATGCTCACCTCGGGCGACATTCAAGAGAAACTCAGTCAGCGTCCTTTTGTCCCGTTTCGCGTCATCATACGTTCGGGACAATTCTACGATATTCGGCATCCGGACCTGGTCCTCGTGGGAAAACGGCATGTGTTCGTCGGCACGGCAAGTGAGGACAATCCGACGATGTTCGATCGTTCGAATTTGCTTTCGGTTCTGCACGTTGTCGCTCTCGAGGCTTTGCCGATTGAAGCTACCTCTTCGGAAAAGAATGGGCAGCACTGAATGAAATTCGCGAAAATCCTTGCATATTCCACAATTGATTGTCATGATGATGTTCGCCCCCATGCGATTTCCCGCCGCCAGCCTGTTGTGCCTTCCCATACAATAGCCCGTGAAATCACCCGCGAAGACTCTCCCATGAAATGGCTGCGACGCATCATCCTGGCAAGCATCTTCCTCGCGATCGCCAACTGGACCGTCGGTCAAGGCGCCGACAAGAAGAAGGACGCCGTGCCCGACACGATCGGCTACTACAAGGACGTGCGGCCGATCGTGCAGCAGCATTGCCAGGGATGCCATCAACCCGCCATGGCCAAGGGGGGCTACGTGATGACGAGCTATGCCGACCTGTTCAAGAAGGGGGACAAGGTGATCGGCATCGTCGCCGGCAATCTCCAGGAGAGCGGGTTCTATCAGCAAATTATTCCGCACAAGGGGGAGAAGCCGGCGATGCCGCGCGGCAAGGAGCCGTTGTCGGACCGCGAAGTCGCCATCGTCAAGAAATGGATCGAACAGGGGGCGAAGGACGACACGCCGGCCTCGGCGAAACTTCTCGCCGTCGATGCGGACCATCCGCCGGTCTACGATCAGCCGCCGGTCATCAACGCGGTGGCGTTCAGCCGCGACGGCGAGTTGCTCGCGGTTTCCGGGTATCACGAAATCCTGCTGCACAAGGCCGACGGCTCCGCTCTCGTCGCCCGGCTCATCGGCATCTCCGAACGCATTCAATCGCTCGCCTTCTCCCCCGACGGCAAATGGCTCGCGGCCACGGGCGGCAACCCCGGCCGATTTGGCGAAGTGCAAATCTGGAACCTCGACAAACGCAAGCTCAAACTCTCCGTGCCGATCACCTACGACACCGTCTACGGCGCCAGCTGGTCGCACGACTCCAAGCTCATCGCCTTCGGTGGCTCCGACAACTCGCTCCGCGCCATCGAAGCCGAGACCGGCAAGCAGGTCCTCTTCCAGGGCTCGCATGGCGACTGGGTGCTCGACACCGTCTTCTCGCTCAAGAGCAACTTCCTCGTCTCGGTGGGCCGCGATCGCGCCATGAAGCTGACCGAGGTCGCGACCGAACGGCTCGAAGATAACATCACCAGCATCACCCCCGGCGCGCTCAAGGGCGGCCTGCAAGCGGTCGATCGCCATCCGACCAAGGACGAGCTGCTGATCGGTGGCGCCGATGGCACGCCGAAGCTCTATCAGATGTATCGCACCAAGCCGCGCATGATCGGCGACGATTTCAACAACATTCGCAACTATCCGACGATGCCGGGCCGCATCTTCGCGGTGAAGTTCAGCCCGGACGGCAATCGCGTCGTCGCCGGGTCAAGCTTCGACGGCAAGGGCGAGGTCCGCGTCTACGAAACGAACACCGGCAAGCCGGTCTCCACCTTCAAGGGCATCAACGGGCCGATCTACACGCTGGCGTATCATCCGAAGGGAAATGTGGTGGCGTCGGCGGGCTTCGAGGGGACGGTTCACCTGAGCGAGCCGACGAGCGGAGCGTTGATTCGCGATTTCGTGCCGGTGCCGTTGAAGAAGTAATCAGCGAGCCGAGCCCCGTAAGGGGCCGGGTTAAGAGATCCACGCCATGCTTAAATGCGCGGTTAACATCCAACAGGGGACCACGCGGCTTCTATGGAACCAGTTTTCGCGGTGGTACATGACGCGCCACTTGCTTGTGCTTGAATTGGGATGGAACGACTGCTTGGCCGTACCGGAAAGATGTTGTGAACCGGCCGTATGGGCCGAAATCTCAGAATGGGCGCGAGCGGGGATCCGTAAGTAGGTAGTGGGCCAGTTTGCCCGTTTCGTGGCGGCAAGATTCCGATCTTGCCGATGATTCCCGCCATATACGGCAAGATCGGAATCTTGCCGCCACGAACTGACCCATTGACCTTTGTCAGTGGCTGGCATGATTAGATCAAAACTCTCTATTCAGGGCATGAATATGAAACGCATCGCAACCTTGCTTATCGTCACTTCGCTCGCCGCAACTGCCTCCGCCCAGGACACGCTCCCCCCCGGCGCCAAGGTCGTCAAGCTCGAAGTCGCGCCCGCGGCCATCGAGCTGAAGACGCCGTTCGAGTATCGGCAACTGCTCATCACCGGTATCCTCGATAACGGCGATCGCGTCGATGTCACGCGGCTCGCGCAGGTCACCGTCCCCGCCGCTGTCAAGGTGTCGGAGCGCGGCCAGGTGCGGCCGGTCGCCGACGGAGGGGGCGAGCTCAAGTATGCCTTCGACGGCAAGGACGGCGCCATCCCCGTCAAAGTCAGCGGGCAGAAAGACGAGCACCAGGTCAGCTTCGTCCGCGATGTCATGCCGGCCATGTCGCGCATCGGCTGCAACGCCGGCACGTGTCATGGTTCTGCCCAGGGACGCAACGGCTTTCAGCTCAGCTTGCGCGGCTACGATCCGCAGTACGATCATCGCGCCCTCATCGACGACATTGCCGGCCGGCGTTTCAATCGCGCCGCTCCCGAACGCAGCCTCATGCTGATGAAGCCGAGCGGCGTGGTGCCGCACGTCGGCGGCGTGCTCATGCAGCCCGGCGAGCCGCGCTATGATCTCATTCGCAAGTGGATCGCCCAGGGCGTCAAGCTCGACCTCAAGGCCGCCAAGGTCACGAAGATCGAAGTGACGCCGGCCGTCAACGTCATCCCGCTGCCCGGCATGAAACAGCAGCTGACCGTGTGGGCGACCTACAGCGACGGCTCGAAACGCGATGTCAGCGCCGAGGCGTTTCTCGATTCCGGCAACATCGAAGTCGCCACAATGGACAAGCAAGGCGTCGTCACCGCCGTGCGCCGAGGCGAGACGGCGATCCTGGCGCGCTACGAAGGCAGCTACGCGGCCGCTACCCTCATCATCATGGGAGACCGCACCGGCTTCGCCTGGCAAGAGACGCCGACCTTCAACTACATCGATGAGCTGGTTTACAACAAGCTGAAGACGGTCAAGGTTCTGCCGTCGGATATCTGCTCCGACGCCGACTTCGTGCGTCGGCTCTACCTCGATCTGACCGGCCTGCCGCCGGAGCCGGAGGCGGTCAGGAAGTTCCTCGACGACAAGACGCCGAGCAAGCCGAAGCGCGACAAGCTGGTGGATGAGCTGGTCGGCAGCCCCGATTTCGTCGATCACTGGGCCAACAAGTGGGCCGACCTCTTGCAGGTCAATCGCAAGTTCCTCGGCGACGAAGGGGCCCAAGCCTTCCGCAAGTACATCCGTGAAGCAGTCGCGGGCAATAAGCCGTACGACAAGCTCAGCTACGAGCTCCTGACCGGCACCGGCTCGAACGTGGACAATCCCGCGGCCGCCTACTTCAAGATTCTGCGCGATCCCGACGCCGCCATGGAGAACACGACGCACCTGTTCCTGGCGGTGCGTTTCAACTGCAACAAGTGCCACGATCACCCGTTCGAGCGTTGGACGCAAAACCAGTACTACGAGCTGTCGGCCTACTTCACGCAGGTGAGCCGGCGCGAGGACCCGAAGTTCAAGGGGCGCAAGACCGTGGGCACCGACGTGCGCGGGGCGCTGCCGTTGGTCGAGATCATCGAGGACAAGAAGGATGGCGAGATCAAGAACGAGCGGACCGGCCAGAACGCGCTCGCCAGCTTTCCGTTCGTGCATCCGGGTTCGCCGAAAGCGGAAGGCCCGCGCCGCGAACAGCTCGCCAAATGGATCACCTCGAAGGACAATCCCTACTTCGCCAAGAGCTACGTCAACCGCCTGTGGAGCTATCTCCTGGGCACCGGCATCATCGAGCCGGTCGATGACATCCGCGCCGGCAATCCGCCGACCAATCCGCAGCTCCTCGACAAGCTGACCGACGAATTCATCAAGAGCAATTTCAACGTGCAGGACCTGATCCGCACGATCTGCAAGTCGCGCACCTATCAGCATTCGATCGCCACGAACCAGTGGAACAAGGACGACGACGTCAACTACTCGCACGCCATCGCCCGGCGTCTGCCGGCCGAGGTGCTGTACGACGCGATCCATCGCGTGACCGGTTCGCCGTCGCAGATCCCCGGGCTGCCGCCGGGTTCGCGCGCGGTGCAGACGGTCGATTCGAGCGTCAAGGTGCCAGGCGACTTCCTCGCCGTCCTGGGCCGCCCGCCACGCGAAAGCGCCTGCGAATGTGAACGCTCGAACGCCATGCAGCTGGGCCCGGTGCTGAGCTTCGTGACCGGCCCGGTCGTCAACAACCCGCTCAAGGATCCGAATAATCGCATTGCCAAGATCGTCGCCGCCAACAAGGACGATGCGAGAGTCGTCGAGGAGATCTTCCTGGCGATCCTGAATCGCCGGCCAACCGACAAGGAAATCAAGATCGGCATTGAAGCCTTGCGCGGCAACGACGACGAGTTCGCCAAGCTGCTCGCCGTCGGCAAGCAGCACGTGGACGCCCTGGCGGCATATGAAAAGCAGTTCCCGCAGGCCGTCGCCCGCTTCGAGGAGTCGGCGACACGCACCCCCGTCTGGACACCGCTCGAACCGGCGACGATGACCTCGCTCGGCGGCGCGACCCTCACCAAGCAAAAGGACCAGTCGATCCTGCTGGGCGGCACGAACCCGCCGACCGACACGCTGACGCTCAGCTTCGACACCAAGATTGCCGACATCACCGGCATCCGCCTCGAGGTGTTGCCAGACAAGTCGCTCGGCGCTCAAGGTCCAGGTCGAGCCGCGAACGGCAACTTTGTCTTGCAGGAGTTCACGGTCAGCTACATCAAGCAAGGTTCGAAGGACAAGGCGAAGGCGATCAAGTTGATCCGGCCGCAGGCGACGTTCGCGCAGGACACCTTCCCGATCGCCAACGCCGTGGACAATAACCCCGCGACCGGCTGGGCCATCTCGCCGCAGTTCGGCAAGCCGAGCGTTGCCGTCTTCGAATTGCAAGGCAAGGTCGGCACCACCGAAGGCACGACCTTGACGGTGAAGTTGCTGCAAAACTTCGGCACGCAGCACACGATCGGCAAATTCCGCATCTCGGTGACGACGTCGAAGCCCCCGGTGCTCCTGCAAGGCACGGTGCCGGAGAACGTCGCGAAGATCCTGGAGATTCCACGTGAGAAGCGCTTGCCGGACCAGCAGACCGCGGTGGTCAACTATGTGCGTTCGATCGACCAGGAACTGGCTCGATTGCAGCGCGCCGTCAACGAGTACCCGGCGCCGCCGAGCCCGCGCGTGCTGGGAGCGCAAGACCTGGCATGGGCGCTGATGAACAGCCCGGCGTTTTTGTTCAATCACTAATTCTTAGTCCGACGCGCAAGCGACGGCTGTTCCTCCCTTGCGCGTCGGGCTAAGAAACAAGGCTGCAAGTGAACGATGTCATTTGCTGATCGTCATGCGATTTTCTGGCTCATAGCTCTAGCTTCATGCACTTGGTATTCTCAAGCACAGCCCGAAATACTGGTAGAAGGAACCGTCTTCGACGACAAAGCCCCGGTCGCCAAAGCAAGCGTCAGCTCACAGGGGAAGAGTGAGCGTGTCACCACTGACGCACAAGGCCGATTCCGTCTGCCGCTTGCCAACAAGTCGCAGCGCATCTTCGCCAGCAAGCCCGGCTATCGCATCGCCTCCGCGCTCTTCTCCGACAAGCCGTTCACGCTGCGGCTCGAACGCTTGCCGAAGGACGACAACGCCGACTATGAGTGGATCGATCCGCACGCCGACGCCGCCAAGGCGAACAATTGCGCGAACTGCCACGGTGAGATCTATCGCGAATGGCGCTTAAGCGCTCATGCGAAGTCGGCGACCAATCCGAAGTTTCTCTCGCTTTTCACAGGCGACAACGGCAAGCACAAGAAATGGAACGCGCAAGTCGAACATCCCGACGGCGCCGCGGTGTGCGCGGCCTGCCATGCGCCGACCTTGAAGTCGCCGAACCTCGATTACGACATTCGCAAGGCCGAGGGGGTCGCCAGGAGCGGCGTCCACTGCGATTATTGCCACAAGGTCGCCGATGCGCCGACCGAAAAGGTCGGCACCCGCTTCGGGCGCGACGGCCTCTTCCTGTTGCGGCCGGCCAAGGGGGACCTGCTGACCTTCGGCCCGCTCGACGACGCGGTGCGTCAGGGAGAGTCGTTCGCGCATGCGCCGTTTTACAAGGAGAGCCGGTATTGCGCTTCGTGCCATGAGGGAATCGTCTTCGGCGTTCATGCATATGGGACCTATACGGAATGGCTCGCAAGCCCGGCCAAGAAAGAGGGCAAGCAGTGTCAGGATTGCCACATGGCGCCGACGGGCAAGATGACCAATATCGCGCCGGGCAAAGGCGGCATCGAGCGCAAGCCCATCACGCTGGCGAGCCATCACATGCCGGGCGGCGATCGCGACATGCTCAAGAAATCGTTGCAGATGAAGGTGCAACCGAAAATCGTCGCCAAGGGACGTCAGGTCGAAGTCGAGATCGTCGCCCAGGCAGTCGGGCATCGCGTGCCGACCGGGTTTGTTGATCGGCATCTGGTGCTGGTCGTCACGGCAACCGACGCGAAAGGCGCGCGCGTCGAGCTGCTCGATGGGCCGCGTCTGCCTGCCAGCGCCGGCAAATGGAAAGGATCGCCGGGAACGCTTTACGCCAAGCAGCTCAGCGGCGAGGGCAAGCGCACGCCGACGCCGTTCTGGCTGCCGATCGAGCAGGCCGTGGACACTCGGCTCAGCCCGGAGCAGCCGGATCAGCGGACGCTTGTGTTCGCCGCCGGCGCCGAGCGCGTGACCGTCCAGCTTTGGTATCGGCGTTTCTGGCAAGAAGTCGCCGATGGGCGCGGCTGGAATGACAACGATTCGCTTGTCGTCGAAAAGATTGTGACGTGGCAGGGACGCTGAATCCCCTTTTCTTGCACCCCATCTTGCTGCTAAAATGCGAGATATGATTCGAGCTACGTGTGGGATTCTATTGTTGGCGTGGTGTACGGCAAGCGCCGATGCCGGCCTCTATTACTCCGGCGAGCAGTATGCATCGCTGCCGACGCAGTGGCGTGGCTTCCTTCTGGATCACCGGGCGCTGCGCAATATCGCCGTCAAGCCGAAGATCGAGTCGGAGGCAGGCCTCTTGCGCACGCACTATCGCAGGGAGGCCGACAAGCTGCAGGCTCGTGTTCGTTCCCAGGCGGAGCTTGGGAACAAGAACCTTGACGACCTGGCCGACCTTGGCGCCTTGTACGTTCGGCTCGGCGAATTCGAGAGGGCGATCGAACTCCTTGGCCCGGCACAGCGGGCGCATCCCAACCATTTCGCGCTTGCCGCCAACCTTGGCACGGCCTGGCAGCTTCAGGGCGATCTTCGTCAAGCAGGCGCTGCCCTCGAGGAGGCGGTGCGTCTCGCTCCCGGCAAATTACTTACCCTCGAGGAAGCGCACCTCAAGCTGGTCCGCCTGCGTCAGCAAAAGTCCGCGGGCGAACTCGACGATCTTTTCGGCATTCGCTTCCTCAACGACAAGGACGCCTACGAGCCGGGCAAGCTCGCGGCGGCGCAAATGAAGAAGCTGCCGACGAAAGCGGTCGCTGTCGTTCAGCAACTGGCCCTCTGGCTGCCCGCCGACGGGCCGCTCCTCTGGCAACTGGGCGAACTCGCGAACGCGCACGGCGACTTTCGTAATGGCGCCGCCATGCTGGAAGGCTGCGTCGTTCAATTCGGCATGACCAATCCGACGCTGCGCAAGCATCGGCACGTGCTGCGCGACGCTGTCGATAACTTGCCGAAGGCGAAGATCGGCGCCAGCGAGGAGCACGGCGAGCAGCACATGGGAACCCTCCAGTTCCGTTCGCGCCGGCCGTTGATCTCGAAGTTGGAGAGCGTACCCTTGCCGGCGATCGACCCCAAGGGGATCAACCCGATTCCGTGGGAACTTTTCGGCGAGACGGCGCTGGCCAAGCCGTTCAAGGTGCTCTTTCCCAAATACTTGCAAGAGCTGCAAGGCAAGCAGATCTCGATGACCGGGTTCATGTATCCCTTGCGCGACGACCCGGACGTGAGCGCGTTCCTGTTCATCGAGGCGCCGGTCGGCTGCTGGTACTGCGAAATGCCAGAGACGACGGGGATCGTCTACGTCGAGATGCCGGCGGGGCAGACGGCACGCTTGCAGCGCGGGCTGGTGCGCATCGTCGGCCGGCTGACGCTGAACGGCAGCGATCCAGAGGATTTTCTTTACACGGTGAAGGACGCGCGCGTGGGCGCCCTCGATTGATATCTTCGTGCTAAGAGTGCCTAAACGAATGAACCACGGATCACACCGATAACACGGATAAAAAAAGGGTGGTGTCGCTTTCACTGCATTTCGCCAGCCACTAGCGCTCGGTTGATTTTCTATCGGTGCCATCCGTGTGAGCCGTGGTCTTATCTCTTTGGCGATTTAAGCCGCAAGCGGCAAACAGGGAGGAGACTCATGGTCCTGACCACGGCACAGATCCAGGAACAGAAACAGCAGGCCGAGGAGCTGCTCTTCACCGAGAAGCTCAAGCTTGGCTTCGCCAAGGCGCTCTTCTTCGGACAGTTCCAGGCGCCGCTGTTGTTCCCCTATCCCGAGTTGAACCCGGCGGAGAAGCCGATCGTCGGCAAGGCGGTCGCGGACGTGAGCCAATTCGCGCGCGACCACATCGACGCCGCGGCGATCGACCGCAATGCCGACATCCCGCGCGAAGTCATCGACGGCCTGGCCCAGCTCGGCGTCCTCGGCATGACCGCCCCAGCCGAGTTCGGCGGCCGCGGCTTCTCGCAGCTCGGCTACACCAGGATCTTGCAAGTCATCGGCGGGCATTGCTCTTCGACCGCCGTCTTCGTCAATGCCCATCACTCGATCGGCGTGCGCGCCTTGGTATTGTTCGGCACCACGGAGCAGCAAGCCCGCTGGCTGCCCGACCTGGTCTCGGGACGCAAGCTGAGCGCCTTCGCGTTGACCGAGCCGGAAGCCGGCTCCGACGCCGCCAATGTGCAGACCACCGCGACGCCGAGCGCCGACGGCAAGACCTGGACTCTCAACGGCGAGAAACGCTACATCTCCAACGGCGCCATCTCCCAGGTGCTCACCGTCATGGCCCGCACCCCCGTGGCAGGCTCCAAGGAAACCAAGATCACCGCGTTCCTCGTCACGCCCGACATGCCCGGTTTCGAAGTCGTCGAAGCGCGCATGGACAAGTGCGGCATCCGCGGCACCGCCACCGCCCGCCTCAAGTTCACCAACATGCCGGTGCCCGCCGAGAACATCCTCGGGCCCGTCGGCAAAGGCCTGCGCGTCGCGCTCACCGTGCTCGACTTCGGCCGCACCACTTTCGGCGCCAGTTGCAGCGGCGTCGCTCGGACCTGCCTCAAGGCGGCCATCGAACACGCCAACCAGCGCGTCCAGTTCAAGGAGACGATCGGCGAGTTCGAGCTGGTCAAGAAGAAGATCGCCTTCATGGCCGCCAATGCATTCGCCATGGAAGCGACTGTCGCCCAGTGTGCCGCCTTCATCGATCGCGGCTTCGAGGATTACATGCTCGAAACCGCGATGCTGAAAGTCTGGTCCACCGAAGCCCTGTGGACGATCGTCAACGATACCTTGCAAATTCACGGCGGGCAGGGCTACTTCACGCGCGATCCCTACGAACGCATGATGCGCGACGCCCGCATCAACATGATCGGCGAAGGCGCCAACGACGTCCTCAAGGCGTTCATCGCCGTCGTGGGCTTGCGCGGCGTCGGTGAGCAGCTCAAGGGCGTTCTCGATGCCCTCAAGCATCCGATCAGCCAGTTCGGCGCCTTGTGGAATTTTGGCCGCGAGCGCCTTTCCGCCAAGTTCTCGGCGCCGGCGATTCCGGTGCAAAGCGCGGACTTGCGCAAGGAAGCCGGCGAGTTGTCGGCGCGGGTGCGCGAGTTCGGTCTCGCCGTCATTGATGTGCTCAAGCACTTCCGCAAGAAGGCGCAGGCGAACGTCAACGGCGATGCCAGCGAAGAACTCAAGATCATGGAAGTGGTCTACCGCAGCCAGTACCTGCAGGAGCGTTTGGCGGACGTGGCGTGCGACCTGTATGCCTCAAGCTGCACGCTGGCCCGGCTCGATTCGCTGATGGGCAACCCCGAGGCGCAGCGCGACATCCAGGCGGGACGCTACTTCATGACACTGACGAATCGCCGCATCAAGCAGAACCTGGCAGCGCTGTGGGATCACGATGATGAGATGACGACGGCGACGGCGAATAGGTGGCTGGAAAAGTGATCTAGTGCTCTGTCACGGCTAAAGTTTCGGGAGGGCGAGGCCTCCGCTGTGCACAACTTGGATCGACGAGGACACCGTGTTTTCTGCGGAATCCTCGAGTTTTCGGTTTGTAAGTCGTTTCCCAAGCCGAAAACATCGCGCCTCG
>JACXTT010013233.1_pt1 | contig 10882 bp, 7 predicted proteins | sample 9270951 | NCBI WGS metagenome assembly JACXTT01 (sample SAMN15532306, study PRJNA645909) | rock metagenome | isolation source: weathered quartz diorite | place: Puerto Rico | collected 2017-06-21 | reverse complement strand
CCGCACCGAACCTGCGTCCCGGGGCCGGCCGCCACGGTTGCGGCGAGACCGGGGCCCTCCAGCGCCCCGATCACGACCTCATCCACCTGCTGCGCGGCGCACCGCCCAAGATTCGATGCAAGCGCGTGCCCGACCAACAGACCGCCGCCGCGGTGGAGCGTTTGTCCCTGCTCTACCGCCACGCGCTCGACCAGGAGCCTGTCCCGCCGCTCATCGCCACCGCCGCGTTGGTGCTGGACTTCACCTGCATCCATCCCTTCCGCGACGGCAACGGCCGCGTGTCCCGCCTGCTGACCCTGCTGGCGCTCTACCAGCACGGCCACGAGGTGGGCCGCTACGTCAGCTTGGAACGGCTTACCGAGCAGGCGAAAGAGGACTACTACGACGCCCTGCACCGCAGTTCGCAACGCTGGCACGAGGGCCGGCACGATCTGGTGCCGTGGGTGAACTTCTTCCTCGCCATCATCCGCCGGGCCTGCGCCGAGTTCGAACAGCGCGCCGGCCAAGTGAAAAGCCCGCGCGGGGCGAAATCCGCGCTGGTGCTGGACGCCATCCAGCGGCAGCCGGGCGAATTCAGCGTGGGCGACTTGCAGCGGGAATGCCCCGGCGTGAGCCTCGACATGATTCGTCACCTGCTGAAGAAACTCCGTGGCAAGGAAGTGGAATGCCTCGGGCGCGGTCACCAAGCGCGCTGGCGGCGAAAGGCAAATGGGTAACAACTCTTCCAATTAGGTAACAAAGAAGGTAATAACGAGAACGTCATGCCAAAGCCAAACAATCAGAAACAGCCCAACGACACGGGCCTCAACTTCGAAGACCAGCTTTGGGTTGCCGCCGACAAATTGAGCGTCCACATGGACGCCTCGGAATACAAGCACGTCTGCCTCAGCCTCAGCTTCGTCGAATACATCTTCGACACCTTCGAGGAAAAGTGCGAGCAAGTTCTCTTCGGCTTCTCCGATTCCAGGAGCGATTCCTATATCTATGCCAACTGAATTCATCGGAACTAAACGCAAAGAGCTGTCCGATTGGCTCGCGAAGACGTGGCTCGTTCAGGGCCGTCCCGTGTGTTTCGTTCACGGTTTCCCCGGCACCGGCAAGACCTCGTTAGCTGACGTGCTCGCGGAAAACACCGCAACCAAGCCTGGCGGAGGACAGAACTCGTTGGCCGAACTATTCGCGGAAAGCTCCTCGCTCAAGTATGTCCGGCACGACAAGGTTTCAACATCGACCTCGGTGGATGACCTGTTGTTAGAATTACAAGAACGCGCCAGCGAAGTTGGTCTGCCGGATTTGGAGGATGCCTTGTTTAAGCAGGGTTTGGATGCGCCGACAGCACTGATGCGACTGATGGAAAAGCCCGTCTTGATCGTGGTCCATGAAGGACAGCGGTTCTTGGACGAAAAGACCGGGCAACCTTTTCCTGAAATCTTGTCGATGCTTACGCGCGTGGCTAGACGAGGCGGCTACCCGGGACGCCTATTGTTTCTGACAAATCGACTTGTCCCAAAAGGCGAAAAGTGGTCGGAGCCTTTTGAAATCCGAAGGCTGGAAGGGCTCACCGTTGATGAAGCGACGCGAGTCTTGGACGATTTGTTAAACGAGCATGGCCGTGGGGCGGACATCCCGCAGGCCAAGCGGCGCGACATTGTTACCTGTTTGGGATGCAATCCTCGCGCGCTACGCACTTTGGTCGGCTGTTTGGAAAATTCCTCGTGGGAAGAATTGATCAAGCCCAATCCAGATGCGTGGATTCCCAAAGACACCGAAGTAGCTCCAGACCTGGTGGCGCGGTTGGAGGAAGGACTGATTCAACACCGGTTCGGCCGATTGGAGCCGGCAACGATGCGCTTTGTGCAACGCCTTTCAATCCACCGCCAAGCGGTGAAGATCGAGGCGCTCAATGACTTGGCAGAAGCGAAAGATTCAACACCTTTGCGGCAGGAACTCAGTAGCCTGCTTTGGATGGATCAGTCAGCCGGCTGGTATTCCCTGCACGCCGTGGTGAAAGAAGTGGCCGTCAGCAAACTCAAGAAACTCCCGCCTAGCGAACTGCTTAACGCACACTCGCGTGCAGCGGATTATTACCTGCGACCCTTCCAGGCGAAACAGATGGTCGGTGGCAGCGGATTGGCTGGTTCATTCGCGGAGGTGCGATACCACCTCCAAGAGGCCAAGCGCGGAGATGAACTTGGGGAAATAGCTCAACGCTACTCCGACTACCTATGGAGAATTTACCCGGCCGTTAGCCCAGTTCCGGATGATCCCGCTGTCTTGAAGGAACGAATCGGAGTGTTGTCCGTTTTGCTGAAGGAACCGGGAGCCAAGAGTCTTGAATACTACCTCGCGCGCCTACTCCAAGCGCGGAACGCTCCGGGCGATTTGGAGCAAGCGATGGTTCACGCGGCCCGGTCAACCGGCGCAAGTGCCCCTGCAGACAGTTGGCTTTTGCGGGTCAAGCTGGAATACAAAGTTCGCGGACTCGACATCGCCGAGAAAACTCTGAAAAAGGCTTTGAAGAAGGTTTCTGCTGAGGAAGGCGTTTTCAAACTGCTTCTATCAGGGGCTGAAATGTATGAGTCTAGCGGCAAGCACGACGATGCAATTAAGTTGCTGATCGGAGGCATAGACCGAGTTCCACCGGACCAAGGACTTGAAACTCTCTGTATGGCTTGCGCAAAACTCATGGCTGAAAACGATGAAATTCCTGATGCTATCCTGCTACTCAGAAACACAGGCCTACGCAAGCTGAAGTCGGAGCATAACGTTTTTTACATCTATCAGACCTGTGCCGAACTGATGGCTAAGGATGGACGCATCGGTGAAGCCATTAAACTGCTTAAGGAAGGTGGTATCCCCGAGGTGAAGCCGGAGCACAGCGTCTTTGCCCTCTACCAGTGCTGCGCCGAACTCATGGCCAAGGACGGTTGCATTGGCGAAGCCATTGGAAAGTTGAAGGAGGGTATTCAGCGAATTCCGGCGAACCGATTCAGCAGGTTCATTTTGGTGGACATGATGTGTGACTGCTGCGTAGCCGCCAACGACTTGGCCAGCTTTCAATGGGCATTATCCGAAGCGCAAAAGGAATCCTTCGGTCAAAAACAGCATTGGCAGTGGAAAATCACCGCGGCTGGGTTGGCGAAGGATTGGAAGTCTGCCCTCAGTCTGACACACCAAGCGAAAGAAGCGTTTCCTGGCTACCTCAACTTTTACATCCACGAGGCATATTGCCAGCTTCACCTCGCTGGCGCTGAGGCTGCGTTCGACGCGATTCGGGCGTTTCCAAAACGGATATTTGAAAAGGACAGAGTTCCGAACTTTTGGCTTATGGCCCTTATCTGTTTTCGGCGAGGAGATGCCGAGGGCTCGAAAGCCAACTTGGCCACTTTTTTGGGCTGTCCGCCGGAATCGTGTCCTGAATTAACCGAGGAGTTGTTCCACCGCCTGTGGAAGACTCCGTGCGGTTCAGAACTCTACAAGTCGCCAGCTTTCTTCTTTCCGTTCTTTCCGCCCATTGTGTCGCTGCCAACGCCTGCCCAAGCGGAAGTTGCTCCTTCGGCCAAACAAACCGTCTTAGCTGTTGCCACCGAGTGGCACTCCGCCCACGGGGGCGTTTCCACATTTAATCGGGAACTCTGCCGGGCTTTTGCGAAGGAGGGTTACCAAGTTTGGTGTTACGTTCCAGACGCAAGGGATGAGGTGCTTGCCCAAGTCAAAGAGGAAGACGGCGTGAGTCTGCTCTACGCGCCGCGCGAAGCTCACGCCCACCCGGATGCCCGGCTGCGGAATTGCCCGGACTTTCCCGCAGGGACGGCCCCCGACATCATCATCAGCCACGACCGCATTACCGGCCCCGCAGCTACATCGTTGGTCGAAAACCATTTTCCGAACAGCAAACACATCCTCTTCATCCATACGGCCCCGAAGCAAATCGAGTGGTTCAAAGAGCAAGGCGATGACACCACAGCAACCGGCACAGGCGAGGTTCGGCGGCAGCTGCAAATCAGTCTGGCCCGCAAGGCGCATCTGGTCGCCGGCGTCGGACCCAAACTTCAGAATGCGATGGCCAATGAACTCCACGCGCTGACCCCGTCCAAGACTGCGCTGGCGTTCCTTCCCGGATTGGAAACGCCGTTCCGGGACGCATCGCCTCCACCGGCAAATGAATGCCTCGTCTTGGGTAGAGCCGAAGACGCGGACCTGAAGGGACTGGACATCGCTGCCCTGGCGATGGCAAAGCTGCTGGCCACACCCCACCAAACTATCAATCCAACTCCGGTGCTCGTTGTTCGCGGCGCGCCCATCGGAACAGGCGATGTGTTGAGGAACGATTTGATGCAAAGGACGCAACTTGGCGCAAACCACCTGCACATCCGCGAATACAGCAGCGATGTGGACGTGATTCGTCGGGATATGCTCAGTTCCGCCCTCGTGCTGATGCCCTCGCGCACCGAAGGATTTGGATTGGCTGCACTGGAGGCGATTGCGCTTGGGATTCCAGTGTTGGTCAGTGACCAGAGTGGATTAGCCGACACGCTCAACACTCTCGTGCCTGAGCACGCAAAGAAGTGCGTCGTGCATGTAAGCGCAGACTTGGAAACAGACGCAACAGCATGGGAGCGGAAAATAGATTTTGTCTTGAGCGACAAGTCGGCGGCGTTCGCCCGCGCGAACGAATTGAGGAACGCACTAGCTCCACATCTGTATTGGCAGAAAGCTGTCCGCAGTTTGGTGGAGGTGATTTCTTCGGGGTGTGTTTAGTTCCAACATCAAGATCGGCTTTACCGGCACGCCGATTGGACGCGGCTACAAAAACACGCAGGCGGTGTTCGGCGATTACATTGACGTTTACGACACCTGGAATGGCCGCGCCATCGGACGCATTGAGCCAATGACCGCCGCCGAGCAACCCGGCTGGAACGACATCATGGCCGAGGTCTGGCGGGCGCAAAAGACTGTCAAAGCTGCCGACCGCGTGCCCAATCCTGTATTGCATGAGCGTCAACGCCGCCGCCGGTGAAAGGAAGCCAGAGCTGGCGTTTCCTCGCCGCTTGAGTTACGTGGCTGGTGCCATGAGCACAGCGGAACTCATTTTCGAGCGCGCACGCAGCTTGCCGAGTGACAAGCAGAGCGAGGCGTTGCGCTTCGTGGATTTCCTGCTGGCCCGCCGTTCCGCCGAGGCCGAGGCCGCCGAGTGGCACAAGCTGCTACGCGAGACGCAGAACGCCCCCGGTGTCGCCCGCCTCACCGACGACGACATCGCCCATGAGGTCGCCGCCGTCCGCGCCAGCGCATGAGGGTGGAGGAGGATACGAATGTCGTGGTGTCCGGTGCGCGAATCTCGACGAGCCGCCGCATTCGCGCCGCCCAGAAGTCCGCCGCGCAGATGCAGTTCGCCGACCACGGGTTACAACGCACCTTGCGCTTTGTCACCGAGCGCATGAACCGCCGTAGGAACCGGATGACCTGTGCGGCCTGCCGCCCGGTGCAGGGCAGCACCATCTGCCGACCGAGCGGAATGTTCTTGGGATTCACCACGCCCCAGAACCGGCCCGGATACGGGCAAGCCTCCTCCGTCTCCACCTTCCCGAGATACTTGGACACGTAGCAGAAAACCTCCTTCGCCGAGCCAAGCTCCTTCACGTTGGTTCCCGCCCGGTAATGCCGCAGGTCGCCGGTGCCCGCCACATCATACCAGTTCCGGCTGAACCAAAACAGGATCTTGTCCTTCTCACCCACCGGCACCGTGCTCTCATGAATGCCGGAATCACCGCGACTACGCAGCGCCATTTCCCAGCCACCGGTTCCGGCTGGCCGGACGACGGCCCACCTCCCGCGCTCAGGTTTGAACTCAAACTCCCAGGGCACGTTCCAGAGCAGCCAGTGAAAGTGCGGGGCGGCCTTGCCGATGTTCTCCCCGCTCTTGCGCCGCTTGAACTCCAGCCGCCAGAGAATGCCGCCGCCGGGGAACCGTCGCTTGAGCCGGTGCAGGAAGGCCTGGAGGTCACGCTTAAACTTCGCGGCCTCCTCAGGGAAGATGTCGGGATAGGTCGTCGTGCCGAACAGTGGCAGGTTGTCCTCCACCAGCCGAACCTTCGCCAGAAAGAGCATCATGCGCCGGCGTGACCAGCGGCTGAAGCTGTTGATGCGCCCGCGTGTTGGCTTGGCCGGCTTCTCCTCCTGCTCGCGGATAATCTCGCTGCGCCCCTGCTTGATGACCTTCACCAGCGAAGCGCCTTCCCACCATTCGACATGCCCCTCGTCGAACGGGTTGTGCGGGTCTTCTGACGAGATATGGCCAGATAACAAGCCCGCGCGGGCCGCGCCGGGTGCGCTCCGCGCATCCCGGCCCGGCCCGCTGCGAGTTTCGTCGCTGTCGTGTGACTCGGTGCGGGTGCCACCCCCACCGCCAAAGCGGGCACGTTCTTCGATGGGTTCCCCATTTCCTTGGCGGCACAGGACGTAGTCGCGCCCAACGGAAGGAGCGGCAGCGGTCATTGCGCGCCTCCCTTCTGCGCGAGCGCGGTGTCAGCCAGCGCGAGGATGGCCGCACGGATGGGGGCGCTGAGTTCCGCCCAGCTTGCGACCACGCGCGACAAGTCGCGACAGGCTGCGTCTAAATTCTGTGCGCGTATTTGTGCACAGGGCGGGAGAGAGGATGGAGAAGGATTTTGCGGCTCAGACGGTTGCGAATTTTCGGAGAAGGGTTCGAATCCCTTCACTCGCTCCAGCTCCCCACTTAGGCCGGTTGTCCGCCATCGAAATCCTCACGCAACCTCGGCGAATCAGCTTGCCATGAACTCTCATTACCGCAAAATGTCCGCGTGACGGTTCGTAACGGGTAAGTTTTGCGAACGGAGTCTTGCACCACTTGATTGTCGGTGTTCTTTGTTCGTCCATCGCGCAAAACTGCATCCGATTCCAATGCCGGACTGCTGGAATCGAACTGTTGCGGCATTCCCAAGTCATAAGGAATGAACGGTTGCCTCGGTAGCTCAGTTGGTAGAGCAGTTGACTCTTAATCAATTGGTCGCAGGTTCGAGTCCTGCCCGGGGCACCATCTCCCTGCTCCATCAAGCCTTTCCTTGCCTCGCCTTCGCCGCAGTCTTAGCCTTGGCCTGCCCGGCGCATGATTCGCTCCTTTGCCTTCACCACTCAGGGCCGCCTGCACACGCAGAACATTGACGTGTTCCTCATGCCCACGCTCCTCGCGGACACGAGCCTCTTTCTTTGGGTGGACTTGGAGGCTTCTACTCCGGAGGAGGCCAAGACCATTCTCGAAGGCATTTTTCACTTCCACCCGCTCTCCGTCGAGGACTGCATCCACGCCAGCCCGGCCCCGAAGGTCGAGGAGTATTCGCCCAAGGACGAGGACAAGTTTTCGCCCTATCTGTTCATGGTCATCCACGCGGTGGACTACAGCCGCACCGACGGCGTCTTCGGCACCAGCGAGCTGAACTTCTTTCTCGGGAAAAACTTCCTCGTCACCTATCACGACGTGCCGCTCAAGAGCGTCTCCAGCACGGCGGAGCGCGCGACCAAGGCCACCATGCACATCGCCCGCGCGCCCGACCGCGTGGCGCACACGCTCCTCGACGCCATCGTGGACAACTACAAGCCCGCACTCGAAGAGCTGTCCATGGAAATTGCCGAATTGGAGAACGATGTCGTGGCGCACCCGACCCAGCGGACCTTGAACAAGATCATCGGCATCAAGCGGGAAGTGCTCCACCTCCGCCAGATCATCGGCCCGCAGCAGGAGGTCTTGAAGCGTTTTGCCGAGGGTGAGTTCAAGGTCATCCGCGCGCATCTCGTCCCTTATTTCCGAGACATCTACGACCGTCTGTTTCACATCGCCACGCTTGCGCAGAACTTCACTGACTCGCTCACCGGCATCCTGCACATCCACCTGAGCATGACCTCGAACAAGACCGGCGAGATCGTCAAGGCGCTGACGATCATCACCATCCTGTCCACGCCCGCCACGCTCATCGCCAGTTGGTATGGCATGAACTTCGAGACCATGCCGGAGGTGAAGTGGCTGCACGGCTACGCCTTCGCCTTTGGCGTCACCGCCTTCACCACGCTCGGAACATGGTGGTATCTAAAAAAGCGAAAATGGTTCTGAAGGGAGGAGGATTAAGGACAGGCCTGTCTTGATCTTGCTCGCGATCTTAATCCAAATCCCTTGATGCTCGTCTGACCCATGCCCGCTCCCAAATCCAGCTTCCTCGACAAAGTCCTCGGCCGCATCGGGCGGCTCGACGCCGAGGGTTTGCAGACTGTCATCCAGCGGCTCGCGCGCGAGCGCAGCTTTCTGGAGACGCTGTTCGACGTGATTGAGGATGGCGTGCTGGTGGTGGACGAGCAGGGCCGCGTCATCTACTTCAACCAGGCCGTCACCAGTCTCCTCGGCCTCAAGCACGATGCCGACGAAGGCCAGCCCATCACACGATTCTTGCCGAACCTCGACTGGAAGAAACTCGCCCGCTGGGACAAGGCCGGTGGCCCGCAAGTCCTCCGGCACGAGCTGGAGGTTGAATGGCCGCGCCCGCGCTTCCTTCGCCTCTACACCGCGCCGCTGGACGGCGAGGCCACGGGCGCGTCGGGCGTCGCGCTGATTCTGCACGACGCCACCGAGGCACGGCAGAAGACCTACGAAGCCATCGAAAGCGAGCGGATGCAGGCGCTCACGCTCCTCGCCGCGAGCGTCGCGCATGAGATTGGCAACCCGCTCAACGCGCTGCACATTCACCTCCAGCTCATGGAGCGCGAGTTGAAGAAGCTCCGCGTGCCCGACGCCGGCCCCAAACCCACGCGCCTCACCCGCTACCGCCAGTCCCGCCGCGCGGACGCCGAGACCGTGGCCATCACTGAAAAGTTGCAGGGCTACCTGGACGTTGCCAAAGGTGAAATCACCCGCCTCGACTACATCGTCTCGCAATTCCTCCAGGCCATCCGCCCCTCGCCGCCCAAGCTCCAGCCCGCGTCGCTCAACGAAGTGATTCGCGAATCGCTCGACCTGCTTGGCCCGGAATTGAAGAACCGCCATTTGCCCGTCGAGCAGAAGCTTTCCCCCAGCCTGCCGCTGGTGCCGATGGACGGCGCGCAAATCAAGCAGGTGCTCGTGAACCTCATCAAGAACGCCATGCAGGCCATGACCAAGGGCGGCACGCTCACCCTGGCCACCGGCGAAAGCGCGGGCGGCGTGTGGTTCAGCGTCAACGACACCGGCGGCGGCATCCCGCAGGAGCAGATCAACCGCATCTTCGAGCCGTTCTACACGACCAAGGCCAAGGGCAGCGGGCTGGGCCTGATGATTGTGCAGCGCATCGTGCGCGAGCACGGCGGGCGCATCGAACTGGAGAGCCGCGTGGACGAGGGCACGCAGTTCCGCGTCTGGCTCCCCCTCCACGACCGCAAGCCGAAGCTGCTTGAAGCGAAGCTGCATGACTGATGTGCTCCGTGTTGCGTGATTCCGTTCGAGAACAACCGGCAAAAATCACGAAACACGGAGCACGCAGCACGCAGCACGATTGTCATTCCTCAACCGACTCGGCTAACCTCCGCCCCAACCGAACGCCAACATGGCCATGCATCAACCCACCGTCCTCATCGTGGACGACGAGAAGCCGACGCGCGACGGACTGCGCGCGGCGCTCGAGGACCGTTACGACGTGTATGTGGCCGAGGACGCGGCCACGGCGATGAACCTGCTGGAACAGGAGCACTTCGCCGTGCTGCTCACCGACCTCCGCCTGCCCAAGGAGGACGGCCTCAAGCTCATCGCCCGTGCCAAGTCGCTGCCCAAGCCGCCGGTCTGCATCCTGATGACCGCCTATGGCTCCGAGGACGTGGCGGTCGAGGCCATGAAGCGCGGCGCGGACGACTACATCGCCAAGGGCAAGATGCAGATCGAGGAGCTGGAGATGCGCATCGCCCGCGCGCTCAAGGGCCAGAAGCTCGAAGAGGAAAACCAGAACCTGCACCAGCGGCTCGAACGCAAGTTCGGCGTCGAGCATCTCATCGGCGAATCGGCGGTGATGAAGGAAATTTTGGAGACGATTCAGACCGTCGCGCCGAGCCGCGCCACCGTGCTCATCACCGGCGAGAGCGGCACGGGCAAGGAAATCGTCGCCAAGACCATCCACCAGCTCAGTCCGCGCGCGAAGGCCCCGCTCATCACCGTCCACGCGGCGGGCCTGCCGGCGACGCTGCTGGAGAGCGAACTGTTCGGCCATGAGAAGGGCGCGTTCACCGGCGCGCACGAACGGCGCATCGGGCGCATCGAGCAGGCGCAAGGCGGGTCGCTGTTCTTTGACGAGGTGGGCGAGGTTGACGCCACGGTGCAGGTGAAGCTGCTGCGCTTCCTGGGCGAGCGCACCTTCGAGCGCGTCGGTTCCAGCAAGACCCTCATGTCCGACGTGCGGCTCATTGCGGCGACGAACAAGAACCTCGTGACGCTCGTGCAGTCCGGCGCGTTCCGCGAAGACCTCTTCTTCCGGCTGAAGGTCGTGGAGATTCACCTGCCGCCGCTGCGCGAGCGTGCCAGCGACATCCCGCTGCTCGCACAGCATTTCCTTCGCGAATCTGCCGCCGAGAACGGCAAGGAAGTGACCGCCATCGCGCCCGACGCGTTGGAGTTGCTGTTGGCTTACAAGTGGCCCGGCAATGTTCGCGAACTGCGCACCGCCATCCAACCCGCGGTCGTTTTCGCCCGCGGCAAGACCGTCCCCGCGCGCCCCCCGCCACACACAACCCCCCCCCGCCTGATCGCTGTCGGCAAAGAAACGCGCCGACACGTCGAAGCAACTCTTCAAACGCAGAGACGCAGAGAACGCAGAGCGCGGAGGCTGGAAATCAGCTTCACTCGGCGACTCTC
>JACXTT010013232.1_pt1 | contig 10883 bp, 11 predicted proteins | sample 9270951 | NCBI WGS metagenome assembly JACXTT01 (sample SAMN15532306, study PRJNA645909) | rock metagenome | isolation source: weathered quartz diorite | place: Puerto Rico | collected 2017-06-21 | reverse complement strand
GGGGTGGACCATGGGCCCGTAGCCGCCGCTGGACTTGCCGGCGATGGCCCGGGGGTCCGGGGCGGCCAGCGTCCGGTAGCGGCGGTGGACCCATGGAACGATCTCCTCACAGAGATAGGTGTGATACCGGCCCGTCCCCGGTGAGTCGATGAACTGGCTTCCGCCGAGCGAGGTCCAGCAGTCCACCCAGACAATGAGGCACGGCGGGGTCTCCCCGGCGGCGAACAGCGCGTCGGCGAGCTCGGGGAAGTTCCGCCGAAACGGCGATCGGTTCCGCCACATGTCGAGTTGCCCGGTCAGTCCCTGAATCTGGTAGATCGTGGGATACCGCCGTCGGGGCTCGTCGTCGTAACCGGGCGGGAGGTAGACCCACAGGGGCCGCCGGGCCGGGTCGTGCAGAGGGTTGTCTTTGAGCGCCCGACTCTCGAACGCGACCTCGTCGAACCGTCCCCGGATCTCGCTGCCCCACGGTTCCATGGCTGCCCCCTGTCTCGACGCCGAATGGCGCGCGGCACTCGGTTCGTGTGCGGCTGCCTTACAATTCCGGGCGCACGCGTGCATCTCCCGCTCTCGGAGCAGGAGCCTGCACACCGGGACTCCGAAGAACGTCGTCGTCCTGCGAAGGTGAGATCATCTAGGTCGCCTGAGGGGTGTCCATGCGGACGCGCATCTGCGACGTGTTGAAGATCGAGCACCCCGTGGTCCTCGGAGGAATGGCCTCGGGGACGAACGCCGCCTTGGTGGCTGCCGTGACAAACGCCGGGGGGCTCGGCATCCTCGGCGCAACCTTCTTCACCCCTGAGCAACAGCGCGCGGAAATCGGCAAGATCCGTGAGTTGACGGCGGGGCCGTTTGGCCTCAACCATCTGCTCGCTTTCGCCACCGAAGACCGGTTCGCCGCATCCCTCGCCGCCCGCCCGCGCGTTGTGTCGACCGCCTGGGCGTGGTCCGATCAGGACCTCCGGCCCTTCTTTCAGCGCGCGCACGACGCCGGCGCGCTCGTCATGCACATGGTGTCGGGTGTCCCTGAAGCGGTCCGGGCCGTTCAGTCGGGTGCGGACATCGTCGTGGCGCAGGGCACCGAAGGGGGCGGCCACGTCGGGTGGATGGGGACGATGGCCGTCGTGCCGCTGGTGGTGCGTGCGGTGGCCCCGGTCCCGGTGCTGGCTGCGGGCGGCATCGCCGATGGCTCGGGACTCGCCGCGGCGCTCGCGCTTGGTGCCGAAGGGGTGTTGCTCGGGACCCGCTTCCTGGCCACCCCGGAAGCGCCGATCCCGCCAAGTTACAAGCGGGCGATCCTCGAAAGCGATGGACACGACACGCTGCTCACCGAGATCGCCGATATCGCCCATGGCCTGGTGTGGCCTGGTGCGATGTCGCGCGTGGCCCGCAATCGGTTGATCGAGCGCTGGGCGGGACGGGAATGGGAAGTGCGGCAGCGGCGCAACGAGATCGCGGCCGGCCTGCGCGCCGCCCGGGAACGCGATGACGCCGCGGAATCCAATCTGCAAATGGGCCAGACGGCAGGGTTGATCACGGCGATCAGTCCTGCCGCGCAGGTCGTGCACGAGATTGTCGCGGAAGCGGAACGGATCATCCGGGACCGGCTGGCCGGTCTCGTCCGCGCTGCGAGATAATCCCAGCAGCTTCGCGTGCGGGTCGAAGCCCCCCCAAGGGGATAGATGGGGGGAATGGCGCAGCGGTTAGCCCGCCGAACTCGGGTTTGGGTTGGTCGCGCCGATCGCGGCTCGCACGCGGTCGCCGGTACGCCGCTCTTCAATCGCCCGCACGAACGCGTCCACGATCGCGGGGTCAAACTGTGTCGCGGCGTGCCGCCGCAGTTCGGCCATGGCGGCCGCGTGGCCGATGGTGGGCCTGTATGGCCGGTCGGAGGTCATGGCCTCATAGGCGTCGGCGACGGACAAGATCCGGGCCTCGATTGGAATCTCCTCCCCCTGGAGGCCGTCGGGGTACCCCATGCCGTCCCAGCGCTCGTGGTTGTGCTTCACGGCCAGCTTCAGCCGTGGAGAGAAGGGGACCTCTTCCAGGATATGCGCGGCGATGGTGGGATGCCTGCGCATTTGCCGGCCTTCTTCCGGAGTGAGCGCGGCCGGCTTTCTCAGCACTTCGTCCGGGATGCCGATCTTGCCCAAGTCGTGGAGGTAGGCCGCCATCCGCAAGTCGTCAATGACGTCGCTGCTGAGCCCAAGCGTTTCGGCCATTATCACGGCGTACTCCGCCACGAGCGACGAGTGGCTCGCTGTGTAGGAATCCTTCGAATCCACGGCATTCACGAGTGCGCGCACCGTCCCGACGAACGCACTCCGCAGGTCCTCCTCATGCCGGAGCAGCTGCCGTCCCGCCCACCTCATGAATAGGAAGAGCGAGGCGTAGAGCAGGACGAACGCACCGGCCCAGGCTTCATAGATAAACCGCTTGACGCCTGCGACCCTGGCCTCGAGCGGGCCGGCCGGGATGGAGATTTCGTACGCGCCGGCGATCTGGTGGGACCCTATCAGCAGGACGGGGGCGTAGATCTCCAAGAGGCGGCCCTCGTCGGGCTCGCTCGCCGACTGTTGGAGCGTGCTCAGGTTGCTCGCCACGCGCCCCTCCAGCGCCTGGCGCAGTTCCTCTTCCTCCACGAGCGGGAAGACCCGGCCGATCAACTCTGGAGTGTTCGCATAGACCACCTGTCCGGAAGCGTTCCACACCTTGACCTTCGAGATACCCATCCTCCCGGTCACGTCCCGGAAGCGCGCGCGCCATTCCGCGGCGCTTTCGGAGGTGGGGGGGCCGAAATCCTCGGCGGCGAGCCGCGGCGTGATGACGCTCTGGACCACATCGACCGACGACCGGACGGCGTCGCGAACTTCAGCCTCGGCCATGTGCCGGCCGACGAACCACGCCAGGCCGGCACCGATGAGCGCGCTGACGATGACGCTGAGCGCCGTAAATTTTGCGAGGAGCGGGGAGTGCGCCGTCATCGTTGCGGCGTTGAATGACTCCTCCAACCATGGTCGTTCCGAACGTTCTGCAGTGGTTGTTGCCCACAACGTTCCGCGCTTAGACGGACGCGGCCCGGGCGGTGGTGTCGCGTTCGTGAGCCAGAAGGCGCTTCTTTCGGTCGACGCCCCATCGATATCCGCCGAGGCCGCCGTCCTCGCGTACGGCCCGGTGGCAAGGCACAACCAACGAGACCGGGTTCATGGCACAGGCCCGGCCGACCCCGCGGGCGGCTCGCGGCGCGCCGAGGCGTTCCGCGATCTCCCGGTACGACCGGGTTTCGCCGTAGGGGATCGCGCGCAGCTGCTGCCACACCCGATGCTGGAAAGCCGTAGCCTTGACGTCTATCGGAAGATCGAGCTGGAGTTGTTTCCCGTCCAGGTGCTCCAGGATCAGGTCGATCCACCGGCGGACGCCGCCGTTGGCCTGGCTGACGCTGGCGGCGGGATACTCGTCGGCGAGGGCGCCCACGAGCGCCTGGTCTGAACCGGGATCGCCGAGATAGACGGCGCACACGCCGCGGGGTGTCGCCGCGACGAGCAGGCGACCGACCGGGCTGTTCGCGATCGCGTACTCGATGCGCAGTCCGGGTCCGCCGCGGCGATAGGCGCCCGGCGTCATACCCAGCTGTTCTTTCGCGTGCTCATACACCCGGCTACTGGACCCGTACCCGGCATCGTAGAGTGCGTGAGTCACGGACGTTCCCTCCCTCAGTCGCTTCTTGAATCGACCCAACCGTCTGGCGTCTGCATACTCCCGCGGCGTGATCCCCGTGACGTGTTTGAAGGCCCGCCGCAGACGGTGTGGGCTCAGGCCGACCGCCCGGCTGATCGCGTCCAGCGAGAGCCGTTCTTCGGTGTTTTCGTCGATCAGGCGGCAGGCCCACTTGACGAGCGCGACGCGGCCGTCCACGCTTGCCGTCTCCTGTGGCCGGCACCGGCGGCACGGCCGGAAGCCGGCGCGTTCGGCCGCCTCCGAGGTCGGGAAGAAGGTCACGTGGCGGCGCGCCGGTTTGCGGGACGGGCACGACGGCCGGCAGTAGATGCTCGTCGAGCTGACGGCGTAGACGAACGTTCCGTCCGCCGTCTCGTCCCTCGCCAGAGTCGCTTCCCAGTAGGCGTCTTCGACTCGTGTCTGCGGTCGTCGAATCCCGTTCAATGTCGGTCCCATCGGCTTCTCCGCCCCTGATGATCTACAGCATCGACGATACTCCAGGACCGCGAGGGTGTCTATCCGGCTTTTGCGGGGAATTTCAACGTGTCGAAGGCGGGGCTCTGCCGCGGCCCACGACCCCGGCACGCAGTGGAGACCCTGGCGCGGCGAGCTGCGTTGGAACTCCCTGACCGGCGTTAGAAAATTCTTCCGCCGAGCGGGACCTCGCGCTCGGTCGTCAGCAGCACGACCCGTCCCGCATCGTCCGGCACGCCCAAGACGAGAACCTCCGAATTCACACCGGCGATCCGCCGGGTACCGAGGTTTGTGGCGGCAATGACCAAGCGGCCGATGAGTTCCTCGGGACGGTAGAGGTCGGTCAGCTGCGCACTGGACGTTTTGAGTCCCGGAGAGCCGAAGTCGATCGAGAGCGTGTACGCGGGCTTGCGCGCGGCGGCATGGAATTCGGCCGTGACGATCCGCCCGACCCGAATTTCGAGCGTCCGAAACGCGTCCAAGGGGTCCATAACTGAATAGTATAATGGTCGCGATGCGAGCGGTCCTGTGCCTCTTCGCCGTGTTCGCGGCGGCGGTTCTCCTCGCAGTGTCGCCCGGTGCGGGCGCGCCCGCGCGTCCGCGCGTGACGATCGTGTTTGAGCATGCTGGTCCCAGCCTGACTGACCTGGCGCCGATCTACGCTATGCACTTGCCATTCGGCCTGGGGATCTTTCCGAAGATGCGGTATTCCGCGCAGATCGCCCGCGAGGCGGCCGAGCACGGGCTCACGCCAGTGCTGCACCTGCCGATGGAGGCCCGCAACCCGCCCGACATTGGGGCCGTGCCGGGCGCGGTGTGGGTGCGAATGACCGACGCGGAAATTCGAGCGGTGGTGGAGGAAGATCTAGCCAGCGTCCCCGGGGTCGTGGGTGTGAGCAACCACGCTGGATCCCGGGCGACGGCGGACCGCCGCGTGATGCTCGCCGTGTTACGCGTCGTGAAAGCCAGACGCCTGTGGTTCGAGGAGAACCGGACGACGAGCGCCTCCGTCGCCTCGACCGTCGCGGCCCACTTGGGGATGCCCGTCGTCCTTGTCACGACCTATTTGGATGATCCGCCGATCAATATCGAGCGAAAGACGCGCGCCTTAATCGAGACGGCAAAGCGGGAGGGTGCCGCGATCGCGGTCGCTCATATTACGACGGGTACACCACAGATCGTGCGGCGGCTCCTCCCAGAGCTCAACCGAGCGGGGATCGCTTTTGTGCCCGTCACCGAGTTTCTCAAAGACCGCCCGCGGCCGTAAAGCCTAGGTTACACGTCCTTTACGTCGCCTATTCATACTCACGGTTACACACGCCGGCACAGACATGCCGCGCTGAAGGGAGGGGTCTCAGTGCGAGTCCGATTGCCTCTGGCAGTGTTATTGGTCGTCGGGATGCTCGTTGGCCTGAGCAGCACATCCCCGGCGCAGACGCGACGCGAGATCCACATCGCGATGTCCTCGTACAAGTTCGACCCGAACGTGTTCTCTGTCAACGAGGGCGACACCGTCGTCCTTCAGCTCGAGAACATCGACAAGCAACGGCCCCACTCGTTCAACTCGCCGTACCTGACCCAGGTGGACTTCTCCGTCACAGGCCAGGGCAAGCAGGGCGTCGGCAAGGACGGGTCCAAGTACATTAGCCTCGAGCCTGGCGAAAAGACCGAGATTACCTTTGTGGCAAAGGGCCGCGGCCAATACGGCTTTATCTGTGGATTCGGCACACACGCCGCCAACGGACAGACCGGTGCGTTCGTCGTGTGGCCGGCCGGCTACCACATTCCGAAGTAGAAGGGCCTTAGGCCAGCCCCGCTTTGATCGTTTAGCCAGGACGCCCCTCGGTCCGGAGGGGCGTCCTGGCTCCATATCGAACGTGTGTTTGCCCAACAAACTTGCGTTGCCATTCCGCGGGTATTACAATCCACGATACTGCATGCAGCCACCGGTGCGCGATAGGAGGGCGGGCCCATGAGACCGTTCTGGCGGGGGCACATCAGTTTTGGGCTCGTTACCTTTCCGGTCAAGGTCTACACTGCGACCGAGGAAAAGGATGTGCGATTCCGCCTCTTGCACAGCGAGTGTCTGACGCCTATCAAGAACCAGCGCTATTGCCCATTCCATGACAAGGTCATCGAGTGGAAAGACGTGGTCCGTGGGTTCGAGGTGAGCAAGGGCAAGTTTGTGACCGTCGCGGACGAGGAGCTCGAAGGGATTCCGATCGATACCAGCCACAGCGTCAACGTTGCCGGGTTCGTTCAGTTGACCGAGATCGACCCTCTCTACTATGAACGTTCCTATTATGTCGCCCCCGACGAGGGCGGGGTCAAGGCGTTTGTGTTATTCCGGGACGCCCTCAAGGAAGTCGACCGTGTGGCGGTCGGCCAGGTCGTGATCCGAGATAAGGAGTATCCGATCGCGCTCCGGCCGTACGAAAACGCCATGGTCATGGCGACGCTGTTCTATGCTGATGAAGTTCGTTCACTCTCGGCGGTCGACGAGTTCCCCGGTGAGGCGAAGGTTCATCCCAACGAGCGCAAGATGGCGCTGCAGTTGGTGGACAACCTGACGACGGAGTTCCACATCGAGGAGTTTCGTGACGAGTACCGGGAAAAGGTTCTCGCCCTGATCAAAGCCAAGGCGGAGGGCGAGACGATCGTCGCTGCCAAGGCGCCGGAACCAGGGAAAGTGATCGACCTGATGGAGGCGCTCAAGCGCAGCGTGGAGATGGCGCAGGGACAACGCAAGGGGGCCGCCCGCCGGGCCGCGGCCGCGCCCCAACGAAAGGCGGCCGCCGGCGGGATGCACGAGCGCCCCGGCTAGACGCGCCCAACGGCTCCGGCGATCAGTTCAACCGCCGCAGCAACTCGCGCACTTCCCGCAAACACAACTCAATGGTTGCCCGGTCGTTCGCGTCTTTGGGCACGGACAAGAGGTATTGCTCGAGCAGCGTTCGGGCGTCGACCAGCTTTCCTTGACGGTATCGGATGAGCCCAAGGTCGCGCACATCGGTGACGGAGTCCGGCGCGAGGAGCAGGATTCGTTCGACCGCCGTAGCCGCTCGCGGCAGGTCCTCCTGCTGCAGGTAGATGCCCTTGAGATTGCGCAACATGCGCACGAGCACGTATCGCGCCGGCGTCGGCGCGAGATAGTCGCTGCGGAACTGTTGGGAACCACCGGTTATCCGGGAGAACAGGCGCTCACAATCAGCATCCGTCAACACTGTTCCGGTGAAGGCGTCGACAAAGAGGGGAGAACCGCCGGTCTCGCAGCCGACCAGGAAGTGTGCGGGCATGCCGACCCCGTATAAAGGAAGGCGGAGCCGCCACCCAACCTCGAGGTACACCACGGCGAGCGTGACGGGAATGCCCAGGCGCCGATCCAACACCTCATTCAGGAAGCTGTTCTTGGGATCCCCGTAGTGCTCCGAATTGCCTTTGAACCCGGCTTCCTTGAACAAGAACTCACACAGTGCCGCGACCGCCTCGCCCGCCGCGGCGCCGGCGGGGACGCGCAGACGGGCAGCTTCCGCGAACTGATCGATCACGGCGATGTATCGCGCAATGCTGAGAGAGGGATATTCTTCCGCCGCGATCAGTAGCGCGCCTTCGGCCAAAGGAAGCTCCCTTCCGGCCTTCGCGGCTAGATCGCGCAGCCGTTCGCGCGGCGCCTCGCTCATCGGAGCACCTTAACGCAGACGGTTCCGAGTTTTCCACCCGGGGGGATGGGAGCCCTTTTTCAGAGCCGAATGGTCGCGAGCCTTTTGACCCAAGATATCGCGGCGTACCTCATCCCGATCCGGAACGGACGCGCCAGCGAGTAGAGGAACGTCAGCGGCTTTGGGAGCGCAACAAGTGATCGATCTTTTGGGCTGGGGCTCAGAAACAGAGGGAAAGGAGCCGAGAGGAGGAGGAGAATGTTCCAGATTCGATCGGGGAGCCGCTCGGTCAGCTTCAGATAGTAGACACGTCGCTCCCATTCCAGCGAGAGATCGAAGAGGCATCGCTCTCGGTCGTCCGTCAGGGACACGTGTACTTCCGCAAACAGCCGTCGGCGCACCCATGCGGCCAGCCTGAGCAACTGGGAATCATGCTCGATCTCGTCAAGGGCACGCTTCGGAAGGGGCGCGCCCAGGAGAACATGGGCCAGCAACAATCCCAGCGCGACGGCCCGCCGGTACCCCAATTGTCTCGCCATGCCAAGAACATGTGGCCAGTTCAAGGCCGGGGACGCGTCGATGAGTTCTGCAACATCGCAGATCCAGCGGAGGAGCCACCAGCTGTGTTTGCTCCCGTGGACGCACAGGGCGACCAGGAGCTCCTCGGCCGGCAAGGCAGCTACCGTTGCGCCCATCAATTGAATCGGAACGCGACGCGCCCCAAGGGTCGCGAGATTCAAAGGCTTCAGGAAGTAATGTGGGCTGATTCTCCAGCAGAGCTCCACGGCGAGCCCGTCCCGTTTGCGCTGGAAACCATACTCTGCCTTGCCGTACACCGTTGGGAAGCCATCAGCGTTGAGAGCAGTCGAAAGCGTGTATCCTGAGGCGAGCAGCACGTCCTTCGCGCGCGGAGCGTCCCGCCTGTGGATCAAGATGTCGAGATCGCGGAACTCGCGGAGCGCAAGATCCCGATACAGTGAAGCAGACAGCGCAGGACCTTTGAGCGCCAGTGCTGGGATCGCGTGCGCATCGAGTAGTCTCAGTAACCTTAGCAGCTCCCCCGTCCGGTGCGCGCTGCGCTGCGCCTGTCTACTCGCGTAGCGCTCCACTTGCTTGCCGATCGCCTCGGGCACTGCATCTTCACAGACCGTTTTGAGAGTCGAGTGGACGAGCGTGAGCACCTCGTTGCTCAGCGCGAGCCGGATGAAGTAGACCCAATCCAAAGGGCCGGCGGCGAGCCGGCGGATCCGCTGGGCGACTCTTTGATCGACGCGGATGCGCGCACAGCACAGGAGGAGCTCGACTTCAGATCGCATGCCTTGAGCAGGAAGTGGCGCAAGCCGGGCGGCGGCCCCGCTGTGTCCGTGCATGGCTACTCCAATAGGCTGCCGAGAAGACGAGGCAGGGTCCCGAAGTCGCGCCCCGTGTCGAGGCGGTAACACCGGCCTTGGTTGGCCAGCTTCGCCAGGATTTCCAAATGAGCCTGGGAGGAGCGAACATCTGTCTGCAGGATGTTCGGGAGCAGTTCGATGAGCGCTTCGTCAGGACCCATGGACGTCAGGACGCTCGTCGCGGTGTGGGCAACACGGGGGAAAATGATCGCCGCAGGCGTGCACGACCACGCGATCGTGGTCCGATAAAGAACCTCTGCTTGGACCCGCCGCTTCGCGCGCCGCGGTGATTCTACAGGCGCCACGCGGTCCTGCAGTTCTGGGAACAGGCACACCGTTTGGTCCGTGACGTCTGCCTCGTCGGGAAAGGCCAGCACTCGGAGGCCCTCCCTGCCCGCGGTGAGAAACAGCGTGTTGTCTCCGAGAAAATCAAAGCCCGCCCGCAGAAGGGCAAGCGCCAGGGTCGTTTTGCCCGACCCGCAGGGGCCGGGCAGCAGCAGTCCTTTGTCACCCATGCAGACGCCAGCGGCATGAAGACCGTAGAGGCCCCGGCGCTTGAGGAGCTCGACGAGAGGGACTGTGAACAGCGGGTGCGCCGCCAGCCAACGGCTGTACGGGTCCTCACGAAGAAATGACAGCCGAACCTCGCCCTCTCCAAGATCAGACATCACCCGCACACGGTCGTCGAAGTCAATAAAGAGCTGATCGCTGTCGCGGAGGTAGGCGACCTCTCCACGTTGGAATTGGTAGACCGACCGGGCCACTCCCGTGGGCCTCATCACGTGATGATCGGTAGCGCTTTCCGCGCTCGAAAAACCAAACGTCATGACGAAGCCATTGAGCGGGGCATGAAACGAAAAGTGCCTCAGTCGAGCGTGCAGCAGGGCGGCCACGTCCGGATCGCCGTGAATTGAGAGTCCCACTCCATGAAGTGAGTAGGTCTCGTCTGCCCATCGTTCTGTCATCGGACCGGCACCCGCTCACCCCCAGGTCCGCCAGCCGCCACGGAGGCGTATCGCCTCAGCGGGAAACGGTACATCTCGGCAAACTGAGCTCGCGGATCCTGCGGTTCGAGAAAGGGCTCGCCGTTCCGAACCAGCCAGCAATGGCCGGTCACCTTGCCCTGCAGATTTGCGACTCCGAAGCACAGCGCCACGTCGGTCCCAGCTCGCCTGAGGAAGTAATACAGGGTCAATCCGCGGGTGATGCAGCTTGGTCGAATGATCGGCCGTCCCAGGGCGAGCACGAGGTCCACGTACGTCACGATTCGCTGGGCCGAATCGAGATCGAGCGTGTCGCCACGCCCGCGAGGTGCCAGCAAATCATGGAGCCTCAGGGGCGGCAGCCGAGTGAGGAGAGGGACGAATGCAGCAAAGATAGAGATACGGACGAAGAGGAGCGCGTTGCGCGGATTACGAAGCCTGCGGAGCGGTCGTAGGTGACCGTCCACCGACGCTCACCAGGTGCTCTCGTGACAGTTCTTCCACGAGATCTACAACGTCTTGCTTAACCTGATCTGCCGCCGCGGAATACTCCTCGCTGATGGTCGAGACGATTTCTGAGATGGTGGGCGTCCCATCGCACAGCTCCCAGACCCTAATTCCCACGTCTCCTAAGCTATAGTACTGACCGCTCCGGGGGT
>JACXTT010013231.1_pt1 | contig 10884 bp, 10 predicted proteins | sample 9270951 | NCBI WGS metagenome assembly JACXTT01 (sample SAMN15532306, study PRJNA645909) | rock metagenome | isolation source: weathered quartz diorite | place: Puerto Rico | collected 2017-06-21 | reverse complement strand
ATCATCGCACAAATCGTTCTGGTCGTTCGCGACGTTTGGGATCGTTCGGTTCAGATTAAGCGTATTGAGTGCGCGCCCAGGCGACGGTTGCCGCCGCCGCGCGCTCGGCATCTTCCGGCACAACGCCGAAGCGTTCGCGGAACGCAGAGTCGTCGATGACAAACGGCTCTTCCCACTGGTAACGCATTTCACGCGTTTCGCGAAGCGGTGGAATGAATACGCTCATCGCCCGCTGCATCCAGCCGGGAACGACTTGCAGCGCGATCGTTCTCCCGAACGGCCCCTCGAGACGCCGCACGAGATCGCGGAACGTTTCGGCCGGACGGCATGGAAGCATCCACGGTTTACCGAATGTGTCGTCTGGCGCACGACCGAGTGTCGCCAACCCCGCAGCGACATCTGGAATGTAGTGATAGGTGTGGACCATGTCGGGGTTCGCAATCACCTGCCCGCCATTCCCTTTGAGAACGCGAGGCCAGAAGTAGTCGCCGAGCAGAGTGAGCCTCCCGCCTGGTCCATAGAAGTCGGACCCGCGTCCCTCGGTCGCACGTACGTCGCCGCGCCGATGCGCGTCGAACAATGTCTGCGCTGTCCTGGCCCGAATCTCGCCCTTTCGACTACACGGATTCATCGGCGTTTCATCCGTCAGCGGTCTGCCATTGGGCTTGCCAAGCATGTAGACGTTGTCGAGCGCGACGAGCCGCGCGCCTGCGCGGGCTGATGCCTCGATCAGGTTGGCCATGTAACGCGGCACAAGATCGGCCCACACCTTCGCGCTGTACGGCGGGTTCATGCAGTGATACACCGTCGTCGCGCCTTCTGCCGCCGCGATGCAGAACTTCAGATCGGCAGCGTTGCCAAGCACGGGCTGTGCGCCACTCGGGATGCCACCCGGCGATCGCTTGACGACCCGGACCTCATCTCCGCGCTCGACGAGAATCCGGGCGAGAGGCGATCCCACCTGGCCCGCGCCGAAGATAACGGAGCGTTCCATCATCGTTCGGGTCGTTCGGATCGTTCGGATCGTTCGGGTCGTTCACCATAGAACGATTCGAACGTTCCGAACGTTTCGAACGTTCCGAACGAATGATACTTGACGGTCACAGGGATGCTGGAGCCATACTGCGCGTCTCATGCGCGCATTCCTGCTGATCGCCACTGTCGTTCTGTCCACATCGTTGTGTGCTCAGGGCCGCGGACAGGAGGAGCCGTATCCGCGACTGCCTGCTCCGCCCGTCAAATCGCCGCCCGACACGATGGCACCAGACATCCCCGGCGTCGTCCGCGGCGGGACGCCGGTGCACCTGATTCGCGATCTGTTTCACAGCACCGAAGGTCCGATCGCGATGCCCGACGGCAGCCTGCTCTTCACCGAGCAGGACGCAGGAGACGGCCAGCTGGTGAAGATTGACAAGGACGACAAGGTGTCGGTGTTCCTCACCAATACCAATCGCACGATCGGCCTTGCGTACGACACGAAAGGTCGGCTGATCGGCGTGCAATCGAATATCCCGCGCGTCACGGTGCTCGCGCCGGCGCGCATGACGCTCGTCGAGCAAGTGAACGGGCTGCCGCTGGTCGCGCCGAACGATCTCGTGGCCGACAAGAAGGGCGGCATCTACTTCAGCGACCCGCTGAACAGCCGATTCAGGCCGACATCGCCGAGCCGCAACAAACAGTGGATTGTCTACGTCCGTCCTGACGGCAAGGCGATGCCGGTCAGCGAGGAAGTGGAGCGGCCGAACGGTGTGGCACTGAGCCCTGACGGCACCGTGTTCTATGCCTCCGATGGGCCGACGATCGATGCACTCGACGTGCAGCCAGACGGGACGCTGCGCAATTTCCGGAAGTTCGCGATGCTCAAGGGCGGCAATGCCGACAGCATGAGCATCGACAACAACGGGCGGCTGTACGTCGGGACGGGTATGGCGGGCGTGCAGGTGTTCAGCGCGAAGGGCGAGCACCTCGGCACGATTCCGACACCGCTCGGCGCGCAGGCGACCGCGTTTGCCGGCCCCGACAAGAAGACGCTCTACGTCGTCGGCGGCGGCGCCGTCTGGAAGGTCGCGATGATCGCTCAGGGTATCCAGGGACGCGCGAAATGATGGGGTTCACGAGGTGCAAGAGGTTCAGGGGGTTCAAGAGGTTCAGGGGGAGAGATATGCGTCAGTCCGTTGTTGCCGTCGTGAGCGTTGCCGCTACGTTGATCGCTGGGTTCATCATCGGCGAATCGACGAAGCCGGTGCAGGGTCAGACTGCCAATGTCGGCGTCCCTGCCGTTGCTGGATATAAAGGTGGGCTCGATGTACTGAGCGGCCCCTACGAGGTCGTGCCGAACTGGCCAAAGCCACTGTCGCAGCTGCCCGGCCACGAGAACTGGACGTGGGGCGCGGTGCAAGGCGTCTTCGCCGAAAGCCCCGATCGCGTCTTCATGCTCGAGCGCGGCGAACTGCCGGCGATGCCGCGTCCACAGCCGAAAGCGTTCCCCGAAATGGGACCGAGCCTCTCGTTCCCCGTGGGACAGGCGCCGTGGAGAAACGCGTCACAGGGAATGGTCGCGAGCCCTCCTGGCGCGGGTGGGCCTGGCGCTGATCCCGATGATCCCAAGCAGGCATGGCAAGGACGCATGGGAATCGACGCGCGCTGGGAGCACACGGTCGTCGCGTTCAACTCCGCGGGCGACATCGTCGAGCAGTGGACGCAATGGGACAAGATGATGCGGCGTCCGCACTCCGTTTACATCAACCCGTACGATCCCGAAAAGCACGTCTGGATCGTGGACGATCACAGCATGGCGGTCCTCAAGTTCACGCACGACGGCAAGACGCTCGTGCAGACGATCGGCACACCGAATCAGAAGGGCGCGGACGACAAGCACTTCAATCGGCCGACGTTCCTGACGTGGCTGCCCGACAGCACGATGTTCGTCGCCGACGGCTACAACGGCACGCGCGTCGTGAAGTTCGACAAAGACGGAAAGTACGTGACCGCGTGGGGGACGCGGGGCAATGGCCCTGGCCAGTTCAACGTCGTGTACGGCATCGCTGCCGATCCGATGACACGCCGTGTCTACGTGAGCGACCGCGGTAACAAGCGGATGCAGGTGTTCGACGAAAACGGCAAATTCCTCGATCAGTGGCCGTTCTCACCCGCGTCAAACACACAATTCCTGATTGTGGCGTCGGATCGTTCAGGCATCTGGGCGTTCGAAGATGTGACGGCGAAGGTCGTGAAATACGATTTCGATGGCCACTATCTGTATTCGTGGGGAACGCTCGGCGATCATCCGGGCGGCTTCTTCAACATGCACGGCGCGAGCACGGACCAGCAGGGGAATCTCTACATTGCCGAGGTGGGGAACGGCCGCCTGCAGAAGTTCCGGCCTCGGGCGAATGCGAACAAGGCGTTGCTGGTGGGTCCGCCGGTGTACGCGGCGTGGAAATAACGATCTGGAGAAGACTATGAGGCGCACTGTCGCCGTTGTCGTGCTGTTTGTATTGACCGCAGGTTTCTGGATACGAACGACAGCGGCACAGGGCGCCTCTGCGACTCTCAGCGCACGGCAACGCTGTCTCGCGCTGAAGAATCTCAAAATTCCGGCCGCGTCGATCGGCCTGCCAACCAACGGCGCGACCGTTGTCTCGGCCGCGTTCGTCACGGCGACGGACGCGGACAACACAAACGGCGAGTTCTGCAAGGTGGTCGGTGGGATTCATGCGGTCGACCCGACTGCGCCGGACATCAAGTTCGAAGTGAATCTGCCGACGCGGTGGAACAACCGCATGCTGCAGATGGGCGGCGGCGGGTTCGACGGGGCCCTTGTCACCGGTCTTGGCGGAGCGTCGAACCAGATTCCAACCTCATCGACTCCACTTGCGCTCGGATACGTGACGCTCGGCAGCGACTCGGGCCACGAGACCGCTGGTGGGTTCGACGGCCGTTTTGCGTTGAACGCCGAATCGTTCGCCAATTTCGGACGGCTTCAGATCAAGAAGACGCACGACGTGGCGATGACGCTGGTGCTGAAGCGGTACGGCGCCGCGCCCAGACACTCGTATTTCATCGGAGGATCGCAGGGTGGCCACGAAGCGTTGATCGCCGCGCTGTTCTACCCCGCTGACTACGACGGGATCGTCGCGCATTATCCGGCGTACGACATCACCTTGATGCATCTCGCGGCGCAGTACCGCGCCCGCGCACTCTTTCGCAGCGCCGACACCTGGATAAGCCCCGACAAGATGAAAGCGATCACGACCGCGGTCTACGCCGCGTGTGACGGGCTGGACGGTGCAACCGATGGAGTCATCAGCAACGTCGCCGGCTGCAATCGCGTGATGACGATCGACGCGCTTCGCTCGAAGTTGCGGTGTCCGGACGGCCGAGACACCGGCGGCACCTGTCTCTCCGACGGTCAGCTGGCGACGGTTGAGACCTTCAATACTCCGTTCTCCCTTGGGTTCCCTGTGTCCGCAGGCTTGAGCGTCTTTCCGAAGCTCGCGATGCTCGACGGCGCGACTTTCCTCAACGCACTCGGCCAGAGTCCCGTCCCGTCAAAGTACCCGACCAATCAGGATGCGACGCAGTACGCCGAAGCGTCCGGCACGGTGCGATACGTGATCACTCGGGATGTGACCGCGGATCCGCTCGCCTTCGATGCGAGCAAGTGGGCCACGCGGATCACCGAGGTCTCGGAGATCTGGGACGCGAACAGCGTCGACCTGTCGCCGTTCATGAGCAAAGGTGGAAAGGTGATGCTGACGGTGGGATCGATCGATCACACGATCACGCCGTACAACACGGTCAATTATTACCAGCGGCTGGTGACGCGATTCGGACAGGCGGTTGCCGACACCTTCGTCCGCTTCTATCGCATTCCCGGATTCGCGCACGGCAACGGGTTGTTCAACGCAAAGTTCGATTCGCTCGGCGCGCTTGACGCCTGGGTGGATGCCGGACGAGCACCCGGAACTCTCGAGGCCGTTGACATCAATCCGGAGAACCACCAGCGGCGTCGGCCGATGTGCGTCTATCCCTCGTGGCCGCAATACAAGGGGAGCGGTGACGTGAATGCCGCCTCCAGCTTTACCTGTGTCACGGGTGACGCCGCGAGCCAAACGAATTAACCCGTGTAATGGGAGCCGTCGGCCTTAGCTGCCGAGCAGGTCGACAAAAGTGGCAACCGCGTCGAGCGCCTGTTCCTTTGCTGTCGTGCCAGGTGTGAACGCCGCGATCGCCGCAATCACCGAACGCGCTTTCTCGTCGAAGTCGAGGCCGGCATCATCGGCGGCTTTGACGATGTGCCTGTTGTATCTATTGAAAAGATCGTTCGCGTAGGCGGCAACACTGTGTTCAGTGCCGCCGTCGAAATGCCGGTGCGCAGCCAGCGCGACCAGGATGATGTCGAGGTCGTAATCCATATCCGCTCGCCCTACTCGAACACGTATCCGATTCCAGCCGACCACCAGGGGTATTGCTCGCGGAGCTGGCCGAACGGGTTCACGCCGCGCGTGACGTATCCGAAAAAGCTGCGAAGCACGCGTCGATCGCCTTGCAGTCCGCTCATCCCGAACGCCGCGGTCCACGTGGGTCGCCGGTGTTCCTCGCCGCTCTGCGGATGGTGAAACGAATATTGCAGCCGCTCGCGGAAATCCACTGATGCGATCAGCTGCCGCGAGGCACCCGCCCGAGACGGGAACCGATATTCGACGCCGAACGACGGTTCGTAGTTCTTTTCGGACACGCTGAGGGTCGCGACCGTCGCACCCAGCAGGTGGTCGGAATAGTAGCCGTCGTCTCCGTGAAGGATGATCCCGCCGTGGCGGGCGGTGAGCAGGCTGTTGCGTCCGAATGATCGCTCGTACGAGACGCCGTACTCCTGATACTCGTAGCTCACGTTGATGCGCTCGAAGCCTGGTTGCTTCGACGCGATGATGGTGTACTCGTCGCCGAGATGCGTGCTCTCGTGCGTCCAGGGCACGTATCGCGCCGACAGCCACGAACTGTCGGATAGGCCGTACTCGAACTTCAGCATCGATCCAAAGCGGTAGTCGGTGTCGACGATGGGCGCCGATTCGTCCTTGAAGTCCTCGATCATGTGAAAGGCGACGGGCGTCCACAGCCCAACGCCCCACTTTCCCTTGCTGAAGTGCTGCAGACCCACTCGTTCGCTCTGCCACCCGATGAGCGGTATTTCGCGTCCCAGCGTGATTTGCCACGCGAAACGAGTCCCGGGTTTCTGCGAGTGCGGGAACTGATCGGCCCAGGCAGGCAGGAGAATGAGTATGCGCGCCGCGCGCTGTTCCGAAAGCAGCGGCTCGTAGTAGAGGCGGTCGGAAAGGATCCAGCGTTCACCAGCCGACTGCGCGGCGGCGGGCGACACGAACACTGCGCCAAGAAGGACGAGCAACCAGAACAACGCCATGTGTTCACGCTCCCGGGTTGTTGAGTGGAGGGTCCAAGGACGTAAACGTTTTTGAAGGCCGATCCGAACAGAACTGGGTGTGATACGCGCAGTGTCGCAGGGTCAGTCACTGCGCTCGCGGCGGAGGGGCCTTGAACGGGTCAGCATCCGCACCGTCGTCGGCAAATCCGCCGCGAACGAATCCTCCACATCCGCCGATCACGATGCACATTGTCGCGGGATCGGGACCGCGTCCTGCCGCGAATGCCCGCTCCGACTCCCGCGCCCCGCTCAGCAGCGCGATGAGGCCGTAGTTCCCTTCGTGACACCGCGGCTCAAAGTAGATGCGGTTCGCTGCGTCGCTTTGCTTTTTCAGCTCCTGCTTGACCGTCCATGGTCGGACCCAGGTCGTCGGATCGTCGATCGTGACGACATAATCGATCGTTTCCGCATCGACGCGCGTCCATCGTTCCACCAGATGCAGGTTTTCGTGAGCGCCCTGGAAATCCGACTTCGGCGAGAAGTTGGTGACGTCGACCACCAGCGTGTCGCCCTCCCAGTGCCCTCGTGAGTCTCCCCAGTATTGCTGGATGGTTGCAGGCAGGTGCGGGGCGGTGGTAATCGGAATAGTACGAGGGCGACCCAAGCCCGGGCCGAGGTCATATATGACGGAGATCACTCCAGGAGCCTGCACGATTCGACTGAGACCGCCGATGAAATCACCAAAATTCGGAAGCGCAGCGCCCAGGCAGCGCTCGTTGAGGCCGCGGTCCTCGGGACCGTTCGCGCGGTTGATTCCAGCATTGGTGCCCGTGCCGACATAGCTCGGAGGCGTCTCGTTTCGTCTCGGTGAGACGGGGCCGTACTTTCCGCCGGCGCAGCCTGGGTGATGGTCCCTGCAGGCCTCAGTGGGCTGAAGGAGAGCGAGCTGGAACTGTCGAAAGGCGTCGCGCTTCTTCTGAGCCTCCGGTGTGAGGCGAGGAATTCTCCCGTCCGGCGGGTCCACGATGAGTGAGGTCCGTCTGCCGACGGGCAGATGCACCGTGAACGGTTCCTGCGTGAACTCGCTATTGACGTCGCGCTCAGTCCCTCGTGCGCGGCGCTCTTCAGTGCTGTCCCGTTTGATGATGTCGGAAATCTGCTGATCGAGATCTCTGCGTTCGGCGTCCGAAAAGAACTCCTGGTTGGCGTACTTGGCGGGACGCTCGAGAGGGATGTCCACCTCCCTCGTCCAGATGCCTTGCAGATCCGGCTCGCCCCACGACGTCTTCACGTCAGGTTTGCGGGCCGTGACAGACGGCAGTCCCGTCAGGACGATCGCCAACGACGCGACTGCCATGGTCGTCACCACGCCGGCCAGGAGGAGCCGTCTGCCCTTCTTGGTCATGGACAGCGGCTCATAGTACTGCGGATTGCTATTTCAGCGGTTCATTTCTCCCGGACGTGTGCCGTGAGCCGCATCCACGGATGAATGCAGCACTGGTATTTCTCGTCTCCCTCTTCCGACTCGGTGTCGGATTCGAAGGTAGCGCCCGGGGCGATGAAGTCCGCGGGATCGAGCGCGGCGCATTCGGGTGCGACAGTTGTCAGGTGCAGCAACGAGTTCAGCGCATCCACCCTGCCGCCGCCAAACTCTTCGACCTCGGTGAACGTGTGCACCTCGCCTCCGTGGTTCACCGCCAGGAAATGCTGGCCGACCAGCAGATTCGAGTTGGGCGGAGCCATGTGCCACGCACCGATCGATCCGAAACGCGTGAGCTGTTCGATAAAGTTCTGGAACGTGACGCCTCCGTTCCGAACGCACGTGCCCGGGCCCGCACCTGCTGGCGGCGGCGCGTTGAAGGTCTCGGGATCGCAGGCATCCATCAAGTTCACGATGACATTGCCTGACGCTTTCATCAGGTGATTGACCGTGCTCCCATCAGCGAGCGTAGCGGTCGCAGGAATGTTCGAGGGGGTTATCAGCGTCGACGACGTGTTGGATGGGCTTCCAGGGCCGCAGCCAAACAGGAGGAGTACCAACGTAGCAAGGCCGAAACGCAAAGGCATGAGCTCGGCTCCTTTCGGCGCCCGCCAATGCAAACGTGCTGCCGCCCTCGCGCAGGAAGTTTTCTGCGGATTCACAGCGGCCGATCGCGGACTGTGGTGAGCGAGGATTTTCGATTCTCGAATTGCATACGAACTCCGAATTAACTCACTGATGAAGGATCCTGGGCGCGGCAGTCATCGGATCACCAGTGTTCGGAGTACCCGTCGGTTCGATCAGAAGGATGTGTGACTCTTCCTCGGCAACGGGACAGTGCTCGACGCCCTTTGGAACCACAAACATCTCACCAGGACCGAGCGTGACGTTCCCGCTGCGCATCTGAATCGTCACCCTTCCCTTCAGCACGAGGAAGAAGTCGTCAGTGTCGTCGTGTCTGTGCCAGACGAACTCGCCCTTCAATTTGGCGACCATGACGTCGTGGCCGTTGAATTCACCAATGGTTCGTGGCTGCCAGTGCTCATGGAATGTCGAGAGTCGTTCGGCCAGGTTGATGGTCCTCATCGTTACTGAGTCCTTTCGCGAAATCGGTCACCTCGTCCTCTCCCGGGGACGACAAGGTCGGTCTGTGGGATTTCAGTCGTGAAATACAGCTGAAAATCGGCAACCTCAGCTGGCAGAACCCTTGCGCTGCATCGCTCGAACAGCATTATGCTGCTCGCAGTTGATAGGGGGCATCATGACTGGTTCCAGGATGTTCGTCGCAGCCACGCTCGTGCTGCTCGTCGGCATCGCGCCCGCTTACGCGCAGCATCGTGGCGGAGGCCGCGCACGCGGCGGCGCTGTCGTCGTCGGCCAGGCTGCACCGCGTGGTGAAGGCCGTGTCGGGCCGCGCGTGTATTCCGCGCCGCACGTGTACGCCGCGCCGCGTGCGGTGCGTGTGGCGCCGCTCCGGTTTTATCGGCCGTACTACACCTTCCGGCCGCGTGTGAGTATCGGCTTCGGACTGTCGCTTGGATATCCGGTGCGGTACAGCTCGTATTACGGCTACTACGATCCGTTCTACGTCTACCCGTCCTATCCGTACGGCTACGCTTACCCGTACCCATATCCGTACCCGTACTCGTATTCGTATCCGTCGGCGTATCCCGCGTACCCGCCTCCGGCGTATCCGCCCTCGACGTATCCGCCGAGTACCTATCCGCCGTCGGCGTACCCGCCGGGATCAACACAACCTGCGTATCCGCAGTCGGGATATCCGCCGCAGGGATCGATCAGCCCGTCGCAGCCGAGCACTGGAGGCATGAGCTTCGAGATCCAGCCGTCGGATGCGCAGATCTATATGGATGGTCGATACGTGGGGACCGTCGGACAATTCTCACCAACGTCGCAGCCGCTCGGGCTGACGGCGGGTCGTCATCATATTCGGATCACCGCGCCGGGGTACCGCTCCATGGAGTTCGACGCCGACATCGTGAGCGGTGAGGTGCTTCCCTATCAGGGCACGCTCGAACGATAGAAAAGCGGGACGAGCCTAATCACGCACGCTGCAGCAGCGGCCGCAGCGTGCGAATGTCCTTGACGCTCTCGATCGAGAGCAACACGTCGATCAGTTTCCCTGTGTTGACCGTCCCCAGCACAGGGCCCATCAAGTCTCTCGCCTTGTCCACAACCTCGGCGCGCGGCATCGGATTGCGCACGGTTCCACGGACGGCTTCGACCCGATCCGAGAGCTTCGTCCCGTCGTTGAGCGTGACCTCCACAATCGCCACGCGTGCGGGCAGCAACTGCGTGAGCGCCGCGTCGGGCACATAGGTGACCTTGCTCCGCTGACGGAGGACCGTGGCGTCGCGCATGCGCGCCTTGTCGTGCGCCGCCTTGAATGATGCCGTCTTGTCGAGCAGCATCACGGCGACCATGTGCTGCAGACAGATGTCCGGGATGTCGCGATTGTCGACGACGCTGCCGACGCTCGGTGCGAGACGAACCGTCACCGCCTTCACATCGTCCGCCTCGAACGGCCTCTTCTTGCGAATATTTTCGACGGCATCGAGCGGCGCCTGGATCGGCGTGCCGACCGTCCACTTCTTGATGTCGGTGTTGACGATTTCGTAGCGCTCACCAAGCTTGTCGATCAGCGTGGCGGGGTTGCCTTTGGGAGCGTTGACCTGGAAGAAATTGTCGTCACCAGAAAACACATCGTCGACGCCATTCCAGCCGGATCGAACCAGCAGCGCCGCGGTCACGCCGTTCCGCGCGGGCATTCCTGCAAACACAAAACCCTTCTCGATGTGATCGGTATCGCGCTCCCAGATCGCGTATCCGCCTGTCTGCTGCGACGCGTAGTCCAACAGCCAGCGCATCTGCTGCGCAGTCAGCGCCGCGACGCATCCTGCCGCGGCCGCCGATCCGAAGTTGCCGGCGTAAGCATGCGTGCTCCGCCGCGTGTCGTTTCGAAAGTCAATCGCACCGAGCGCCATCGTGAGCCGCGTGCCGACAT
>JACXTT010013230.1_pt1 | contig 10884 bp, 8 predicted proteins | sample 9270951 | NCBI WGS metagenome assembly JACXTT01 (sample SAMN15532306, study PRJNA645909) | rock metagenome | isolation source: weathered quartz diorite | place: Puerto Rico | collected 2017-06-21 | reverse complement strand
GCGGACACCATTCGCAGCCTGAAGGCTGCGACTGCGAGGCCGCGCCTTTCCCCTTGCTCCGCCCTGCGCGCCGCGACTTAATCGGCCCGCATGAAATTCGGCATCTGCAACGAAATCTTCCAAGGCTGGAAAATCGAGGACACGTTCGCCTACGCGGCCAAGGCGGGCTACGACGCGGTCGAGGTCGCGCCGTTCACGCTGGCGAACTACGTCACGGAGATTTCTGCCGCCGAGCGGGCGCGCATCCGGGAGGCGGCGGCGCGCGCGGGCGTCGCCATCTCCGGCATCCACTGGGTGCTGGTGAAGGCGGAGGGCATGTATCTCACCAGTCCGGACACGGCGGTGCGCGCGAAGACGGCGGGCTACTTCAGCGATCTCGTGGACTGCTGCGCGGACTTCGGCGGGCGCATCATCGTGGTCGGCTCGCCCAAACAGCGGAACGTGATGGAGGGCGTGACCTACGCGCAGGCTTGGGACTGGGCGACGGATGTCTTCCGCGACGCGGTGAAGCGGGCGGAGGACCGGGGTGTGACGATTTGCTTTGAGCCGCTCGCGCCGCAGGAGACAAACTTCATCAACACCGCCGCCGATGGCATCAAGTTCACGAAGCAGCTCAACTCGCCGAACTTCAAAATCATCCTCGACGTGAAGGCGATGTCGTCCGAGGCGAAGGCCATCCCGCAGATCATCCGGGAGAGCAAGGGCGAGTTCGCCTACTTCCACGCGAACGACGTGAACCTGAAAGGCCCCGGCTTCGGCAAGGTGGACTTCGCGCCCATCGCCGCCGCGCTGAAGGAAGTCGGCTACGACGGCTACGTTTCGGTGGAGGTCTTCGACTTCACGGAAGGCCCGGAAGTCATCGCGACGAAGAGCATCGAGTATCTCAAGCGCGTCTTCGTTTGAGATGCTGTCACGCTGCCTGATCCAGCGCCACGTCGGCCGGAAGCTTCAGCCCGGTTTCATCCAGCTTGCCGAGCAGTTCAGTCACGACGGCCGTGGTGTCGGTGCGGTCGAAGCGGGCCTGGTAGTTGAGCAGGATGCGGTGGTTCAACACGGAGGGAGCCACGGCCTTCACGTCCTCGAAGCCGGCGGTGGGCCGGCCCGCGACGAGCGCGTGGGCGCGCGCGGCCTCGGCGATGGCGATGGCGGCGCGCGGCGAGGCTCCGTAGTTGACGTATTTGTTCACCGCGTCCGTGGCTTCCGCCGCGCCGCGATGCGAGGCGGCCACGATGCGGGCGACGTAGCGCGAAACCGGCGCGGGCATGAACACGCGGTCCATCACGGCGAAGAGTTCGTCCAACTGGCCCTTCTCCATCTGCCACGTCGGCTCGGGCAGCTCGCCGCGCCGACGCTCGCTGACGATGCGCGTGAGCACGTCGGCGTCCACGTGGTTGAAGAGCAGGCGGAAGAGGAAACGGTCAAGCTGCGCCTCGGGCAGCGGGTAGGTGCCTTCGAGTTCGATGGGGTTCTGGCTGGCGAGGACGAAGAAGGGCTGCGGCAGTTTGCGCGTGACGCCGAGAAGCGTGACGCAGCTTTCCTGCATCGTTTCGAGGAGGGCGGATTGCGTCTTGGGCGAGGCGCGGTTGATTTCGTCGGCGAGCAGGATGTTCGTGAACACCGGGCCGGGCTGGAAGGTCATCTCGCGTTTGCCGCTCACCGTGTCCTGAAGAATATGCGTGCCCAGCACGTCGCCGGGCATGAGGTCGGGCGTGAACTGCACGCGCTTGAAGTCGAGCTGAAGGATGCGGCCCAGCGTGCGGATGAGCGCGGTCTTGCCCAGGCCGGGCAGGCCCTCGAGCAGGATGTAGCCGCGGCTGAGGATGCACATGAGCACAAGGCGGTGCACATCGGAGCGGCCCAGCAGGATGCGGTCGAGCTGCTCGAGCGTGCGGGCGCAAAGGTCGGCGGCGGGTTTCAGTTCCTCCGGTTTCAGGACGGTCGGGGTGGTCATCGCGCGAGATGAAAACGCGGGCCGTCCCGCCTGACGAGCAAAAATGCGCTGGAGTCGGCGCGGGAATGTGCCTTAGCCTGCCCGCATTGAGAGTCCCGCAGCGCAACGCATGAATGACTTGGAATTCAAGGTTCTCTTCATTGACGACGACCTGAACATGCAGGAGACGGTGGTGAGCTGCCTGCTGGAGAGCAAGGTGCGGGTCGTCTCGGCATTCGACGGGACGACGGGCATCGCGCTGGCGAAGGAGCAGAAGTTCGACCTCGTGCTGCTGGACCTCGGCCTGCCGGACATGGAGGGGTTTTCCGTGCTCAAGCAGCTCAAGGAGCATCCCGATGTCCATTCCGCGCCGGTGATTCTGCTGACGGGTCGCAGCAGCACGGCGGAGAAGGTGGAGGCGTTCCGCCGGGGCGCGGTGGATTACGTCACCAAACCCTTCGACATCGCCGAGCTGCGCGCGCGGGTGAACTCGACGCTCGCCACCAACCGCCTGCAACGCGAGCTGACGCGCGCCAACCGCGAACTGGACGCCGCCCGCGCCGCCGCCGAGGGCGCGGCCCGCGCGAAGTCGGAGTTCCTGGCGAACATGAGCCACGAAATCCGCACGCCGATGAACGGCGTCATCGCGATGACGGGCCTGCTGCTGGAAACCAGTCTGACACCGGACCAGCGTGAATTCCCCGAGACCATCCGCAACTCCGGCAACGCGCTGCTCGCCATCATCAACGACATCCTCGATTTCTCGAAGATCGAGTCCGGCAAGCTCACGCTGGAAACGCAGCCGTTCAACCTCCGTGAATGCCTGGAAGACGCGCTCGACCTGCTGGCGGCGAACGCCGCTCAAAAGGGCCTGGACCTCGTCAGCCACATTGACGATGACGTGCCGGAGATGGTGGTGGGCGATGTCACCCGCGCCCGGCAAATTCTCGTGAACCTGATCGGCAACGCCGTCAAGTTCACGCACAAGGGCGAGGTGGCCGTCCACGTCATGCACGCGAAGGGCGAGGGCGGCGACGACGTGGAAGCGGCGCCGGCGCCCAGCCTCGGGCTGCCGGTCATGCTGCAATTCTCCGTGCGCGACACCGGCATCGGCATCCCGCAGGACAAACTGGACCACCTCTTCAAGTCGTTCAGCCAGGTGGACGCCTCGACCACGCGGCATTACGGCGGCACGGGTCTGGGCCTCGCCATCAGCAAGAACCTCGCGCAGCTCATGGGCGGCACCATGTGGGTGGGCAGCACGCCGGGCCGCGGTTCCACGTTCCACTTCACCATCTCGGTGCAGCCCGCGCCGGGCCGCGCGCCCGAGACGCCCCCGCAGTTGCGGGGCGTGACGGCGCTGCTCGTGGACAAGAACACGACCCAGCGGCACTCGCTGGCCGCGCAGTGCGCGCGCTGGGGGATGAACGTGAAGGAAGCCGCGAGCGCCGCCGAGGCGCTGGAATGGATTCAGGGCGGCGGGCGCTTCCAGCTTGGCGTGATTGACCGGCATCTGCCGGAGGTGAACGGCGTGGCGCTCGGCAAGGAAATCCGCCGGTTCGGCGCCCTGGAGAAGGTGCCGCTGGTGCTGCTCACTTCGTTGGCCGACCGCAAGGACGACCTGGAGGCGACCGGTGGCAACTTCGCCGCGTGCCTCTCCAAGCCGGTCAAGCACGGCCAGCTCCGCGACGCGCTGGTCAAGGCCGTCACCGGCGCGCCTTCGGAGCAGAAGGCGGCCGCGAAGCCGCCCGCCGGCACGCTCGCCGACCGTTTCCCGATCCGCTTCCTGCTCGCCGAGGACAACGCGGTGAACCAGAAGGTCGCGCTGCGGCTGCTCCAGCAGTTCGGCTACCTCGCCGACGTGGCGCACAACGGGGCCGAGGCGGTCGCCGCCGTGTCCACGCGGCCTTACGACGTGATTTTCATGGACGTGCAGATGCCCGAGATGGACGGCCTGCAAGCCACGCGCCGCATCCGCGAGTTCGAGCAGGTGCCCGGCAGCGCCCGGATGCAGAGGCACATCATCATCGCCATGACTGCCAACGCGATGGTCGGCGACCGCGAGCGCTGCATGGCCGCCGGAATGGATGACTATCTGCCGAAGCCGGTCCGCCCCGACGCGCTGCGCGGGATGATTGAAAAGTGGGGCAAGGCTCTGGTCCGCACCGCCGAGCCTGCTCCCGCCGTCAAGTCCAGTGAAACAACCTCCTTCACCCGCAAACCGGCCATGCCCGCACATTTACCAACCATGACACCCGCACCCAACACCCCGTCGCCGGAAGAAACTCCGCCCGTGGACATCGCCAAGCTCACGGATCTGGCCGAGGGCGAGGAAGGCCTTGGCGAGCTGGTGGATCTTTATCTCACCCAGACCGCCGGACAGATTGAGAGCATCCGCACCGCCATCGCCGAGGGGAATGCCTCCGAGGTCCGCCGCATCGCACACAGCGCCGCCGGGGCGAACGCGACCTGCGGCATGGAGGGCGTGGTGCCGGCCTTGCGCGCGCTGGAACGCATGGGCGACGCCGGCCAGCTTGATGGCGCTGCCGCAGAGATCGAAACGGTCAGCCGCGAGTTCGCCCGGATCAAGGCCTTCCTGGAAAAGCAGCTTCAGCGCTGACGCCGTCGTTCACTCCGCGCATGAGGAAACTGCTCATCATCGAAGACGACCGCATCATCGGCAGCATCTACTCGAAGAAATTCGCGGTCGAGGGCTTCAACGTCGAGGTCGCGGAGGACGGGCAGACCGGGCTGGAGCGCATCACCGGCTTCCGCCCCGACATCGTGCTGCTGGACCTGATGCTGCCCAAGCTCAACGGGCTGGACATCCTCGCGCGGGTCCGTGCCATGCCGGAGTTTCAGAGCCTGCCCATCATCGTCTTCTCGAACGCCTACATGTCCACCGTCATTGACGCCGCTTGGAAGGCGGGCGCGACCGCGGTGCTGACCAAGGCCAACACCAGCCCGAAGAAGCTCACCGAAACCATCCACGAACTCCTCGCCCAGACGGAAGCCGCCCCGCCGCCGGCTGCACCCGTTTCCAAGCCCGCCGCTCCGGTGCCCGCGCCCGCTGCCCCGGTTCCGCGCGACGACGATGCGTTCCAAGTTGAGCAACGCCGCCAGTTCCTCGCCAGCCTGCCGCAGTTCAATCAAGGCATCCGCGACCTTCACCAGAACTTCCTCAAGACCGAGGAACGCACCGCCAAGATCGCCGCCGTCGGCGAACTCTACCGGCACATCCACGCGCTCACCGGCAGCGCGGGACTCGTCGGTGCGGACATCATCGCGCGCATCTCCGCCGCCTACGAGGCGCTGCTCAGGGAGATGCACGACAAGTCCGGCAACATCAACGTCTCCACCACGCGCACCTCCACGCAGACGCTGTTCTTCATCTCCGCGCTGCTGGAGAAGGCCGCGAACCTGCCGCACCTCTCAGGCTTCGACCCCGTCGTGCTCGCCGTGGACGACGAGGAGATGTCGCGCCGCGCCGTGTTGTTCTCCATCGAGAAGGCCGGCGTGCGCGGCGTCGCCTGCGAGAACGGGGCCAGCGCTCTCCTGAAGGCCCGCGAAACGCACTTCGACCTCATCGTGCTGGACGTGGACATGCCGGGCATGAACGGCTACGAGCTGTGCTCGAAGCTGCGCGCGCAGCCGAACTACAAGGACACGCCTGTCATCTTCGTCACCGGCCTGAGCGATTTCCAAAGCCGCGCCCGCTCCACGCTCAGTGGCGCGAACGACCTCATCGCCAAGCCGTTCGTCTTTGTGGAACTCAGTGTGAAGGTGTTGAGCTATCTGCTCAAAGCCACGCTCGCCACGCAGCGCGTGCTCTGACTCGACGCCCTTATTCTCCTTCATCATCCGAGGGGAGAGGGCCGGGGTGAGAGGCAGCGAAGTTTTGAAGCTGATGGACATCGCCTTGGCACTGGGCGAGAGGGGCCGCTTCCCGTCCGAGAGCGTGCCACCGTCAATAATGGATTGGCGGCAAGTTTGCCGCTGACTTAAATGTTAGGCCACACGATGCGCCCGCTATTCCTCACTATGCTTTTAATTGCCAGATGCTTTGTAAAAACAGCCGAAAGAAAGAAAAGGGTCGCAGGAGAGCCGTAAAAGGGTCCAGCGGGGTGGCATTGCAGCGCGGCCGCCGAGACCCTTTTCTTTCTTTCGGCTGTTTTTACGTGGCGATGATGAGTAGTGGTCGTTTCATGCAACAAGACGTGTGATTGAGGCGTAACAGTCGGCTGAAGAGCAACCAGTTACCCTACTCGTTACGGAACAGAGCTGCTACTGCACTGGTTTCGCCGCCGGCTTGGGTTCTGCCTTCGGAGCGGGCGGAGCTTTGAGCGCGGGCGGCGTGGGGGCTGGTGCGATCTCTCGCACGTAGAGGTTGCGGAAGCAGAGCACGCTGCCGTGGGACTGGAGTTCGATCTGGCCGGTCGGGAAGAGCGGCCGGGTGCGGTCCCAATAATTCTCCAGCGTCACGTTGTTCACCACGAGTTCGCCGTTGAGGAAGACGTGGACCTTGTCGCCGACGCAGAGGATGCGGAAGCGGTTCCAAAGCCCGGGCGCGTGGTCGGCCCACTTGAGCGGGTCGCTCGGATTCTTCTGGTTGTTGTAGAGGCCGCCGGAGCCGACACGCTTGGGGTTGCCGGGCGTGTCGCGTTCCCAAATCTGGACCTGGGGCGAGCCGCGCAGGTAGATGCCGCTGTCGCCCTTGGGCTGAATCTTCCAGTCGCAGAGCATCTCGAAGTCGCCGTAATCGCGCGCGGTGCAGAGATTGTGGCCCTTGCCGTCGAAGACCAACATGCCGTCGGCGGCACCCCAGTGCGCGGCCATGTCGTCGTCGGCCTTGGCCTGCGCGGCGGCGAGTTCCTCCTTGGACATCTTGGCGCGCTTGACGGGATCGGCGACGAGGCCCTTCCAGCCTTCGAGATTCTCGCCATTGAAGAGGCGCGTGAAGCCGGCGGACGGGATGTTGTGCGCCTCGGCGACGGGCAGCTCCTTGATGCGGAGGTTGCGGAACTCGACGTAATCGTTGTGGCCGAGGAAGCCGATGTGACCCTTCTCGCGCAACATGCCGGGGTGCTTCTGGAGCGTGTCGCGGTCGGTCACGTCGTTGAGGTTGGTGTCCACGATGACCTGGCCGTTGAGCGTGACGCGGATGTGGCGGCCGCGGCAGTAAATCTCCTCCTCGTTCCATTCTCCGACGGGCCGGAGCGCGCCGCGTTTGGCGGGGGCAATGAGATAGACGGAGCCGCAATATTGCGCGGCTTTGAGTTTGGCGTATTGGGGCGCGGTGTCGTCGAGGATTTGCACCTCCATGCCGAGATAGGCGAGGCTGCCGGCGGCCATCGGCGCGCGGATGGCGATGCCGTTGTTGGAGCCTGGCTCGAGCTTGAACTCGACACGCAGGATGAAGTCGCCGTATTCGCGCTCGGTGAGGAGGTTGCCGCCGCCGCCCTTGGCGCAGTAGATGACGCCGTCCTTGACGCCGTAGCCGTCGCCCTTGCCGCCGAGCAGTTGCCAGCCGGCGAGCGTCTTGCCGTCGAAAATCGGGAGGAAGCCGGCCTCGCGGTTGATGGTGGCGCAACCTGCGAGGACCGCCGCGCCCAGCGCGAGCGAGCCGAGGCCGAGGAAGAATTTGCGTGGAGAAAACATGGCGTTGAAAAGGTGTCGTTGAACCAGTGCGGGCAGGCTGTTGGAAAGGGAAAATCGTGTCAAGCGTCGCGCCCGCGCCGTCCCGGCTGGCCGCCTTGACTCGCCCCCAAGCGCTACCTACAGTCCGCAGCATGATTCGACGGACTCTTCGTGCAACGCTGCTGCTGGCCGCCGCGGTTGCGTTCCCGCACCTCAGCCCCGCGCCGCTGATTTACAAGGCGGGCGAGGGCTGGACCTATGAGCCTTACGGCAGCACGGGGAGCTGGCAGAAGACGCGCGCCAAGGACCAGCTCGAAGTGGCCGAGCAGGCGTTCGAGAAGAAGGATTACGACCTCGCGCTCAAGGCCGCGCGCCACACGGTCAAGAAATGGCCGCTCTCCGACTATGCGCCCAAGGCGCAGTTCCTCGTGGGCCGCAGCCTGGAGGAGCAGAAGAAGGACGAGGACGCGTTCAAGGCCTATCAGACCCTGCTGGAGAAGTATCCCAAGGTCGAAAACTACCAGGAGGTGCTCAAGCGCCAGTTCGAGATCACCAACCGCTACCTCGGCGGCCAGTGGTTCAAGCTCTGGGGCGTCGTGCCCTTCTTCCCGTCCATGGAGAAGACCTCGAAGATGTATGAGAAGGTCATCAAGAACGGGCCTTACAGCGAGGTCGCCCCGCTCGCGCAGATGAACATCGGCACCGCGCAGGAAAAGCGGAAGGAATTCACCGACGCCGTGAAGGCCTACGAGAAGGCCGCCGACAAATACCACGACCAGAAAGACCTCGCCGCCGACGCGCTGTTCAAGGCGGGCCAGACGCACCTCAAGCAGGCCAAGACCGCCGAATACGACCAAGGCGTCGCCGCGCGGGCCATCGCCGCCTTCACCGACTTCATCTCGCTCTATCCGGAGGACAAGCGCGTGCCCGAGGCGCGCAAGAACATTGACAGCCTCAAGGCCGAGCAGGCGCGCGGCGCCATCGAGATCGCCAAGTTTTACGAGAAGAAGAAGCAATGGAGCGGCGCGCTGGTCTATTACAACGAGGTGCTCATCAAGGATCCCGATTCACCGTTTGCCGCCGATGCCAAGCGCCGCATCGAATTTCTCAAGTCGCTGCCCGGCGTGAGCGCCGCGCCTGCCACGACCACCAACGCCGCGCCGGTCGAGGCCGCCAAGCCGCAATGACCCCGCGCGCCCTGCTTCCTCTCGTCGTGGCCGCTGGCGTGGGTGCCTTGACCGGTTGCGCCGGATACAAGCTCGGTCCCACGGCGGCGTTTCCCGCCGGTCAGCACAGCATCCAGGTCGGTCTCATCAAGAACCAGACTCTGGAGCCGCGCCTCGTCGAGGCCGTGAACAACGCGCTCCGCAAACGCTTCCAGCAGGACGGCACCTACAAGCTCGACACGCGCGGCGAGTCCGATGTCGTCCTCACCGGGGTCATCACGCGCTTCGACCGCGCGCCCTTGAGCTTCCAGCCCGGCGACATCCTCACCGTGCGCGACTTTGCGCTGGGCATGTCCGCGAAGATCACGGTGAAGGAACGCGGCACGGGCAAGGTGCTCTTCGACCGCGAAGTCGCCGGCCGCACCACCATCCGCGCCGGCACCGACCTCGCCAGCGCCGAACGGCAGGCCGTGCCGCTGCTGGCTGAAGACCTCGCCCGCAATGCCGCCTCCCTGATTGTGGATGGGAACTGGTAGGCGGGAAAACTACGCGCCCGCGTTTCGCAGGATCCACTCCGCCGCCGCCGGCAGATCATCCACCACCACCGCGCGGAACGCCTTGTCGCCAAGCTTCCGCTCTGTCTCCGCACCGTAACCGGTGCGGACCAGCAGGCTCTGCTGCACGCCCGCGTTCCAGCCGCACTCCAGGTCAATCACCTTGTCGCCGACCATAAAACTGCGCGCCAGGTCCACGCCAAGGGCATCCCGCGCGTCGAAGAGAAATTCCGGCGACGGTTTGCGCCCGCGGCTCGGCTGCTCCGGGGATTCCGGGGCGAAGTAGATTTCCGAGAAGCGCACGCCCAGCGGCGCGAGCAACTCGCTCATCCGCGCGTTGACTGCGTGCAGGTCCGCCTCCGTGTAGTAGCCGCGCCCGATGCCGGACTGGTTCGTGACGATCACGAGCAGGAAGCCCGCGTCCTGCAAGCGCCGCAGCGCCGGGCCGGTGCCGGGGATCAGCTCGAACTGCTCCGGCCTGCTCAAGTAATGCCGGTCCACGTTGAGCGTCCCGTCGCGGTCGAGGAAGACGGCGCGCTTCATTCTTCGCGGCGAAAACTCTCGGCCAGTTCCGCCGGCGAGACGGTGGCCGTGCCGACCTTGCCAACCACCACGCCCGCCGCGTGGTTGGAGAAAATCGCGGCCTCGACCGGTGACGCGCCCGCCGCGATGGCGAGCGTGAAGGACGCGATGACCGTGTCGCCCGCGCCGGACACGTCGAACACCCCACGCGCCACGGTTGGGATGTGGAACGGCTTCTGGCCGCGCTGGCAGAGCAGCATCCCGAGGTCGCCGAGCGTGATGAGCAGCAGCGCGGGGCTGAGTTCCATCAGCAGCGTCTCGGCCACGCGCTGAAGGCCGGGATCCTTGAGCGGGTCGGCATTGCGCGTGCCGTCGGAGACGCCGGCGAGTTCAAAGGCTTCCCTGCGGTTGGGCGTGAGCAGCGACAGGCCGGTGAGGCTGAGTTCGTGAACCGGCTTCGGGTCCAGGCTCAACCACACGCCGCGCGCCCGGCACAATTGCTGGGCGCCGTCGAGCAAGGACTGCGTGACGACGCCCTTGCCGTAGTCGCAGATGATGACGGCATCCGTGCCGGGCAGCTTCGCCTCCAGCGCGGCGAGCAGTTTCTGCTGGCCGCGCTCGTCCACCGCGCCGCGCGTCTCGCGGTCCACGCGCACAACCTGCTGCTGGTGCGCGATGATGCGGGTCTTGACGCTCGTGGTGCGCGCCGGGCTGGCAAGCAGGCCGTCACTGATGATGTTTTGCCCGGCGAGCAGCGAGCGGAGCTGGCGCGCGTGGGCGTCCCGGCCCACAAGTCCGAGCAGCTCCGTCCGTGCGCCAAGCGTGTGGACGTTGCGCGCGACATTCGCCGCGCCGCCGGGCATGAAGCTCTCGCGGTCGAACTCGACGACCGGCACGGGCGCCTCCGGCGAAATGCGCCCGACGTGGCCCCAGATGTATTGGTCCAGCATCACGTCGCCGACGACGAGGACACGGGCCTGGGCGCAGCCGGTGATGAGTTGTTTAAGGCGGTCCGGGGAAATGGTCGGCAACTTCATTGGCATGAGCTTGCGGCGCGTTGAACTGCTTTCAATTC
>JACXTT010013229.1_pt1 | contig 10885 bp, 9 predicted proteins | sample 9270951 | NCBI WGS metagenome assembly JACXTT01 (sample SAMN15532306, study PRJNA645909) | rock metagenome | isolation source: weathered quartz diorite | place: Puerto Rico | collected 2017-06-21 | reverse complement strand
TACCCGGACCACTCCGTCGCGATCAAGGCCTGGGTGCCCGGAGCGGTCGATACGAAGAAGACGGTCAGCGTCGTCTACCACGTGCGCCGCGGCGTCCTGGCCTACGAGGATCACGACGAGCTCTACTGGAACGCCACCGGCACCGACTGGAACGCGCCGATCGGGAACGCCGAGGTCTACGTGACGCTCCCCGCGGGCATCGGCGACGCCGACGTGCGCACCTCGGGCTTCACCGGGCCACTCGGCGCGATCGGCCGCGACTACGCGGTCGATCGCGTGCAGGACTACTGGCGATTCAAGACGACCCGCCCGCTGCGGCCGCGCGAAGGCGTCACCGTGCTCATGGGCTGGCCGCCGGGTCACGTGAGGCACCCGTCGGAGCTCCGGCGGGCCGGCTGGGTCCTCGCCGATCACTGGCCGCTCGGTCTGCCGCTGGTTGCGCTCGTCTGGGGCGGCTTCGTCTGGTGGGCGTTCGGCCGCGACCCCGGCGGGACGCGCTCGGTCAAGCCGGAATACGAGCCGCCCGCGGGTCTGATCCCGGCGGAGTCGGGGGCGCTCATGGACGAGCGTGCCCATCCGCGCGACGTCATCGCGACCGTCGTCGACCTTGCGGTGCGCGGCTATCTCTCGATCGAGCCGATCATCACGGCGTTCGGCGCGCAGGACTTCATGTTCAAGCGGCAGAAAGAGGTGGCCGGCGACCCCGACCTGAAAGAGTTCGAGCTCTACGTGCTGGCCAAGGTCTTCGGCGAGGACTGGGGCCTCAACATGCGCCTCCTGTCGGAGGTGAAGCACGACTACGACAACGTGTTCCCGCCGATCCGCGACCGGCTCTACCGTCTGATGGTGGAGGACGGCCTCTTCCCCGCGTCACCGGGCAGCGTACGCACCGGCTGGATGTTCGCCGGCGCGGTCACGGCGGTCGCCGGCTTCATGCTGCCGTCGTACGGGCCGTCGTGGCTCGGCTTCTACGATGTGTGGCTTCGCATCGGCAGCATCCTGAGCGGTCTGGTCTTCGTCGCCTGGAGCTGGGTCATGCCCCACAAGACGCGCCTGGGCGTGCAGCAGGCGGCGCACGTGCGCGGCTTTCAGGAGTTCCTCGAGCGCGCGGAGAAGGATCGCCTCGAGCGGATGCCGGCCGACACCTTCCATCGGTGGCTCCCGTGGGCGATCGCGCTCGGCGTCACCGAGCGCTGGATCTTCAACTTCCAGGGCGTGAGGGTCTCGAGGCCGTCCTGGTACATGAGCCGCGGCGATTTCTCGCTGCCGAGCTTCGCGCACGAGTTCGGCACCTTCGCGCAGCGCACGGAAGAGGCGATCCTCACGACGCGCCGGGGCTACGCCGCCGCCGTCGGCGCGGTCGGCGGCGGCGGGTTCTCGCGCGGGTCGTCGGGCGGCGGGATGGGCGGGGGCGGCGGCGGGACGTTCTGAGCGGGCTCGGCTACCACGTGATGGAAGCGAGCCTGCCCGTCATGGAGGAGCGCACGACGCACACGCTCGGCGCCTCCTGCGAGGCTTGGTGGCGATATGGCCAGGGCGCGACCTGAGAAGAAGCGCGAGAAGGACGGGAGCGCTCAACCGTCGCTGCCGGGTACGCGAGAGCCCGCGCCCGCTGCGCCCAGTACGCAGCGCGTCCTGCCGATGCAGCTCCAGGTCGGCGATCGACTCTCCGAAGAGACCGGCGAGTGGGAAGTGGCCGCCCGGCCGCACACGACCGCCGGCGGCAAGATCGCGCACGTGCGCGTGCGCCGGGTGGATCAGCCGACCGTCGTCGAGGATCGTACGTGGGGCGCCCACGAGCGCGTCGAGGTCAACCGCGGGTAGGACGGCACATTCTCCGGTCACCCCGCGGGCGCCATGATAGAATCTCGGACGCTAAATAGCTGATCCGTTTAGCGGGCTCGTGGTGCAGCCTGGTTAGCACACTGGACTGTCAATCCAGAGGTCGCGGGTTCAAGTCCCGTCGAGCCCGCCAGCATTTACACGACACCCCGAATCGCCCGGTGCCGAAATAGTGCCAGTCGGCGCGGGCGATTCGGTCACTCAGCGCCCCGCCGTCGACTTCCGCTCCAGCGCCGCCACCGCGTCCGCGAGATGATCCGGAGCGAGGTGCGCGTACCGCATGGTCATCCGCAGGTCGCGATGGCCGAGCATCCGCGCGATCTTCTGGAGCGGCACCCCCGCCTGGGCCATTGTGCTCGCCGCGTCGTGCCTTAAGTCGTGAAAGGTCAGGTCCTTGATGCCGAGCCGCTGCACGAGCCGGGCGAACGCGCGGGTGAGCACGAGCGGCGCGATCCGCGGCAACACGAACGCCGACGGGTCGAGCGGGCGCGGGAGCGCGGCCAGCGTCGCCCGCAGCGTCGGCGTCATCGGGATGGTGATGTCGAGCTTGTTCTTCGTGCGCCGGAACGTGATGGTGTTCTGTTTCATGTTCACGTCCTGCCACTGGAGCCGAATGGCCTGCGCCCGGCGCGCACCCGTGTTCAGCGCGAACACGATGTAGAGGCGGAGCGTCGCGTTCGGCTGCTGGCGCGTGGTCCAGGTGCGGCCGTCGCTCGACGTGATGGTCACCGTCGTCCCGTTCAAGAGGAGGTCGCGCTCCTCGTCGCTGAGAAACCGCACCCGGCCGGAGCTTTCCATCGCCCGGCTCAGATACTCCGCCGGGTTGGTGCGCACGTAGCCCCACGCCGCGGCGCACTTGCCGATGTTGCGGACGACCCACTGCTCTTTGTTGAACGTCGACGCGCGCACCTCGACGCGTCGCTCCGCCGCCCAGGCGTCGAGCATCTCGCGCCGGAGCACAGCGAGCCTGATCCCGCCGAAGCCCGGCAGGACCACCGCGTCGAGCATCCCGCGCACGCGCGTGGCCCACGATGCTTCGAGCCGCGGCTTCGTTCGCGGCCACCACACCGTCTCGACGAACGTCGAGATCGTGATCGCCTCGTCCTTTGTGCCGGTGACTTCACCCTTAGCGATCGCGTTCATCTTGTCGCGGTAGACGAGCTTCGCCACTTCGTAGCTCGGCGCCGCTTTCTGCCGGTGCCGCTTGCCGTCGGCGTCAGTGAAGTCGATCCACCACCAGCCGTTTCGCTTGAACAGACCATCGCGGGATCGACGCCTCCTCATAGGGGCGCTTGACTCATCGCTCATCTCCTTCTCCTTTTTTGGTGTCCTGAAACTTTTGCGCCCTCGAGGGCCCTGAGAAACCCAGCGTCCTTCTTCTGCCGACGCCGGCGCTTGGAGACGCCCGATCACGTCGTCACAGCGGCTGATCGATTCGTCCTGGGGCCGGCCCGCTGGATTCTTTTGGTGAGATCCGACGCTGTATCCTCACGTGAGTGCGTTCGAGCTTCTTCTTGATCAGGCGTTCGTACGCCTCGCGCCGCTTGGCACGTGTCTGATCGGGATTCTTCGCCCGGAACTTCCTGGTTCGGAATGTTTGAGAACACGTTGGCGTGCAATAGGCCTGGCGCTTACGCGCGATGAATGACTGGCCGCAGGTGCGGCAGAACCTGAAACGTTCTGCCTGACTGGCAAGTGCTCGCGCGACTGCCGAATAAAACAAAGCGGACGGATCCATCCGGGAGTCGACCACCAAGCGATCCTTTATACGAACCAGACGAGCCTCGGTCCACGGATTCATGTGGGAGATGGTCCAAGTCGATAATGGCGGTTCCCCCTTCAGTGCTGCTTCCTGCGGATCCACCTCTTCTTCCAGCGCCCTAATACCCCCCTTGATCTCGGCGTGAAGCGCATCGACCGGAACCTCGATCTTGCCCCCGAGGTTGGCGCGAAAGCGTGAGATTTCGGGATATGACGACGTCGCGAAGGCCAAGATCTCCCACTCGAGATCCTGGCGTTGACCCGGTAATAGTCGGGCGAGATCAGTAGCAGCGAACTGCAGCAGCCAGCGGGCCCGACTCTCGTCCGAGCTGCCTACCTTCTCGCGGGCGAGGGCCAGATTCCGACGAATATCGTCCTCGTCTCGCCGCCCTTCCGAATAACCTGGCGACGCCCCCCGGCCGCCGAGGAAGGCGATAACGGGTTCCTCGTACTCGCGGTCGTAATCGCGGAGCGCGTTGATGTACCGCTCATACGATTCCGCATCGCTTGCGCCCTCTCCCGGTGCCGGGTTGTGCGTCACGGCCAAATCCTCCCATGACAACCTGGACGTGTCAACATTAAAGTCTCGGGACCACGTAGACCGACACTGTATAAGTTGATATCCTTGACTTCGGGAAATCGGAAGTCTGGGGGATAGGATGAGCCAGAAAAAGTTTGGATTAATTAGCGTTGTCGTCGCTGCCGACTATATCGGGGTCTCACCGTATACGGTCAGGGCCTGGATTCGTCAACGGCGGGTTGCACACGTCCGGCTAGGCCGGCGCGTCCTGCTCGATCGTGCTGACCTCGAGCGGCTCATCCAGGCCGGCCGGGTCGAGGCGCGGATAAGCTGATGAACTCTTCCCTGGACGCTCCCGCGGCCTACCATGGCGCCCTTGATCGGAACCTCCTTGGCGCCCGGGGCCGAGCCCTGCAGAGCGCCCTGACCAGTTACCTGGCCCTCGGAGGTGGACTTCGGCTTCACCCCGAGCATCTAGAGGATCTCCGCCGCTCGAATCTGACGGACGAGACGCTGGTCAGGCACCAGATCTTCAGCGTCAGCCCCGGCGACATCCCGTGTCTCCTGGGCTTCGACCCGAGACAGGTACGGAGCGCCTACCTGATCGGGCCACCTGGTTTCTCTGACGCCTTTTTCCGCCTGAAGGTCTTCCCGTCGTTCATGGACCGTGACGGGAATCTCGTCAAGTACCTCCAGCCCACGGGCTCCGGCATGCGCTTGTATGTGCCGGTACAGGATCGCGACCTGCTACTGGACCCGACCAAACCTCTCTGGGTCTGCGAGGGCGAGAAGAAGGCGCTCTGCGCCGCCCAGCTAAGGCTCCCGGCTGTCGCGATCTTGGGTGTAGAAGGCTGGCATCCCGGAGGACGACGGGAACTTCTGGGGGATTTCGATGCGATTCCCCTTGAGGGTCGCGTGATCGAGCTCGCGATCGACGGGGATGTCTTCAGCAACCGCAACGTCAATAGGGCTACTCGCCAGTTCGCCGACGTCCTGCGTGTCCGCGGAGCCCATCCGCGTCTGGTCTGCTTTCCGGAGATCACGCCATGACGAAGGCCGCGCTCGACGACTACCAGCGGACTACGGGAGCCACTAAAGAGGATCTTGATGCGCTGGAGCGTCTGGAGCCGCCGGCTTGGGATCCGCCATCCGCTGACCGCCCCAAGCTCGCCCGTGAGGCGCTTTACGGACTAGCCGGCAAGATTGTCGAGACGATCCAGCCGTACACCGAAGCCGATCCGGTGGCGACGCTCTCCCAGACGGCCACGCTCGTGGGCAACTTGGTGGGTCCGGGCCCACACGCTCTCGTGGAACGCGATGAACACCCGTGCCGCCTCTTCACCGGTTTGGTCGGCCGGACCGCGGGCGCCCGCAAGGGTACTAGCCTCAGCACGCCCCGTCATCTTGTAGGGCGACTCGACGACCAGTGGCGCCGGGAGCGGTTCAAGCAGGGACTTTCGAGCGGTGAGGGCCTGATCGAGAACGTGCGAGACCCCATGGACGATGAGGAGGAGCCGGAGGAGCCGTTGGACCGTCGGCTCATGGTGATCGAACCCGAGTTGGCGGTCGTGTTGAAGAACATGTCGCGCGAAAGCAACACCCTGTCGGCGATTCTCCGACAAGCCTGGGATTCGGGGAATCTATCCACGTTGACCCGGCACAGCCCGCTCAAGGCCACAGGGGCTCACATCAGCTTGATTGGTCACATCACGCAAGAGGAGCTACGGCGGTATCTCAATGAGACCGAGCGAGCGAATGGATTCGCGAATCGCATCCTCTGGCTTAGGGTCGAGCGCTCGAAGCTCCTCCCGGAAGGCGGAGGCGTCCCGGACGACGTCCTCGAGCCTCTCATCGATGAACTTCGCGACGTAGTCGCGTATGCGGGCCAGCTCCACGAGATCCGCCGGGACGATGAGGCCCGGGCTATCTGGGCCGCGGTGTACCCGGAGCTGTCGGCCGGGAAGCCGGGCATGCTCGGCGCGATCCTGTCCCGTGCCGAGGCGCAGGTTTTGCGGCTGTCGGTTCTCTATGCCGTCCTCGATAAGTCCCGACTCATACGGCCTGACCATCTTAAGGCGGCACTTGCCTTGTGGGAATATGCCGAGCAGTCCGCCCGCGTGATCTTCGGCTCCCGTCTCGGCAACGCCATAGCTGACCGCATCCTCGAGGCGCTTCGACAGCGGGGCGAATTGACCGAGACGGAGATCAGCAAGCTATTCAGCGGGCACGAATCCCAAGAGAACATCAAGGCGGCCTTGTTGGCGTTGGTCGGTGCGGGCCTTGTTGAAACGGAATCGCGCAATACCGGCGGCAGGCCCGTGACGGTGTGGAGGCTGGCGAAAAAAGCGAAATAAGCGAACGAAGCAGACTTTGTTCGCTTCCTTCGCTTAATTCGCCTCTGGACTAGAGCGATGGGATACCTGGACTTGGCGAAAGCTGTGGAGGCCCGACTCAAGGGTCGGTCGGAGCCCGGGCTGCAACCGCCTGTGGCACCGCCTGCGTCGGCTCCGACTCGATCCGCTACACCTATAGCTGTTGCCGCCACGCGTGGTGGCGGCCCAAACCCGTACTCATACCCGTGGCCGGATGCATTGCTGGGACTCGGGCCTCGGACCATCGGTCCTTTTGAGAAGTGCGCCGAATGCCGACGAGGATCGTGGGTGCGGTATGGCGGTCTGGTGCTCTGTGCCCGATGCGCCCTTCGACGCGCCTCGAGAGACAAGCACGAGGGCAGCGAGGTTGTTCAGTGATTGCGAACGGGCCCTCGGGGGCGTACTCGGGCCTCGTGAAGGCCGTGACGCAGCCGGATCTCCATCTACGGCGACTGTATGAACACATCGAGGAGTGTATTGGTTGCCAGATCCGCTCGGGCCAGGACGGCCGGCTCTGCCCCGAGGGGAATCGGCTCCGCGGTCAGCGAGATGTTGCGGACCCGAGCGATCCCTCCGGCGCTACCGGACGATGGTGTTTTGCTTGAGTAGGAGGAAAGAACGGTAGCGGCTCCGCGTAATATCCAGAGGCACCCAGCGAGTGAGAGTAACTGCCCAGAGGGCACTTTTCGGAGTCACGGGTATCTAGCCGAAACCCGGCGAGGGAGAAAGGAGATGCCACATAAGAACGTACCGGTAACGACCGACGCGATGATGGAGTAGCCGCCATGCCGATGCCCAACTGGGTCCGGGTCGCCCGCCTGAAGGCTGAAGCGGAGAAGACGCGTGCCGCCCAGCAAGCTGATACCGCTGGCGCTCGTTACCGTGACCACCCGGATCCCGCTCCTGCTGGCGTTCCAGACGTGGCCGAGCCAGCCCCACAAGAACGTCAAGTTGATGGCGCCGGACCGGCCGCCCGGCCAGACAGGCAAGCCCGAACTACACCGAGGGCAGTTGGTCAGCAGGGTCAGCAGCAAAGAAACGTGGCCCACTGGGCCAGCCCTGGAGGGTCTGCCCGTCCAGTGGCGCAAGGCGATCCAGGGCGCTGCGACGCGCCTCCGGCTCGAGGGGGCGAAGATCCAAGATCGGTTCCAAATCCAAGAGCCGAAGCCGCGGTCGAGCGCCTCAAGAAGAAGCTCGACCAGAAAGCGGCCCAAAGAACCGAAGAAGAGCAAGCGGAGATCGATCAAGCCCGTCGAACCGTTCGACAACCGGATCCGGAGATCGACCCGGAAGTCGGGGCGGACCTCGAGGCGGCCGGGGAGCTCGAGAAACCGGTCCGGGACCAGAAGGGTCTGTTCGTTGAGGGCAACCCGGGCGGGCCTGGTCGACCGCCCGGCTCCAAGAATGCCTTCCCCCGCGGGACCAAGCAGATCCTGAACGGGCTACTCACCGGGGAACTCCAGGACGGCGATAGCGGCGAGACGGCCGGTCTGAAGATCGCCCAACTCATCATGGACGGGCTGGACGGGAAGGTCTACCTAGAGCGGATCGCGCCGGATGGCTCGATCACGAAGATCAGTGTCAGCCCCACCCTCTTCGCCAGGATGCTCCTCGATCGATTGGAGCACCAGGAGGCGCTCGAGGCCGCGACGGCCAAGGAGAAGGGCACCGGTGGCGGCGGGATCAGAATCGTGCTGCCGAACCCCGTCGTGGATCCTCTCCTGAGACCCGGCCAGAAACCGCGGGGCCTGAGGTTGCTCGGTCAGGATCCATCGAAGCCACTCCCCGACACGACCGGGACCGCGACAGAGAAGTCGGCGTCGGCCGGCCAGGTCCAAGCTCAGCCCCTCGCGCCAAGCCCCAAAGCCAAATTCGATCCAACTGAGCTGATCGAGGACTTCGAGCACCCGGTTTGCTGGAACTGTCTGGGGGCCACGATGGTCAGGGACGAGAACGGGATCCGGATGATCCAGTGCGAGGTCTGCGAGGGGGCCGGGCGGGCGCCGCAGCGAGAGGAGCTGGGTTGATTGCGGCAGCGTCGAGCTTTCGACCGAGCCGAACCGCTTGGTAGGATTTGTCTATGCGACCGAACTTGAATCTTGACCTCATCGCGCCGTCGCCGAGAGGGCTGGCGGCCGAAACCTTCGAGAAGACTAGATGAGTTGCCAGTGTCCGGAGGTTCATGATGGCCGCGAGTGGGGGCCGCAGTGCGAGGCGGTAGAGGCCGGATCGCTTGCGAGCGCCGAAAGCCGAAGGACTGGAGCCCCGGTCCTGGCGCTGTCCCTGGTGCGGAGGCCCGATCGTCCGCGCGTACTTTGAACCCGCCAAGGTCGATCCCGACAACGATGCGTTCGTGCCCTTGGACCATCCGGGCGACCCGGTATTTCGAGCGGGCTATCGCTGCAGATCGGCGAAGTGCGGATGGAGCGAGTGGATCATGTGGATCCTGAGCGCTGAGCCTGGTAGGTGACGCCGGCCATGGTGGCGGCGGGATCAGAGTCGTATTGGCGAACCCCGTCGTGGATCCACGTCTGACCGGTTGACAGGGGGCGGCGAGCAGTCAATCATGGCCGCGATCGGGGGGCCCTCCTCGAGTCGACCCGGATGAGGAGTGAGCATCGTGGTCGTGCAGCGCGCTTGGCTTGGCATCCTTATCCTCGCCTGTGGCGTGATCACCACGGCAGGGCGGGACCTTGAGCCAGCCAGCCAGTCGGCGCCGACGACAATCCTCTTCATCACTGTCAACCGCAACATCGACCACGTGACACAAGGATTTATCGCCCACGCTGTGGGCCAAGCCGAGCAAGAGCATGCTGCGCTCTTGGTCATCCAGCTCGATACCCCAGGCGGCATGTACGACGCCACGCGCAAGATCGTCCAGCGCCTGCTGGCCGCTAACGTGCCCGTGGCCGTGTACGTGGCACCCAAAGGGGCGCGCGCTGCATCCGCCGGTACGTTCATTTTGGCCGCCGCTAACTTTGCGGTCATGGCGCCTGGCACCAACATCGGCGCGGCGTCACCCGTGTCCGCTACCGGGGCCGACATCGGCGGGACCCTCCAGGAGAAGGTCACCAACGACGCCGCGGCCCTCATGCGCAGCATCGCCCAGGAGCGCGGCCGCAACGGCGACAAGCTGGAGGTGACGGTTCGCAAGGCCGTGTCCTTCAGCGCTTCGGAAGCCGTTGACGCCCATATCGTGGACTTCATCGCCAAGGACACAGAGGACTTGCTGGCCCAGCTGAACAGCCGGACCGCGCAGACCGGCGCAGGTCCGGTGATCATGAACGTGGCGTCCGCCTCCAAACGCACCCTGACGATGACCTTGCGCGAGCGGTTCGTTGCGTTCGTCGCTACGCCCGAGCTCGTCTCAATCCTGTACACCGTCGGCATGCTCGCCATCTTCATCGAACTCTTCCACCCAGGCTTAGTGGCGCCGGCGGTCATCGGTGCGCTCTGCCTGGTGCTGGCGTTTTTGGGTTTGGGTTCCCTGCCGTTCTACTGGGCGGGGCTGGTGCTGCTAGGGCTGGCTGCCGCTTTCGTCATCGCGGAGTTACACACCGGCTCGAGCCTGCTTGGCGTCGGTGCAGTTCTGGCGTTCGTCATCGGCGCACTACTCCTCTTCTCGGTCGACATCCCCAGGCTGCCGGGCGAGCCGGTCCGGCAGGTGAGTCTCTGGCTCATCGGCATCCTGGCCGGCCTCTTTGCTGTGGTCACCGTCGTGGTGGGCGGCGCGGTCGTCAAAACGCGGCGGCTCCAGTACCCCAAAGCGGGCGCGCTTTTGATAGGGAAGACTGGCTTCGCCACATCGGACCTCGCTCCAAAAGGCACAGTGCAAGTCGCCAGTGAGCTGTGGACCGCCACCGCGGACGGCGCGACTCCCATTCGTGTGGGCGATCCAGTCTCGGTCGTGGGGCTGGAAGGACTCATGCTCAAGGTGCGCAAAACGTACCCATAGGAAAGGGGTGGGCACGATGCTCATTCCATTCAAGATTATCCGGCAGTACGAGCGGGCGGTGGGGTTCCGACTGGGGAAGTTCATCGGCTTGCGCGGGCCCGGCCTGACCGTCTGGGTGCCTGTCGCGGACGACATTCGCCGCGTGGACCTGCGTGAAGCATTCGTGGAAATTCCGCGACAGAACGCCATCACCAAGGATAACGCGCCCATAGAAATTGATTTCCTCATCTACTACAAAGTGATGGAAGAAGTCGCCGAAAAGAGCGTCCTCTACGTGCAGGACTTCCGCGGCGCGCTCAGTGGCATCGCCACCACGAGCCTGCGCGCCGTCATCGGCGATATCCCGCTCGACGACGTTCTGGCCAAACGCGACCAGATCAACCAGGTCCTCCGCGTCAAGCTGGACGAAGTCACGGAACGCTGGGGCATCAAGAT
>JACXTT010013228.1_pt1 | contig 10885 bp, 8 predicted proteins | sample 9270951 | NCBI WGS metagenome assembly JACXTT01 (sample SAMN15532306, study PRJNA645909) | rock metagenome | isolation source: weathered quartz diorite | place: Puerto Rico | collected 2017-06-21 | reverse complement strand
TTGCTGCCTATCTCTGAGACTTTCATAGAGGGGCAGGCTGGTAACCTTTCCAGTTTCATTCCTCGGTATATCGGCCTCGGACGGGTCGCGCCGTCGCTCGCGGTCCCATCCGACTCAATTTTATTAACGAACCGGCACTCCATCCCCGCCGAACTCAGACAGAAGCTGTATCGTCGCGTGGGCTTTGCTCCGCGCTTCCACCGTAGCGCCGCTTCGGCGCAGGCTAGACTGATTCACGCCCACTTCGCCAGCGGGGGCCGATCGGCCCTTCCAATTGCTCGCCGCCTCGGCATTCCGTTGATCGTTACCCTGCATGGGTCAGACGTGACGAGACGAATCGATTTCCGGCAACGCTACAAGGATTTATGGGAAGCGTCGTCCGTTTTCGTGTGTGTTTCCGAATTCATCAGGCGAAGGGCTGCTGCCGCGGGTTTCCCGGAAGAGAAGCTCTGCGTTCTTTACATTGGAATCGATCATGAGATTTTTCGGATGCAGCAGGGGCCGAAAGACCGGGACACGGTCCTCTTTGTTGGCCGCCTGGTCGAGAAGAAGGGTTGCTCCTTCATGCTGCAAGCAATCGCAAAAGTGCAGCAATCGCACCCCAGTGTGAAGGCCGTGGTGATCGGGGACGGGCCATTGCGTCGATCTCTGCAGGAACTGGCCGACCACCTGAACATTTCATGCCGATTCCTGGGCAGTCAGCCGGCCGATGTTGTGCGCCAATGGCTGGCGGCTGCGCGCATCTTTTGCGCTCCTAGTGTGACTGCTTCAGACGGTGATAGCGAGGGGTTTGGCATGGTCTTCGCCGAAGCGCAGGCGATGGGAACGCCGGTGGTCAGCTTCCATCACGGTGGTATCCCCGAAGTCGTTCTGGACGGGCGAACGGGTCTGTTGGCGCCAGAGGGTGATGCGGACGCGCTCGCCCTGCACATCCTACGCTTCCTTGAAGACGAACAATTCTGGAGGGAATGTGTCGAGCATGGAGCGGCATGGGCTCGCTCACAATTCGATTTGAAGGTTCAAACACGTCAACTGGAGCAAGTTTACGCCAACGTCTGTCGGTCAACGCGAGAAGACGATCCGAAGAATGGGAATCTACCGTTCACGCCAGATCTAATACCCTGTGGACGAGAATAGTTGATGCCACGATTCAGTCTCATCATTCCAACTGTCGGACGTACGGTTGAGCTTCAGAAGATGCTCGAATCAGTAGCCAACCAAAGGTCGGTAAATTGCGAAATCATCATCGTGGATCAAAACGACGACACGCGAGTGGCTTCACTATTGTCCGGCCTGCCTGCGGACATACAGGTCCTGCATCTTCGCCTCGAAGCGAAGAACCCTTCGATGGCGCGTAATGTCGGTCTGGAGCGAGCCTTGGGCGAAATCATTGCTTTCCCGGATGACGACTGTTCCTATCCAGCCGATCTCTTGCCACACGTCGACAGCTGGTTCCGCGACAACCTGGAATATGACATTCTCGCCGTTGGAGCCAACGACGAGCACGGTGTTCCCAGCGGGAATCGCTGGATCCAGCGCCGATGCGACATTCGGCCGGTCAATGCGCTGCGAACGACTTTCTGCAACAGCCTGTTCCTCAGACGTACGTCGCTACCGAAGTCCGTTCGTTTCGATGAATCGCTGTTCCAAGGGGAAGAGACGGACTACATTCTCAATTTGCTGAAGGCCGGCCTCCGCGGGCGATTTGACCGTACGTTCCATGTTTGCCATCCTCGCCGCGACATGCTGAGTGGCACCGTATCGCACAGTCGCGCACGCAAGTACGGCCAAGGCATGGGAAGGCTGGTGCGCCGGCACTCTCTCTCGCTGTTGTGGGTAGCGCTCCTCGCCTATGACCTGCTGCGGGCTCTCGCTGTTGTTTTGAGGGGAAATATCAGGAATGCCGGCTTTTGTCTGGCACATGCTCATGGGCTCTTTCGCGGCTTCGTCTACGATAGCCCGCAACAGAAGGGGTAACGGAATGGGATTGGAATTGACCAGGAGATCATTGCTCCAATACTGCGGTGCCCTCTGTGCAAGCGCCATCGGTATACAGAGTGCTCACGCGATAAAAAGTGAAGGATCGGAAGCGCCATCCCTCAAGGCTGCAGCGCAACGTGGCGGAAGGCGAGTGGCGATGTTTTCGGGTCAGCACGAACTGATGAACGACCCAGTCGCAGCGAAAACGATCGCGTCCGAGTTCGACATGCTCGCGATTGGCAATGACCTGAAGATGAATCGGGTTCACCCCACGCCCGATACTTACTTCTTCAACAACGGAGATTGGGACCTGGATTGGAGTCAACGCAACGGTCTTCTGTTTCGAGGGCATACTCTGGTTTGGCACAATGCCTTGCCGGCGTGGTTCCGTTCGTACGTGACAAAAGCGAACGCTGAACGAGTGATGACCGATCACATCAGCACCGTCGTGAAACACTATGCCGGCAAAATCTACTCCTGGGATGTTGTCAACGAGCCTATACACAACGACGGCAGGCCGGACGGCTTACGAGTCAAGCCATGGCTCGAACTGGTTGGCCCCGACTATATTGAGATCGCGTTCCGGGCTGCTGCCGCCGCCGACCCCAAGGCCAAACTCGTCGTAAATGAATGTTATGTCGAACAGGACGTGCCAGGGCATGCCCAACGACGCGATGCCCTCTTGCAGTTGGCCACACGCCTGAAGCGAAACAATGTCCCGATAACTGGGGTCGGAGTTCAGGGGCACATCATAGCTGCAGGCCCATTGGCGACTACCGACATGAAGGCCTGGCTCACAGCACTCCAGGACCTCGGTCTGGAGATCACGATCAGCGAGTTGGACGTGGACGATACTGGCATTCCTGGCCCCTCGGTCGACGATGTTGTAGCTCAAAAATACGCCGAATTCCTGGATTTGGCGGGCCCTTTTGCCAAAGTCATAACGCTCGAACAACTGGCGGATAACGTAAATCTTCCCAAGCGACCCGATGGTCTGGTGCATCGCCCCAATATTTACAATACAAATTGCCAGAAGAAGCCAGCCTACGATGCGGTGGCTAAGTCGCTTGAAAAGATGCAGAAATACAGCAAAGTGGTTTCTCAAGTGCGCCCGCTACGGCCATAGTTTTGTCTATTTGCTTCGATCACATCGCTTCAACTCTTCGAAATGCCAGTCGCCGATCACAATCGAATCGCGGACGCAAACATGCATGAGCCGCGGGCAAGAGCCCACAATCGACATGGCTATCCGCTGCGGATAGCCTATGATGCCCAGGCATTTCTCGCGGCCAATGGCGGTACCGGCAAGGGTGTCCAGTTAAGGAATCTGCTCGGCCCCTACTCCGAATGCTTTGTCGGCTTTGCCACCAAGGGGCAAAATCATTCTGGACGCCACTTGATCCAACGGGGATTGTCAAGCTATCTATTGTGGCAGCAGATATCGCTGCCTTACCTCCTGCACCGCTGGCGAGCTGATTTCTTTCTAGCACCATACAACACGGCGCCCCTGGTTATCCCCAAGCGGACGAGGTTGATCCTGGTGTTGCACGATTTGATCTTGTTTGAGCGATTCGATGGCACGGCGCTTCGGAAAAGGGTCAATGACGAATGCCGGCGGTTGCTGGTGCCTAAGGCGGTTTCGAGGGCGCATGTGGTGTTAACCGTTTCTTCTTACTCCAAAAGGCAAATCACCGAGCGCTTCCCCTCGGCTCATGTGAAAGTAATTCCGTGCAGCATTGCGCCGTCGTGGTTTGTCGGCAGAAGTGCGCGAAGACTCGACGACAGGGAAAACTGTCTTTTGGCGGTCACAGGCAACGTTCCGCACAAGAACCCCGACCGCGCCTTGGAAGGATATGCCGCATTCGTGGCGAAGGGAGACCGATCGACCGCTCCCCACCTTCGCCTTGTCGGTCTTTCAGATTCGGCAGAGACCTTCCGCAGGCGGGCTGAGGTGCTTCGGATTAGTGACCTCGTTCACATCGAGCCTTACCTGACGGAGAGTCAACTACAAGATCTGTACCGTCGATCGCGAGCGGTTTTGGTACCGTCGCTCATGGAGGGTTTTGGCATTCCAGTTCTGGAAGCGATGGCGTCGGGCACGCCCGTGATCGCGTCCGATGCCACGTCGCTACCGGAGGTGGGAGGACCAGCCGCGGCATATTTCAACCCTACTGACGTCGAGGGAATGGCCTCCACGCTGGAGCATGTCCTCAGCGATCAAAGCCGCCTACAGAATATGATGGAGCTGGGCCTTACTCAGGCCAAGCAGTTTCATCCCGATACCGTCGGCCGAAAGGTCCGGGCTTTTTGGGATACTTTAGGTTCAGCACAGCCCATATCGTGATTTCTGGCGCCACCAGCCGATAACGGTAACCGGCGGATAATCAGTCAAAGCCAACTAAGCGCAGGCCGAGTTGTTGGTGCAAAGCCGGCTTGGATCAACCCAAATGCAAACCAGCACAACATCTACTCCGATCTATCAGCAAGTATTAGCTTGGGTATTGTTGCTACCCTTGCTGTACCTTGCGGCTTACGGTCAATTCTCCTTTACGAATCAAGCGAACAACGCCCTGATGACGGAGAACGGCGACCTGCTCCAAACCTCGCAAAGCATTCGGCCCCACGTGGTTCTGTACTATGCGTTTATGGCCGCCTTTATTCTGGCGGGGTATCGCGAGATTTGGCGGGTCATGCTGAACAATAAGCTTTTACTCGTAGGCCCGCTATTGGCAGCATTATCGGCGATCTGGTCAGAAGCACCACTTCTTACTCTCCGTACGTCGTTCGAGCTGACAATGACGACCTTGTTCGCATTCTATTTGTGTGAGAGGTTCTCAACTGAGCAGTTGATGAAGTTGCTGATGTTCGTAGGAACAGTAGCTGCGATCCTCAGCGTGTTGCTGGCTCTGCTTGTGCCGCAGTACGGGGTGTATCACCGCGATTCCAGCGGTGCCTGGCAAGGGATATTTAACCACAAGAATGCTTTGGGGCTTGGAATGACCTTCCTTCTGACTCCTGTGTTCTTCGCATCGCAACGTCTGATGTTGAAGGTAGGTTATGGGGCGTTGTTGCTCTTTCTGATCGGAATGAGCGAATCTCGGGGCGCGTGGTTCATGGCAATCGGAGTACTCGCGTTTTCCGCCTGGCTGTGGTGTTTCAGACGGCTCAGAAGCACCGAGGCGCTGTTACTGACGGTCATCGCCACGGTTGCGGTTGTCGCGATCGTTTCAGCCGGCGTTTTCTACTTGGACCCAGTGATGAGATTCATAGGCAAGGACCCGACCCTCACGGGGCGAACCGAGATCTACAGTGCGGTGCTGGCATCCATTCTTAAGCATCCCTTTCTGGGGTACGGCTTTGGCGCCTTCTGGCATGGATTAAACCATGAGTCGGTCATCATCGCTCTGCGCATTCATTGGATGTCGATCGGCTATTCAGAGAATGGCTTTCTGGAGGTCTGGCTTTGGCTTGGGACTGCTGGCCTGGTTCTAGTATTACTTTATTTTGGGAGAGGGATTGTACAGAGCATTCGGCTAATTAAGTCGCGATACTACACACCACGCGTTGGATGGTTCAGCGTAATCCTATTTCTGGAGCTCATCACCAATATTGAAGGTGGTGTTGTTCTGGCTCCGGTTCATATCGAATGGACTCTGACGTTGGTCGCGCTGGTGGGATTGACTACCGAGATGCGAAGGGCAGATCGATCGAGGCTCGGATTATCCTCGCAGGGATCGTGGCCAGGAAGGTTAGCCCCATTGTCCCCGGCATGGACGAATCAAGAGGCAGAGCGAATCTATTCCTGACCTGTAACCATTCACCGCTGGTTGGGTGAATGCGGCCCGGCGTGCCCCACCGACGATGGTTTTTTACGAACCTGACGCATGGGCGGGTTATTGATTCTGCAGAACCCGATCTTGAGTTGCGGCTTGCACCTGCGCGTCTGAGCAGCCCTGACATGAATCACCATTTGCCTCAGCTCGACGGACTTCGCGGCGTTGCCATTCTGATCGTCCTCGTTGGGCATCTTATCGTGCTGAACTTTGGGCTTGGCGTGACCACGCTGGGTCCAATTCCGCCTCTCGGAGTCAACCTGTTTTTCGTGCTCTCTGGATTTTTGATCACACGCATCCTGCTGCAATCGAGAGAGCAGCCCAATTACTTCAAGAACTTCTATGTTCGCAGAGCGTTAAGAATTTGGCCGCTGTACTTCATTGTGTTGGCAATCTTGTTCGCGGTGACAAACCATCGCATACCCACACTGACGTTTGACGAGAATCGGCTGCAATGGCCTGTCTTCGCCTTCTACATTCAGAATGTGTTCTATAAGCAAGCTTCCGAGTTGGGTCCACTGGCGCTAGCGATCACCTGGTCACTGGCGGTGGAGGAGCAATTTTATGCCATTTGGCCCATCGTGGTTCGTAAACTGTCGATCCGGACTCTTACGACCGTATTGGTCGCGACGATCGTAGTGGCGCCCGTGGCTCGGTTCGTGGCTCCCCGATTCGGTTTCGATCCTTACATCAATCCTGTTTGCCGATTCGACGCGATGGCTATGGGTGGGCTCTTGGCGATTTGGACGCTGACTCATCAGGGTTGGAGAGCGGCGGCAACAAGCAAGATGTGGTTGATCCTCTCACTGGCTGTGCTGGCAGAGGTGGGATGTCATTTTGCGGGACTTACCCACTACCTGAGCAAGACAATTGCAAGCGCGGCTTTCACAGGCCTGCTTGCGTTTGCGTTGCACTCTGACCGCGTAATCCGGATCCTCAGTAACCGGACGCTCCGCTGCTTTGGAAAAGTGAGCTATTGCATTTACCTCGCCCACCCGATCATAGCCGCTATTGTGCTGATGGTTTTGCCAGGCACCGGGGCTGGGATCCGCCTACTCAGGGTAACAGCGATCGGGGGAGGCACGTTTGCCATAGCCGCTCTATCGTGGCGATTCTTCGAAGAGCCGATCCTTCGTCTCAAGAAATATGTACCTCCGGCGGATGCTCAGTGTGAAGTAAGACTCAGCCTTGCCTAACAACGGCGAACCGTGTTGACCCTGTCGCGACCGAAGCAAGTCACGCCGGTTACTGGACGCTGCCCAGTGCGCAATCGTGAGGTATGAAGGCAGCCACCTTCTGTTGAGCAGTGGCAGAGCCTGTTTTGCGGCCTCTCTCCATGACCCGAATAAAGGAATTCGATGGCCTTAGGACCTTGTCCGTTCTAATTGTGATCGCGGATCACTATGCCCCGCTTCGCGATTTTGCAAATGGCGCGCCAGCTAGGCTCGGTGGATTCGGAGTCGACCTGTTTTTTGTACTGTCCGGCTACTTAATCACAACCATCCTTCTCGGACTGAAAACGACCGATCGGCCCTATCAAGTATTTTATGTTCGACGGTTTCTGCGGATCTTACCTCCTTACTTCTTATTACTCGTTCTCGTATACGGCCTTGCCGCTCTCTGGCGAGAGCCAATCGCCAGCTCAAAAGTTGCCGGCCAAATACTGTTCCTTCGCAGCTTCAAGGACACCAGTGCCGTTTTAGAGCGGCTATGGTTTGTATTGTCCGGCGCAACTCCAGTTCCAGGCTTGTTCCATACGCTAGTCAGCGGGCCTGTGCCCAGGGATTATCCATGGCTTCCCATCACCGGCAGCCTTGGACCCACATGGTCATTGTCCGTAGAGGAATGGTTCTACTTGCTCTGGGCACCGGTAGTTCTAGTGTTTTCGCGACGGGCCATTCTCATGATCGCGGGATGCGTGTGCGTGATGGGTTTCTTTCTGCGATGGCTGGGCACAGGAGGAACTGATTTTCTCTCATCCGTCGACATCTTGATCACGGGCGCGGTGCTCGCGCTTTGGGTCGAACGTCGCGCCACCCTCCCCGGCAATATTCAGCGACGCTATGATTGCGCGATAGGGATCTCGGGTATCGCGTCGTTTATCGCGTTTGTGGTACTGACTTCGATCCACCGGGATCTAATCTCCCGGACGTTGATCGAAGTGTTCGTGTTTGCGGGGCTTGCCTGGACAATTCAGAATGCCGGACGGCCCCACCCAATCTGTTCCTCGCTCCGCTTCAAACCGATTGTTTACGTTGGAACCATTAGCTATATGGTGTATTTGATTCATCTGCCCATGTACTTCATTGTCCGGTCTGCCGTATACAGGACCACTACCGGCCTGTCCGACATCAGTCGCATGTGGATCGTATGCGTTTGCAGTGTGGCCGCGACGATTGCATTCTCCGCATTATCCTGGAAGTATTATGAGCAGCCGATCCTTCGTTTCAAAGACACGCTTACCGAGGGAGCGATCTCTGCAAAGCGCTCTCCTTCACCGGCAACCGCACCTGCCTGAGGTCCGTTAGGCACGCCATTACCCGAATGAGTCAGCGGAACGCATTGAGCAATCGTGTGGTCCTGTCACTAAGGATAGGAGGAAGCCCTTGGAACCGCTCGTGAGCATTGTCATCAATAACTATAATTATGCGCAGTACGTCGGCAACGCGATCGAAAGCGCACTCCAGCAACAATATCGAAACACAGAGGTAGTTGTTGTTGACGATGGCTCGGAGGACGGTTCCCGAGAGGTGATTTCCCGGTACGGCAGCGACATCAAGCCGGTGTTCAAAGCAAACGGCGGGCAATCGTCAGCTTTCAATGCGGGATTCGACGCGAGTCGGGGTGAAATCATCTGTTTTCTTGACTCAGATGATGTCTTCTTGCTCACCAAAGTAAGGCGGGTCGTCGAGGTCATGGCGGAACGTCCCCGAAGCTGGTGTTTTCATCAGTTGCGGTGGACGGATGCGAACCTGGAGCCTATGCCGACCCCGGCGATCCCGTTTAAGACTGGTTTCTATGATTTTCGCGCTGAGTTCCTGCGCGGCAAGTGTCTTTTCTCGCCTCCGGCTACATCTGGACTCGCGTTCTCGAGAAGCCTTCTGGATCGGGTTATGCCCGTGCCTGAGGACATCAGAATAACGAGCGACAACTATCTCAAGTTTGCAGTGCTCGCCATCGAGTCGGGTTACTTTATTGCTGAGCAGTTGGGTCTTCAGCGCATTCATGGCAATAACGCATACACCGGACGCGAGGATGCGACCCTGAGAGCGAACGTCCAGCTTGTGACCGCTGCCGGCCTGAGGGCGAAGGTTCCTGCACTGCGGCCATTCTGCAATCGTATGTTTGCGGACGGTCTCGTAAAGAAGTGGCTTGCGGGTGCAAGCGTTGGGACCGTCTCCAGGGAACTGTGGCGGTACTTCGGCGACTTGTCATTTGTCGAAAAGACAGAAACGCTCGCGCGTATCGCTGTCAAAGGTACCCGGCAGGGCCTTAGATTGCAGATGGGTGCTGTTCCATGATTCGCTGCTTCGATGTCTAGTTGCTCAAATGGTTGGCGCGAGCTTTGGCAGCAGTTGTGGCAAGAACAGGTGGAGCTAACCTGCAATCAAGGATCTCATGTTAGATCGTCGGTTTAGGAGGCGCGTGTTGCTTGAAGACAATTACCCCAAGCCGCTGAGGATCGGCCTTAGGGGGAAATTCGCGAGCCTGACACGAAGGCTCGCAAGCAGCACTCTGTTAAGGAATGCGGGATGGGTGTTTGGAGGACAAGTTGCCTCTTTCGGCGTGCAAGCCGTCTACTTTGTGGTTCTCGCGCGCCTGCTCGGAAGCGCCGAGTACGGAATCCTTGCCGGAGCGGCAGCCCTGGTCAACATATTCAGTCAATACAGTGGGATGGGCGCCGGGATTCTGTTTCTTCGCTACGTAAGCCCCAACCACGAGCGTTTTCGCGAATACTGGGGCAACATCCTGCTCTCCATAGGGCTTGTCGGAACACTGGTAATTATCGCGCTCCATTTAGTGGGAAGGTGGCTGCTGGGCCAGTCGAGTGCCTCTATCCTTGTCGTTCTCGCAATCGGAGACTGTCTGTGCGGCCAATTGACCGTTGCGGCGGCGCAAGTGTTTCAAACGTTCGAGAAGATGCGCGTGACCGCCAGTCTTAACTTCCTTACTAACCTGCTCCGGCTGGTGCTGGCTGGCTGCATGGCGTTCGCGTTGCACCGAACCAGCGCCTGGACCTGGGCAATCGCTTCGCTATGCGTTTCCCTCGCTGCTTGCTTCATTGCCATTGCAAAGGTAACCTCCGATTTCGGTCTCCCCAAATTCTCGCTCAGGCTCTTGTTGGCCAGGCTTGGAGAAGGTTTCATCTTCGCGGTCTCCGGGTCAACCACGACTGTCTACAACGATATTGATAAAGTCATGCTCGGTCACTACGGGATGGTCGTGGCCAATGGAATTTATTCCATCGCCTACCGGGTCGTAAATATTTGTACTACGCCGATCGGATCCATCCACGGGGCAGCCTTGCCTCGGTTTTTTAGAGACGGAGTCAACGGCATTCAGGCAACCGCTCCGTTTGCGAGGAAGATCCTCAAGCGCACGACGATTCTCGGTGTGCTTGCGGCAGCAGGGATGTTTTTGCTTGCCCCGGTGCTGCCGCGTATTGCAGGCCATGATTTTGCAAGGAGCGTAAGTGCGTTGCGATGGCTTTGCCTCATTCCCCTGTTGCGCTGTTTTCACCTGAGCGCCGGAGATGCTATCTCCGCCGCTGGATTTCAACGATTTCGCCTGGGATCACAATGCATAGCCGCAGCCGCCAACTTTGGGATGAACCTGTACCTGATTCCACGATATTCGTGGCTGGGTGCAGCGTGGGCCAGCTTGCTAACGGACGGTTCTCTCGGCCTCATGAATTGGGCAGTACTGCTCACGTTGGTGCAACGCGGAAAGCGGTCTTCAGGGTCCAACAGCGCGGGCCTTTACATGACTCCCATTGTGCCCTCGACCGAAGTGGTGCAATAGGGCGTGCTTTTTCAGAATTTCGACCCACTTTTGCTTTGCCACCGAAAAAT
>JACXTT010013227.1_pt1 | contig 10886 bp, 8 predicted proteins | sample 9270951 | NCBI WGS metagenome assembly JACXTT01 (sample SAMN15532306, study PRJNA645909) | rock metagenome | isolation source: weathered quartz diorite | place: Puerto Rico | collected 2017-06-21 | reverse complement strand
CTCAACAACTCCGATCTGGCCCGGCGGAGTTGTTCACAATCCCCACAGAGGAGAAGGCGACTGCCCAGGTCGCCTTTGTGCGGACTGCTGAACAACTCCGGACTACCTATAAGTGCGAGACGTCCTCGCATCGCTTTCATTCCGCCCCCACTTTCAAAAGCGGCGCGAGGACGCCCGGCGCACTCCGAAAGCTCCGCAAAACAAATAGACGCCCGGCCTGGAGCGCATCGTTTGGCTGCTTATTGAGCAGTAAGGTCCGTTGAAACTTGACCGCTTTATGCGGTCAAGTTCGAAAAGCTGTAGCTTAGGTTTCTTAGCAGGAAGCACCAGAATGCCGTGCCGCCAGTTCGCGGGCGTAGGCGAGGGTGTCGATGGCATCGACATTTTTGTCGCGTCGGACGGCTTTGATTCGTGGGAAACGCAGCGCCAGCCCGCTCGCGTGGCGGGTGCTGGGCTGAATCGAATTGAACGCTACCTCGAGGACAATGTCCGGCTTCACTTCGCGATAGCGGCCATGGTCGACGATCGTGTTTTGCTTAAAATGTTCGGTCAATTCCGCGATTTCGGTGTCGGTTAGGCCGGAGTACGCTTTTCCGATCGGCAGCAGCTCATCGTTGGCTTCGTCGCGGACTGCGAACGTATAATCGCTTAATACGTGGTTGCGCTTTCCGTGACCGAGCTCGGCCGCGACCACCACCACATCGAGCGTAGCTAGTTCTTTCTTCAGCTTGAACCAAAACATTCCCCGTGTCCCAGGTGTATAACGACTTTCCGGATTCTTAATCATGAGGCCTTCGTTTAAACGTCTTCTTGCTTCGCGAAAAATTTTCTCGATTTCGTCGGCCGAATGTGCCGCCCGAACCTCAGCGATTTGAAATTGCGATGGAAATTTCAGAGAACGCAAAGACGTACGCCGATCACGCAATGGTGTCTTTAATAATGAGCGCCCGTTCAACCATAGCAGATCGAATGCAACAAATGCGACTGGAACGTCGGCCGAAGCGCCGGCAAACAGATCGGCGCTGTCGGCTCTACGCCCAAGACGCCGCTGCAAATCGAAGAAAGTCAGCTTGCGTCCGTGTTCAAATGCGATGATTTCGCCGTCGAGGATAAGATCGACATCGAACTCGCCGCCTTGCTCGGCCAACTCAGGAAACTGCCCAGTGATTCGCTTCAGATCGCGTGAAAAAATTTCCACTCGTTCGGAGTCGCGATGCAATTGCGCGCGGATCCCGTCGAACTTGCCCTCTACGTACACGGGGCCCGGCACTGTTACTGCCGGGTCCGATCCGGACACGCGACTTTGGTTTGTCGACTCCATAAATCGCGACCAGATCGCCTTCGCTGTCGGCTCGGGAGTTGCCAGCATGCATTTGATTGGACGAAAGATCGACAACTCGGCGCGGTCGACCTCATTTCGAGAAGCGAGAAGCGCGACTTGCCCAATGTCGCCCAGCAGCATGTTCGCTTCTCGGACTTCGTCGAGCGGGACGAGAAACGCCTTCGCGATCGCTTCTTCGACCAGCCCTTCGCGCAAACCGATCCGCAAATCGCCGGTCAAAATCTTGACGACATACTGGCCTTCAACTGCCGACACGGCCGACAACCTGGCTTGCAACAGGGCCGCCTTCGCGATTGGGCCACGCGCGCGATGCAAATTTTCGAACAGGCGACGTGATTCCTCGATGGTGAACGGTTGTGGAATGGTCCGGTCTCCGAGAACTTCAAACGTCGTTTTGCCAGCGTCACCCCAGGAGATTCCGATCCGGTGAAATTCAGCGTCGCCAATTTTCGTCGTGGCCTGCAAGGCCCGGGAAATCACAGCCCAGCCAATTTGCAGCCTGCGCGGATCGCTTTGGGCAAAGATACGGCCGGCAAAATAAGTCACCGCGATCGGGAGCTGCTCGGCATTGAGAATCTTGAGATAATCGGCAAGCAATCGCACCTTCTCAAGCTTCGCCGGAGTCGCGGCGATGGCTTCCCCGGCTTGTGCAAACGCCGCGAATTCAGATTGGGGAGCGCATGCGCCTCGCGTGCAGCGTTCGGCGCCACCGCCGAACGTATTTCCGAAATCACCTGCCGAGGTTCGCAGCGGGGGCTCCGCGAACAGCACGCGAGGGCGCGTGCGCTCCCCTGAACCGAATCCCAGCTCCATCTGATTTTCGTCGCTTAGCGCCCACGCTTCGATTCCGCGATCCCGCAGATCGCTCGCGAATTCGGCGGCGAAGCCGTGTAGCGTAAGCACTCGTTTCGGCCGAACAAGATCGATATAGCGGATGAGATCATTGTAGTCGGCGTGATCAGAAAGCGAAAAAGCGGCATCAACCTGATAGCGATAGATCGCGTTTGGCTCGACTGCCCAACCGCTGATGATTGCGACCCGTTTACGGGAGATTTTTTCGAGCATTGGGGAGTGATTTGTGCTCGGCGGACAAATGAGGACTTTACCCGCGAGCTGATTGGGATTGTAACGAACGTAGCTGCAAAAGGATTGACCGAGCTGTTCGTAAATCCGCGTCATTTGGAAAACGGAGCCGTGCAGCATCGGCGTAAGCCCGGCGCCATCGAGTGAGCAGAGAATTTCCTGGGCTTTACCTAACGAATAACCGAACAGGACCGGCACCGCCTTTTCCTCGATTGCTTCGCGGCAAAAAGCGACGATTTCATCGATGACCTGTTCGGTGGGAGGAAATTGATAGCGGGGCAAACCAAACGTCGTTTCCATGATCAAAGTATCCGCCTGTTTCCATTCCGCTGGTTCGGCCGATTTTCCCCGGCGCAGCTTGAAGTCTCCGGTGTAAAGCAACGTTTCGTCTCCGGCGGCCAGAAACAATTGGGCCGAGCCAAAGATGTGCCCCGCCGGCAGCAGCATGAGATCGAGGTCGCGGACCGTGCGCATTTCGCCGAAAGGGAAGACGTGTTCCGTGCGCCGGCCTGGAAGACGCGCCTGCATAAACCGGGCCGTCCGCTCTGAGACAATCACCTCATCATGCAGAGCGATGTGGTCGCTGTGGGCATGAGAAACAAAGGCGAAACGTTTCGCGTCCCATGGGTCGAGCCATAAATCTTGTTCGACCAAATAAACGCCCCGCTGATACCGAATGTCGATCACGTGAAAATCTATCAGCGACCGGGAACGCTGCCAGCAGGGACCATCTGGCAAATTGACGGCAAATTGCTGGCCGACGCCATTGTCGATGCCGTCGCATGCAGGTTGACACCTTGCCCGGACTCGGTTTGATAAACCGGAATGAAGAGGGTGTTGGTAGCCGCTCTCATCTTATTGCCTGTCCCGGTCGGCACCGTTCGCGCCGCTGAGGAGCCAAAGCTATTAACCAAGATTACGGCGTTACCGGTTGCGCTCGATCCCGATTTTCAATTCCGAAAGACGAAACTGTTTTTCATGAGCGAGAGAACGCCGAATCTTCGCGGCGGCTACCGGTCAAATGAGAGGGAGGATCAAACCGAGCCGGCGGGGGGCGGGCTGGGTAAGCCGGGTCGCCTGTCGAATACAGCGCCTTCAACCAAGACGGCAACGGCCCAGGACGCCTCCCTCATGTTCGAACGACAGTACCGGCTCTTCGGTGCTGTGACAAAACTGGATCGCCGGGAGCGTTACGGAAATTATTTCGATTTCTTCTGGCGGGCCAGGCGGCCGGCGGATGTGGCCGTGCGCTTTGAGTATCGGCAGGAAAAGTTGCACGCCCACGTTCAGGCGCAGGAGATTTCGTATGCCAACGCGCGCGGTAACCATAAAACAGAGTTCAAAGTGGTCGGCGACGATTACTTTGACGACGGACGGGTGATCGCGTGGCGTTGTTTGTTGATTGAAAATGGCAGGATCGTCGCCGAGAATCGTTCTTATCTCTGGGAGTGAAAAAGCCGCTGGAACTTGCCAGGTTTGACAGGCAGCCTCCCGGTCTTGTATGTTTGAATGCTCAACCGTGCAGTCATCTATTTTAGTAGGGGTAAACGGTCCAGCTGTTTGGATAAAGGTTGAGGGCAAAGGGAGTCTCCTCAACAGCGGGAGCTTGAAAGAGTTCGCGCGGGAAATGGTGGATCGCGGATACCGGCAGTTCATTGTGGATCTGGAGAAATGCTCCATGATGGACTCCACATTCATGGGAACGATGGCGGGCGTTGCCCTACGCTTGAAGGAGCTTGGGCGGGGGCATCTTCATATCGTCCATTGTGGAGGACGCAGTCAGGAACTGCTCTGTGGCTTGGGACTCGACCAGATTTTGAGCATTCGCAACAACGGTTTGATTGCACCGGAATGCGAATCGCTGGCCAGCAGTGAAACTGCGCCAAGTCCCGGTGACAGGAAAAAAGCGCAAGCCGAAACCATGCTGGAAGCGCACGAGGCGCTTTGCACTGCGGTGCCGGAGAATCTTCTGCGATTCAAAGACGTTCTCGAATACCTAAAACAAGACCTGCATCAAGAGAGCTCGAGGAAGTAAACTGGCCGTTTCATCATGTGGCCAAACGTCGTCTTCGGGCTGCTCGTTGCCTCGTTAGCGGGCTGGATCTACACGATCTGGCGGATGGGGCGCCGCGTTCGGGCGCTGGAACGGTCGAAAGAGGAAATTCAAGTCGAGGAAACGCTGGTCTTCGATTTCCTGCATGGTTTGGGCGAGGCCTTCCGGGAAACAATCCGACCGAATGACCTGCACCGGTTGATTGTCGAAGGCGCCACCCGCATCCTTGATGCGCACGGTGGGGCGCTTTATCTGGCTGATCGGACCGGGACGAAGCTTACCCCTGCTTACCTTTCCAAAGGCTGTCCGCCGCTGGTCGATGTTCCTCCCCACATTTTGCAGCAGGCTGCCGCGACCCCGGTGGCACTCGAAAGTTATCTTCGCTTGCACAGCGTGGCCTCCGGCGAAGGCCTGCTCGGCCAGGTCTGGCAAACAAAAGAGCCGGTATACTTGAGTGATCTCGCGCAGGCGCCGGAGCTGGCTCAATTGCGCGGTTCCTCCTTCGCCACGACATCTGTCATGGTCAGCTCGCTCCTTTACGGCAAGCAAAACATGGGCGTTTTTGCGTTGGCCAACGGGGCGAACGGCACCCCATTTTCGCAGAGTGATTTTGTGGTCTTTAAATCGATTGCTGAACAATCGGCTTTTGCCCTTTACAACGCGATTATTTATTCCGAAGCCAACGAAAAGAAGCGACTCGATCACGATCTGGAGATCGCGCGCGACATTCAACGCATTCTGCTTCCGGCCGAAGCTCCCGCTGTTGCCGGATTTGAAATTTACGGGGCCAACGTTCCGGCCCACCAGGTTGGCGGCGATTACTTCGATTATATCCAGGTGGACGACGAACGGCTCGGCGTTGCCATTGCGGACGTTTCCGGCAAGGGCGTCCCGGCGTCGCTCATTATGGCCATTTGCCGCAGCGTGTTGCGTAGCCAGGCGCCGCAAAATCCGTCGCCGGCGGATGTTCTGCAAAAAGTGAACCGGCAACTCTATCCGGACATCAAGGAAGACATGTTCATCAGTATGGTTTACCTGATTCTCGACCCGGTCAGCATCACCCTGTCCCGTGCTGGACATGATGCGCCCATGCTCTACAAACGCTCGTCGCAGGCGGTCATTCCGTTGAAACCGCGTGGCATGGTGCTTGGAATTGACAGCGGCAGCGTCTTCGATAGGCTAGCTAGCGATTTTACCGTTCCGCTCGAGCGTGGCGATTGCTTGGTCCTTTATACAGATGGGGTGACTGAAGCGCTCGACAACGAAGGAAACGAATTCGGTGTCGAGCGGATGACAGAATCGATTCGCCGGAGCGCGCCAAATGGTGCGCAAGCGGTAGTGACGCGGCTGATCGACGACGTCAGAAGTTTCGCCGCTTCGACCCCCCAACATGACGACATCACTTTGATTGTCATTCGCAAAACATGAAAAAAAATGTTACCAACCAAACGAGAGCTGATTCCGGGCAGGAACAGAATGGGAGACCTGTTGGAGACAGGGCATCCAAAGTCGCAGACCCACGAGCGACTGAAAACCGAGAGGCAGTTCGGTCGCGGGTCGAGCCCGGCGAGACCGAAGATCTAACAGCCGGTCTGCAAGCCGATCTGGATCGCTTCCGCGATCTGGCCATGCGCAGTCAGGCTGACTTTGAGAATTACAAGAAACGGTCCGCGCGCGAAAAAGAAGAGGCGATCAAATACGCCAATATCTCGTTGCTCGAAAAATTGGTGCCGATCATTGACAACTTCGAGCTCGGACTCGCTGCGGCCAGAACTGAAGGCGAGGAATCGCCCATCTACTCCGGCATGAATCTCGTGCTCAAACAATTAAACGATTTCCTAATCGACAGCGGCGTCGAACCCATCGATGCAGTTGGGCAAAAATTCGATCCAAATCTGCACGAGGCAATCGCGCATGAACCGAGTCAGGAGTTTCCTGAAGGCACAGTAATCCGCCAGTCGCGCCGTGGTTATCGATTTAAAGATCGCCTGTTGCGACCATCGAGCGTGGTGGTGTCGAGCGGCCCGGAAAAGGGGAGTGAGAAGTGATTGGTGAGAAGTAATAGGTAACGCGGCACGATCATTGCACTTCTCAGTTTTCACATCTCACTTCTCACGTTTCTGACATGGCGACAAAGAAAAAGGATTACTACGATGTGTTGGGCGTGGGCCGAAATGCATCCGAGGAGGAGATTAAGCGCGCTTATCGCAAGCTCGCGGTGAAATTTCACCCCGATAAAAACCCGGACGACCCGCAGGCGGAGGAAAAATTCAAGGAGCTGGGCGAAGCCTATGATGTGCTAATCGATCAGGACAAACGTTCTGCTTACGACCGCTTTGGACATGCCGCCTTTGCCCAGGGCGGTGGTTTTCGCGGTGGCTTCCACGACCCGTTCGATATTTTCCGCGAGGTATTTGGTGGGGGTGGTGCAGGCGGAATTTTCGAGACCTTCTTCGGAGGCGGCGGCCGGCAGAGCGAAGATCGACAGCGTGGTTCGGATCTTCGGTATGACTTGGAGATTACTCTCGAGGAGGCAGCCTTCGGTGTGGACAAAGAGATCGAAGTGCGAAAGCTAGATTCCTGTGACAGATGCAATGGAGCCGGGTCTGAAGCCGGCTCGCGGGCGATCAATTGTCCCACCTGCGGCGGCCGGGGCCAGGTGATTACGTCACGTGGCTTTTTTCACGTCTCCCAAACCTGCCCCCGCTGTCATGGAGACGGGCAGATCATCGAAAAACCGTGCCGCCAATGCGGCGGCGAAGGTCGCGTGGAAAAGGCGAGTCGGATCAAACTAAAAATTCCGGCTGGAATCGCGGATAACTCGCGATTGCGCTCCGCCCAAAAGGGCGAGGCCGGCATTCGCGGGGGGTCACCCGGCGATCTTTACGTCGTCATTCATGTAAAAGAACATGAAATATTTCATCGCGAAGAGGATAACCTTTATTGTGAATTGCCAATCGCGTTCACGGTTGCGGCTCTCGGCGGTGAAGTCGCGGTCCCGACGCTGGAAGGCAAAGCCAATCTAAAAGTGCCGGCTGGAACACAAAGCGGTCAGACGTTCAAGCTGCGCGGCAAAGGCATTGTCAGCCTTAACGGGCGTGAGCACGGCGATTTGTTTGTACGGCTCATTGTCGAGGTCCCGACCCGGCTGGACGCTGAACAGCGCATCAAACTTCAGGAGTTTGCGAATTTATGTGGCGACGAAAACACTCCGATACGGAAAAGCTTCTTTGAGCGCGCCAAAGGTTTCTTCCGGTGACCGCGTTCAGCGTTCAGATTTTGGTCATGGGGCCGACCACAAGTTGTTTTCGTGCTTCCTAATTGAGCGTTGGACGTTGAGCGTTGGACGTTTTCTTCCAAATGTCCATGCACCGATTCTATATCGCGCTGAAGACAGGGCCCCAATGCCCACGCCGAGTTCGCCGGAGCACACACGGGCGGTGAAGGGTTAGCCCACGAAACCCGCTAACCGCGAAAGGAAGACCTTTTTTTGTGTCATTTCGCGTGTTTAGTGGGCAATCAATCATCCGCGAAATTCGCGTGATCCGCGGTGATTGTTAGGACACGGTGACAAGTTACTTCCGTGCCGCCTAATTGCGCGTTGGACGTTGGACGTTGGACGTTGGACGTTTCTTCTCAATGTCTATGCCTCGTTTTTACATTGGACCTGATGAGTGGGATCCCGGCTCCTTAATCTTGCGCGGAGCCGAGGCCCATCACGCCCGCGACGTCGTGCGGATGAAGCGCGGCGACAAAGTTGTTCTTTTCAACGGGCGCGGCCGCGAAATCACGGCGACGGTTGTCGAAGTTGGCCGCGACCAGGTTCGTCTACGGAAACTGGATCAGGCCGAGACGCCGAACCTCCGATGTCACATCACTCTCGCCCAGGCAATTCCGAAGGGGAAAAACATGGATTTAATCGTCCAAAAAGCGGTCGAGCTCGGCGTCGCGGAAATTGCGCCGCTGATTTCCGAACGGACGATTGTCGATCTTCATCCAGGACAGGCGGAGCAAAAGAAAGCGAAGTGGCGGCAGGTCGCGATCGAGGCGGCCAAGCAATGTGGACAGAATTGGCTCCCGCAAATCGAGCTACCGCGCAAGCTCAAAGACTTTTTTTTAAATGTGGATGCAGGCGTGTCGCCTGCACAAAACCCGGGAATGCAGCCGGTACGGCTGCCACCACAGAAGAGTGTTTTCGATCTCCGTCTGATCGGCTCGCTCCAGGCAGATGCGCAACATCTCAAAAAGATCCTGGCCGATTATCAAAGCGGACATGGAGACCGTCCCAGCAGCGTCCTCATGCTCATCGGCCCGGAAGGCGATTTCACGCCGGCAGAGCTCGCCCTGGCCAAATCCAAGTGGTGTCTGCCAATCACGCTTGGCCCGATCATATTGCGTGTTGAAACCGCGGCAATTTATTGTCTGAGCGTTCTGTCCTACGAATTGTTCTAAGTTCTGAGGTTTCGCTGGCCACGCCGACTTGCTCGCCGCGCTGCGGAATTCACGCAGGCAGATCACGTCGTGGTGCAGCCTGCACCGGAGCGTTTGGCCAAGGCAGGTCGTAGCACATGTTCGATATCAATAAATGTAGGGTCGAGGGAGCCGGAAGGCATTCTGGATCAGCTCGAACTGCGGTTCCGCTTCCTCGGTGATAAGCACCTCTACCACATCAAACCGAAAGAGAATGTCCGGATTATCTAACAGGCGGAGCCAGGCGAGCCCACCTTGTGAAATGCGTCTTTGTTTCTGTCGATCGACTGCCGCCAGGGGCCGGCCGAAGTCCTCGCGCCCTCGAGTTTTGACTTCGACGAAAACAAGCGTGTCGCGATCTCGACAGACGATGTCGATTTCGCCGCCGCGTCGGCCACGAAAATTGCGGTAGAGAATTTTATAGCCGTGCCGGCGCAGAAAACGGCGGGCGAGTCTTTCGCCACGCGCGCCCCGACGAAGATGATCAGATGATCTCCTGGAGAGCGAGAAGCGGTTGCGCCACCGGTTCGAAAGAGCGGCGATGGATTGGGCAAGGTCCAAGTTCATGAAGCTTGGTCAGATGCAGCTCAGTGCCGTAGCCTTTGTGCTGGTGAAAGCAATATTCTGGAAAACACGCGCAAAAGTCACGCATCATTCGATCCCGCGTCACCTTTGCGATGACACTCGCGGCCGCGATGCTCAGACTGTAGCAATCGCCATCTACGATCGCTGTCTGCGGAAATGCAAATGGAAGAACCGGCAACCCGTCAATAAGGACGTGATCGGGTGGAGCAACGAGCATTGCGATGGCCGCTCGCATCGCCTTATGGGTAGCCCGCAAAATGTTGATGGCGTCTATCTCGACTGAATCAACCACTCCAATCGCCCAACAAACCTCGGCGTTGCTCGTAAGATCCGCGTAAATTTCTTCGCGCAGTTCAGGGGAGAGTTGCTTGGAATCATTCAATTTCCGGTGCCGAAATTTCTCCGGAAGAATGACCGCTGCCGCAACCACCGGCCCGGCGAGCGCGCCGCGACCGGCTTCGTCAATTCCAGCGATGCGCGCGACGCCGGCCGCACGCAACTTTTTCTCGTATCGAAATCCGCAGCGGCGGTACACGCGCGGAAAATACTGAAAAGCTGAAATCGCGAAAAGCTGAAATTGCGTTCGGCGCTGACTTAGTCGGCGTTTCAGTTTTTCAGCGTTTCGTTGGCGAGCTTACTCGCGAACGGCCGTCGCTTCTTTGCCCTTGCGTTTGCGGAGATAATTTAGCCGTGCCCGGCGGGCGCGTCCGTGTTGTTCCACTTCGATCTTGGCGATACGCGGGGAGTGTACTGGAAAAACTCGTTCTACGCCCTCGCCATAAGAGATGCGGCGCACCGTAAATGTTTCGTTCAGGCCGCGCCCTTTACGGCCAATCACAATACCGGGGAAAACCTGAATACGTTCTTTGTCGCCCTCTACCACCCGCGTATGCACGCGTATGCTGTCACCGACATTGAAATTTGTCGCCTCGGATTTCTGTTGCTCCTTTTCAATGAGATCGATGATGCGGTTCATAGCGATTCCGGGTCCAGACGAAGAGCGTTCACCTTTAATCGAGGCAGCATGAAATGCAAATGGATGGTTTTCATGCTCGCCTGCCGCGCCGTAATGTAGTGAAGGTGGGTGCTCATGACCATAATCATAATCGGAAACCCGAGCACGAGCACGACTATGAGCATGCGCGAGACGTTTTGCCTGAAATTGTCTGTGAAAATCTGTGTGATCTGTGCCTAATTTCAGGCTCTGTTCGCGCTCGTAGCTCAACTGGATAGAGCGTTGGCCTCCGGAGCCAAAGGTTGTGGGTTCGACCCCCGCCGGGCGCAAAAAATCGGACGGCTGTGTCCGTTCGCGACCTAATTGTCCGAATCGCGTTTTAGCTCGAATCAGCCGGT
>JACXTT010013226.1_pt1 | contig 10887 bp, 12 predicted proteins | sample 9270951 | NCBI WGS metagenome assembly JACXTT01 (sample SAMN15532306, study PRJNA645909) | rock metagenome | isolation source: weathered quartz diorite | place: Puerto Rico | collected 2017-06-21 | reverse complement strand
GGCGGCGATTCGCCGTATGCCGCTCGCGATCTGGGTGTGACGGATCAAGGAAAGAGCACGGCGCCGTGGCTGGCGCTTTCGGTGTCAGAACGCGAATTCGGTCCGAACCCGGTGACGTTGCTGCGAATGAAGTATGACGCCTGGCGAAGGGATCACCACTGAAGCATTGGACCACGAAGCCCGTCGCTGCGCTCGGGGTTCCGAACCCGGTGCCCACTAACGCTACAGCTGTCAGAACCCGGAGCGCAGCGACGGGCTTCGTGTCGAACCGTACCGTTCACTTGTCAGTTACTGCGGCAGCCCTTTCGCAATCGCGGTGTGAATTGCTTTCACGGCTGCGTCGGCGCGGAACTCCACCATCTTTCTGGCGTTCATGAGCGTCTTCTCCACACTTCCGCCCGGCGCAAGATCCACACCGTTGATCGACGTCTTGTGGGCGAGCATGCGTTCCGGCATGCGGACACCATTCAAGTCGTGAAGCATGATCAGCGCCGAAATGTAGTAGTCGTCATGGTAGCCTTCGCCGCCCGCTTCGGTTCCAACCTTCTCGTGGATACCTAAAACGTCCTGCTCGAACTTCTCGACGTCACCGTAGTTGTAGTACTCCGGAATATGTGCCGCGAGCACGCCGCCTTCGCCCTTCCAGTGATCGTTGAATGCTTTCGCGGCAGCGGTCATTCCGCGTCCGTTGCCGCCGCTGTCGCCGAGAAAGAAGACGTATTTGAACCCTTGCGACTTGAGGCTGTTCGCCATATCGGTCAGCACGGCCTCGTAGGTTGCTTCGGAAAGAAATGTGGATCCCGCGGAAGTCGTTCGTCCCGGCTGTGCGATGGGATTGCCCGGTTCGAGCGTAACAATCGGAGCGCAGAGTGCATTGCCCAGCTTTCGCGCAATGGCGTCGCCTGTAACGCGGAGCACGTTGTTGTGCTTGCCGGTGGTCAGGTATGGACCGTTTTCCTCGACGCCTCCTGTCAGGATCAAAGCCGTGGTCTTGCCTTGCATGAGCAGATCGCGGATTTCGAGCAGCGTGAGGTCTTCCATCCACACGGTGTCATGCATCGCAATTGGAAGAGCCATCGTGGAGACGTCGAATCGGGGCGTCGAGTTGACCGATGCCACATTTCCGCGCTGACCTCTCGCGCCTGCCTGCTGCGTTCCCTGGGCCGTGGCAGCGGGCGTCTGAGCGCCAGCGAGAATCGATGCAATCATCGAAACGATAGCCGCGGCCAAAATGAACCAGGTCACTTTCTTCATAAGATTCCTCCAGTAGTCCGTCGTGCGGCGGGTATTCTATTTCAGCCAAAATATTTAAGATAGTGTTCGCATGCTGAGAAGTCACGCCGCCCGCCGGGTACGGCTGCTGGGAATTGTGATCACGCACGTCTTGATGCCGATCTGGTTGATCGCGCTCCTGGCTACTGCCGCCAATCAGGATTCCTCGACGTGGTTCATGTTCCTTTTCGCTACCGCGGCGTACGTCGCTTACATCTCGCTTGCAGGAGCGTGGACTTGGTTTGGTGTTTACCTCCAGCGTGCGCTGCCTGTCGTGATGGTGGCGAGCGCTTTTGCCACTCGACCGCGCTACGTCCTCATCACGGAAGCGCCGGCTGCGGCCGAATTGCGACTCCTCGCCTTTGCTCTTGCAGTGTATTTCATGTGCATGGCGCTGCTCGCGATTCTGGGACGCCGGACCCGGCGCAACGCGTTGCATTTGGTTTTCCCACTGCGAGGCGGGACATTCATGATCGGACAGGGCGGTAGTACGAGGGCGGTCAATCGCCACTCGGGGAACCGGGCGCAACGATACGCGGTCGACATTGTGAAGCTCGGCAGCATGGGCATGCGCGCGGATGGGCTTTACCCCATCGCACTCAAGAAGTACGGCGCGTTCGGGGCGGAAGTGGTGAGTCCATGTGAAGGTGTGATCTCGGCGGCCGTTGAGGAACTTCCGGATAATGTGCCCGGCGAGCGCGACGTTAAAAATGGCGTTGGGAACCACGTCGCAATTGAAACCGACGGAGCGACGATCGTTTTGGCGCATCTGATGAAGGGCAGTCTGACCGTGAATCCCGGTCAACGCGTTCGACCCGGTCAACTCCTGGGTCGCGTCGGAAACTCCGGGAATACGGGTGAGCCGCACCTGCACGTTCATGCGGAAAGAGAAGGATGGGGATTACCGGTACGCTTTAACGGCCGGTTCCTTGTCAGGAACGACTGCGTGGATGCGTAACCAGCGAACTTCAGCGTGACAACGGGGATGAGTAGGAATGAATTTTGGACATCTGCATTTGACGTTGAAGATGGGACATCCCGACAGTTGACATATTCAGAAGCTGCGTTCGAAGTATCTCAAATGTCGGGACTCCCATCTCCAACATCAAACGTAGTCGTCCGATGAGAGACGTGTCGCCGCGTCTTCGTGACGAACCGACTACGTGGTGGATTTCTTGATTTCGCTGAACCGGAGAGCGTTCACGTTCTGACCCTTGACCTTGAACTTCACGAAGCGGAATCCACGCGCGTCGTAGGCATACTCTGTGGAATTGTCGTCCGTGTTCTCTTCTATTTTTTCCTCGGGTCCAAAAGTGTCGCGCATGTATTTCAGGTCGCCGCTAGTGAGCAGCTTCTTCAATTTCTCATCGGCGAGTTGTTTCGCCATCACTTCATAGACTTCGAACCTCTTGAGCTTGCCGGTGAGCTTGTGGGTGTACACGAAAAGACCGTTGTTCTGGTAAACGGTCAGGTACTCGTCGGGAAGCGTCCGCGTGTTGTCCATTTTGCCGAAGTTCTTTTCAATGGTCCGCGTGGTGTCGCCGATCTTGGCGCCGAAGAAAGCCACATTGCGGCTGCTCCAGTCGGAATGATCGGTGAGACTTTCTTTTGTGAGGTCGTATACCGGCGCGGGCGGTTCTTCCTTCTTCGGCGCTGGTGCGGGAGCTTCCTTCTTTGCTTCTTGTGGGGCCGGTGTTTCACCGCAGCCCGCCAGGAATGTGAAAAATAGACTGATCAAGGCGAGCAGCGTAACCCTCTTGTACATTGAACTCCTCCTTAAGATTCCTGGATACCGATGGATGATGATTGCAAATCGCTTGTATGCGCGAACGCGCCAGCGTTTTCGGCGGCAGATTATATATCATCAAAATAGGAGTGAATAGGGTAATCACGGTGAGACCGGTGGCGGATCGGCGTTCGGATTTGCGATCGAGAAAACGATTCGCTCTGACGCAGCAAGACTGAAGCGCGAACTAAAACCGGTGAAGTTTTTGGAGGGATACGTTATAGTCATCGGTTTGATATTGCGCGCTGCGCGTGACAGCCTCCGGTGCCAAAATCGGATGTCCGCCGGGAGGTTTCCATGAGTCGTCGCGATCGTCGGGTCCGCAAGGAGAACGGGGACGAAGCGAGTTTCCTGGAGCGATCGACAAAGTCTTTTTCGGACAACGTTTCCCGCTCGGCGCCGATATGGATGGCGAGTTACACGCTGATCGGAGCGATCGTCATGCTGGGTCTGATCGGGTACGCGATCGACAAGTGGCGCGGCACGTCGCCCTGGTTCCTGCTTTCCGGCCTGTTGGTCGGACTCGTGGTCGGTTTCTGGGAATTGGCAAAAGTTGTTTTCAAGAGACAACAATAGATGAAACCGATCCTGGCGCTGGTCGCGATGAGTGTGCTGTCGTGGGTCGCCGCCGCGCTGTTGGTGGATCGAGGGACAAGCATCGCGATCCTGTTCGGGATGTTGGGTCCGCTGTTTTCGGTAACAGCGACGTGGGTGTTGGCCGGCTGGGTTTATCAGCGGAATCCCACGGCAATGACAGCCTTCATGATGACGGCATTCGCCGCCAAGATGGTTTTTTTCGGAGGGTACGTGGCAGTGATGTTGCGATTGCTGTCGCTGCGCCCTGTCCCATTCGTTGTCAGTTTCACGAGTTATTTTATCGTCCTGTACGCAATCGAGGCGCTGCATCTGCGGCGACTGTTTTGGGGAGGGATGCGCGCATCCCGGTAAAACTGCTTGTTGCTAACTTTGCTTTTTCTTCAGGAACACGCTCAAGCGGCTGCGGAGCAGGCATCAGAGAAATTCAACGCCGGCGAGACGATCATCGAACACGTCTCGAACAGCAGCCATGAACATCCGCTCATCGCGCTGCCCCGCGTTTTCGGGATAGACTTTTCCGTCACGAAACACGTTTTCATGCTGTGGTTGATTGCGGCTTTCGTCTTTGTGGTCGTGACGTGGGCGGTGCGGCGTTACTTGAAACAGGACAAGCTGATTCCGTCCGGTTTCATGAACGCGTTGGAATCCGTCGTCGAGTACGTCCGCGACAATATCGTTCAACCCAACGTCGGCAAGAAGTGGGTGAACACGTGGACGCCTCTGATCCTCACGTTCTTCCTGTTTATTCTCAGTGCGAACGCGATCGGTTTGATTCCGCTTTTTGATGTGATCGCCTTGATCGGCCACGCCTTGCACGCGAGCCCGGATTCCTTCCTGGCGCGCGTCGTTCACGGTGGAACCACAGCCACGGCGAATTTCAACGTGACGGCGGCGCTCGCCACCGTGACGTTCGGGGCGATCATTGTGGCCGGCTCGAGGGCGCATGGTTTCGTCAAACACTGGAAGAACATTGTGCCGCACGGTCTGAACCCGCTGATTTACGTGTTGCTCATCCCGATTGAAATCATTGGTATGTTCGTTCGTCCGTTCGCGTTGACCATGCGTCTTGCCGCAAACATGACAGGCGGTCACATCGCGATTCTGGCGATTCTTTCGTTTGTATTCCTGTTTACCGAAATGTTCCATCGAGCGATTGCAGGTTTTGGTGTCGGATTCCTGGTTTCGATTCCACTTGCCGTCGGAATTTCGGGGCTGGAAATTATCGTCGTTCTGGTTCAGGCATACGTATTCACTCTGCTGTCGGCCGTGTTCATTGGCATGGCCATTCATGTTCATCACTAAAACGGAGGATTGGGAATGAAGAGGATGATGACGGTCGCTCTCGTCGCGGCCTTTGTCCTTACAGTCGGATCGATTTCGGTATTTGCCCAGGCAACAGAGTCCCCCGCTGACGCGAACCTGCGGGCCGGACATATCCTGCACTTCTTCGGCGCGGCGCTTGGACTCGGCATGGTTGTGATTGGCGCTGCGCTGGGAATCGGACGTTTCGCGGCTGCGGCCGCTGAAGGTATTGCGCGTCAACCGAGCGCCGCGGACCGCATCACGGGCGCCGTGAATTTGCCGCTGTTCCTTCTGGAAGGCGTCGCCATTCTCGCGGAAGTATTCATACTTTTGATCGTTCTGCTGAAATAGGTAAAGCGGTATGAACAATCCGCTGGTACAACCGGATCCGGGACTGTTCTTCTGGACCATCCTCACCTTCCTGGTGCTTCTGTTTCTGCTTGCGAAGTTTGCATGGAAACCGCTGCTGAAGGCGTTGGAAGCGCGTCAGGACACGATCCGGAAATCGCTGGAAGATGCGCAGAAAGCGAAGGAGGAGCTCGAACGCCTTCAGACGCAGTCTGCGCAGATCATCCGTCAGGCCCGCATCGACGCCGACGCCATCATCGCCAGAACCCACACGGATGCCGAAAAACTCGGCGAGGAGTTACGGCAGAAAGCACGCGAGGAAGCGGAAGGCATCGTGCGCAACGCGGAACGTCAGATTCAAAACGAGACCCGCCGCGCCTTGCAGGAAATCCGCAGCGAAGCCGTCGACCTGTCGGTGACGATCGCATCGAAGCTCCTCCAGCGTCACGTCTCGAGAGAGGATAACGCCAGATTGATCGACGAGACGCTCAAACAGATCGAAACAAGCAGGCAATGACACATGGCGTGGCCCCAAAACGAAAACGGAGCGAACTGGCCATCTTGGCTCGTTTCGCTCCGTTAACTCTTAAGAGTCTCTCTATTCGATGTTTCCTGAGTATCCTGCCTCGTGTGACTTCCTTGTCAGCCGGATCTTCCTGATCCGCCGTACCAATCCTTGGTGAAAGAGATCGTAAAATCGAGCCATGTCCCCGCGAATGGTACTATGGTCCGGGGTGCGTGAGTGCCGCGACTGTTTCATTTTTCCGAAGACCCGACCATCACGCTGTTTAGACCGCACGTTGCGCCGACTTCCAACGAGAAAAAGCCGTTTGTCTGGGCTGTCGACGAGGAGCATGCGCCCAGCTACTGGTTTCCACGAGACTGTCCGCGCGCATGCTCCTGGGCTGGAGCGTCGACGACCTCGGAGCCGCTTCTGGGTTTGGGAGGAGCGACACGCCTGCATGCGATCGAAGCGGGCTGGCTGGAGCGGTTTCGCTCCTGCCCGCTTTTTTTATACGAATTCGACCCGGCTTCGTTCACGCCGCATGTGGTGGAAGCCGGTTATTGGGTCGCCTGCCAGGATATCGTCCCGCTTTCCGTGAAACCTGTTGGTGATTTGTTGGCACGGCATGCCGAAGCGGGAATCGAATTGCGGATCGTGAACAACCTGTGGCCGCTCATTGATGCGATAGTCGTTTCGGGTCTGGAATTTTCGATCATCCGGAAGGCGAACGCCCAACCGCGATCCTAATCCCGCTGGTACGCGCCCGAAAACGCACGCGTACCATCGGCTATATTCCTTTCACGGCGTGTGAGAAATTCGAAACGTGCACGCAAGGTGCACATCGTTTATGGATGTGCCGATTTGGATGCGGCGACGGAGTTCCGAACCTGGACGTCGAAGTTCCGAACTCCGCTGGCCGAGTTCCGAACTCCGCCGGCCGAGTTCCGAACCGCACCGGCCGAGTTCCAAACTGCACCGGCCGAGCTCCGAAATGCACCGGCCGGGCTCCGAACTGCACCGGCCGAGCTCCGAACTGCACCGGCCGGGCTCCGAACTGCACCGGCCGAGCTCCGAACTGCACCGGCCGAGTTCCGAACTGCACCGGCCGAGTTCCAAACTGCACCGGCCGAGTTCCAAACCTCCCCGCGAAGCTTTGAGCTTCCGCTACGGAGTTCCGAACTGCGATGCCGGAGTTCCGAACTGCGACGCCGGTGTTTCAAGTTCTGCTAGACTAAATATTCCCATGGCAACCGTCCGGTTCACGCAAAACATCCAGCGGCACGTCGCGTGTCCTGCGCGTCAAGCGGCGGGAGCCACGCTCCGCGCGGTTCTTGACGAATACTTTCGCGAAAACGAGAAGGCGCGCGGTTACGTGCTGGACGAGCAGGGTAAGGTGCGTCCGCACATGGTGGTCTTCATCGACGGAGATCTGATTCACGATCGCGACGGTCTGAGCGACCCGGTCGGGCCGAACTCCGTCGTCGACGTCATACAGGCTTTATCTGGAGGATAGATTTACGATGAGCGATCGATGTTATGTAGCAACAAGAAAGGGTCTGTTCACGGTGGATCGCGGCGCATCGAAGTGGTCCATCAACCGCGCGACGTTTGTCGGCGACAACGTCACGCTTGCCATCGAAGACCGGAGGAGCGGGAACGTTTTCGCCGCGTTGAACCACGGCCACTTCGGCATTAAAGTGCATCGCTCGACCGATCATTGCGAAACATGGACCGAGATTTCCGCGCCGACGTATCCTCCGATGCCCGAAGGGTACGTTCCCAAACCGAATCCATTCACGGGCAAAGCACCGGATTGGTCGCTCAAACTGATTTGGGGGCTCGCTTCCGGCGGTGCGGATCAACCCGGCCTGATCTGGGCGGGCACCATGCCTGGAGGTTTGTTCAAATCCGAAAACAACGGCGACACGTGGGAACTCAACCGCCCGCTTTGGGATCACCCGAAGCGAGAGGATTGGGGACCCAATGGCGCCGAGTATCCGGGCATTCATTCGATCTGCGTCGATCCCCGCAATTCACGCCATGTCCGCGTCGGCGTGTCGACGGGAGGCGTGTGGATCACGAAAGACCAGGGGCAGTCCTGGAGCCCGACGGGACAGGGCATGCGCGCCGAATACTATCCGCCGGAACAACAGTTCGACCCGAACGTTCAGGACGTTCATTGCCTGGTGCAGTGCGCCGCGAGTCCGGACGATTTCTGGGTGCAACATCACAACGGCATTTTCAAATCCTCGGACAACGCCGAGACCTGGAGCGAAATAAAGGACGTGAAGCCGTCGGTTTTCGGTTTTGCCGTTGCCGTCCATCCGAAGGATCCGAAGACCGCGTGGTTTGTGCCTTCCACGAAAGACGAGAAGCGCTGCCCGACGGACGGACGCGTGGTGGTCAACAGAACGCGCGACGGAGGAAAAACGGTCGAAACCCTGAAGCGCGGATTGCCTCAGGAATACGCCTACGACCTTGTCTATCGCCACGGACTCGACGTCGATGAAACCGGCAACACGTTAGCTTTCGGCTCAACGACCGGTTCACTCTGGATCAGCAACGATGCCGGAGACTCGTGGCAGACCGTGTCATCGAATCTGCCTCCGATCTACTCGGTGCGGTTTGCGAAATGAAATCAGGGAATGAAATTTTTGGACAATGAAGTTTGACGTTGGAGATGGGACATCCCGACAGTTGAGATATTCAGAAGCTGCGTTCGAAAGATCTCAACTGTCGGGATGTCCCATCTCCAACGTGAAATGTAGTTGTCGGATGGACGAGTCGCTCTTAGCTTAGCTTCGCGTCAGGCTCCTCAGACCAAGAGCTGTGAACAACGCGCCGAGCGAACCGAGCAGCAAGGACAGCCAATGGTTCCATCGGCCTCGGTCCACGCGGGCATCCGGCGGGTTGTCGCGATTGTACAGAATCGTCACCGCCTGTCCACGTTCGTACGACGGAGGACTGGAACTGAACGAGTCGACAACCTTGTGCCGCCGTCCCGCATGATCCGTGTATTCGACCACTGCAGCGTACGTTGTGGAGCCGTCGTCTATCGGGTCTACGGTCTTGAAGTCAACGACTCGGCCTGAGCTTCGGTTCGCGTGCTGCAGAAACGATTCCGTTTTCCCGTAAACGTAATAGCTCGCGGACAGCAGAACCGTGCCGAGCAGAATCAGAGTCGGCATGGCGAAGCGGTTCGATATCTCGTAGTGCTTCGCTGACGCCGCAAGGCTCGCCGGATCGGCCCACGAAATCTTTTCTTTCGAATCGAACACTCTGGACGATAGCGCTTGCTTCTTGTATGCGTCCCACGCCTGGAGCGATAGCGGTGTCTTACGCCAAATCGTTTTGATTTTCAACGCGAGCCAACCTATGACGAATGCGGCTGTCGCGAACGAAATGATGCTTGCTCGAAAGGTGGCCCAGAAAGCGATCACTCCGGCCATTCCCATCAGCGTAAGAATGCCGCCCATAATGAATGACAGCCGGGATTGGATCACCGCTTTTTCGGGTTCCGTCGGGCTGACGAGAACGGTGACGGAATCGCCGACAGCGTGAAGCGGAGTGGAGGAGCCTACGGAGGCTTCAACGTAGTATTGGCGTCCATTCGGCCCGATGTATTCGGCAACCGAATGGAATGAAAAACTGTTCAGGTTACTTCTGCCATTTGAGAAGCCGATGATTTGCGCGTTCACGGCCTCCGTACCATGCCTCGAGCGGACTTCAAAAACGATGATGGCCACGCCCACGGCGACAAGAGCGAACCCGACAAGAAGGAAAATGATCTCCATACGCTCCTGGAATTGTCGCGCCAGGACACAGTTGAGTATGCACAATGAAGTGTCATGTCACCCGAAACGCCATCCTTTCCCGAATGGGTCGTGCCCATGGCGGCGACGCTGACCGAGGAGCGCTTCAAGAGTCCCGAGTGGATCTTCGAACGAAAGTTCGACGGAATCCGGATGTTGGCCTTCAAGAACGGTGAGGATGTGAAGCTCTATTCGCGCAACCGGCTCCTGCAGCACTATCCGGCGGTGGCGCAGGCGATCGCAGACCTGCCGGCACATGACGTCATCTTCGATGGCGAAGCGGCGTGGGATGCAGGCAGCAAAGTCGGCTATCACGTGTTCGACATCCTTTGGCTCGACGGCCGATCGGTGATGTCGCTGCCGCTGGAGGAACGGCGGGCATTGCTCAAGAAGTTCTCTCTGCGTCCTCCACTCGCGCACGTTTCCGAGGTCAAGGACGACAGGCCGTGGGAACGCGCCTGCAACGAAGGATGGGAAGGTGTGATCGCCAAGCGCCGCACTTCGCTCTACGAGCATCGCCGCTCGCCAAACTGGCTCAAGATGAAGTGCGAGGCGACACAGGAACTCGTCGTTGGAGGATTCACGGATCCGCAGGGCAGCCGCGTCGGTCTCGGCGCGCTGCTCGTGGGCTATTTCGATCACGACGATTTCGTGTTTGCCGGCAAAGTCGGCACAGGATTCGACACGCAGCTGCTGACGGATCTGCGCTCGCGGCTGGACCAGCTGGAAATACCGAAGCCGCCATTCACGAAGGGCAAAGGCTTGCCGCGAGTGCGCTTTCATTGGGTCAAACCGGAAATCGTCGTGCAGGTCGCGTTCATCGAATGGACCGCGCACCGCAAGCTGCGGCATTCGCGGCTGGTCGGCATTCGCAACGATAAATCGCCGCGGGAAGTGGTCCGGGAAACGTGGTGATCAGCCATCCCGAAAAAATCCTGTTTCCGGATGACGGCATCACGAAAGGCGAGCTGGCCGCGTATTACGAGATGATTGCACCGGTGATGCTGCCGCACATCGTGAGGCGCCCTGTCACGATGGAACGCTTTCCCGCAGGTATCGCGAAACAGGGTTTCATGCAGAAGGACGTCTCGAAGGGGTTTCCTAAATGGTTGCAGCGCGTCGAAGTGCCGAAGAAGGATGGCGTCGTCCACCATCCGATCGTTACAGATAAAGAATCACCGCTGTGGCTTGCGAACCAGAACAGCATCACGCCGCACGTGTGGACGTCGCGCGCGCCCGAAGTCTACTACCCCGATATCTGCGTG
>JACXTT010013225.1_pt1 | contig 10888 bp, 7 predicted proteins | sample 9270951 | NCBI WGS metagenome assembly JACXTT01 (sample SAMN15532306, study PRJNA645909) | rock metagenome | isolation source: weathered quartz diorite | place: Puerto Rico | collected 2017-06-21 | reverse complement strand
TATCGGATATTTCATTGCGCAATTCGCAACTTAGCAATTACTGAAAGTCAGGTTGATCAAGGGAGTCTCTGATGAGAGTTATTCTTGGCAAACAAACTCGGCCGTCGCAACGCAAAGGTGAGCGAGGCGCAGCTATGGTGACGGTACTCCTGATGTCAGTGCCAATCCTGATGGCTGGCGGCACGTTAATCCTCGTGACATCATTTGCAGCCACGAATACCAGTGATTCGGCCGCTGAAGTGCGAGCTTATTACGCGGCGGAAGCTGGTAGTCAACAGGTCCTGGGTGTTCTTCGCGGCAACGTGGCACCCAACCCTCTATTTGCCACGAATCCCGTTGGAAGCATCGCCTCACAGAATATGATCGACTTTCGTAAAGCAGTCGATGTATCAACTTCAAATCTGTCTGCGGACACTAGCTCCGCTGCACGGCTTTCGCGTTGGCTTAGCTATGACTCTACGTACACGGACAGAGTCACACTCACTTCGAATTACTCGCCCGTAAGTGGGTTGGCATTCCGCACCCAGGTGACGGATCCTGATAACTCCAAATTCGTAACCTTCTCGACTTCCGGCGTGTTCACCGCCTGGGGCGGCAACCAATCCTCGCACCAGTTCGGCGGCAATCCAAGATTCACACTGACCTATGTGCCACAAGCCTCAACGACTATTACTAATTCTGGCAATAGTACTCTGGGCACATTTCAGATTACGGACGTGCTCGGGACATCTACATTGTCGAATGAATCATTTCAGCTGACGATTACGCAGACAAGTCCGTGGCCTGCAACGATTACGATCAACGTCACACTATCCGGCACGGTCTCAAGCTCAAGCAGTCTCATAACTGTCACCTTCCCGACCACAAGTAACAACCTGAACGGGGCAGTCTATACACGCTCCGCCGCAGCTGTGACCAGCAATTCCGCCACGCCGATTGCAGTGGCAATAACGGCGCCGTTACCCAATCGCCTGACCGCTACGGTTACTGGTTTCGGTCCACGGGCAGCGCAAAAGCAGATGCAAATGCTGCTTAGCAGATACGCATTCGATTTCGCGCCGGTCGCGACGGTTACGCTTCGCAGCGCGGCCGATAACACGTCACTCGCAAATGTAGATGTGGGCAGCAGTTCCGTTTACGGCTATTCCGGATATGACAATGCAGGAGGGCCAAACCTGCCGGCGCTGGGTGTGACCAGCGACGCGGACTACAACAATCTGAACAGCCTGAGTCTGCCGTCGGGCCAAGTTGTGGGCAGTCCAGTTGCCTACCAAAAAATTGCAATGTCAAATCTGCCGACCTGGCTGCAAAATACCAATGATGCCCGCGCTCTGGTGATAGCCCTCAGAACAATGGCCCAGAACAACAATCGGTATTTCACGCCAGTGACGCCGCCAAGTGACTACGGTTCAGCGACGCAACCAAAGATTACATTCCTTGATGGCGATTGCTCGTTGCCTCCACAGGACGGCGCAGGGTTGCTCGTGGTCACAGGCGCATTGACCACTCAAGGAAACGCATCGTTCGATGGTCTGATCCTCGTGCTGGGCGAAGGGGTGTTCAACCGGAACGGTGCTGGTAACGGCACGACACTCGGATCAATCATCGTGGCGCGATTCAACAACAGTGGAGACTTCCTGGCGCCGACCTTTACCAGCCAGGGTTCCGGAAATTCGAACACGCAATACGATTCTTCCTGGATTCGACGAGCAATGTCCTTGCCTGGTCCTCGAGTCATGGCCGTCGGCGAATTCTAATTTGCCTTTATCGCTTGAGTCGGAACGATGAACTAACGCCCTTCACAACATTCAGAAACACGCTTTCTCAGTTCCCTTCCCGACCGGCGCGGCGGTCAGGCGCAATCGCAGCAAGGCGTCGCCGCCCTCGAGATAATAGTGGTGGGCGTGATCATCCTGATCGTTGTGGCGTGCGCATTCGGACGCTTAATGCGCGCTCAGCAGGAGCAGCTTCGGGTTGGAGCTGCAGAGCAGTTCGCACATTATCTGGATACTGCGCGTAATGATTCGATGAGACGGCGCGCGATCGAGGTCTCGAAAATGGCGCAGCTAACCATAATCAATAAAGGCTTCTACAGCGTGACGATTGATGCCAACGGTGATGGTGTTTTGGATACGCCAAAAGTAATAAGTCTCGCCGGTCAGGATGTCACGATGAATGGTCCATTCCCACGAACATTCGTGTTCGATTCGACTGGGAAAATGTTTGACGCCAATCATAACCCACTCAGTCCTGCCACTATCACATTCGCACAGGGTTACGGAAAGAGCGTCGTCAAGCTATCCGAGAATGGAAAGGCGGTAGTAGTCCAGGCAACCGCTCGCTGAGGGAATGTTGAACTGGCGCCTGCGGATCAGGTAAGCAACGTTCGAAGGTGAAGCCCCCACTGGAATGGGGGCTTTTAGATCCTGCAATCCACAACCAACAGGGACTGAAATCGTCGTCAGTGGGCGTCAACGGCACGGTTTACAACCGTTGCCGTGATGCGCATACTGTCGTCGCCATTTGTCGATCATGGCGAGCTTTATTTGGTGCCATCGACGGTGAGGTGTATCCGTTGATGGAGAAGAAATAATGAGTTCGGAACAGTGTCGTAGGCTGTGCGTATGTCTTTCGAGCGCGATTGTGGCGACTTTCCTGCTCTGCTGCGCTTCGGACGCTGTTGCACGGCAGACTGATGAGTTACCCAAAGGACGAATCATCGATCGCGTTGAATGCGTTGCGGCTCCATCACAATCGTACGCGCTATTCTTACCATCCACCTATTCGCCAGATCGCAAGTGGCCCATCCTCTTTGCGTTCGATCCGGGCGCCCGCGGCAGGTCGCCGCTGGAACATTTCTCAGAAGCAGCTGAAAAATATGGCTGGATCCTTGTCGGCTCGAACAACTCACACAATGGGCCATGGCCAGTCGCTATCGAGGCATGGAACGCGGTGTCCAAAGATGCCCAGCAGCGCTTTGCAATCGATGGCCAACGCGTTTATCTGACCGGCTTTTCCGGCGGCGCCCGTGTAGCGATACAAATCGCAAGTCTCTGTCGTGATTGTGCCTCTGGAGTCATTGCCTGTGGGGCGGGATTTCCTGTAGGTCTCGAACTTTCCAGGGATATACATTTCGCGTTCTTCGGCACGACCGGTACTGATGACTTTAACTTTCCCGAGGTAAAGGGCCTGGACGAGCCGCTCGCGAAAGCAGGCGTCAATCATCACATCGAAGTGTTTGATGGTCGCCACGAATGGCCGCCAACTCCGGTAGCCACTGCCGCCGTCGAATGGATGCAACTGCAGGCGATGCGCGGCGGGAAGCTGAGCCGTGACGATGCATTCATAAACAGAACCTGGGAATCGCTGGTTGCTCGCGCGCGTGCGGCTGAGACGTCGAGTCATACATACGAAGCTTTTCAGCTTTACAGGTTCATTGCAGATGGGTTCAAGGGTTTGCACAACACGGAAGAGATTGAAAGGACACTGGCCCAACTGCGCGACAGTCGCTCCTTCAAAGATGCCAGGCGAGCTGAGGAGCAACAGATTAACAAACAACTCGAACTTGAACGCCAGTTGCGCACCCTCATCGCGCGTCGCGGCCAGCAAGGTTCTGGCGACAGTTCAAATGGGGACATAGGCGATCGCAACGCCAGTAACTCTGCTCCCACGAATCGCGCCGATGAGCCATTTGATCCGGCCACGCGGCTGGCCGGCCTTATCACTGATTTACGTAAGCAGTCTAAGGCGACGGAAGATTCAGATTCGCGAAGGATCGCCCGTCGCGTCTTGAACGGCGTTTTCGTCAGCGTTTTCGAGCAAGGCGTGAGTCTGCTACAAACTGAGAAGCGCTTCGCTGAAGCGATCTCAGTTTTTAAGTTGGCGACTGAAATCAATCCCGACCGGGCCGGAGCATTCTTTTATCTGGCCTGGGCACACGCGGCGAATGGCGATAAGAAGAGAGCGTTACAGGTCCTGAGCGCGGCTGTTGATAAAGGATTTTCCGACGTAGAGGCGATCGAGAGCAACAAAGTGTTTGACGCTATTCGCAAAGACTCGCAATATGCCGCCATCTTAGCTCGCGTGAAAAAGAGCGATTAGCCATCGAACCTATAGACACAGACCTAAACGTTTACGTCTCGCAGTCTTTCGTTGATTACAGATGGTCCGATTTACTTTTGCCCGCAGAGTGCGGCACTATTTCGGCAGATGCGATGTGATCGTCCTAAGATCGTGGCTGTATGCGGCTTCTCTTCGAATGTCGGCAAAACGACGTTGATATGCGAGTTATTGCAACGCTTGCCCGGATGGGAAGCGATCAAGCTGACGCGAGGCCATTATCGATCTTGCGGGAAAGACCCACTTGGGTGCTGCGTAAGTGATCTGCTTGGCGACGAGGCCCTCATCCGTACCGGTCGTGAGCAGAATTATGAAGCAGGCAAAGACACCGGACGCTTCTGGGATGCAGGTGCCAGTAATGTCCATTGGGTGATTGCGAACGACAACCAGGTCGAGGAAGGCATTCTGAAGGCGCTGGAACGAGTGACGGCAAAAGCCGTGCTGGTTGAGGGCAATAGCTTTCTCGACTTTATAGACGCTGATGTGATCATCATCTGTGCTCGGGCAGATGGTGGAACGATCAAATCATCCGCGCGCCGAGCCTTAGCCAGAGCCGGCTTACTGTATATCTCCTCACTTGATAACGCTCCAGGTGCGCGCAGGAGCTTTGAGGAATGGCAAAACAATCTCGCAGCAAAACTGGACCTCTCACATCTTTCGATCTTCACGCATGCTGACCTGCCTCAATTGGTTGACAGCCTAACGGTACAGACGGTTTCCATTTCCTAAGAAATCAAACCTGGCTCGCAGATAAAAAAGCTGGGGCGAAAGGCACGTTGATACATAGCTCAACTTATCGCTAGGCCGTGGCGAACAAAGCCGACCCGAAGCATTAAGAACTCGCACCGGACTACATACCAATGGTCTACAATGATTTCGTACTTTTCGAGCTGATTCATGTTGATTGGTGTCCCTTCGGGTTTCGTACGATGTCACTACCCCAACACACACCACAAGCAAACACAAATTCTCGCAGAAGTCATCTTCTGTATTTCGCAGGCTCTCGCTGTTCGATTAGACTACCCATCTGACGCACGCTCATGAAAGCGATCTCCCAAAAAAGCATTGCGCACTATGGAATCATCGCGCCGCTCGGGGCCGGGGGCATGGGCGCAGTCTATAAGGCGTACGATCGCAAGCTTCATCGCACAGTTGCGCTTAAAGTATTGCCTTCGGAATACGTAGCGCAACAGGATCGACGGCGCAGATTCTTCCAGGAAGCGCGTGCAGCGTCGGCTTTAAATCACCCTCACATTCTGACTGTTTACGAAGTGGGCGAGGACGATGGCCAACCTTATATCGCCATGGAATATGTCGAAGGCGAGACGCTCCGTCAGAAGATTCGCGCGAAAGCGTTGGCGCTCAACGAAGCTCTCGATATCTCAATTCAAATCGCCGAAGGCCTCGCAAAAGCCCATGACACCGGAATCATTCATCGAGACCTGAAACCTGAAAACTTAATGATTAGCCGCGATGGCTACGCAAAGATTCTTGACTTCGGGTTGGCAAAACTCGTGGCCCAGCGTGAGCGGGCGTTGGCGGCAGCCGATAGTGAACAGAAGACACTGCTTCGTGTAGAGACGGAATCTGGCACGTTAATGGGCACCGTCAACTACATGGCGCCTGAGCAACTGCTGGGCCAGCGAGTCGATCGCCGTTGCGACATATTTTCGTTCGGCGTTGTGATCTGCGAGATGCTCACCGGCAAGTGTCCATTCGTCAACGACAATCGTATCGACACGATGCACGCGATTCTTCACCTGGAACCGAAGCTTGCGGTTTCAAACGGATCGGAATTACCGGCTGAATTGAATCGAATTCTTTCGAAAGCACTCTCCAAATCACCGCGAGATCGCTATCAAACTGTCACCGAACTCGCAGCGGAACTCCGAAACCTTAAGCGCGATATCGAGATCGGAAAAACCCTGCCGGCACCGGCAACCAGTCGATCGCGCTTGCTATTACGACGAACTGGTATCCAGGCAAGACCCGGGATCGACTACGAACGCGAGCTGAATGAAGCCCAGTTTAAGGCGGTGACGACGACTGAAGGACCGTTGCTGATCGTAGCGGGCGCAGGTACAGGGAAAACCCGGACCCTTGTGTACCGCGTCGCGCGCTTGGTTGAAATTGGCGCCCGTCCTGAGTCGGTCCTGTTGTTGACGTTCACGCGCCGCGCTGCGTCCAGCATGTTGATGCGAGCCGCAGCACTCGCCGACGCTCGCTGCCAACGCGTATCTGGCGGAACATTTCACTCGCTGGGTCACGCCGTGCTGCGGAAGTACGCGGACGAAGCCGGGCTCCAGAAGAATTTCACTGTGCTCGATCAAAGCGATACGGAAGATCTTATTGAGCTGTTGCGCCGCCAGTTACGACTCACAAAGGAAAGGCACTTTCCGCGCAAGCGCACCATCGCTGCGATGTTCAGCATGATGGTCAACAAGGTTATGTCACTAAAGCAAGTACTGAACCGCGAGTACCCGCAATTCGTAGACGAGCGATCCAGTCTCGAACAGCTGTTCAGTTCTTTCGAACAGTTCAAGCGCACGCGTCACATGTTGACCTATGACGACTTGCTTGTGCGTTTTCGGGAAGCGCTTGAGAACAGCGAGAAGTTGCGGGACCAGATGTCCGATCAATATCGCTACATAATGGTTGATGAGTATCAGGACACAAACAAGCTACAAGCGCAGATTGTGAAGCTGATGACGGCCCGGCATGAGAACGTCGCAGTTGTGGGTGATGAATTCCAATCGATCTATTCGTTCCGCGGCGCCAGTCATAAAAACATGCTCGAGTTTCCGAAGTTGTTTCCGGCGGCGCAGGTAATCAAGCTCGAAGAGAACTATCGTAGTACGCAGCCGATTCTCAACGTTGCGAACGCGATCGTCGAAGATGTTAAAGACAGCTACAAAAAGCGGCTGTTTTCGCAAATCCCTGGCGGCGAGCCACCGGTAGTCGTTAGTGCCAACGATGAGAACGAACAGTCGCGATTTGTCGCCGAGCGCATAAATGAGCTGCGTGAAGAAGGCGTGCCGCTCAGTGAGATTGCCGTGCTTTTCCGCTCGAGCTCGCATTCATTCGATCTGGAAATTGAGTTGGGCAAATACAACATTCCGTTTCGGAAGTTTGGCGGTATCAAGTTCGCTGAATCAGCTCACATTAAAGACGCCCTTTCTTTTCTGCGTGTCGTAGTGAAACCATCGGATACGCTGTCATGGTTTCGCACGCTGAAGCTGATCGATCATGTCGGTGACGCAACTGTCTATCAGATTCTCGAGTATCTCGGTGTCGAACAAAAAGAGTTTCGCTCGGCCCGAACCAGAGAGGCGTTATTTAAAAAGCTGCTTCGATTTCCTGCGCGCGCAAGTTACAAGGCTGATTTGGTTCGTCTGGCTCGCGTGCTTGGCAGTGTGTTGACCAGCAAGACGCCGAGTGCTCAGCTGACTGCAGTGCTTCGATTTTATAGGCCGCTGTTGAAGGCTAAATACGACGATGCTCAACGGCGCGGGCGTGATCTCGATCATCTGCAGGCAATCGCGAAGCGATACAAAACGGCAAATCGGTTGTTGGATGATGTTGCCTTGGATCCTTCGGAAGCAGCAGAAGGTGAGGGTTCACGACGCTCGAGCGGATTCATAACGCTTTCGACAGTGCATTCCGCAAAAGGACTGGAATGGGACCATCTATTTGTGATCTGGATGACTGATGGCTGGTTTCCGTCAAATCGATTTCAGGATGAATTCGATGATCTGGATGAGGAGCGGCGCTTGCTTTACGTGGCTTCGACGCGAGCTCGGAAGGAACTAAACTTTGTTTATCCGGTGAATGTCTATCGCGGTCCCGACACTGATTCGCTGCCTGCACTCTCGCGCTTTCTCGAACCCATCTCCCCCGACATCCTCCACCACGCGTCTCTTCTGTAATCGGACAAGTTCGCTCAACGTCCAAACGGCTTTCTCTCAACCTCCTTACGGCTTCCGCTCAACGTCCGGACGACACAGAAATCTTCCGCCGATCTATTGCTTCCTCAGGAACTCCACCATCTCGGTGCGGTTGTGCTCTTCGGCAAAAGACAACGGTGTCTTTCCGTCAGCTGATTTGGCGTGCACATCGGCGCCGTGATCCATGAGTAACTTGGCGAACTCGATGTCTCCCCGGGCCGCTGCTTCGTGTAATGGAGTGAAATCACTTGCAGCCTTCGCGTTAACATTCGCGCCCCGTGCAATCAGCAGCCGGGCAAGCTCAATTTGATTCGCTGCAACGGCAGATGCGAGTGGCGTAACCTTCATTGTCTCGCGCGATGCTGCGTTGACATTCGCTCCTGCATCAAGTAATGCCTCAGCCGTGTCACGGTGGCCAAAGAAGATCGCCAGGCCAAGTGGCATGAAGCCATCACCCGAATACGCATTTACGAGCGAGGTATCCATTTTAGTCAGCGTCCGCACACGATCAGTGGCTCCTGTCGCCGACGCCTCGAAAATATCGAGCTCAACACCAGACTCCAGCAACGCCGCGACTACATCTTTCTTGCGATAATAAGTCGCCATAAGGATTACCGAAACGCCTCTTCCATCCGTCACGTGCGCAAGTGATGAATCGCGCTTGAGCATCTCCTTGACTTTAGCGACATCGCCTTGCGTGGCGGCATTCAGGAATTCTTCAGACATCTCTCGTTCCTCCTGTGCGGTTGCAAACACCGCAGTTAACAACATTCTTGAGGCATAGAAAAGCCTCGAGGAAAGCCACTTGAGCGGCATCCTCGGCAAGATTTCATGTCTTGAAGCAACGAATAACTCTAACCGACCGACATGTAGGGAAAGCGGCGGGCGATACCAGCGAATGCGTCTGCATCCCCGTTTTAGGCTAGCTTCACGATGTTGGCTAAGTCACGCATTTTGTTGCTTCTAACTGAAAGACCCGGTTACCGGTCGAAAGGTTACTCGGGAGCCTTGACCTCCTATCGAAAGGCCTTTATCTTCAGACTCCTGCGGGCTCTTTAAAGTTAACTTGAATTCGGTTTCGCTCTCGGCGCGTTGAAACGAATCCTCCTGGCTGTTGCCATCATCGCACTCTACGTCGCGCATCAGGACTTCTGGAACTGGCGCACGGCCTATCCACTCGTTTTTGGATTCATTCCTATCGGTCTCTTTTATCATGCTTGCTTTGCGGTGGCGTCTACCTTGTTGATGTGGGCCCTCGTCAAGTTCGCCTGGCCCGCCTACCTCGAAGAAGAAGTTGTAGAGCAAGCAGTTCACAAGGAGACCAATTCATGATCCCCGCGTTAGTCGTTTTCGCGTACCTGGCAGTTGTTCTGTACATCGGCATCTTCGCTTTTCGCCGCACCCGCGGCAAAGAGGACGCGGAAGATTACTTTCTCGCCAGCCGCTCGCTTGGTCCGTTCGTCTTTCTGTTCTCGCTTTTCGGCACGAACATGACAGCTTTCGCCATCCTCGGATCTTCCGGGCACGCGTTCACTAACGGCATTGTCACGTTCGGGCTGATGGCCTCGTCATCCGCTCTCGTCATACCCCTGACAATCTTTTTTATCGGCACTCGCGTTTGGGCTCTGGGGAAGAAGCACGGATTCATCACCCCGGTGCAGATGTTCCGCGACCGCTGGGAGTGCACCCATATTGGCACAGTGATTTCAACGGTGCAGGCAGGGCTGCTAGTGCCTTACATCATCATCGGTATCATGGGCGGCGGTACCACGTTGAATGCGATTAGCAGCGGCAAGGTTCCATACTGGTTTGGCGGTGCGATTGTCGCGCTCGTGGTGATGGGCTATGTCTTCTTCGGTGGCATGCGCGGCACCGCATGGGTCAACACGTTTCAGACAACGCTATTCCTACTGTTCGGCGCTGCAGCAATAATCGTGATCGGAGTCGGCATGGGAGGCTATCGTGCTTCGGCACAGGCGATGCTGTCATCACCTGCCTTCTCGCCACTACTGACACGCGAGCGGATCTCACCGCTTTACTTCTTTAGCTATACCTTCATTCCGCTCTCGGCAATCGCGTTTCCGCACATTCTCATATTCACGCTCACCGCGGAAAAGATGAACCACTTCAAGAAGACGGTGATTTTCTATCCGCTTTGTATCATGGCGATTTGGTTGCCATGCGTCTTCCTAGGTGTGATGGCCAATCGCGTCAACGACGTTCCTCAGATCAAAGCCAAGCAAGAAGCGCGACGTGTCCTCGCAACTCAGGGAAAGAACATGACGCCCGAAAAGCGCGATGAATTGCGCGAGGAACTAGCTGGAGACGATGTAATTCTGCGGCTGCTCGAGCGATTCGCGCCACTGTGGCTCGCCGGTCTGCTCGGCGCGGGCATCATGGCGGCGGTGATGGCCAGCGATTCACAGATTCTGGCGCTATCGACACTGTTCACGGAGGATGTGTTCGCCTTCTATGGAGGCAAGGTGCGTTTCGGGGAATCAGTGCAAGTCCAGACTGGCCGACTCTTCATTGTGATCATTACGATAATCGCCTATGCGATTGCACTGCGCGCTCCGGAAACGATCTTCGAGTTGGCGAGCCAGTATGCGTTCTCGGGTTACGCAGCCCTGTCTCCTTTGCTGATTGCCGCGCTCTTTTGGAAGCGCAGTACAAAGTGGGGCGCGTTGGCATCAACAGTGTGGGTCGTAATCGCCGTCGTCGCGGTGGCAGTGTTTCAGCACGCAATACCAGCGCCGGCGCCAGGGCCGTCGATCGTCGCGTGGTCTGTTGGCGGAACTGAGGTGCTCGCGCGGACGCCGGGAGGT
>JACXTT010013224.1_pt1 | contig 10888 bp, 10 predicted proteins | sample 9270951 | NCBI WGS metagenome assembly JACXTT01 (sample SAMN15532306, study PRJNA645909) | rock metagenome | isolation source: weathered quartz diorite | place: Puerto Rico | collected 2017-06-21 | reverse complement strand
CGATATCGTATAATACGATAATGAGATATACGATAATGTTCACACCCTTATTCCTGGCGCTGTTAGGCCAGGCACAACCCCGCGCGCACGTCGAGACCAGCATTGTGATCGACCTGGAGGCGCCGCCCGCCGTGGTGTTGCCTTTATTCGGACCGATCCGCGAAGCCGAATGGGCGCACGGATGGAATCCGACGATGCTGTATCCTGCTGACGGACGACAGATCTCCGGCAGCGTCTTCAAAACCGGCCACGACCATGAAGTTACGTGGATCCTGACGCGTTTCGATGACTCGGCGCTCGAGGTCGCTTACGCGCAGGTCCTGCCCGCCGCCTGGGCCGGGGAAGTTCTGATCCGGTTGAAGCCCACAGCTCACGGGCGCAAGCAAGCGACCGTCACGTATCGGCGGACGGCCCTGGCTCCAGATGCGGATCGACGCGTCGAGGAGTTCGGCCGGGAGTTTGCCCAACAGCGCGATCACTGGCAGGATGCGATCAATCACCGGCTTCGCGCGATTGCCGGGCATCATGATTAAGATGATCGAGCTTGGCGATGCGGCTTTTATTCGTGCATTCGAGACTTGTGAACTGTCCAATGAAGCCTTTCACCATCGCGACCATATCCGGCTCGCCTTCATTTACCTTCGCCAGTACGGCGAGTTCGAGGCCCAACGGCGGATCGCTGCGGGAATTCGAAAGTTCGCCGCCCGCCATGGGAAGAGCGATAAATACCACGAGACGATTACTCTGACGTGGTTGCGATTAGTGGCGGATGCAATGCGAAGTGTTCCGGTGAACGCCGGCTTCGAAGAGTTGACTCGGGCGAGGCCCGAGTTGCTCGACCAGACCACGCTACACAAATTCTATTCGAGCGCCGCTCTCGCCAGCGATGCTGCTCGCGCCGGGTGGATGGAACCGGATCTGGGGCCTCTACCTTGAGGTATGGCAGGATGAGAAGTGCGCATGCCGCTCCTCCTGATACCCCGGATTCATCGCACGACGCACCAGATCGGTTTGTACATTGAGCGCTCGGGTCTGGGCGTCAATCAGGGCGAGGCTCACATTCTGGCGCACCTGGCCGGATCGGGCGACAGCACGGTCGGGGAGCTTCACAAGGCGTTTGCGCACAAACGTTCGACTCTGACAAGCGTTCTCGATCGGCTGGTGGAACGCGACCTGATCCGCCGCGAGGTGCGGCCGGAAGACCGGCGCAGCTTCGTCGTGAGCCTGACGCCCGCCGGCAAGCTCGTGGCCCGCAAGATTTACCGGCATCTGGAGGCGCTCGAGAAAGCGGCCCTGCAGGGCATCGGGCGCGAGAAACCCAAGACATTCGCGGCCGTGCTCACGGCGGTAGAAGAGGCCGCTACCAGGCTGTGAGTGACGTTATGAATAAAGCGGACTACGGTCTGGACGCGCCCAAACTGGTCCGCAGGTTCGCAATTCGCGGCGTCCTTCTGATCGCGTTTGCCACCTTTCTTTACTACGCGAATCGGACGAGTGCGCCTTCAACGGCCGGCGCACTGGGAAGCATGCTCGGTTCGATAGGGATCACTTTTGTGATCGTCTCCGCAATCATGGTCTGGAGCAGCCGAGTGACAAAGCCCAAGGTAATCGAGCGGATTCTCGATAGCATTCCTTGGCGCGGCGACGAGAATGTCCTGGATGTGGGGTGCGGACGTGGTGTGTTTCTTATCGGCGCGGCCAAGCGGCTGAAGGGGGGCAAGGCGACCGGTGTCGACATCTGGCGAGCCGACGATCTTTCGGGCAACAGCGCGGATGCGACGATGAAAAATGCGAAGGCCGAGGGAGTGGCGAATCGTATCAAGATCGAGAATACCGACGCCCGCAAGCTTCCATTCGGAGCGAACACCTTCGACGTGGTGGTATCCAGCCTGGCGATCCACAATATCGACGGTAGCAGCGAGCGCGCCAAGGCGCTGCGTGAGATCGCGCGCGTTTTGAAGCCCGGGGGGTATCTTGCGATCTTCGACATCTTCCACACTGGCGAGTACGCCAAGCTGCTCGAGCAATTAGGATTCGCCGACCTCCAGCTCTCACCGCTCACGTTTCTTTGGTGCGTGCCGACCCGTACCCTTACGGCGCGCAAGCCCTCCTAACCTGCGTTACAAACGTACTCTATTGAAAATGTTTAAATATCGTGGTATGTGTATATAGAATCGGAGATTATTGCCATGGCCACGACGGTTTGGAAAGGGCATCTCACTTTCGGTCTCGTTTCTTTTCCCGTGAAGCTGTTTACTGCCGCGCGGGCGGACGGCATCAGTTTCAATCAACTCCACAAAGCTGACAACTCGCGTGTCAAGCAAGTGCTTTACTGCCAGACGGAAGACAAGCCGATTCCGCGCAGCGAGATAGTCAAAGGCTACGAGTACGAGAAAGACCGCTACGTCGTGGTGGACGACGAGGACATCAAGAAAATGGCGCCCTCCACGGCCAAAGTCATGGAGATCCTGGAATTCGTGAAGTCGGCCGAAGTGGATCCGATTTACTTCGAGAGCTCGTTTTACATGGCGCCGGATCAGGCGGGCGAGAAACCCTATGCTTTGCTTTACGACACGCTGAAGCGCACCGGGTACGTGGGCGTCGCGAAGATCGCCATGCACAATCGGGAACACATCGCGATATTCCGGCCGGGTGCGAGCGGTCTGCTGATGCACACCATGTACTTCACTCATGAGGTCCGCAAGGTGGAAGAATTTCGCACCGATGTCAGCCTTGTGAAAGAGCAGGAAGTAAAGCTGGCCGAGTCGCTGGTGGCATCGTTAGCCGCTCCTTTTGAGCCGGAAAAGTACACTGACACCTACCGTGACAATTTGAAGAAGATGATCGACGCAAAGATCAACGGTCAGGAAGTGGTGACGCCACCGTCAGTGGAACCGGCCAAGGTAATTGACATCATGGAAGCTTTGAAGAAGAGCCTAGCGATCGCCAAGAAACCGCCGGCTTCCGTCGAAGCGCTCCAAGCCGAAGCACCGAAGGAAAAGGCGTCGGGAAAAAAGCACAAGACCGCGCGCGGTTAGGCTTGCGCTCTGGCCTGCTCCGGAAATCTCTGCAGCAATTCCTCGGCATACATCGCACCGGCCGGAGTCTCTTCGTGCTTAAAGAACACGTAAACATCCCGACCTTGCTGAAGTAATTGCTCAACGCGTCCCGCGATTTCCTTTCGATCTTCAGCGGAATATTCGGGCATGCGAAGGCGTGAGTAGACAAAGCTAGCGGTTACCACTTCGGGAATTACGAGCTTCTCCGATTCAGCAAGACAAAGGGCGGCTCCGTGTTTCTCTAGCAACTGGTAAACGGGAGTCGCGAGCCACGACACGTGCCGGAATTCGAAGGCGTAGCGGATGTCGCGCGGGAGCGTGGCCAGGAAATCACCGAGTAGAGCTTCATCGCATTTCATCGCCGGAGGAAGCTGAAACAACACTGGGCCCAGTCTCCGGGCGGTTCGCAAAGGGTCGATGGCGCGGAAAAACACCTCGGTGAACTCTGAGGGCTTCAATCGCAAGATGTGCGTGATCCGCATGTGCGCTTTCAGCGGAAACACGAAGCCCGGTTGAGTCTGGCTGACCCAATTCTCGAGCGTCGACGGCGACGGCAGCCTACGAAACGTATAATTTACTTCGACCGCATTCAGCCGCTGCGAATAGTAAGACAAGAATTTCTTGGACGGCAGTTTTTCCGGATAAAACTCCGGCTTCCAACTTGGATAGGCAAAGCCCGAAGTACCTGAATAGAGTTTCGGCATGGTTAGCTAGGCATCCAACGGCGGCAGGGGCGCATCAAATACAATAGTTGAATCTGCCGTGAACCCGCAAACTCCCAAGAAACGCTCGTCTGAACGGCTCCGTGAATTGTGGCCCGACATTCGCGAGATGATCCGGCCGCGCCGCGGAATTCTGGCCGCCGGCTTTGCGCTGATGATCATCAGCCGCATTTGCGGATTAGTGCTGCCCATCTCCACAAAGTATCTCGTGGATAACGTCATCGGGAAAAAGCAACTCCATCTGCTTACGCCACTGGTGTTGGTGGTCCTGGGCGCTACGTTCATCCAAGGCATAACATCCTTTTCAATTACTCAACTCGTGTCGAAGGCCGCGCAACGGCTGATCGCCGAAATGCGGCGCAAGGTGCAGGCGCACATCGGGCATCTGCCAGTTTCCTATTACGATGCCAACAAGAGTGGCACGCTGGTGGCGCGCATCATGACGGACGTCGACGGCATCCGCAACCTGCTTGGCACGGGCTTGATCGAATTTGTTGGGGGTGTACTCACCGCCTTTCTGGTTCTCGGATTTCTGTTGCGAATCAGCGCGCTGCTCACCGGGATTGCGCTCGTGATCGTTGTCGCATTTGCGCTGGTGCTCAAGAAAGCGTTCACCACCATTCGCCCGATTTTTCGGGAGCGAGGCAAGATTAACGCCGAGGTCACCGGGCGGTTGACTGAATCGCTGGGCGGTGTGCGGGTGGTCAAGGGTTATCATGCCGAAGCTCGCGAAGAGGACGTGTTCGGCCGGGGCGTCCAAAGATTGCTCGACAACATCTTGAAGTCGCTAACCGCGACGTCGTTCATGAGTCTGTCGGCTTCGGTATTGATGGGCGTGGTGGGCGCCATCATCATGTATGTTGGCGCCAAGGAGATCACGGCCGTACCGCAGGTCATGACGCTCGGCGACTTCATGACGTTCTCGGCGCTTCTCGCCTTCCTGGTTGCGCCGATGTTTCAAATCGTCAACATCGGAACCCAACTGACCGAGGCGTTGGCAGGATTGGAGCGCACGCGTGAAGTGCTGCGCGAGCGGCCCGAGGACAGGGACCCGAAGCGCACGGTTTTTCTACCCCCGATCACCGGACAAGTCGTGTTTGACCACGTCAATTTCGCGTATGACGCCGGCAAGACGGTGTTGAACGATGTGTCCTTCAAGGCCGAGCCGGACACAGTGACCGCGCTGGTGGGTTCGTCCGGCTCCGGGAAATCGACCATCATCGGGTTGATCACGGCGTTTCATGTTCCGGAAGTAGGTAAAGTTTTGGTCGACGGCGTCGATCTGTCCACGGTTCGCCTGGACTCTTTCCGGACACAGCTTGGCGTCGTGCTGCAAGAAACATTTTTGTTCGACGGCACCATTCGCGAGAATGTCGCGTTTGCGCGCCCTGACGCCACTGAACAGCAGATCATGGAGGCTTGCAGGATCGCGAGAGTCGATGAATTTACCGAAAATTTCGAGAAGAAGTACGAGACGGTAGTCGGCGAGCGCGGCGTCAAGCTGTCGGGTGGCCAGCGCCAGCGTGTCTCGATTGCGCGCGCAATCCTGGCTGATCCGCGGATTTTGATTCTCGACGAAGCCACCTCCAGCCTAGATTCCGAGTCCGAAGCGCTGATCCAGGAGGGCCTGCGATATCTGATGCAAGGCCGAACGACGTTCGTGATCGCTCACCGGCTGTCGACCATCCGGCGCGCCGATCAGATCCTGGTAGTTGAAGCGGGGCGTATTGTCGAGCGCGGCACGCACCAGGAATTGTACAAGTCGCAGGGTCGTTACTACGAGCTCTACACGAAGCAGCATGGGATCGAGGCGAATCTGTTTCTTGCACCGGGTGAGGGCGAAGAGCAGCCCGCGGCTGACGGCGCCACACGCGCGGCGGGCGCCCCCCAAGGCGCCGGCAACGCCCTCACGGATGCTGTGCGAATGTTACGCGGCTGATCATGCCGTTATCAAAGTGGAGTATTCTGAAATTCATGCGTTCTATTCGAGTTGCGCTATTCGTGCTGACCTCCGCACTATGCTTCAGTCAATCATCCGGCGATCCTTGGCCTAGTTCCAGCCTGCTGGAGCCCGCTGTTCTCGCGAAGTCCTTGCAATCGCCGAAGCCCCCAACGGTGATCGCGGTGGCCTTTCCGGTGCTCTACAACAGCAAACATATCGTGCATGCTTTGTTTGCGGGCCCGGGATCCAAACCGGAAGGGATCGATGCATTGAAGAAAGCCGTGGCCACGCTTCCTAAGGACGCCGCCCTGGTGATCTATTGCGGCTGCTGCCCCATGGACAAATGCCCGAACATCCGCCCGGCTTGCCGGACGTTGAAGGAAATGGGATTCACGCACATTCGAGTGCTCGACATCCCGACCAACATGCACACGGATTGGTTCAGCAAAGATTACCCCTCGGAGCCGGGCAGCGCCGCCACGCCGACCTCATCGAAATAACGGAAGCCCCTCGTGGTCAACGTTGCGATGGCGCGCAAATCGACTGCGTATTTGTTGTCGATTGGCTTACTCGCGTTTCTTTTCCTGACCAACATCTACCGCGCGCGTACCCAATCAATCACGGTCGATGAGGCTTACACATACAACTATTTCATTAAGATGCCCGAAGATCCGGCCCACACAGGTCCGTTCAATGTCAATCTGAACATGCTGCTGGCGCGGATCTCCACGCGCCTCCTGCCACCTTCAGAATTCACCTTGCGATTGCCTAGCGTGCTTGCGGGACTCCTGTACTTCTACGCGTTGTTCAAGCTTTGCCGGCTGTTGTTCGGCGATTCGCCCTGGCTGTTGCTGGTGGTGGCGTTGAATTCGCTCAATCCTTTCCTGCTCGATTATTTGTCAGCAGCACGCGGCTACGGAATGGGGCTCGCGTTTTGGACTCTGGGAACTTACTACCTGGCGCGCTGGGTGGTCGAGAGCGGGGAACTCGCGTCTTCCGAGGCAACAAGCATGCTTCTGATCAAGGCAGGGATGGCGCTGGGATTGGCGACGGCCTCGCACATCGCGGAGATTTTTGCGGTGGCGGCGCTGGAGGTGGTGTTCGTGGCGATGTTCTTCATCGATCGGCTCACAGCGCGCGACCGCCGCGGGGCGTTCCAATTCCTTTTCCGCGATGCCGCGCAGTTTTGCGGGATCACGGCCCTGTTCGCTTCGGCGATCTTGTGGGTGCCTTTACAATATTTCCGGACCGGGTCCGTCGACGGTGTCGTGGATTCCTACAAGAACGGGCTGAGGTCGCTGGTGAATGCATTCGCCCTCTACAAGCCGATGTGGGGCGCCCTCGAGGGACCGCTGCACAGACTGTTGTGGTGGCTGCTGGTTGCGCTGCTGGCGGGCTTAGCAGTGGCTGGCGCTCAGCTTATCGGACATTGGCGGAGAAAAGGCGGCTTGATGAAGCTCAAGCCAGCCGACCGGGTGCTGCTACTGCTTTCCGGGACATCCGTGCTGACGTTTTTCCTGCTGTGGATCGAGCCGCAGCTCTTTCATCACGACTACTGGGCAGAACGGCGGCTGCTGTGTACGCTTCCGCTGGTTTTTACAGCATGTCCTTTGTGGCTGCGATGGTGGTCTTCTCCATTGCAGCCACAGCGTACCTTGGCCTCCATCGGCACAGGACTCGCGCTGCTGCTGGTATGCGATTTCGCTCTTCAGTTCAACGTGAAATCGTACTTCGGATGGGAGATTGACGCAGGGACGAGGCAGGTTGCGTCGATCATTGCCGAGCGTCACTCAAAAGAGAAGGGCGGTCCAGTCCGGGTCGGAGTGAGTTCTGTGATGAATGAGAGTCTGAATTTTTACCGTCTCGTGCGCCACATGGATTGGATGGCCGAAGTACCCAGGGAGTCAGCCGAGTGCTATTGCGATTATTACTATGTGCCTTCGTCCGAGCTGGATCATCTGAAGCGGTTCGGCGTTGAGGAAATCTATCGCAATGAAGTTGCCGGAACAGTTTTGGCTCAGCCCGGAGATGCTGCACGCAAGCGGCGGGCCGCCCTTAAGGAGGTGGGCTTTCCAAACATCCCGGCTGGTTCCGTGGATCTGACGCTGCGTGAATCGTGGGCCGCCGCGGGACATCCTGGAGTGCGCACGCACATGCTTCGCGACATTATGGATGGTCGCGAGACGGACAGCCAGTTCTGGACGTTCGAACATCCCGCGTTTTTGTTCGACGTCAACAATCGCACGCGTCTTCGCTTTCAGCTTCATTTACGATTGCCGGCCGCTACGTACAAGATCGTCGGGCCAGTGCGCCTGACGGTCTGGGTCAACACGCACCAGCTTGGCGATGAACTTTACACCTTGCCCGAAGACCACACATTCGACCATGCTGTGCCGGCAGAGTGGTTACGCCCCGACGGTCTGACCGTGGTGGAGACGAAGCTCGATAAGTATTTCATCGCACCGGACGACGGTCAGAAATTGGGCTATCTCTTCGTGGCCGGCGGATTCGTTAACTGAACGCGCGCGGATCAACGGCTCGATCGGATGCCGCCGATCGACGTGCCGATAATCTCGCCGGACACTACCATCTCGACGCGACGGTTTTTCTGCCGTCCCGCAGAGTTGTCGTTGGAAGCAACTGGATTCTCCTTGCCGAACCCCCGCGCAGTAACGTTGTCGGGTGCGATACCCTGACCCGTCAGATAGCTGCGCACGGAATCCGCCCGTTCTTCCGAGAGTTTCTGATTGTAGGAATCCGTGCCGATGCTGTCGGTATAGCCGTCGACTTCCAGCCGCAGACCGGGGTGAGACAAAATGATGCCAGAGATCTTCGCAAGCTTTTCTTTTGCCGCCGGCCGCAGAGTGTACTTGTTGAAATCGAAGAGCACGTCCGACATGTTCACGATCAAGCCGCGCGCGGTGTCCCGGGTCTCCAGAATCAGGTTGAATTGCTGCAGCAACTGCTGCCGCAACTGTTGCTGTTGCTGCTCGGCCTGCAAGCGAAGGCGGTCGGCCTCTTGGGCTTTTTGCTGGGCCTGTTCAGCCTGCACGCGCGCCTGGTCGGCCTGCCGTTGCTGCTCTTCGGCGGCCGCTCGCTCACGTTCGGCGCGCAACCGCTCAGTTTCCGCTTGCGCGCGGGCAGCATCAGCGGCGGATTTCTCGGCTGCTGCATGTTCCGCGGCGGCTCTGGCCTGTGCATCCGCCAGCGCTTTTTGGCGGGCAGATTCGGCCGCTTGCGCATCCGCTAGTTGCCTCCGGCGTGACTCATCCTCGGCCTGTGCACGGGCCGCAGCCTCCCGATCGGCAGCTTCCTTCTTTTCACGCGTGATGCGTTCGTCCTCTTGCCGCTTGAGCGCGAGCAAGCGCGATGTCTCGGCGGCCTGAACCGCTTCGCGCGAAGTCATTATCACCGGCTTCGCGCCGGCGTTCCGGGCTTGGTAGGCCTCAGCTTGCCGCAAAAGATTTTGTGCATTGTCGAACGTGTCCTTGGCGTACTGATCGGCATTCACAACGCGCGCGATTTGCACGGCATTCTCGGCTTCCAAAAGCTGCAGCGGAAGTTTTTTATCGGTCTTTACAGGGTGGAATCTGCCGGGAGGGGCGTGCATCACGTAAGTACCGCGCTTCAGAAGGTCATACTTCACGCTCATCTGCTCGATCTTTCCGACCGTATCCTGGCGAATGATGTTTTCCATCACTACCACGTCGCTCGGCTGCGTTACGCCAAAGTACGGCTCGGCAGTAACGATGAGTGCGAAGGCTTGCAGGTCCGTGGTCACATCCAGATGTGAATTGCCGTCGTCGAGTACGACTTCGCCGAGATTCTTCGCGCGCCCTTCAGGGGTGATCGCCCATAGGACGTAGGTCATGTACTCCGGGCCATACTGTGCGGCCGGCAGGAGTCGACGCATCTCGGTCTTCACTTCGATGTAGCCGGGACGGCTGTTGACGTCTGCGTGTCCGGTGGCATCGGGTGCGAGGGGTGTGCCGTGCAGGTCGACCTTGGTCCAACCACTGCGGTGGCGATAACTCACCGCGTTGGTAGTGCGTTCGACGACGGTGATGCGAAAAATGGGTTGGTCGTCGGTGGCCTGCGGCGCCGGTGGTGGCGGAGTCCGAACTTGGGCGCCGATTGCGCCGGCAATCAACACGAGCAGGGTCAGTTTTGGCATTCTTCGAATCTCCTTCAGGTCAACTATGCAAGCGAATTTCCATCCTGCAACCGCCTTTATTTTGTTCGCGGGAATGCTCGGTCCCTCCCGTGACCTTGGAATTTTTTCCAGGAGCTCCGTCCCGGACTACAGGCGCTACAGAGCTGCTAAACAGCCGATGGCCGCGGTGTTATACTGGAAACGTTCGAACTTGAGGCGGTGGTGAACGGTGGCGCAGACCTTATCGAACCTCCCTGGTTTCCGTCCTCTTTTCCCTTTTCTTGCAGCCTGTCTGCTGGTGGCATCGCCTCTCGCGGCGCCTGGTCAGGACGCATTAGCCCGCGCGGACGACGCCAAGGTTTCGGTCATTCCGCGAGCCAAACCGGCGGATAAGGACACGAAACAATCGGAGTTGGAACGGCGACCAGCCAGCATTCGCATCGATACCACGCTGGTTCAGATCCCCGTCACTGTCACCGATCCGCTGAACCGCTTTGTCACCGGCCTGGAGAAAGAACATTTCAAAGTCTTCGAGGACAAAGTGGAGCAGACCATCCTGCAATTTTCTAGCGAAGACGCCCCGCTCTCGATTGGTTTGGTGTTCGACACTAGCGGCAGCATGGGTTCGAAGCTGCAAAAGTCGCGTCAAGCCGCCGTGCAGTTCTTCAAGACCGCAAATCCCGAGGATGAGTTTTTCCTGATCGAGTTCAACGACCGCCCGGAAATCGTAGTGCCGTTCACAACGGATACCGAGGATATACAGAATCGTCTGACATTCACGCAATCCAAAGGTAAGACCGCGCTATTAGATGGCGTTTACATGGCGATGAACACGATGAAGAAGGCGCGCAATCCCCGTAAAGCTGTCTTGATCATTTCCGATGGTGGCGATAACAATAGCCGATACACGGAGAGCGAAATAAAGAATGCAGTCCGCGAAGCCGATGTACAGATTTACGGAATCGGCATATTCGAGCCGTCGGGATCGCGCAGCCGCACTCCGGAGGAACTT
>JACXTT010013223.1_pt1 | contig 10889 bp, 9 predicted proteins | sample 9270951 | NCBI WGS metagenome assembly JACXTT01 (sample SAMN15532306, study PRJNA645909) | rock metagenome | isolation source: weathered quartz diorite | place: Puerto Rico | collected 2017-06-21 | reverse complement strand
GCGACCACGTCGCGCCGGCGCGCTCGAAGACGTAGACGGCGCCGGCGCTGGTGGCCGCCGTGCTGGTCTGATCCCCGTCGATGCCGGTCGCGGCGCTCGAGTCGCCGGTGGCGCCCACCGCCATCGTTTCGCCCGAGACCGCGACGCTCGTCCCGAAGTAGGCGAAGTTTCGCGTATTGGACGCCTTCACGTACGCCTGTTGCGTCCACACCCCGGCCGCGCGAACGAAGACGTACGCGGCGCCCGCGCTCGACGCGGTCGTGATCGTCTGGTCGCCGTTCACGCCCGTCGCGGTGCTCCTTTCGTTCGGAGAGCCGACGACGATCGTGTCGCCGTCGATCGCGACCGATGCTCCGAAGCCGGTGGCCGTCTTCGTGTTTGAGGCCTTGAGGTAAGCCTCTTGCGACCACACGCCGGCCTTGCGCCGGAACACGTAGACCGCTCCGGATTGAGGCGCCGATGCGTCCTTTTGATCGCCGTTCACGCCGGTCGCGCCGCTGCTCTCCCCGCGCGCGCCCACGACGAGCGTGTCGCCGCTCGTCGCCAGGGCGCCACCAAAGTAGCCGTTCTCGCGCGGCGTCGACGCCTTGACGTACGTCGACGTCGTGTCGACGAGGAGCACGTACGACGCAGCGTCTCCGCTCGCCGCGACGACCTTCACTTCGATCGGGAGCGGACGCCGCGCGACGTCGATCGCGAGGCCTGCGTCCGGCACGACCGCGCTGCCCACCGTGATCTTCGCCGACGGGCTCGATGCCTTGGCCGTCAACGTGGCGCCGGCGGTGAGGAGCGGCAGCGCGACACGGAACGTGGCGCCCGCCGCGTACGGAGGCGGCACGCTCTGCACGACGGTGCCCGTGGCGAGGCCGAGCGAGACGAGCGTCGTGTTGCTCGACAGACAGTGCATGTGCACGTCGACGTCGGCGGCTTTCACCGTGCCGCTCTGCGTGGGGCACATGTGAAGCGGGCCCGATGCCGTGACCGAATAGCTCGCGCCATCGCGAAGGAGGCTCGCGAGCTCGACGCTCCCGTTGCCGACGACCACCGGCGGCTCGCCGTTCACCGCGAGCGTGACGGTGGCGCCGTTCTCCAGGCCATCGACCGCGACGCGCAACTTGAAACGCGCGACGACCGTGCTCGTGTCGTACTCGTCGAACGACGTCGCGAGCCCGCATGCGGTGGCCAGGAGAAAACAGGCTGCGAACGCGCTCGCCGTTCTCCTCGGCGTCATCGCCCCGCGATCTCCTCGATCGCGTCGACCGGCTCGACCTCTGCATCGGGCGGTGACTTTGCAGACTCCGCCGTCGCGAGGCCCATCTCGAGGCGCACGCGCGCATCGAGATCGGCGCGCGTCGTGGTCGCGAGCGGCGTCTTGCGCGGACGCAGGATCCAGCGCGGCCGGCCGTCGAAGCCGGTCATGCCGGTGTGTTGGCGATCGTGCCGTCGCGCGGCGCCGAAATAGTTTCGATTCATCGCGAGCACGACCTCGTCGCAGCCGGGCGTGCCGCAGTCCTGCTCGTCGGGCGCGCCGACGAAGATCGCCGTGAAGCGCCGCTGCTCGAGCGCTTCGACCACCGATCGCGGCGCTGGCTCCCGCGACGCGCGCAGGACGTCTTCGAGCGCCGCGGACTCCGCCGACGTCTCGGCGGTGATTCCGCCCATCGTGGTCATCGAGACGCGGCCCTGCGTCTCGAGGCGACGAACGAGCGCGACGAGGCGCTCGCGCTCGCGAAGGTCATCCGCGTTCGGCGCGACCTCGAACGGATCGAAGAGCGACACCGTGAGCTGGAGGCAAACGCCTCCTGCGAGGAGCTTCGGCACCAGCGACTGTTCGGTCTCTTCGGCGCGCGTCGCCGCGATCGCGACCGCCGCGCACGCGAGCGGGAGCCACGCGACGAGCACGTTTTGCCACCCGCCCGCATGCGCGCGGAAGAAGAACGCGCCCGCCATGCCGGCGCCGAGCACGAAGCCGAACACGCGGTCACGCCACGTTCGTCGCGTGCGCAGCGATACGAGGATCGCGATGCTCCCGGCGACGTACACGAACGTCTTCGGCACGTCCTCGACGAGAAAGACGGAGATGCGCGCGGCCTTGATCCCGTGCCCGCGCGGGAGCTCCAGGCAGTAGAAGCGGAACCATCCGTGCGTCGAGAGCTCGAGGTACCCGAACAAGAGCGCGATCACGAGGCCGCCGGCCGCCCCCGCGATCATCGCGCGTCGTCGCTCGCCGGAGACGAAGAGCGCCACGAGCGCCGCGGCGAATGCAAACAGACCGGCCTGCTTCGCGAAGAACGATCCGCCGAGTAGAACGCCGGCGAGCGCGGTGTCGAGCGGGCTCTCGCGCGTCAAGAGAACCGCCGTGCCGATCGTGACCATCGCCGCGTAGAGCGCATCGACGCGCTCGAGGTCGTAGAAGAAGATCGTGAGCGGGTACGTCGCGACGAAGAGCACGACCGCGAGGCGGGCCCAACGTGGGCTCGCGCCCATCACGCGCGCGATGCGATGGATGGCCCACCCCGCGGCCCCCGCCGACGCGAGCGACACGAGCTTGCACGCGACGAACGTCGACGTGACGCGCGCGACGAGCGCCGACAGCCAGAACCAGAGCGGCGGATAGACGAACGGGATGAAGTCGGCAGACGGGGCGACATACAGCGGCTTCCCGTCGCGGACGCGCGCCACGCCCTCGCGCATCGATCCGGTCATCCACTCCGCGTCGATCGGATAGACGAAGCGCGCGACGACGACCCATGCGCACAGAAAGGCAACGACCCCGCCGAGCCCGAGCGCGATCGCGTGGAGGATGCGGACGTCGCCCGGCACGCCCTGTTTTTACAGCCCGCGGCCCCCCAAATCGAGGGGCTGACAATCCCCCATTAACCTAAGCCCGGCCCCGTGACTCCCGAGAAAAAACAGGTCCTGATCGTCGACGACGAGCCGAACCTGCGGAAGATCCTCGCCGCCCAGCTCTCGCGCGACGGCTACGACGTCATGACCGCCGAAGACGGCGAGCAAGGCCTCGGCTTCCTTCGCGAGCACCACATCGATCTCGTCATCACCGATCTCAAGATGCCGAAGGTCGACGGCATGACGCTCCTGCGCGAAGCCCTGCGCGAGTCGCCCGATCTCCCCATCGTGATGATCACGGCGCACGGCACGGTCGACACCGCCGTCGAGGCGCTCAAGCTCGGCGCGTTCGACTACCTCACGAAGCCGTTCGACAAGGACGAGGTCCGTCAGGTCGTCGCGAAGGCGCTGAAGACGCGCGAGCTCGCCGGCGAAGAGGCCGCGCCGCTCCCGAAAGACGAGCCGGGCGCGCGCTTCGGCATCATCGGACAGTCGCCCGGTCTCACCGATCTCTACGCGGTGCTCGAGCGCGTGGCCGACAGCCCCACCACCGTGCTCGTCACGGGCGAGAGCGGCACTGGCAAGGAGCTCGTGGCGCGCGCGCTCCATGATCACTCGTCGCGTCGCGGTAAGCCGTTCATCAAGGTCAACTGCGCGGCGATCCCGAAGGAGCTGATCGAGAGCGAGCTGTTCGGCTACGAGCGCGGCGCGTTCACCGGCGCCGTGTCGAGCAAGCCCGGTCGCTTCGAGCTCGCCAACGGCGGCACGCTCTTCCTCGACGAGATCGGCGAGATCCCCGTCGAGATGCAGGTGAAGCTGCTCCGCGCGCTGCAGGAGAGCGAGTTCGAGCGCGTCGGCGGCATCAAGACGATCCGCGTCGACGTGCGCCTCGTCGCGGCCACGAACCGCGATCTGAAGAAGCTCATCGCCCAGAACCAGTTCCGCGAGGACTTGTTCTACCGGCTCAACGTCGTGTCGATCCGGCTGCCCGCCCTGCGCGAGCGCCCTACCGACATTCCGCTCCTCGTCGAGCACTTCCTCTCGAAGTTCAACGAGCGCCTGAAGAAGCAGGTCACCGGCGTGGAACCGGAGGCCCTCGAGCTCCTCTCCACCTATGGATGGCCGGGCAACATCCGCGAGCTCGAGAACGTGATGGAGCGCGCCGTTCTCTTCTGCGACTCGCAGAAGCTCCGCGTCGACGATCTCCCCGGCGAGCTCCGTGGCAGCGGAGGCTCCGTGCAGCCGCCGCCCGCCGATCTCGTCGCGGCCGCCGCGGGCGACATCCCGCTCGGCACCGAAGGCGGCCTCAAGGAGCACGTGAAGGTCGCGATGAGCCGCCTCGAGCGCGAGCTCGTGAGCCGCGCGCTCAAGCAGACCAACAACAACGTCACGCACGCGGCGCGCCTCCTCAAGATCTCGCGGAAGGGTCTTCAGCTGAAGATGAAGGAGCTCGGGCTCCGCGAGGCGGGCGGCGACAAGGGAGACTGAACCGTCGTGCGTCGTGCTCTCTTCACAGCGGTCCTCGTTCCGCTGCTCCTCGGAGTGTCTCCGGGGTGCGGATCGGGCAAGCGCGGCCAGGAGAGCGGCGCGAACGGCGGCGCGTCGTCGACGGCGAGCGCGGAGGCGAAGCAGGCCGGCGGCGCCATCCTCATTCGCCCCGCAAACGGCGACTCGGGCGCCCCTCGTCCCGGCATGGCCTTCATCCCGCCCGGCACGCTGCGCGTCGGAACGCCGCTCGATCGCGCGCCGCGCATCGCGGACGAAGAGCCTTACGCGCAGACCGTCGAGATGAGTGGATTCTACATCGATCTGCTCCCCTACCCGAACGAGGCCGGCGCGATCCCCACGTCGAACGTCTCTCGCGACGAGGCCGAGGCGATGTGCACGGCGAAGGGCAAGCGTCTCTGCACCGAGCTCGAATGGGAGCGCGCGTGCAAGGGGCCAGACAACGCGCCCTACGAATACGGCGATGCCTATCGCGCTGCCACGTGCGGCACGGGCGTGTCGGGCGAAGAGGCATCGCGACGGCCGACGGGGGAGCACGCGAGCTGCAAGAGCGGCTTCGGCGTCTCGGACATGCACGGCAGCGTGTGGGAATGGACCGACAGCTCGTGGGGCCGCGGCTCCAAGGACGCCACGCTCGGTGTGCTGCGCGGCGGCAACTCCGTGGCCGGCGAGCTCGTCGGACGCTGCGCGAACGCGATCGGCCGCGCGCCGTCCAAGAAGGCGCCCACGATGGGCCTCCGCTGCTGCGCGGGGCCGAAGAACGTCGCGAAGGTCGACCTCGCGCTCGACGGCAAGCCCGGGCTCTCCACGATCGCGAGCCCCGAAGAGCTCCACGACACGTGGGAGCCGGCGCTCCGCACGGCGATCGGCACCGAGGCGAATCACTTCGCGCGCGCGTGGCGCTGGACGCCCGTGGCGAACGAGGAGCTCGTGCTCATCCTCGGGTGCAACAAGATCGGCGCGCCCACGTGCTCGCTCGCGGTGGGCCGCACGTTCGAGGGCCGCGCGCAGGTCCTCGCGTCGGCCGACGTCGGCCATCGCTCTCCGCTCCCCGACGTCGCACGCGTCGGCGATGCGCGTCACCTCCGCATCCGCGGGCTCGATCCGGCGGGCACGTTCGGCCGAGACATCACGTACGTGTACGGCCGCGTGGAGATCGCGCGGATGAATCGGCCCTGATCTCAGAAGAGCGCGTCTTCGTCGTCGAGCGTTACCGGACGGCGAGCACGCTTGTGAGCTCACGGACGTTTCCGGGCCAGTCTCGCGCGCGAAGGCGTTCGATCTCCTTCGCGCTTAGCGGTGCGCTCGTTCCCATTGTTCCCCTTGCGAACGACTCCCGCAGATGGATCGCAAGCTCCTCGAGATCCTCGGAACGCGCTCGGAGAGGGGGCACCTCGATGACCCCGGAGAAAGCGGCCAGGATGTCTTCGCTCAGACGGCGAGCGGGCGTGTTTCCGCCGTTGGAGTAGCACGTAGCGATCAGGCGGTGCGTTCCCTCAGACGCGATCACACGCCGCTGGAGGTCTGGGGCGAGCTCCTCGAAACATCGGACGACGAGTGTCCCTGAGCGCGCCAACTCGACAGCTTCGAACAGCGCGCGCTCGTGCTGGGAGGAAACGATGGCTTGGGCGATGACCTCTACGAGACGCTCGCTCCGTCGTCTCGTGGTGCGATGGAACCATCGGCAGAGCCACCCGACGCCGACACCGGATTCGCCGTAGACGATGACGCGCTGGTCCTCCGCATGCTGCTGGAGCGCCTGGATGGCCGCAGACATCGCAGCGCTCGTGGCCACGACCTTCTCGTCGTGAGGATCATGCGCTGTGAAGACCCTGACACCCTGCGCCACTCTCGGAGCGTAGCGCGCGCGTCGGTCCTCGTTGCCTCAGTCATCGAGGTTGCAGAAAACCAGAGTCGTTCGCCTACGGGTCGTGTCGTCAGAGAACGCTCGCCTATCTCACGCAGCAGCTTCGAGCGTTCAGCGAAAGTCGAGGATCGTCGTCCGGCACGCGTGGGGATCGCACTGCTCGCCATTCGGGAACGAAGTCTCGTAGATCGGGATGATGGTCTTGTCGTAGACCACCCGGCCCTGATCTTCGACGAAGTAGCGATAACGATCACCCTCGGCGAGGGCCGCGGGCTCCGTGGCCAGCTCGATGACGACGTCATCGGGGCGTCGAAGTGTCTCAGGAGCGGTCAGGACGCGCGGCGCACCAGGATCACGTGTCGGCGATTGCGGTGCGGCGCCGATGTGGCGTTCGCAGAGGTCATTGCGACAGAGAGAAGCGGTCGCTCGAGGGCTCGGTGAGGGAACGATGACGGTCGGAAACCTGACGCCAATCGGGAAGCAGCGCCTCGCGCTGCAACGCTGCTGGGACTGCGAGTCGGCGTAGAAGTCGATGAATGCCGCGTAGCACGCAGGGTCACTACACTCCTTATTTCCGGCGCGGACGAGCTGGTAATCGATGGCGCGGTCCACATCGAGCAAGACGCGGCCGTCGGCTCTCCGCACGAGGAAGGACCACACGTCGCCGTTCGCTACGTTCTGGTGCAAGAGGGCTGGTGCTTCCAGGAGCAGCCGCGCCTCGAACTCGATACGAAGCCACCCCTGGATCGTCGGGACGAGCCGCTGCGTGCCATAGACCTTCCCGTTGAAGCCACCACCGACGGGCGACCCATCACTGCGGAGGCCCCGATCGAAGTCCGCGGGGAGTGTCCACTCACTGCAACGGTCCCGCCAACACACGCGCGCGTAACCGCCGCGAAGGTCATCGCGTGCCACCTGGAGGTGCGCCGCAAGGAAAAAGCCGTTGTCGTTTCCGCCGCACGGGGGCGGCTGCGTTCCTCCCCCGCACGGCGTGCACGATACGACTGCAACGAGGGTCATCGTCATCGCGCTGGCGAGGACGCCGACGAGCGATCTAGGGTGCCGCGCGAACATCGGACCCGTCGAGTGTAGGGGTCTTGGGAAACGAAAGGCCGGCGCTTCTCGACCTGTGCCGAAAACTACGCGTCTCCAGGTTGGCCGAGCGACGAAGCGAGAGCAGGACAAGCGGGGGCTGCGACACCTAGTGCCAGGTCGAAAATGTCTTTTCGCCGTGGCGGCTTCTTCTTCGGCATCTCCGCAGCTTTACCGGAATCCTCACGTCGAGTGCAGCCGCCGGCGCCGGCGCGCGACAGCGAACGCCAGCGCCGCGAGACCGAGACAGGCCGCGCCCGCGATTCGGCCGCTCCTCGATGGCGCCGCCACCGACGCGCTCGAAACCCCGCACCCGTGCACCACGACCGGCTCGCCGCACGTCGTGCCCGACGAGCCGACGCCCGACGTCAGCTGGCACTCCGTCGACGCGACCACGGCCGTCTTCGTGCGGCGGGTGCCTCGCGTCGGATAGATCGCGCAGATGCCGCGCTCGTCGTCCGCGCGTAGCTCGAAGCGCGACGTGCCCGGCGTGTAGCTCGCGAACATGATCGCGTCGACGTCGGACGTGTGCGCGAGGCCCAGGAAATGGCCTGCTTCGTGGACGACCGCCGTGCCGATGTCGTAGCCGTCCTTCGGAGGCGGCGTGGAGTTGCTCCACTCGACCTCGCTGCTCAGCTCCGTGTCGGCATCGAGCACGACGCCCGTCTGCGCGTTGAACGTGAGCGTCGTCAGCGCGAGCGTGTTGTTCGTCTCGCCATGCGTCCACTTGCCAGGGAGGAAGCCGATGACGTTCGCGTTGGGCTGACCCGTCTTGTACTCGGCCACCACGGTCGAATCGGTCGGCGCGACCTCGAGCACCGTGATCCCCGGCGTGCACGACCCGTTGCGCGCCGTCCAGACGTTGAAGGCCGCCGCGAGGATCTCCGAGAGCGTGCCCGGCGTGATCCCGCGCGCCGTGGTCGGTGCGATGCGATACGTGACGCACGTCGACGGGTGATAGAGCGGCTCGCCCTGCGTGAAGCACGTCGACCCGGCTGGATCGAAGTCGCCCGGCGGTGGCACCGTCGTCGTTCGACAGAACGCCTCGGCAGCGCGCGGCATCGCGAGCGCCACGATCAACGCAGCAACGAGCCGATCAGCGCGCATGCGACGTGCTCCATGCCTGCGCGGCCTCGCGCGTTGCGTCGTTCACGAGCACACCATCGAGGCTCGAGGCGAGCTTCGGCGCGACGAGCACCGTGCCCACGCCGGCCGCGCGGCGCGCGACGAGGTTTCCCGCGCCCCGCATGCGCACGATCTCGTGTGCGTGCACGTCGCGCACGACCGACCAGCGCCCCTGCGCGCGCCCGACGACACGGACGGTGTTCTTCGCGTCGGCCTTCGCGAGGAACAGGATGGCTTGCTCGCCGGGCGCGAGCTCCGCCTCGCCGTCCACGAATTGTCCGATCGTCCCGACGATTCCGCCGAGCGTGCGCACCGACACCTCGCTCCCCGGAGAGGCGCCTGCGACCACACCGTCGATGCGCGCGCGCGTGGTCGTCACGATGCGGCCGTCTTCCCACGCGCTCGTCTTCTCGAGCTGCGTGACGCGGACGATCGTATCGGCGCTCGACGCGAGCTCCGCGACGGAGAGCGCGATCGACGTCGACGCGTTCGCATCGTGGGGCGCGAAGACCGCGCAAGACGCCGCGACCGCGATCGCGGCGACGAGGCCACCGGTGAGTCTCGAAGGATTGAGAGGCTCGCTCATGTTCGTTCATGCGCTATATGCCGTGCACGTGGCGATGCCTTCGCGGAATCGACATCGAGCGTGCATTCTCTTCGCCGTCGCGTCCTCGACGCTCGTGGCGAGGGCTGCGCGCGCCGAGCCGCCGACGCTCCGCGTGCCCGAAGGCGAAGCCGGTTGTCCGACGGCGACGGACCTAAGGAGCGCGATCGCATCGCATCTCCATCGCGATCCGTTCGCCGATGCGGGCGCTCCATCCGTGGACGTCGCCATCCAGCGCGAAGGCACGTTGCGCGCGGAGATCTCGGTCGGAGCGAGAGGCGCGACGCCGCGATCGCGGACGATCACCGGCGATACGTGCGCGGAGCTCGTTCGGGCGTCGGCGCTCGTCGCGGCGCTCGCGATCGAGGAGGAAGCGAAGCCAGCGCCGCCGCCAGAGCCCGCGCCAGCTCCGCCTCCTCCCGCGATCGCACCGCCGCCGACGGTCGAAGCCGAGGCGCCCCCGACGAACGGCGATTCGCTCCGTCGCGCGCGCTTCGTCGCGATCGGATCGGCGATGACGTCGGTGGGCCTTCTCCCATCGCCGGGCGTGGGCGCTGCGGGAGCGCTCCGCGTTCGCATCGCGAACGATGCATGGCTCTCCGCGCGCGGCCTCTACCTTCCGCCCGCGCGCATGCCCGACGACACGTTCGGCATGACGATGTTCGCGGCGGGCCTCGGGGCATGCTTCGAGCCGTTCGGATCGGACCGCATCGCCGGGATCGGCTGCGGGCATGTGATGGGCGGCGGCCTCCGACCGCTCGACGCGAGCGTCCCGATGCGCGACGGCGCGAAGGGCTTCGCAGCCGCATCGCTGTCGGCGGGGGCGCGGGCGAGGGTGGCCGGCCCGCTCGTGGTCGAGGGAACCCTCGAGACGATGGTCCCTTTCGGCCGCCCCACGTTCCTCACCGGGACCTGCCCGGCCTCCGGATTCCAGCAGCCTTTCGCGACCGTGGCCTTCTCGCTCGGGGCGGGCGTGACGATTCCTTGAAGGATCGCCCGAGGAGAGGCATTCATCGGGTGCCGCGTACAACGTGACAAGGGCCATGCGGACGATCGATCTCGCGACCACGGATTCCGTCGACGGCGCAAACGCGTCGCCGGCGGTGCTCGTCGCGAGCGACGCTGCGTCGCTCTACGAGCACCACGGGCGCTTCGTGTGGGCTTCGCTCCAGCGCCTCGGCGTGCGCGATCCGGATCTCGAGGACGTGCTCCAAGAGGTCTTCGTCGTCGTCCATCAGCGCCTGCACACCTTCGACGGCTCTTCCAAGGTCACCACGTGGCTCTTCGGGATCTGCCTGCGAGTCGCGTCCGGCTATCGCCGTCGCGGCTACCGCCGGCGCGAGCTCGCGGTCGCGGAGCCGCCGGAGCCCGCGCGCGACGAACGCTCGCCGTCGTCGCCCGAGGAAGATCTCGTGGCGGAGCAGTCGCGACGACGCCTCCACGCCATCCTCGACGATCTCGATCTCGAGAAGCGCGCCGTGTTCGTGATGTTCGAGATCGACGAGCTCCCGTGCGAAGAGATCGCGAGCATCCTCGGCGTGCCGGTGGGCACCGTCTACTCACGCTTGCATTCTGCACGTAAAGACTTCCAGCGCGCGCTGCTCCGCATGCAAGCGCGCGAAGCGCACGGAGGTCTGCGATGACCGCGCCCGTTCGCTGGAAAGATTCTGCAGACGCACCGCTCGGCGCGCGCGAGCTCTTGTCGGCCGCGCGTCCGACGCGCGCGATGCCGGATGCCGCGTTCGGCCGAGGCGTGGCGCGCGTCGCGAAGACGGCAGCGGCGCCGATCGCGGTCGCGGCGGGCACGACCCTCTGGGTGAAGCTCGCCGCGGCGGGCGTCGCGGTGGT
>JACXTT010013222.1_pt1 | contig 10890 bp, 11 predicted proteins | sample 9270951 | NCBI WGS metagenome assembly JACXTT01 (sample SAMN15532306, study PRJNA645909) | rock metagenome | isolation source: weathered quartz diorite | place: Puerto Rico | collected 2017-06-21 | reverse complement strand
GGGGCAGTCCGGACGGCGGATCTTGAGCTGCTCGAGGAATTGCACGCCGCTGAGGTCGGGGAGGATCATGTCCAGCACGATGACGGACGGGTTCGAGCTGACCGCCTTCTCCAGCCCCTCCTTCGCCGTCGCCGCGACTTCCACCGCGAAGCGCTCGTCGCGAGCCAATTCGGCGGCGAGCAACTTGCGCATCATGTCGTTGTCGTCGACCACCAGAATCGTGTGCTTCATGGCCATCAGGATACGCTAGCCCCATGGTGCTCTCGCCCGACGAACGGAAGACGTACGGCGAGTACGATATCGAGGCGCTCCTCGGCAAGGGATCGATTGGCAAGGTCTACCTCGCCCGCCACCGCCGTATCGGCCGGCGCGTGGCGCTGAAGATCATCCGTCCCGAGCAGCGCTTCGAGGACGAGGCCGACCGCGCCGAGTTCCGGAAGCGCCTGCAGCGGGAGGCGGAGCTCTTCGCGGCCCTGCATCATCCGAACATCGTCACGCTCTTCGAAGCCGGCTACGAGGGCGACGTGGTCTCCTTCCTGGCCACCGAATACATCGAGGGAGAGTCGCTGCAGTCGCGGTTGAAGAAGACGCGCCCGCTGCCGCTCCGCGATGCGCTCGGGATCGCCGCCGACGTCCTGCGCGCGCTGGCCTACGCGCATGGCAAGGGCGTCATCCACCGCGACATCAAGCCGGGGAATATCCTCATCGCCACCGGCGGCGAAGCGAAGATCGCCGACTTCGGCATCGCGCGGCCGGTCAACTCCAGCCTCACCGGCATCAACTCCATGCTCGGCACGCCGAACTACATGTCGCCGGAGCAGGTGAAATCGTCGTCGATCTCGCCGCGCGCCGATCTCTTCTCCGCCGGCGTGGTGATGTACGAGATGCTCACCGGCATCAAGCCGTTCGCCGCCACGGACATCAGCAGCATCCTCTACAACGTCGTCAATCTCCAACCCGCGGCCGTGGACAAGGTGAATCCCGCCGTGCCGCGCGCCGTGGCGAAGGTGGTGGCCAGGCTGATGGCGAAGTCGCCGCTGGAGCGCTACGCCACGGCCGCGGACGCGCTGAAGGACATCGAGCGCGCCCGTCCCCCCACCGCGCCATCCGCCGGCCTCTCCACCCTCGCCACGTCGAAGGGGGAGGAGCCGACCACGCCGCTGCGCGCGCTGGAATCTGGCCTGGCGCCGACGGAGGTTCCGCTCATCCGCCGCCGCCTACCGCCGGCCGTTTTCTGGAGCGTCACGCTGCTGCTCGCCGCGGCGCTTATGGTGAGCGTCGTCTCGTTGCGCGCACGGGTGACAGCCATCAAGCCGCGCGGCGAGATCACGCGCGAGCAGTCCAGCGTCTACGAAAGCAAACGGCGCGAGCTGGATGCGGCGCGCGCCTTCGCCGCGTCGGGCAACTACGCCGAGGCGGTCCGGCGATACGACCTCTACCTGGCGAAATACCCGCAGAGCGCCACTGCGCTCGCCGAGCGCAGCGACGCCGTTCGGAAGGTGGTGGCCGATACGCCGGAGATCACCGTCACTCGCTCCCGGCCGAAGCCGCAGACCGCCGAGCCGCCGAAGCCGCCGTCGCGGTGGGACAGAGTAAAGCGGTGGTTCCGCGGCCACTGACGTAGCATTCCCGCGTGCTCGACGAGACGCGCATCCGCCTGGAGGCCATCCAGCACGTCCGCATCCTGCGCGAGCGGTGGGTGGCGGTGCCCGCCTCGGAGCTGCGCGGCTTCACCGTGCTGGGCGAGCACATCGTGCTGCGCGGACAGCAGGGGATCTTCAAACCGGCGGAGCTCTCCGATCCGCTGTCGATCACCACCACGATCTCTTCCGATTACACGCACGACACGATCGAAGGGAGCTGCGTGATGTACGACTTCGTGCCCCCCTCGCGCGAGCACGAGAACGAGGCGCTGAAGCGCTGCGCGGAAACGGTGCTGCCGCTGATCTACTTTCTGCAGCTCAAGAAGCGCCCGGCGCCGGAGTACGCCGTCTTCGCCCCGGTGTACGTCGTCGGCTGGGACGACGAGACGCGCCGCTTCCTCGTCGATTTGTCGGAGCAGCGGCCGGGCGAGATCGTCCAGCCCGCGCGGACCACGCGGCAGCTCAAGCTTCCGGAGATCCGCACACCGGACAGCCCGAATGAGGTGCACGAGCTGACGCGCAGCTATGTCGTCTCCACGGTGCAGCGGCGTCTCTACGAGGCGCGCTTCCGCAACGCGGTGCTGGATGCCTACCGCGACCACTGCGCGGTCTGCGAGCTGCACGTGCGCCCGCTGCTCGACGCCGCGCACCTCACCGCCGACCGCGACCCCAAGCCATTCGTCGACGTCAGCGAAGGCATTGCGCTCTGCGCCACGCACCACCGCGCCTTCGACACCAACGTGATCGACTTCGACCGCGACTACAACGTGCGCGTCACCCTCCCCACCCGCCCCCCGGCCGGCGACGGCGAGCGAGCCATGCTACTGGCGTACGACGGCAAGCACCTCTCGCTGCCGGGGGACGAGCGGCAGTGGCCGCGCGTGTAGTTGTGGAGTGCGGCCGTCCCGGCCGCACTCGCCGGCGTCTCACCGGGCGATGTCGACCGCGCGAGACGCGCGGTCGGTGCGGGCGGGACGCCCGCACTCCGCATGCTAGGCTCGGCATGTGAGAGTGGCCATCGTCCAGGCGGCACCTGTTGCGCTCGATTTGGCAGCGAGCATGGACAAGGCGATCGCGCTGATCCGCAAGGCCGCGGCGCGCGGCGCGAAGCTCATCGCCTTCGGCGAGACGTGGCTGGCGGGATATCCGATCTGGCTCGATCACTGTCCCGACGTCGCGCTGTGGAATCACGAGCCGGCGAAGGAAGTCTTCGCGCGGCTGCGGCGCAACAGCGTCGTCGTTCCCGGCCCCGAGACCGAGCGCCTTGGCGCCATCGCGCGCGAGCTCGACGTGGTCATCGTCATCGGCGCGAACGAGCGCGCCGGCGGCACGCTTTACAACTCGCTTCTGACGTTCGCTCCCGATCTGGTGCGCCACCACCGCAAGCTCGTGCCGACGTACAGCGAGCGGATGATCTGGGGCCAGGGCGACGCGGCGGGCCTCGGCGCGGCCGGCACGCAGGCCGGGCGGGTGGGAGGGTTGGTCTGCTGGGAGCATTGGATGCCACTGGCGCGGCAGGCCATGCACGACTCCGGCGAAGAGATCCACGTCGCCGTCTGGCCCACCGTCCACGAGATGCACCAGATCGCCAGCCGCCATTACGCGTTCGAAGGGCGCTGCTTCGTCCTCGCCTGCGGCGCCATCTCGCGCGTGCGCGACCTCCCGCCGGAATTTGCGCTGCCCGATCCGGAGCGCGTCCTGCAGCGCGGTGGCAGCGCCATCATCGCGCCCGACGGCAGCTATGTCGCAGGCCCGCTCTTCGACGAGGAGACCATCATCGAGGCGGAGATCGATCTCGGGCAGATCGACCGCGAGCGGATGACGCTCGACGTCAGCGGCCACTACGCGCGCCCGGACGTCTTCAGCTTCGAGGTACGGCCTGACGCTGCGCGACGGTGGCGATGAAGGCGAACATGATCGCCGTCACGCGGATCATCTGCTCGATGCCCACGCCCGGCCGCGCGCTGACCAAGTGCCCGCGCACCGCCAGCCAGACGTCGTAGAGCAGCCAGAAGAACTCGCAGAGCGCCAGGTAGAGCCAGGTATGCATCAGGAGGCCGCCGCGCAGCGCCATCGCCGACAGCGCCAGCGGCACGATGAGCGCGATGCCCACCACGTCGCCAGCGGTGGAGATCAGCAGCACCGTGTCCGCGTTGCGCGTCTGAAACCCTTCAATCAGCGGATACCCGCCGACCACTAGCGCAATGGCGATGCCGAGCACGATGAGGCCCGTGCGCGTGCCGCGACTCTCCAAGGAGGCCAGGCCGGTGGTGGTCCAGGCGCGCACGAAGAGGAAGAGCGCGATGGCGATGGCCAGGTTCTGCAGGATGAGCATGGCGTCGAGCGCCGGGCGGGGAATCGGGAGGTCGGCCCCGCGGAGCATGCCGATCAGCCGGATCGAGTAGCGGATGGTGGACAGCGTGTAGCCGATGCCGACGAAGAGCCACGAGGCGAACAGCTTGTCGCCGGGCGCGAAGCGCGACGTGGTCAGATACGCGCTCACCGCGGTGATCACCGCGGCGGCGATCAGCACGGCGCGATAGAAGCGCGACGCGGCGGCATCGTCGAGCAGCATCCCCAACGCGGCAATCGCCGCGCAGACGAACGGCACCCACATCAGTCGCTTCAAAGAGCCAGCTCCTTCTTGATCTCGGTGACCACGTTATCCGCGCCCCCCTTGCCGAGGAGCGTGCGCAGCGTCGGCCCCAACGCGTCGAGCAGCGCCGGCACCTGCTCACGCGTGATGCGATCGGGCTCCGTCGCCAGCGCCTGCCGCGACATCATCGTCACCGCCGTCTTCGACGTGAACGGACCGAGGTAGCGCGCGATGTGCTCCCGCACGATCTCCGCCGGTTTTTGCGTGGCGATCACGGCTTTGGGACCCGGCGCGGGATTATAGCCGCCCTGTCATCCCGAGCGTGAGCGAGGGACCGGTGTGGGGGGCGGCGCACAGCGGGCGAATTGCGCGCCGCCCGCCCCACACCGATTCCTCGCTACGCTCGGAATGACAGTGTCGCCATGAACTCCGGCTTCCGCCGAGCCTTGGTGGCCTGCTCGAACGCGTATGCGAAGCGGATCAGCGCGGGCTCGCTGCGCGCGCCGGCGAAGAACGACAGACCGACGGGCAATCCGAACGCCTGCCCCGCGGGGACGGTGACGTGCGGATATCCGGCCACGGCCGAGGCGGTGGAAAAGCCGCCGGTGAAGTGGTCGCCGTTGGCGAGGTCGGTCGGCCAGACCGGGCCGCCGGTCGGCGCGATGAGCGCGTCGAGCTTGTGCTTGGCGATCACCGCGTCGATGCCTTCCTTACGCGACATCCGATGATTTTTCGCCAGAGCTTTCTTGTACGCGGCATCCGTGAGCGGTCCCTTCTTCTGCGCGCGCTCGAACAGCTCCTGTCCAAAGAACGGCATCTCGCGGTCGCGATGCTCCTCATTGAACGTGATCAGATCGGCCAGCGTGCGCGTCTTCACGTTCGGGCCGAGGCCGGCCAGATATCTGTTGATGTCCGTCTTGAACTCGTAGAGCAGCACCTCGAGCTCGCTGTCGTCGTACTTGCCGGTGGTGGCCATGTCGGCGCGATCGACGATCGTCGCGCCGAGCCTCTTGATAACCTCGATGGCCTCCTTCATCAGGAGGTCGACGTGATCGTTGAAACCGAAGAACTTCCGCGCCACGCCGATGCGCGCGCCTTTGAGGGCGTCCGGATGTAGGACGGGCTTCAGCCCGTCGTCGCCGGCCATCGCAGCGAGGAGGATCGCCGCGTCGGCCACGCTGCGCGCCATCGGGCCGGCGGTGTCCTGGCTGTGCGCGATGGGGACGATGCCGGCGCCGCCGATCACGCCGAGGGTCGGCTTGATGCCCACCAGACCGTTCGCCGACGAGGGACAGACCACCGAGCCGTCGGTCTCCGTCCCCACGCCGACCGCGGCGAGATTGGCGGCGATGGCCGCGCCGGTGCCGGAGCTGGAGCCGCACGGGTTGCGGTCGAGCGCGTACGGATTGCGCGTCTGTCCGCCGCGGCCGCTCCATCCGCTGGTGGAGTGCGTGGAGCGGAAGTTCGCCCACTCGCTGAGGTTCGTCTTGCCGAGGATCACCGCCCCCGCCTCGCGCAGGCGCTTGGCCACCTGCGCATCGCGCGGCGCGATGGAGTCCGCGAGCGCCAGCGAGCCGGCGGTGGTGTGCATCCGGTCGGCGGTATCGATGTTGTCCTTGATGACGATGGGAATGCCGTGCAGCGGCCCGCGCGCTCCCTTCGCCTTCCGCTCGCGATCCAATCCCTCGGCGATGGCCATGGCATCGGGATTGAGCTCGATGATGGCGTTGATGGCCGGGCCGCGCTTGTCGATGGCGTCGATGCGGGCCAGGTACGCCTGCGCCAGCGACGCGGCGGTGAAGCGTCCGCTGCGCATCCCTTCCTGCAACTGCATCACGCTCATCTCGTCGAGCTCGAAGTCCGGCGGCGGCGCGCTCTCGTCGTCGCGCGCGGCGGCGGGAATGGCGAGCGCGGCGGCGCCCGCGGCGGTCAGGCCGAGGAATTGACGTCGATCCATTCTCAAACCTCCTCAGTGCGCGGCGTATGACATTATGTCGCCGGTTCGAGGCTCCCTTGCGCAGTCATTTCATCGCACTTTTCATCGCCCTCAGCCTCTCCGCACAGGCGTTCGCGCAGAACGCCTCGCTGTCGGTGGATGCGTCGGTCAACGGCGGCAACCCGCACGTGGCGGGCACTGCGTCGACGTACACCATCTCCGTCAGCAACGAAGGTCCGGCGGACGCGCTCAACGTGCAACTGTCGACGGCTGTCCCCGCCGGGACGACGCTTCAGTCGTTCTTACCCGCTGCCGGCTGGTCGTGCGGCGGTCCGGGAATCACCTGCACCACGCCGGCGCTCCCCCCGGGCTCCGCGTTCTTCACGTTGGTGGTGAACGTCCCACGCGCGACGCCGCAGGGGACTCTGATCACTTTCACCGCGAGCGTCAGTACGACGTCGCCCGATCCGAACCAGAATGACAACACCGTTACGTTGATGACGCCGGTGATCTGGCAGTCGTCGCTCGCTCTCAGCAAGAGCGCGCCCGCGTCCGCGGCGGCCGGCGCGCCGATCAGCTACACGCTGAACGTGTCCAACGGCGGCCCGAGCGACGCCGCGGACGTGACGCTCAACGACGCGCTGCCGGCGGCGTTCATCATCGACTCCATCACCGCCCCCGGCTGGTCATGCACGCCCGGCGCGACGGTGACTTGCACCATGGCGCAGCTCGGCGCGAGCGCGGCGGTGACCATCGCAGGCCACACCGCGCCGTCGACGCCCGCGCAGACGCTGACGAACAATGCGGACGTCTCCGCCTCCACCGATCCGACTACGCACAGCGCGTCGGCGTCGACCGTCCTGACCACCCGCGCGGACCTCTCCGTGACCAAAACCGCCGCAGGCCCACCTGTTCCGGGGATGGACATCACTTACACGATCGTCGTGACCAACGCCGGGCCGAGCGACGCCGCGAACGTCGCGCTCAACGATCCGCTCCCTCCGCCGCTGACGTTCGTCTCCATTACCGCGCCCGGCTGGTCGTGCGTGACGAGCAACTGCACGCGCGCGGCGCTGGCGCCGGGAGCGTCGACCATCACGCTCGTGGCGCACGTGCCGCCGTCCACTCCGCTGGGAACGACCATCACCAACACGGCCACGGTCACCAGCTCGACGTTCGATCCGACGACGCCCAACGTCGCGTCGGCGTCTGGGACGACGGGGCCCCCGGTGCCGATCCCTGCGCTGTCGTACATCGTGCTCATCGCGCTGGCCCTGTTGCTGGCGGCGCTGGCCATCCGCCGCTAGAGTGCGCGGATGCGCGCCATCCGCATGCTCCGCGAGAGAGCGCCGCTGGTCGAAGAGACGATCGATGATCCGCTGCCCGCGCCGGGCGAGGTGGTTGTCGACATCCGCTGCGCCGGCATCTGCCACAGCGATGCGCACTACCGCGCCGACGCCTGGCGCGTCCGCCTCCCCTTGACCTTCGGCCACGAGATCGCCGGCGTGGTGCGCGGGAGCGGCCAGCGCGTGGCGCTGCACTACCTCCTGGCAAACGGCGACATGCTGGGCAAGGAGCGCGACGGAGGCTTCGCCGAATCGATCGCCGTGCCGCGCGAGAACCTGGTGCCGATTCCGGACGAGGTCTCGTTCGAGCAGGCGGCGATCATGATGTGCTCCACGGCGACCGCGCTGCACGCGCTGCGGCTGGCCTCATTCGCGCGCGGCGAGTCGCTCGGCATCGTCGGCTTCGGCGGCCTCGGCATCTCCGCGCTGCAGCTCGCGCGCGCCCTCGGCGCGTCGCGCGTCGTCGTCGCCGAAGTCGTCCCCGAGAAGCTCGCGCTGGCCGCGTCGCTCGGCGCCGCGGCCGGCCCGATCGAAAATGTCGACGTGGCGCTCGACTTCGCCGGCCAGGCGCCGGCGACGCTCGCCGCGCTGCGCGCGCTGAACCGCGGCGGGCGGCTGGTGCTCGTGGCCATCAACCTGCACGACTTGACGGTCGACGCGTACGGAGACGTCCTGGCGCGCGAGCGCCGCATCATCGGCTGCTCCGATCACACGCGCGAAGAGCTGGTCGAGCTGATGGATCTCGCCCGCCGCGGCGCGATCGACCTCTCGCGTGCCATCACGCGCCGCGTCCCGCTCGACGCCGCGGCGATCAACCACGTGCTCGATGACCTGGAGAGCGGCACCTCCCACCTACGCACCATCACCACCCGCTCCACCACCCGTGGAGGGGTCTGACCCCATTGATGCTGAATTGAGCAAGAAACTGAGCGCGTGTCGCGCACGTTCGCTCTTGCGCGCCAGCCTTCTCAAGTACTTACGTACCTCTACGCACCGTGGAGGGGTCTGACCCCAAGATCAGGTCCGGTGCAACGCACCGTGCAAGTACTTACGTACCTCTACGCACTGTGGAGGGGTCTGACCCCAAGATCAGACCCCAAGATCAGGTGCACGTCCCCGAACTCGTGCCACAGGTAACCGTGCTCCAACGCCGCGGCATAGGCCTTCTCGATCGTGGCGCGCCCGGCGATGGCCTCGAGCATGGCCAGATGCGTGGCGCGCGGCTCGTGCAGACCGGTGAGCAGGCCGTCGACCACGCGCACGCCGCGCTCCGGCGTGATGACGATGTCCGTCCAGCCGCGCGAGGCGACCACGTCGCCGTTGCTGTCGACGCTGCTCTCCAGCGCGCGCACCACGGTGGTGCCGACCGCGATCACGCGGCCGCCACGGCGGCGCGTGTCGCGCACCCGCTCGGCGGTCCGCAGCGGCACTTCGTACCACTCCTCGTACGGCCGCTCATGCAGCTCAAGGCTGGCCACGCCGGTGTGCAGCACGAGCTTCGCCACTTGCGCGCCGCTCTTGCGCAGGCACGCCAGCATCGGCCGCGTGAAGGCGCGGCCGGCCGACGGCATCTCCGCCGACCCTTCGCTCCGCGCATAGACGGTCTGATATGCGCTGAGCGGGAACGGCCGCGGCACGTACGAGTAGGTGATCGGCCGCCCCCAGCGGCGCAAGTAGTCGACGATCGGCAAGTCGATGTCGAGCTGCGCGATCCAGAGTCGTTGGGAGTCGTGATACGGCGCCAGAAGCGTGGCCGTGCCGCCACCGGGAAGCGCGAGGCGCTCGCCGCGATGCACCTCGACTTGCCGCGGCTCCACCACCGCCAACCCGCCCGGCAGCGGCGTCGACCAGTGCAGCGCGATCGCGTCGCCGTTGTCGCGGATGGCGGTCAAGGCGGCGGGGAGCGTGGCCGAGGTGTTGAGCACCATAAGGTCGCCCGCGCGCAGAAAGCGCGGCAGGTCGCGGAAGTGCGCGTGCGTCACGGCGCCGCCGGCGCGGTCCGAGACCAACATCCGCACGTCGTCGCGGCCGTTGCCGCGCAGCTCCGCTGGCTCGCGTGCCTCGAGCCGCGGCGGGAGGGCGAAATCGAGAGCAGCCTGGGTCACGCGGCGATCTCCTCGAGAATGCGCGGCGCGATGGCGTCCGGGAGCGGAAGAGCGGATAGGTCGACGCCCGGCTCCGCCAGCGCGTGCATCTCCGTGTTCATGTCGCCGGGATCGATGACCAGCACGCGCATGCCGGGCTGCTCCGCCGCCAGGATCCGCGACGCATGCTCCAGCGCCGCCTTGCTCGCGCCGTAGCCGCCCCAGCGCGGGTAGGCGTTGGTGCCGGCATCCGAGGTGATGTTCACGACGGTCGACGGCCGCAGGAGCTGGATGAGATGCATCGGCGCGACGACGTTGACGCGGAAGATCCGCTCCAGCGACTGCCACGGATGATCGAGCAGCAGCGACATGGGGCTCGGCCCGAGCTCCGAGGCGTTGTTGATCACGACGTCGACGCGCCCGAAGCGCTCGACGGCCCGCGCGGCGATCTCCTCCGCGACTTCGGAGACGTCGCCGGCCACGGCCAGGACGTCGGTGTAACGCGCCAGCTCGCGCGCCGCGCGCTCCAGCGCCTCCGCGCTGCGCGCGTTAATGACTAGAGGATGCCCGCGACGGGCCAGCAGCTTCGCCACGGCGAAGCCGAGTCCCTTCGAGGCACCGGTGATGAGAACGATGTCATTGCGGTTCATGCTCCGATGATCGGCCCGCGCCGCGCGCCGCACACCGGGCGGAAGGGTGGGTGCGGAGCTGTACGGGTGGACAGGGAAGGGGGACGGGAGGACGGGAAGTAAGATGCGGGTCCGAAGGCTCGCCACGCCTCCGTGATTAAGAGGCTCGAGGTTCGGCGAAAGCGTCCCGAATTTCCTCGGCCTGCGCGTATTCGAATCGGTGCGGCACAGCAACTACGCCGCCCGCCCGTACCCGAGCCAGGACGGCAGGTTCTCTTCGCACCAGCGCCGATACTCTTCCATCGTGTCGAAGGCGCGGAACGGCGCGGCAGGACCGGCTAGTAGGTTCTGATGAACGAATAGCGGAACCGTTGCTCCAGCGGGCGAGCGCGATCTGCCTCGAATTCGGCAATCCATTCGCGGAGCTGCGGATCGGCGACGACGGCCATGGGACGAGGCCTAAATCAAATGCCCCTCCTTCGCCACTGCCACGGCCTGCGCGCGGTTTTCCGCGCCGAGCTTGTTGAAGATCGCCGTGACGTGAAACTTCGCTGTGCGCTCGGTGATGCCGAGGGCGGCGGCAATCTCCTTGTTCGACTTCCCGGCGGCGACGAGGGCCAGCACTTCGCGCTCGCGCGCGGTGAGGCGGCGGCGCG
>JACXTT010013221.1_pt1 | contig 10891 bp, 6 predicted proteins | sample 9270951 | NCBI WGS metagenome assembly JACXTT01 (sample SAMN15532306, study PRJNA645909) | rock metagenome | isolation source: weathered quartz diorite | place: Puerto Rico | collected 2017-06-21 | reverse complement strand
GCCTGGCCGATCCACGCCACGCCTTCGCCGCCCATCTGGCTGAAGGTGCTGGTATTGCGGTCCATCCACACCGTCATGTAGTGGCAGCCGATGCCGGCCAGCGCGCGCGAGCCCTCGGGAACATTGGTCGAGGTGTTGTGCGGGCAGCCCGAGCAGAACCACGGCTTGCGCTCCGCCGTCACGCGCGGCGTGGCCAGCGCCTTTTCCTTGGCCTCGATGATGGCCAGGCGCGCGGTAATGCGCGCGCGCACGTCCACCGGCATGTCGAACTTGTCCAGGCGCGTGGCGATGGCCTTGGCGATGATCGCCGGCGACAGCTCATAGTGCGCTGGCAGCAGCCAGTTGCTTTGCGGGATCGACCATTCGCCGCCCGCGTTGTCCTTTTCGTCGAACTTGCCGTAGACCTTGGGGCGCACGTCATCGCGCCAGTTGTACAGCTCTTCCTTGAGCGCGTACTCCATGATCTGGCGCTTCTCTTCGACCACCAGGATTTCCTGCAGGCCTTCGGCAAAGGCGCGGGCGCCGTGCGCCTCCAGCGGCCACACGCAGCCGACCTTGTACAGGCGGATGCCGATCTGCGAGCAGGTGGCATCGTCCAGGCCCAGGTCGGCCAGTGCCTGGCGCGTGTCGAGGTAGGCCTTGCCGCCGGTCATGATGCCGAAGCGCGCGTGCGGCGAATCGATCTCGATGCGATCAATCTTGTTGGCGCGCACATAGGCCAAGCCCGCGTACCACTTGTAGTCAAGCAGGCGCGCTTCCTGTTCCAGCGGCGGATCCGGCCAGCGGATGTTCAGGCCGCCCGGCGGCATGATGAAGTCGTCCGGCAGCACGATCTGCACGCGGTGCGGGTCCAGTTCCACCGAGGCCGACGATTCCACCACGTCGGTCACGCACTTCATCGCCACCCATAGCCCGGAGTAGCGGCTCATGGCCCAGCCGTGCAGGCCGTAGTCCAGGTATTCCTGCACGTTGGACGGATACAGCACCGGCAGGCCGCAGGCCTTGAAGATATGCTCGGACTGGTGCGCCAGCGTCGAGGACTTGGCCGAATGGTCGTCGCCGGCCAGCACCAGCACGCCGCCGTGCTTCGACGATCCCGCCGAGTTGGCGTGCTTGAACACGTCGCCGGTGCGGTCCACGCCCGGCCCCTTGCCGTACCACATGCCGAACACGCCATCGAACTTGGCATCCGGATACATGTTCACCTGCTGCGAACCCCACACCGAGGTCGCGGCCAGGTCTTCGTTCAGGCCGGCCTGGAACACGATATTGTGCGCGGCGAGGTGCTTCTTGGCCTTCCACAGCGACAGGTCCAGCGCGCCCAGCGGCGAGCCCCGGTAGCCGGAGATAAAGCCGGCGGTGTTCAGCCCGGCGGCGCGGTCGCGTTCCTGCTGGAGCATCGGCAGGCGTACCAAGGCCTGCGTGCCGCTGATATAGATGCGGCCACGCTCCAGCGTGTATTTGTCTTCGAGGGAAACGTTTTCGAGCGCGCGGCGGATGGCGTCGCTGACCGGGGAGGTCAGGGGGGCATTCATAGGTGCTCCTCTATGGGCGTGCTGTCGGGATCACCGACACCTACAGTTGTGGGCGACCGCCTCGTAGCCTCTTGTGAAGGCGTAGGACGGTCGTGTCTCTGCGCGGCATGGTAGCACCGCCACAAAATTGGCGGTACCTTGCGATGCAGCACAAAGCGTGCCCGTCGCGCCCGTGATTTCCCGTATGGACAGGGGTTCGCGTGTACACTGCGTTGCATCGAGATGGCCCGTGCCGCTGCCAGGCTGTCTGCGATGCGCCACACCTGCACAGCCAGCCTGGTGCAACCTGATTTCCGATTGCCCGTCCTGATGTACGCATGAGACGGGCAAACCAGTGACTACCTGAACATGACCAATTCCCCCCGCCAGGGCACTGCGACCCTGGCCGTGCTGATCGACGCCGACAACGCGGCGCCCGCCGTCGTCGAAGGCCTGCTGGCCGAGGTCGCCAAGTACGGCGTGGCCGCCGTCAAGCGCATCTACGGCGACTGGACCCGGCCCAACCTGGCCGGCTGGAAGGAGCGCCTGCTGTCGCACTCTATCCAGCCGATCCAGCAGTTCCGCTACACCGTGGGCAAGAACGCCACCGACAGCGCCATGATCATCGACGCCATGGACCTGCTCTACACCGGGCGCTTCGACGGCTTCTGCATCGTCTCCAGCGACAGCGACTTCACCCGCCTGGCCTCGCGCATCCGCGAGCAGGGGCTGACCGTCTACGGCTTCGGCGAGCGCAAGACCCCCAAGCCCTTTGTCACCGCCTGCGACAAGTTCATCTACTCCGACGTGCTGCGCGCCGACGCGGATACGGAAGGGGCCGAAGGCGTCGACGGGGCTGCCGCGCCCACGCGCAAGCGCAGCACCGGCGAACTGCGCCAGGACTCGCGCCTGGTGCGCCTGCTGCAGAACGCGGCGCAGGCCGTGTCGGACGAAGACGGCTGGCTGACGCTGGGCAGCATGGGCAACCATATCGCCAAGCAGGCGCCGGAATTCGACTCGCGCAACTACGGCTACGGCAAGCTTTCCGAGCTGGTGCAGGCCACCGGCCTGTTCGAGGTCGAGACCCGCAACGGCGGCAACAACAAGACCATCTGGATCCGGCTCAAGAAGCGTTCCAAGGGTGGCGGGGAGAGCGACGGGCGTGGCCAGCCGCAGCAATCCCAGCCACAACAGTCGCAGCAGCAGCGCCCGGCCCAGCAGGCCCAGGCACAGCCTGAAGCGCGCCGTCAGCCGGCACCGGCGCCCGTGCCCGCGGATCCGCCTGCGCCCGTCGTGGCCCAGCCAGAGGCGGCGCCTGAGCCGGTGCCAGTGCGCGAACCCGCTATTGAGCTGTCGGTCGTCGCGGCCGAAGTGGTCGAGCCGGAGTCCGTGGGCGAGCCGGTGGCGGAGGCAGCGCCGCAGGCTGAGTCCAAGGCCCGCCCCGCACGCAAGCGCGCCACGCGCCGCCCCGACGTGACGCTGAGCGAAACCCCGTGGCCCATCGACCAGTCGATCTTTGCCGCGCCGGGCACGACGGTGCTGTCGGCGCAGGTTGAAGTGCAGCCAGAAGCCCAGCCCCAGCCCGAGACAGCCGCTGCCGAGGCGGCGCCCGCCCGGGCACCGGCCAGGAAGACACGCAAGCGCCCGGCCAAGAAAGCGGAGTGATGTGGCCGGCCGGCGCAATGCCGGCCCTACCCGCCAAAGAAAACGCCGGCTTCGCGCCGGCGTTTTCTTTGGCAGAGGCCCTTACCGCACCAACTGGTTGATTTCGATGATCGGCATCAGCACCGCCAGCACGATCAGCAGCACCACCACGCCCATGGTCAGGATCAGCAGCGGTTCCAGCAGGCTGGTCAGGAACAGCGTGCGGCGTTCCAGTTCCTGCGCCTCGCCCTGGGCGGCGCGGTCCAGCATCACCGGCAGGTTGCCGGTGGCTTCGCCGGAGCGGATCAGATGCACCAGCACCGGCGGGAACTGGTTCTGCGCCGCCAGCGCGCGCGCCAGCGAGGCGCCTTCGCGCACACGGGTGTTGGCGTCTTCCACGTTGGCGCGCAGCGCCTCGTTGGTCAGGGTCTCGCCCGCGGCCTGCAGGCTGCGCAGGATCGGCACCCCGGCCGACACCAGGATGGCCAGCGTGCCGGCAAAGCGCGCGGTGTTGTAGCCGCGGATCAGCTTGCCCAGCAGCGGCGCGGTCAGCAGCCAGCGGTGCCATTCCAGCCGCACCGCGGGCTGGCGCAGCAGGCGGCGGATGCTGAACGCCGCCACCGCGATCACCGCCAGCGCCGCCCACCACCAGTTGCGCACGAAGTCCGACAGCGCCAGCATGACGATGGTCAGCGTCGGCAGCTTCTGCTTGGTGTTGGCGAACACGCTCACCACCTGCGGCACCACGTACGACAGCAGGAAGATCACGATGGCAAACGCCACCACCGTGACGATGGCCGGGTAGGTGAAGGCCAGCCGGATCTTTGAGCTCAGCGTGTTGCGCGATTCGATATAGCCGGCCAGCCGCTCCAGCACCAGTCCCAGGTGGCCGGAGTGCTCGCCGGCCGAGACCAGCGCGCGGTAGATGTCGGGGAAGTCGCGCGGGTGCTGCGCCAGCGCCACTGACAGCGAGCTGCCGCCCATCACCTCGGCGCGGATGCCGGCCAGCAGCTCGTGCACATAGGCGCGCTCGGCCTGGTCGGCCAGTGCCCCCAGGGCCTCGTCCAGCGGCAGCCCCGCCACGATCAGGCTGGCCAGCTGGCGCGTGAACAGCGCCTGCTCCTGCGTCGACAGCCTGCGCGCGAACAGCTGGCTGCCGCTGCGCGGCACCAGGCCGGCACCGGCCAGCGGGTCGACGGTCAGTGGTGTCAGCCCGCGCGCGCGCAGCTGCGAACGCGCCTGTCGCGGGCTGTCGGCCTCGATCACGCCGCGCTCGGTCTTGCCGGCGGCGTCGGCGGCTTCATAGCGGAAGGCTGGCATCCGGGCGGCTCCGCTTTAGTCGCGCGTCACGCGCAGCACTTCCTCGAGCGAGGTCGCGCCGCTGTCGACCCAGCGCTGCGCGTCACCGCGCATGGTGTGCATGCCGTGCGCCAGCGCCACCTGCTTGATCTCGGACTCCGGCGCCTGCCGGTGGATCATGGTGCGGATCTCGTCACCGACGGTCAGCAGCTCATACACGCCCATGCGCCCCTGGTACCCGGACTGGCCGCACTTGTCGCAGCCCACCGGGTGCCACACGGTCTGCAGCGGCTTGCCCTGCGCGTGCAGCACCTCGGCCTCGGCGGCAGTGACCTCGATCACTTCCTCGCGCTTGCAGTGCTGGCACAGGCGGCGTACCAGCCGCTGCGCCAGCACCCCCAGCAGCGACGACGACAGCAGGAACGGCTCGATCCCCATGTCGACCAGCCGCGTCACCGCCGAGGCCGAGTCGTTGGTGTGCAGCGTGGCCAGCACCAGGTGGCCGGTCAGCGAGGCCTGCACCGCGATCTGCGCGGTTTCCAGGTCGCGGATTTCGCCGATCATGACCACGTCCGGGTCCTGGCGCAGGATCGCGCGCAGGGCCTTGCCGAAAGTCATGTCGATGCGCGCGTTGACCTGGGTCTGGCCGATGCCGTCCAGGTCGTACTCGATCGGGTCTTCCACCGTCATGATGTTGGTGGTGCGCGCATCCAGCCGCGACAGCGCCGCATACAGCGTGGTGGTCTTGCCCGAGCCGGTCGGCCCGGTCACCAGCACGATGCCGTGCGGCTGGCGGATCAGGTGGTCGAAGCCGCGCAGCGTGACGGGCGCCATGCCCAGCTTGGCCAGGTCGAGCCGGCCCGCTTCCTTGTCCAGCAGGCGCAGCACCGCGCGCTCGCCATGGCCGGTGGGCAGGGTCGAGACCCGCACGTCGACCGGGCGCCCGCCCACGCGCAGCGTGATGCGGCCGTCCTGCGGCAGGCGTTTCTCGGCGATGTCGAGTTGCGCCATGATCTTGATGCGCGAGATCAGCGCGCCGTGCAGCGCCTTTTTCGGCCGCACCACGTCGCGCAGCGTGCCGTCCACGCGGAAGCGCACGACTGACGACGACTCGAACGGCTCGATATGGATATCCGAGGCGCCTTCGCGCGCGGCCTGCGTCAGCAGCGCATTGATCATGCGGATGATCGGCGCGTCGTCCTCGGATTCAAGCAGGTCCTCCACCGCAGGGATGTCCTGCATCAGGCGCGACAGGTCGACCTCGCCTTCGACCTCGCCGACCACCTGCGCGGCGCTGCCGGCGTCCTGGCGGTTGTAGGCATCGGCCATGGCGCGTTCCAGCGCTTCGGGCTCCAGCACGCGCAGGCGCAGCGCGCCATGCACGCGCGCGACCTCGGCCAGCGCGGTCGGAGAGGTGGCGCGGGTCACCCAGACTTCCAGTCCGTCAGGGCGCTGGTGCGCGACCAGCAGCGGCGCCTCGCGCGCAAAGCCGTATGAGACCAGCCGAGCGGCCATCGGCGAGGGCGGCTCCAGGGTCTCGGCCGGCGCGTTGGCGCCGGCGGGCAGGGCAGTTTGGACTTCGCTAGCCATGTCGGGGCTTAGTTCTGGAACGCAGACTCGCCGCGCAGGCTCAGCGGCTGGGGTGCGTTCGCCGGCTGCACGGGCTGTGGCTGGCCCGGCACGCCGGGCTGCGGGGCATTCTGCGGAAGGGTCTGCTGCAGGGGCAGCGGGGCCGCGACCGGGCCATTTGCACGCGGATCGACGAACGGCGTGGACGGTGCGTCGGCCGGCGGCAGCAACGGCGTGTTGGTATCACGCACCATGATGTTAGGCGAAACAAAGCCCTGCTGCTGCGCGCGCATATAGTCGTAGCGGTCCTGCGTCAGGCGGTCGGCGGCGCCGGCCGTGCGCATCACATAGGGGCGCAGGAATACCAGCAGGTTGGTCTTGGAGCGGTTCTTGTTCTCGTAGCGGAACAGGCCGCCGATCCATGGGATGTCGCCCAGCAGCGGCACCTTCTGCACGCCGTCGCCGTATGAGTCCTCGATCAGGCCGCCCAGGACGATGATCTGGCCGTCGTCGACCAGCACATTGGTCTCGATCGAGCGCACATTGGTGGTCGGGCCCTGGATCAGGTTGGCGGTCGACTGCACCACTGATGATGATTCCTGGAAGATCTGCATCTTCACCAGCCCGCCGTCGGTGATCTGCGGCTTCACGCGCAGCGTGATGCCCACGTCCTTGCGGTCGAAGGTCTGGAACGGCGTGACCGAGGCCGCGCCGCCGGTCTGGGCATAGGAGCCGGTGGTGATCGGGATGTTCTGGCCGATCAGGATCTTGGCTTCCTCGTTCTCCAGCGTGATCAGGTTCGGCGTGGACAGCAGGTTGACGCTGCCGTTGGTGCCCAGCGCGCGCAGCAGCGCGCCCAGGCCCAGCGCCTTGTTGACGATGCCCAGGTTCAGGCCGCCCACGTCGGGCACCAGCTGCTGCGCGGCGACGATGCCGGCGCTGCGGTTGCTGTCGAACAGCGCGCCGGCCAGCGACAGGTTCAGGATGTTCTGCCCGCCGGTACCGAAGTTGGTGCCGGCAAAGACGTTGTTGTTGCCGCCTGGCGAGCTGATCAGGCCCTGCCACTGGATGCCGAGCTGGCTCGCCTGGGTGGCGGTCACCTCGACGATCATCGATTCGATGTAGACCTGCGCGCGGCGCGCGTCGAGGTCGTCGATCACGCCGCGCAGGTTGCGGTAGACCGGTTCGCTGGCGGTGATGATGAGCGAGTTGGTGGACTGGTCGGCCTGGATGATGCCGCCGGTGGCCGGCTGGGTACTTGTGCCGAACGACGCGGCGAAGGCCGAGTTGCCGTAGGCGCCGCCGGAGCCTCCCGCCGCGCCGGTCCGCATGCTGGCCTGGGTGCCGGTGGCGCCGCCGGTGAACTGCCCGCCAGCCGGCGTCGAGACATTGGTCATGCCCCCCGCGCCGCCGATGCCGCCGGCCTGCCCGCCGGGCTGGGTGGCGCTGGCAAAGCTGCTGTCGGCGGCGACAATGGCGCGCAGCGTGGCCGCCAGCTTGACCGCATCGGCGTTCTTCAGCGGCACCACCCAGATATTGCCGGGGCGCGCATAGGGCTGGTCGAGCTTCTCGATCAGCTGGCGCGCCTGCTGCAGCCGCGCGCGGCTGGTGGCACGGATCATCAGCGAATTGCTGCGCGGCTCCGCCACTACCGAGGTGCGCAGGCTGGCGTCGGCGCCCGGTGCACTGCCGCCGGTGGCGCCCGCGGCGCCGGGGTCGAGCAGCTTCTGCAGCACCGCCGCGGTATCGCTGGCCAGGGCGTGCTTGAGCGGCACCAGCTCGACCTCGCCCGAGGCCGGCGCATCGACCGCGGCGATGATGCGCGCCAGCCGGCGCAGGTTGTCGGCGTAGTCGGTGATGACCAGCGTGTTGTTGGCCGGGTAGGCGGTGATGGTGTTGTTGGGCGCGATCATCGGCCGCAGCACCGGCACCAGGTTGTTGGCCGATTCATAGTTCAGCCGGAACACCTGCGTCACCACCTGGTCGCCGCGGCTGGGGCTGGCGCCGATCACCGTGGGCGAGCCCTGCAGCTTGGCGTCGGCCTCGGGCACGACCTTGGTGAAGCCGTTGCTCTCGACCATGGCATAGCCCTGCATGCGCAGCACCGAGCCCAGCGTCTGCAGCGCCTGCGCGCGCGAGACCGGCTGCTCGGTGACCAGGTTGACCGTGCCCTTCACGCGCGGGTCGATCACGAAGTTCTTGCCGGTGGCCTGGCCGACCGCCTTGATCACCGAATCAAGGTCGGCGTTGACGAAATTCAGCACCACCTGGTCGCGGTTGGACGGCGTGATGTCGGGCGGCGCGGGCGGGGTGCCGGTGCGCGCGCCGGGCTGGGCCCACAACGGCGCGGGCGCCAGCAGCGAGAGCCCGCACAGCAGGGCCACGGCGCGGGCGCAGGCGGTATGGAAAACAGGTCGGATGGCGTGGGTTTTCATAGTCATTTCCGGGCGCTCCTGGATTGGCCTGGCATCAGAAGCGCAGCCTTGTCACATTATTGTCTCGTCGTCCCAGCAGGCTCAGCAGGCTGGTTAGTTGCGTTGCCGCTTCGGGCTCGGCATGCGCGGTGCCCTCGAAGCGCGCCTGCCGCCCCAGCGTGCCGCTGCCCTCCAGGTGCAGCGGTCCGGCGATGGTGCTCAGCTGCAGCTTGCCGCCACCCTCGCCGGTCCAGTCGAGCTCGGCGCGGTAGCTGCCCAGCGGGCGCAGCCGGCTCACGGCCGACGACACCTGTTCGATGCGCAGCGTCATATGGCCGCTCATGCCCTGGCCTGAAAAGCGGCCCTGCAGCGTGGACCAGTCCACGCGCATCAGACCGTCCGGGCGCAGCGTATTGAACGGCGCGCCGATGCCTTCGAGCAGCGCCGCGGGCAGCCGGATGGCGCCTGCCTGCGCGCTCCAGCCGCCGGGTGTCACGGTGATGGCGACCGGCGCGGCCATGGCCTCGGAGTGGGTTACCACCAGGCGCGCGCTGCCGCCCAGCAGCGGCCAGAACGCCAGCGTCCATTGCAGCCGGCCGGGCAGCACGGTGGCGGTCTGGCTGCCGGCGCCGGCCGACAGCGCCAGCGTGGCGCTGCCATGCCAGAGCGAGCCGCTGGCATCGGCCAGCAGTACCCGTCCCTGCGTCTGCGTGGCCACGCGCGCGGCGATCCATGTCGCCGGCAGCATCGCCACCACGGTCACCGCGGCGCTCGCCAGGCCAAGCCCCAGCCAGCGCAGGCGCCGCCATGCGGCCGGCTGGCGCAGCTTGCGGCGCGGCAGGCGCAGCGTTTCCAGCCGTACCATCAGCTGCGGCCGCCCGGACCCTGCAGGGTCGCGCTGACGTTCACCAGCGCCGTGGCGCCGACATAGACGATGCGGGCGTCGATCACCTTCATGCGCTGCTGCTGGCGCACGTCCTGCAGCCAGCCGCTGACCGCGCCGAAGGGCACCTTGTCCAGTTGCACCTGCACGCTGTTGTCGGCGCCGGCGGCAAGCCGGGTCGCCTTCAGGCCGTGCTGGCCCAGGCTGTCCTGCAGCGCCTGTGTGAGCGCGTCGCCGCGCAGCGACGGCGCCGGCGTGGCCTTCAGGCCGCGGGCTTCCTGCGCCAGGGTTTCCATTTCGGCCAGGTCGGCGCGCAGCTTGGGCAGACTGCGCGCCAGGCGCTCGCGGCCGTCGGCGGCCGGCTCCCACAGCGCCAGGTAGCCGATCACCAGCGCCAGCACGGCGCCGCCGCCGGCCAGGATGGCCTGTTCGCGCGGGTTGCGCGCTGACCAGAAGGCGTTGAAGCGTTCCTGCCACGCCTGCGGCACGGACGGGCGCAGCCGCGCCAGGCGCGTGCGCAGCGCAGAGGTCGCGCCTGGCCGGCTGGCGCGTGGCGTCTGGCTTCGGTCTGTGTCTTTCATGGGGTTCATGCTGGTGGGCCCGCTTACAGGCCGGGCCTGACGGTCCAGCGCGAGCCGGGCGTCACCGGGGTGCCTGCGCTGCTGCTGGTACTGCCAGCCGCACCTCCGGCCTTGTCTTCTTCCATCTGCAGCCCGGCCTGGCGCGCGGCGCTGCGCAGCCCGGCCGTGTCCGTGCCTGGCTTGAGCGTCACCACCAGCATGCGGCCGCGGTATTCCAGCGCCTGCAGCGCGTCGGGCGGCAGCCTGCGCGCGGCCTGGGCAAAGCGGTCGGCCAGCGGCAGGAAGTCTTCCGGCGTGCTGCGGCCGCTGGCGGTGCGCAGCTGCTCGACCTGCCGCCGCATCTGCAGCGGCGCGTCGAGCACGGTCTGGATCTGCGGGAAGGCGCCGTGCAGCGCCTGCAGCTGCGCGGCTTCCAGCCGCTGCTGCTCGCGCCGCAGCAGCAGCCAGTGGGTGTTCATGCCAATGACCTGGACCAGCACGATGCCCGCCAGCAATGCCAGCGGCACGCGCCATGCCACCAGGTTCCAGCGGTCGGCACGGCCCTGTGCGAATTCAAACTGCGCCAGGTCCAGCGCCGGCTCGCGCAGGCAGTCCTGCGCGCCTTCGATCCACAGGTGCCAGCTGGTGCGGGCGGCCTGGCGCAGGTCGGGCACCGGCGCCGCGGCGGCAGCGTCGGCATCGGCATACCAGGTGCCGGCGGGCGCAAGCGCCTGCCATGCGGCCAGGGCATCGTCGCCCAGCAGCAAGCCGTAGCCGGCGTGTGCGCCGGTGCGCACGGTCAGTTGCCACTGGCGTGCGGCGTCGGCGGCGGTGCCGGGCAGTTCGCCGCTTAACTCATCGCTCAACTCGCCGCTCAGGGCGAGGGCGCTGGCGGCGGCTTCGACCACCAGCGTAGCCGCCGGCGGCGGCGCGTCGGCGCTCGCCAGTGACGGCTCGGTGCTGGCTTGCGCGGCGGCGGCCAGCGGCACGCACAGCTGCGCGGCCAGC
>JACXTT010013220.1_pt1 | contig 10891 bp, 9 predicted proteins | sample 9270951 | NCBI WGS metagenome assembly JACXTT01 (sample SAMN15532306, study PRJNA645909) | rock metagenome | isolation source: weathered quartz diorite | place: Puerto Rico | collected 2017-06-21 | reverse complement strand
GGCGTGCGGTGGCGCTTGGCCGAGGCGTTCGGGGTCGCATGGGTCCGCTCGGCGCGTCCCTGCGCCTCGATCGCCGAGCACTTGGCGCGCGGCCTCAAGGACGCAGGTTACGGCACGCGGCCGGTGGACGGGCTCACACAGGGCGACTGGGTGCGGGTCGACGCCGGCGACATCATCGTTCACGTGTTCCGGCCGGAAGTCCGCGAATATTACGACCTCGAAGGCATGTGGAGCGTCGAGGAGCCAAGCCGCGCGGTCGCGCGCTAGTCTTCCCAACGATCTAGGTCAACTTCATGCGTCTTACCGTTCTTGCCGTCGGCCATGCACGCGGCACGCACGAAGCTCACTTGACCGACGACTTCATCGATCGCGCTTCGCAAATAGGACGCCGGATGGGGATTTCCGCGGTCGCGGTGGAGGAAGTGTCGGTCTCGCGGGCGCGCGACGTAACGAGCCGCGTGCGTGACGAGTGTGAGCGGCTTACGGCCGGAATACCCGACGGCGCGCATGTCATCCTACTCGATGCAAAGGGCAGGGGGATGACCTCCGAAGATTTTGCCGAAATGATCGGTGCGTTGCGCGACGCCGGAACGAAGGACCTGGCGCTCGTGATCGGAGGTCCGGATGGGCTCGCGTCTCTTCCCGGCATTCGCGCTGGGCGAAGTCTCGCCTTTGGTCCGCAGACCTGGCCGCATCTTCTCGTCCGCGCGATGCTGGCCGAACAGATCTACCGCGCGCTCACGATACTGGCTGGGCATCCGTATCACCGTGGGCGACTGTGATTTTCGATCATTGACATACAAATGTAATACGCTCTACAGTTGCGGACATGGGTATCTTGACGGTTCGACTAACAGAGGAGGAAGAGCGGGCGCTGACGCGACGCTCTCGTGCGGCCCGCGTGAAGCGGGCCACTTATGTGCGCATGCTGATCCGTGAGGAACCCTTGCTCACCGCGTCCGACGTTCTCAAGGAACTGACGAAGCGCATGGGCGATTCGAGGTTGCGCATTTCGCGCAAGAAGTGAAGAAGTATCTCCTCGATTCGTCGTTCGTGATCGACTCGCTCAATGAAGCCGCAGCCGGTCGCGAAGGCCCAGCGTTCCTCTGGTTGAAGCGCAATCCCCGAGCTCGCCTCTGGATCAGTCCTGTTACCCTCGCAGAAGTGCTCGAAGGCGCTGTCGACGTGGGAGCCGTGACAGCCCACCTCGCGCGCTATTCATGGCAGGGAATTCATCGGGTACACGCCGAAGTCGCGGCACGACGACAAAGGGGGAGCCACCGCCGGATGGGCGAGAACGACGCATGGCAATGTGCAGTCGCCGAGCGCATGGGCGCCGTCGTCGTCGGTCACGACGCCGCGTTCCGCGCGCTCGGTGCAGCGTACGAAGATTTTCGGCAGTCGCGCACGGCAAGCGTCTGAATATCCTCCCTTGACTTGAGGGACGAAGGGATTCTCCGCGTGATCTCCCCCGCTCCCTACGGGCGGGATGGGGGTGGCTGTTGCGAACCCGCAAAGCTCAGGTCCGGCCCCGCCGCCTGACCCCCCGCCGGTAAAGGGCGGGGGGAACACTCCTAAATATCCAGCAGCAGTCTCTGCGGATCCTCGAGGTTTTCCTTCACGCGAACGAGGAACGTTACGGCTTCGCGGCCGTCGACGAGACGATGATCGTATGAGAGCGCGAGATACATCATCGGCCGTATCTCGATCTTGTCGTCGACCGCAACGGGGCGCGGCTGGATTTTGTGCATGCCGAGAATCCCCGACTGGGGTGCGTTGAGGATCGGCGTCGACATCAGCGAGCCGAAAACACCGCCATTCGAGATCGTGAACGTGCCGCCCTGCAACTCGTCGAGCTTCAGTTTGTTGTCGCGGGCGCGCACACCGAAATCGTGGATGCTTGCTTCAATCTGGGCCAGTGAGAGCTTGTCCGCGTCCCGGACGACGGGAACGATCAGGCCGCGCTCGGTCGAGACCGCGACTCCGATGTCGTAATAATTCTTGTAGATGATATCGGTGCCTTCAATCTCGCCGTTGACATTCGGCAGCTCCTTCAGCGCGGCAATGCAGGCTTTGACGAAGAAGCCCATGAAGCCGAGCCGCACGCCGTGTTTCTTCTCGAAACTCTCCTTGTACTCGGCGCGCAACGACATGACGTGGCTCATGTCGACCTCGTTGAAGGTCGTGAGCTGCGCGGCGGTGTTCTGCGATTCCTTGAGGCGCAGCGCGATCGTGCGGCGTAGCCGGCTCATGGGCACGCGCTCTTCACGGTCCGCATTCGGGCGAGGCCCTGCCGTAACGGCAGGCGCCGGCGTCGTGCTTCGCTGCGCCGCGCGCGTTTCAAGCGCCGCGAGCGCGTCGCCCTTGGTCACGCGTCCATCCTTGCCCGTGCCCATGACGCCTGCGAGATCGAGACCCGTCTCTTCGGCGACACGGCGCGTTGAAGGCATGGCGACGATCGTAGCAGCGGACGCTGGCTGCGCCGGCTTCGGTTGAACCGGCGGGGGCGGCCCGAGCTTTGCTGTTGGTGCTGCAACCGCGGCTTTTGGCGCGGCCTGCTTCTTCGCTGGCGCTTCGCTCGTGGCGCCGGTTTTGCCCTCAGCAATCACGCCCAGAACCGTTCCGACTTGAACCGTGTCGCCTTCCTTGACGGCGATGGACTCGAGAGCGCCATCGGCGGGCGCAGGAACCTCGACCGCGACCTTGTCTGTTTCCAATTCGAGGATCGGTTCGTCGCGCGCGACCTGATCGCCTTCCTTCTTAAACCAGCGCGCGACCGTCGCTTCGGTCACGGACTCGCCCATCGCGGGAACCTGGATCTGGATGCTCATGGCGCCTCGCTGAATCTGGCTTGGAGTTTATAGCGACAAAGCTTCGTCGAGGAATGCTCGAAGCTCCGCCGTGTGCTGCGCCATTAGACCCGCAGCGGTCGACGCATATTCCGGCCGGCCGATGTAGCGCGGGCGCCCGCTGCCTCCCAATTGGGCAATCGTGTGCTCGATGCGCGGCGCGAGAAATGACCAAGCGCCCTGGTTCTGCGGCTCTTCCTGGCACCAGACAATTTCGGCCTTTGGAAAGCGATTGAGCTCCAGGGCCAGCACGTTCTCGGGAAATGGATAGAGCTGCTCGAGCCGCACGATCTGAATCCGCTGCTCGTTGCGCTTGTCCCGCTCCTCCATGAGGTCGAAATAAACCTTTCCGGTGCACAGAATGACGCGTTGGATCTTGTCGTCATCGACGAGCTTCACGGTCCAGGCACCGGGCACGACTTCGGCCTGATCGCGCAGGACGCGGTGGAAGGACGAACCCGGCATCATGTCGGCCAGGAACGACGTGCAGTGCCTGTTCCTGAGCAACGATTTCGGCGTCATCAGGATAAGCGGCTTCCGGAAGGGGCGATGCACCTGTCGGCGCAGCACGTGGAAGTAGTTGGCGGGCGTCGTGCAGTAGGCGACCTGGATATTGTCCTGCGCGCAAAGTTGCAGATAGCGCTCGAGCCGGGCCGAAGAGTGTTCTGGGCCTTGTCCCTCGTAGCCATGCGGCAGAAGCAGGGTCAACCCGCACATGCGCAGCCACTTCATCTCGCCCGATGCAATGAACTGGTCGATCACGACCTGCGCGCCGTTGGCAAAGTCGCCGAACTGCGCTTCCCAGAGCACTAGCGCGCGCGGCTCTGCCAGCGAGTAACCGTACTCGAACCCGAGCACGGCTTCCTCCGAGAGAAGCGAGTCAACAACTTCGAACTCGGCCTGACCGTCGGCGATGTGGTTGAGCGGCGTGTAACGTTCCTCGGTTTCCTGGTCGACAAGCTGCGAATGGCGCTGCGAAAACGTACCGCGTGAGGAGTCCTGCCCGGAGAGCCTGACGGGTACGCCTTCGCTGAGCAGGGTGCCGAGGGCAAGCGCCTCCGTGGTTGCCCAGTCGAACCCTTCACCCGACTCGAACATCTGGGCCTTCGCCTGGAGCTGGCGCGCGATCGTGCGGTGGATGTGAAAGCCCTCGGGCACCGTTGTGAGCGCGCGTCCTACCTGTTTCAGCGTTTCGACCGGCACCGCGGTCTCGCCGCGGCGATCTCCTTTTGGCGCCATCGCAAAGCCCGCCCAACGGCCATCGAGCCAGTCTGCGCGGTTGGGGCGGTGCGATTTCGACGCGTCGAACTCTTCGTCGAGGTGTTTGTTGAACGCCGCGACCATGTCGTTGATGTCGGCTTCGGTCAGGGTACCTTCGACGACGAGCTTCTTCGCATAGATCTCGAGCGCGCTCGAGTGATCCTTGATGGCGCGGTACATTGCGGGCTGCGTGAACGCCGGCTCGTCGGTCTCGTTGTGCCCGAAGCGGCGATAGCAGAACATGTCGATGACGACATCCTTGTGGAACAGTTGCCGGAATTCCGTGGCGATGCGGGCGCAATGCACGACTGCCTCTGGGTCGTCGCCGTTCACATGGAATATCGGCGCCTGCACCATGAGAGCCACGTCCGACGGATAGGGTGAGGAACGCGAATAGATTGGTGCGGTCGTGAAGCCGATCTGGTTGTTGACGATGAAGTGGATCGTGCCGCCGGTTCGAAAGCCCTTGGTGCCCGACATGGCAAAGCACTCCGCCACCACACCCTGGCCGGCGAAAGCTGCATCGCCGTGCAACAGAAGGGGCAGAACGCTCGAGCGATTGGTGGTGTCACCAAGCTGATATTGCTTGGCGCGGGCTTTACCGAGCACGACGGCGTCCTCGGCCTCGAGATGGGAAGGATTTGCCGTGAGCGACAGGTGGACGCGGTTGTTGTCGAACTCGCGATCCGATGACGCGCCCAGATGGTACTTCACGTCACCCGAGCCCTCGACCTCTGCAGGATTCGCCGCACCGCCCTGGAATTCGTGAAAGATCTGCCGGTATGGCTTGGCCATCACGTTGGCGAGCACGTTGAGGCGGCCGCGATGCGACATGCCGAGGACGATTTCCTTCACGCCCAATTGTCCGCCGCGCTTGATGATCTGCTCGAGCGCCGGAATTGTCGCTTCACCGCCGTCGATCCCGAAGCGCTTCGTTCCCAGGAAGCGCACCCCGCAGAATTTCTCGAATCCTTCCGCCTCGATCAGCTTGTACAGGATTGCGCGCTTGCCTTCCGGTGTGAACGAGATCTCCTTGTCGGGACCTTCGATGCGCCGTTGCAGCCAATCCTTCTGCTCCGGATCGCTGATGTGCATGAACTCGTAGCCGATGCGCCCGCAATAGGTGCGCTTCAGGATTTCGACGATGCGCCGTGGCGTGGCGGTCGCGAGACCCAGAACGCCGTCTATGAAGATAGGCCGGTCGAGATCTTCGGTGTGAAACCCGTAAAACGAGGGATCGAGTTGCGGGTGCGGCTGTCTGCGCGAGATTTGAAGCGGATCGAGGTCGGCCTCGAGATGTCCCATCACTCGATAAGCGCGCACGAGCTGGATCGCACGGATCGATTCCTGGGCGGCAGCGCGAAGATCCTTTGCGTCCGCTTCGGCTCGGCGCTCCGGCCACAAGCCGGTGAGTGCGCCTACAATTTCACCGTCTGCAAGCGAAGGTTTCGCGTCGCGTCGCCATTCAGGGCCGCGGCCCAGTTGCGCCGGGCCGAGGTTGGTTTGGCCAAGCGCGGCAAAATAACTCCGCCAACTCTCCTCCACAGCGTCGGGATTTTCGAGATATTGCGCGTAGAGGGATTCGATGAAGGCGGCGTTCGGGCCGAACAGAAACGACGTCATCTCTAGCACGTCGTTGGAATTGTGCTGGGGTGGTTCTCTTGTCATGGGATGACCTGAGTGTGGGCCGGTTCGATCGCCGGCCGGCTCGGAAAAGGGTGTGGCGCTTAGCGCCGACGCGAAATGAATTCAACGCCGACCGACATTAATATGGGATCAATGAGACGGGATTGCGACCGGCGGCGGGAAACCTCGTGAAACGCCTTCATTCGCTGGATGCGCTGCGCGGGCTGGCCGCGCTCGGTGTTGTCTTCTGGCACTGGCAGCATTTCTTCGCGCTTAATGGCGTCTATCAGGCGGGTTGGAAGCGGGGCGCCGAGCCGCTCTATTGGTTGTTGAGGCCGCTCTATGACGGGGGATGGGCCGCGGTCGATCTCTTCTTTCCGCTCTCCGGGTTCGTCTTCTTTTGGCTCTATGGCGCCGCAATCCGCGAGAAGCGCCTGAGCGCCGGTGACTTTGCGCTGCTCCGGATCTCGCGACTTTATCCGCTCCATACAGCCACGCTTCTCGTCGCCGCGGTCCTCCAGGTCGCCTTCCATTCTAGAACGGGCCACTGGTTCGTCTATCAAAACAACGACTGGCGGCACTTCGCATCGAGCCTCGTGATGGCGCAGCAATGGCTGCCACCGACGCTCGACCAGTCATTCAACGGGCCGGCATGGTCGGTTTCGATCGAGGTTCTCCTCTATGCGGTGTTCTTCTGTGTCGTGCGTACCGGGTTCGGCGGCTGGCGCGTGGCGCTCGCGATCGCTGTCGGCGCAACGGTACTCATCACCTGGAACGAGTTCATCGCGCGCGGCCTAATGGGCTTCTTCGTCGGCGGCGCGGTCTTCTGGCTCGGCGAATGGATCAAGCGCCGCGCCGATGCGCTTTTCATCGCGCAGGCGGTCGGCCTTGCTGCAGTCGCCGCGTGGGTGCTGGTCGTCTTCGAGGTCTATCTTGAACCGATGCACAACCTGATAGCAGCGCTCGCGGGGACTTCCGCCCATGGCGAGGTCTACGAGGATACGGTCGGATGGTTCTTTCGGTTGATTTTCACATTCATTGTCTGCCCGCTCACGATCCTCGCGTTGGCGCTGGATGAGCAACTTCTCGGCGGACGCTACAGGCGACTCTCGCCGCTCGGCGATATTAGCTACTCGACCTACCTGATCCATATTCCGCTGCAAATGTCGCTCGCGCTTATGGCTCTGTCGTTCGGTATCAACTCGTACGAATTCATGTCGCCCTTCGTGATGATGGCGTTCTTTGCGGTGCTGATCGGTCTGGGGACGCTCTCGTTCCGTTATTTCGAGCGGCCGGTGCAGAGATATGTGCGCAGCGCCAGACTTCCAAAATTCGCGGCGGCCAAAGATCGCACCACGACCGGGCCTGACCCGGCCACTCGGTCGCGGGCGTCAGCAAGCGAAGAGAGTTGATTCGGCAACCATATTGTCAATAGAGCCGGTCACCGCGCCGACCGCGAGACCGGGTGGCCACGTCAAGCGCGGCCATGGTTCATTGTTTATTTCCCGTTCAGCAATTCGAGGAGTGTTGTGCCGAGCGCGGCCGGATTGGGCGAGACGCGGATGCCGGCTGCGCGCATCGCGTCCATCTTCGACTCCGCGCCGCCCTTGCCACCGGAGATGATTGCGCCGGCGTGGCCCATGCGCCTGCCGGGCGGCGCGGTGACGCCCGCGATGAATCCCACCATCGGTTTCTTCACCCTCGAATGACGAATGAAGTCCGCGGCGTCTTCTTCCGCCGTTCCACCGATCTCTCCGATCATGATAATCGACTCGGTCTCGGGATCCTTGAGGAACATCTCGAGCACCTCGATGTGCTCGGTGCCCTTGACCGGGTCGCCACCGATACCGACGCAGGTGGACTGTCCGAGCCCGACCGCGGTCGTCTGCGCTACCGCCTCGTAGGTGAGCGTGCCCGAGCGCGAGACGATGCCCACCTTCCCGCGCCGATGGATATGACCCGGCATGATACCGATCTTGCATTCGTCCGGCGTGATCACGCCGGGACAATTCGGCCCGATCAGCCTCGACTTCGAACCCGACAGCGCACGCTTCACCTTCACCATGTCGAGCACCGGGATGCCCTCGGTGATGCACACGATGAGGGGGATTTCCGAATCGATCGCTTCGAGAATTGCATCCGCGGCGAGTGCCGGGGGTACGTACATCACACTTGCGGTGGCGCCGGTCCTTTCCACGGCTTCGCGCACAGTATCGAACACGGGAAGGCCCAGGTGTTTCGTGCCGCCTTTACCGGGCGAGGTGCCCCCCACCATCTTGGTGCCATAGGCGATCGCCTGTTCGGAATGAAACGTGCCCTGATTGCCGGTAATTCCCTGTCGTATGACTCGGGGTTTCTTGTCGACGAGAATGGACATCTACTTCGCTTCTTTCACTGCTTTTACGATCTTCTGGGCCGCGTCGGCGAGGTCCTCGCCAGAGACGATCGGCAGACCGGACTTCGCGAGGATCTCCTTTCCTTTCTCGACGTTTGTTCCCTCGAGGCGAACGACGAGTGGCACAGAAAGCGAGATTTCGTGCGCAGCGGCGACGATGCCTTCGGCAATGATGTCGCATTTCATGATGCCGCCGAAGATGTTGACCAGAATCCCCTTCACGTGCGGATCGGAGACGATGATTTTGAACGCGGCCGTAACCTTTTCCTTTGACGCTCCGCCGCCGACATCGAGGAAGTTCGCGGGCTCCGCGCCATAGAGCTTGATGATGTCCATCGTCGCCATGGCGAGACCGGCACCGTTCACCATGCAGCCGATCGAGCCGTCGAGCTTGATGTAGGATAGCTCGTGCCTGGCGGCCTCGCGCTCCATCGGATCTTCCTCATCCGGATCGCGTAGCTCCTGAATGTCTTTGTGGCGATAGAGAGCATTGTCGTCGAAGTTGATCTTGGCGTCGAGGCAGATGACTTTCCCGTCCTTGGTCACGACAAGCGGGTTGATCTCGAGCAGGCTCATGTCCTTGGCGACGAATGCGTCGTAGAGGCTTCGCACGATCGCACCGCACTGTCTTGCCTGCTCGCCCTTCAGCTCGAGCGCCGCAGCGATCTCGTTTCCGACGTAGGGCGAATATCCGGCGGCGGGCTCGATCTGAAAGGTATGAATTTTCTCCGGCGTCTTGTGCGCCACGTCTTCGATGTCCATTCCGCCTTCCGTCGAGGCGATGAAGGCGACGCGTGACGTGCTGCGGTCGACCAGCCCCGAAAGGTAGAGCTCCCGCTCGATCGCCGAGCCGTCTTCAATATAGACGCGGCGGACGACACGTCCCTGCGGGCCCGTCTGATGGGTGACAAGAGTCATTCCCAGCATGCGCTCGGCTTCCTTTCTCACGTCGTCGAGCGAGCGAACCACTTTGACGCCGCCACCCTTCCCACGGCCGCCAGCATGGATCTGGGCCTTCACGACCCAAACGGGTCCGCCAAGTTCCTTCGCCACCGCCACAGCTTCGCTTGCCGTGAACGCAGGCTTGCCGCGAGGGACAGGAGTGCCGAAGCCACGGAGAACCTCCTTGGCCTGATATTCATGGATGTTCATGCGGAAAACCTTGAATGATGTGGGGAATAAGCGCGGCCGGCACAATACCAGCCGAGCCTCCTCGCGCAAGCACACGCACGATTTGCTGGGATCACTCGTCGCACCAAATCGTTTTGTCTCTTGTGAAGAGCGAGATGATCCAGGCATGGCAACGCCGCGCCGCGCTCGCGCTTGTCATGAGCATCTCGAGCGCGCCTGCCTATGCGGGACTTGCGCTCGTTGTCACGCCTCCTCGTTCGGCGCCTCCAGCGTTGCGCGTTGAAAATCGCGGTCCAGTCCCCTTCCGTGACGCGGTCTGGGTCGACGGACGATGGGATTGGAAAGGCGGTCAGTACATTTGGGTCAGCGGCCATTGGCAGCATGCCCCGGAGAGGATGCATCACTGGAAGCAGGGCGAGTGGACGAAGCGCAACAACGGCTGGTTCTTCACGCCCGGTCAATGGTTCTGAAACTGACAAGACCGCCCAGCGGCGTCGTGGACGAATGATCGGGCTACCGCTGACTTGGCGATTTGATCGGCGCGTTGTTGAACCTGGATGATTGTGATCTTGCGGCTCGCTGGCAGGTCATCTTCACAAAGCTCCTTTCACTGTGACTATCTGGCTGCAAGCCGGGCAGCGATATCTCTTTGACGCGACGCCTATTGATGCCCCAATTTGGTGCAAGCAGGCGAGAGAACCATACCCCGCGGCCGCCATGATCCCGATCTCGGACGACAATCCCTCTCGCCGCGCGCCCGTCATCACCAGGCTGATCATCCTTGCGTGTGTGCTTGCCTATGTCTGGGAGGTGACGCTTGGCCGTGAGATGGAAGCGGCGCTTGGTGTGCTCGGCTTCACGCCCGCAGCGCTCTTCGGTCACTACAGCGCGCCGTCGGAGGCGCTTGGAATACCCGCCGCCGCGACGATTCTCATTTCCATGTTTCTGCACGGCTCGCTCCTGCACCTCGGCGGCAACATGCTCTATCTCTGGATTTTCGGTAACAACATCGAAGATGCGATGGGCCATTTCCGCTTCCTGCTCTTTTATCTCGCGGCGGGAATAGCGGCCGCATTGTCCATGGCCTATGCCGATCCGGCGTCGCATGTGCCGATGGTCGGGGCGTCCGGCGCGATCTCCGGTGTGCTGGCGGCCTACATCCTTCTCTTCCCTCGCGCGCGGGTGACCGTGATAATCCCGCTGGGAATCATTTTCTGGCCGTTCAGGATCAGCGCATTCTGGGTCGTTGGGCTCTGGTTCATCACACAATTAGTTACCGCCGCACTGACCGATCCCACTCAGCCCGGGGTCGCCTGGTGGGCGCATGTCGGGGGCTTCGCTGCAGGATTGCTACTAACCCCGTTCTTCAAATCGGCACGCGTGCCTTATTTCGGTCCCATGGTTAGCCGTGGTCCTTGGGGCTAGAGCCTGATCATCGCTCCGGCCCACGATCTAATCTGGGCGGATCGGGCTCCAAGCTGGCATGGCTTTCGCTCGGACCTGCGGCAAGAATGTCGCGGGCGTTCCGAACTGGATCAGTTCGGAATGGTTAAGCCGGAGGGGGTGGTTGGGGCGATGAAGCACAAGAATTCGCACCTGCTTGTCGGTTATTGGAGTCGTCTGAGGAGGG
>JACXTT010013219.1_pt1 | contig 10891 bp, 11 predicted proteins | sample 9270951 | NCBI WGS metagenome assembly JACXTT01 (sample SAMN15532306, study PRJNA645909) | rock metagenome | isolation source: weathered quartz diorite | place: Puerto Rico | collected 2017-06-21 | reverse complement strand
TCTGATTGTCGCGAAAACGTCGATCGGCTGCTTTCTAGTTTCAAGCTGGATGTAGTTCAGTCTAATGGGACTGGTGGTGAGCTGTTGTCCAAAGACTATACCCCATTATTGTCCCTCTGGGTCCTCTTCCTCGCATGTCGCTTTTATAGCTTGCGTGACCACTTCTGTACATTAGACGCAAGCTTTCGCTTGGTGGCGTTGAACTGGCTTGCCCGACCAGCAATGAGTCTGTTCACGGTTTCAAGGAATTCCTGTCTCAGGGGAGGCATGAAGGGGTTCAATTGCTGGATCCCGATTATCGTATCCCAGTTTTCTAGAAGACTGGCAATCCGTTTCTCGGTCTCCCTGAGGGACATCGTTCTCGGCTCTCCTCCCATTCCGTCAAGTTCCAAACCGAACGCGATCAATGCGAAGTGATGGAGACCCTGCACGTACGCCATTGTCTTGTCGTGTTGGGCTGCGGACATGCTAACGAGTCTCGCGCCCTCACGTTCTAGCGCTTTAGCGAGTCTCTGCCACTGGGGGCCAGGGCCGGACAATATTATAGCGAGTGTTTGAGAATGTATGTGGTCTGTATTCGGCCCGAACAACGGGTGTAGGCTGACATACTCGTTCTTTCTTGGTATTTTTTCCGCGATCATGTCCGTTACGCCTGTCTTGACTGATGAAAAATCCACAAGGAGGCTCTCCGGTTTCATCAGGGGAATTATCTCAGAGGCGATTCTCGTTGTCTCCTGCACCGGAACAGAAATGATTACGATGTCAGCAGATGCTGCGTCTAGAAGGGTTCCAGGCTCAACCTCCATCTCTTTAGCCGCGACCCTCGTCTTCCCGATCTCTCTGCCCGCGAGCTTGATCTCAGCGCCTTGTAACGCTAGTAATCTAGCGAAGAAGCGTCCCATTCCACCTGTTCCACCGACGATTAGGATCTTTGTGTCCTGCAATCCCTTGGCGGTTCGGTTGGGCTGAGGTTTCTGGATCTGAATGCTGGACGCGAATATTTGCTCGAACATCGGTTGTACGAGTTTAGGGTCGAGACCTAGTGAGGTTGTTGTCCGTTCGATGGCTCGAAGAATGTTCTTCTCTCGTTCTGGGTCGCGATAGTCAAGGTTTCTCCGTGATTTTATTCGGCCGAGCAGTCGCGCGTTTTCGTATCTGTTCTTAAGGAGCTGGAGGATCTCTTGGTCGATCTCGTCTATTCTATCGCGTATCCTGTTGAGGTCGTCCATCGGTAGCTAGCTCTTCAGAATCCGTGGGATCATGCCTCCGCGTATCATGAGATCCGCGAGACTTATGGCGACCATTCCTTGGACGACAGGGACTGCTTTAGGAACCACACAGGGATCGTGCCGGCCTTTCACTCCCAGCTCTGTCTCTTCCATCTCTGACACATTGACGGTCTTCTGTTCTTTAGCAATCGAGGAGGGTGGCTTGAAAGCAACCCTGACAAGAAGGGGCATCCCGGTTGACATTCCGCCGAGGACCCCTCCTGAATTGTTTGTAAGGGTCATGATCTTCCCGTCGTTGATGACGTACTGATCGTTGTTCTCAGACCCTCTAAGCCGCGTAGATTGGAACCCGGCGCCGAATTCGACTCCCTTAACGGCTGGTATCCCGAAGAGGATCTTGGCCAGTTCCGAGTCGATCGAGTCGAAGATAGGTTCACCAACCCCGACAGGAAGGTTCTGCGTTATACACTCCACGACTCCTCCGACACTGTCTCCCTCGGACTTAGCTCGAAGGACGACCTGTCTCATCTTCTCCGCGATGACTGGGTCTGGGCATCTCATCGAATTCTCAAGGGTCATCTTTCTCACAATGTCTAGCTCTGGGACCCTGTGCATTGCGACGCTGGCTATCGAAGAGGTGTAGGCGAGAACGTCCACTCCGAAAGTGGAAAGGAGCTTCTGTGCGATGGCTCCAGCTGCTACAAATGCGGCTGTCATTCGCCCTGATAGTCTTCCCCCTCCACGATAGTCGCTGAAGCCTCCGAACTTGACCTTTGCAGGATAGTCCGCATGACCCGGCCGCACTATATCCTTCATGGGCTCGTAGTCTGCGGACTTCACATCCTTGTTTCTGATGTGTAAAGTGATAGGCGCGCCTGTTGTATGGTTCTGGAATATTCCCGAGAAGATCTCGACGATATCTGGTTCGCGCCGGGCCGAGACGACTTCTTTCTCTTGGGGTATCCGAAGGTCCAGATATCGCTGGATGTCATCGGTTGAGAGCGGGAGTCCGGCTGGGCATCCGTCGATTGTTACTCCTACTACCGGACCATGGCTTTCGCCGAAGCAGGTGACGACGAAGGCCTTGCCTATCGAGTTACTCCACATGAACAGGTGCTCCTAGCCTGGCGAGGTCTTGGAAGAAGTCCGGATATGATTTCGAGACAACTTCTGAGTGTTGAATGATTGATTCTCCCGTTGCGCCTAGAGAAGCGGCAGCGCACGCCATCGCCACACGGTGGTCACCGTGAGAATCAAGAACTCCTCCGATCATCTTCATTCCTCCATGAATGATGACTCTGTCCTCTTCGATCTGGAGTGCAGAACCCATCTTCACGAGTTCAGCAGGAAGAGAATGAAGTCTATCGGATTCCTTGTAGACTAGTCGTTTGACCCCGCGGATTTCTGAGGTCCCGTCGGCAAAACACGCGAGGGCCTCCAGAGGAGGAACGAGGTCGGGGTTATTCCTAGCATCGAACTCGAACCCTTTCAATTCCTTTCGTCCGATGATGAAGTTGTCTCCGTCCTTTTCTATCTCAAGTCCGATGTTTGATGCTATTTTCATAATAGCCACGTCCGGCCCACAATCATATGATCCCAAGCCAGACAAAGTGATTTGATCTCCAGCTGTTCCCAGAGCGGCGATGAGGAATGCTGCAGAGGAATAGTCTCCAGGAACCTCGTGCGACGCTGGCTTGAATAATTGAGGGGCTCTCACTATGAATCTCTTCTCCGATTCTTCAATCTCGATGCCGTGTCTCCTCAAGACGTCAACAGTCATGTCGACATAGGGGCGCGACTCGAGTTCTCCCTGGACGTTTATCACGACATCTCCGGCTGAGAGTGAGGCAGCGAACAATAACCCTGAGATGAATTGAGAGCTGATGTTGCCTGGAACCGACACTTCCCCGCCGATCAACGGGCCCTTGACCTGGACTTCAAGTCCTTCCTGCGTAGTGTGGGTCTGGATTTTCGCGCCTAAACTCGTTATTGCTTGAACGAGTGGACCAAGAGGTCTAGAGGCTAGACCTCGGCTTGCCGTTAGGGTAGTTGACTTTGAAGAAGTGGCTGCGACTGCGGTGAGAAATCTGAGGGTCGCCCCGGACTCTCCACATGTGATCGGCTCCTTGGGGGCCGGGGGATTCCTTTTTCCTTGGACAGTCAAGCTGTTCTTGTGGGCATTTACTCTGGCTCCTAGTTGTTGTATGGCGCGGAGAGTTCGTTGAGTGTCATCGCTTTGCAATCCCCCAATGATCGTTGATTCTTCTTCAGTCAAGAGTGCAGCGATGAGTGCTCGGTGAGTGTACGCCTTGGATCCTGGGGCTCTGACTTCTCCGCGCAGGGGTTGCGGCCCTTTTAGCCTGACGTTCACTTTTCGATCATCGCCTTGGAGAAGTTCGGACTTGTCTCGATTATCTTGCCTTCAAAATGCTCGAATGCTTGGCGGACTTTCTCCAGGTGTCTTGCACTAATTATGGCTGCGATGGAGGGTCCTTTTCCTGAGAGTCCTGCGCCAAGAGCTCCCGCTTCGATGGCTGATAGGGCGGGGCCTGGGTCCTCGTCGAGGACAGATGAGATCGCTAGTCCATTGGTTGTGAGCGCATCCCAAACGCGTCCGTTGGATGCCTCGGCGTAAGCTTGATCGGACATTTCTTTGACCGAAAGGAACTGGGCCCTGTCGAGCTGGCTAGTGAAGGTCTTTCGTGGTGGCACGAGAATGAGTATCTTGAGATTGGCTGAAATCTCCAGTTTCTTCTCAATCCTCCTTCGATCATTATCGGTCAAGAATGCTCCTCCATGATACGAGGCGAGAGAGTCGTCGTACGCGCCAGTTAGACTCACCTTGGACTCGATTGATGCCTCAACGCCGATATCGATGAGAACATCGTCGTCCGGTTGTTGGTCCAGAGCGGAGGCTGTTGCTAAGGCGATCGCGTTTGCTGCAGCGCTGCTGCTCTTGAGGCCAACTGCAATCGGGATATTCGATGATGTGATTAGTCTCCCGTCCAGTTTTCCCTCATAACCATAGTGCGAAAGTGTTTTCTTGACAACAGTGACCGCTAACGGACCCGGATCAGTCTCTTCACCGAGGATTAGGGCGGAGATCTCGCCATGTCCTTCGTATAGGTTGATTTGTGCTCTGGTCCAGAGGCCCATTCCGAGGGCCCCTCCTTTCCCAGTTGGGAACGCGTTTAGTATGCTGATGGCTCCGTGGGCGAGAGCTTGACCAGTTCCCTTCATCTCCAATCCCTTCCGAGATGATCGACAAGAGAGGTTCGCATCAACGAGAGGGGAGCGGGCTCGCCGAGCCAGATCTCGTAAGAGAGCGCGGCCTGCTGAACCAGCATCTCCAGCGGGCTAATCATGCCCTTTGTTGTAGGAAGATCTTCGCTTCGTTTGTCGTATGCTAGGTCGAAGATCCAGGGCAAGTTCTTGATGTTGTTCGGAGAGATTCCGATCGATGCTAATAGCGTGGATGATTGTATTGGTGTCGCATTAACGACGAGATCTGTTTCTTCGAGCAAATCTTCCAGTTTCTTTCTCTTTAGGGCTCCGTGTGAAATCTGGGTTGGGCCTTTAGTCTGATCAGCCAGTTCCTTTGCTTTTGCATTGGTTCGGTTGAGAATGGTGATGCTGCTGCAGTTTTCTTTCGAGAGCCGTTGGACAAGAGATCGAGCTGCGCCTCCTGCGCCGAGAATTAGGATGTGCTTTCCGTGGGGCTCGAAACCGTATTCGCGAAGAGCTCTTAGAGCTCCTTCTCCATCGGTATTATACCCGATCAGTCCTTTGTTCGTGTTCGCGACTGTGTTTGTTGCCCCACAAAGCTCGGCACTCTGGTCAAGGGAATCTAGGAACTCTATCACTGCGGTCTTGAGAGGCATTGTAAGATTGAATCCGGCGAACTCGAGAGTTCGTGCGGAATCGATCGCTTGTTTCAGATTTTCTCTCGACACGTTGAAGGCTACGTAGGCTCTGTTCAGTGATTGTTTCTGGAAGGTCGTATTGAAGATTATCGGGCTGAGACTGTGAGCGACAGGCGAGCCGTACAGCGAATGGATCTTCATAGTCCCGTCTATCAGTCTCACTCAACTCCCAGCATTTCGTAGATGCGGCGTAGTTCAGCGATGGTAGATTGCCCAGGCGCTGTCTCTTGTCCTCTTTCAAGGGACGCGTAGGTGAAATAGGCACCATAGAAAGGAGCGAGTAGTCGCGACCAAACTCCGGGGCGTCCCATAGCGAAGCTGACTATTGGTGAGTTCTGATGATTCGCCTTTAGCAAGCCGAGAACTGTGAGATTGTCCTCTGGCTTCTGGGAGGTCGTAACGATCTTGCAGATGTCGGGCTTGAACTTCTGCAGTTGAGATAGAGTTGAAGCGAGCTTGGCAGGATCTGGTGTTCGGAAGTGGTCGTGATGTGATAGGATGATCTTTGCGCCCTTCTCACGGAATGTCTTGATGACGCGATCTAATTTGGCGGTGGAGAGTTCTAGATCAACATATTCGAACCCGCCTTCCACAGCGTCCATCAGAACTTTGAGACGTTCGGTTTCTGTTCTGTCGAAGGATCCTTTCTCGGACAGGGGCCTGTTTGTCGCTATGATCGGTCGTTCGATTGAGTGGGCGACTTTTGATAGTCCGTGATGGCTCCGTAGCTTGTCAAGCCGAACCTCAACTAGATCCGCTGATAGTCTTTCGGCTCTCTGGGCCCTGCCCAATAGCTCGGGCGTGTCTGTTGACGATATGGACACGCAGACTTTCGGGTTCACCTTTCGACTATCATCTCGTCAGCAATTTTTCTCCCGAAGTGTCGCCCGCCTTCTTCGAACCGGACTAGGACCGCGTCCCCAGGCCGGATTTCTGAGACTGGTTTTGACCCGTTGACGGTGACTAGCCGGACTGTTTCGGCGTTCTGGACGATCGTGGTGAGCCTCCGAGACCTAATACTTGCTTCTATCATGATCATGGGGCGGCGTTCGATCTTGACCCTTGCAACGTCGACGGCTCTAGTGAGTCCTTCTCTGTTGGTCAGGAGTACAGTTTCGCCTGCTGAGAGTTCGGAGAGGTATCGAGTCTTGCCGTCCGGTAATAGAACGTAGGACGAGACAGGGCCGGCGTTAACTCTGAAAGGGCGTGGGTCAACATGTGAATTGGAATGGACCTCTCCTTCAATGAGGAATAGGGCTTGAGATGATGAGCCTGTGAGGAGTCCTTCGCCAGCCTCGAGAATCTCCGTTGTGTCAACGCAGACCCGGGCTCCGGTACCAATTGGTTTGACGCCTGTGACCCTTGCGACAGACAGCGTGATGTTCTGAGAATTTCCTCTTATCAGGTCGCGGGTCTTGAGAATCTCGTTGATGTCGTCGGAGGCTAACGCGATACCGTCGGCTCCGAGTTCCAGAGTTGAGAGCGCGGTCCTGCTTTCCTCGAAGCTCTTCGTTCTCGCTAGAAGTTTTGCTCGGCCTTTGGTCTCAGCGATTAGGTTCTCAAGGGGGATTATCTTCCAATTGGGACAGTCAATCAGGAGATAGTCCGGTCGTAATTCCAGTACGTTGGATATTCTTGCAAGGTCTTTCTGACTACCAATAGTGACTTCTAGCGCAACGATCGCACGATCGCTTTTCGCTTTCGCTACCTTGTCCGGACTCGATGTGACTAGGATATCCTTGCCTGGAATGCGCGAAGCGATTTTCGCAAGAACTTTTGTAATGTTGAAGTCGGTAAGAATGGTTTGCGGTCTCGCGTCCTCAACAATCTTGGCAAAGTCCTCCAAGCCAAGCTCGGGGCTAGGCTCGAGCCAGAATTCCTTCAGATCTCTCCCCCAGGATCGAAAGCGCTTGTGTCAGGCTTGCGCCGTTGTGAACAATATCGACTAACGCTCTAGTCATTAGCACTGGTTTGCGGTTTTGGAACACGTTTCTACCGATCGAAACGCCCATTGCTCCAGCTTTCATAGAGTCTGATACTAGCTGGAGTGCCTCCGTTTCGCTGGATGCTTTTGGCCCACCGGCGACGACCAATGGAACTTTGACTGTTCGGATGATGTTCCTGAATCCGTCAACGTCTCCAGTGAAGTTTGTCTTGACAATGTCTGCACCAAGCTCGTAACCCAGGCGCGCGGCATGGCTCACCACTTCGTGCGCGTGTTCGTTCTGGATTCCGGGTCCTCTCGGGTACATCATCGCGAGCAAAGGTAGACCGTACTCGTCGCAGTCGTCTAGGACGTGAGAGAACTGCTGGAGCATTTCCTGTTCGTGTTCTGAGCCTACGTTGATGTGGACGGAAACCGCGTCCGCCCCCAACCGCACTGCCTGCTTGACTGTTGAGAGCTGCGACTTCCAGTTTGGCTCTCTGGTTAGCCTGGTCGCTCCAGACAGGTGAACTACAAGTCCCATTTGCTGGTTGTCGATAGTCTTGGCAATTCCTGCGTGAACGAGTACTGCGTCAGCGCCCCCTTTGCCGACAGTTTCGACAGTCTCGCGCATATCGCCGAGACCCTCTATGGGTCCCACTGCCACTCCATGGTCCATCGGAATGATGACGGTCTTCCCGTCCTGCTGGAATATACGCCTGAGTCTACGAGTTTTTCCTGTTTCCAATTTTTTCACTTGATTAGTTTCTTTGACACTAGAAGTTCGGCGTTGAGGATAGAGCATCCGGCTCCGCCACGAACTAGGTTATGGCCTAAAGCTACGTATTTGGCTCCGTTTAGAGCTGGATCGTGTCTTATGCGTCCTACTGTGACTGTCATGCCGTTTCCTTCTTCGACATCGAGACGTGTCTGTGGGCGATCCTCTTCTTCTCTAACCACTATTGGATGGTCCGGGGCTGAAGGGAGTCTGAGTTGTTGGGGCACTCCAGTAAAATCTCTCATTGCCTTGGCAATCTCTCTTGGTTGAGAAGCGATTCGAGTCTTGGCAAACACTGATTCGATGTGTCCGTGCATCGTCGGGACCCTGTTGCAGCTCGCGGAGACCGTAATGCCTGCAGGTTTCGATGTTGTACCTAGTATCTTGTTTGTCTCTCGTTCGACTTTTTCCTCTTCGTGAGGGATGAAGGGGATGACGTTCTGCATGATGTCCAGTGATGCCACCCCAGGATACCCTGCTCCCGAGACGGCTTGCATTGATGTCATGACAACTGTTTCGAGCCCAAATGTCTGATACACCGGTTTGAGAGAAAGAGTGAGTATGGCAGTGGTACAGTTCGGGTTCGCGACGATAAATCCGTCTGTCCTCATCTTCCTTTTCTGCTCCTCTACCATTTCGGCATGTTCAGGGTTGACTTCTGGGTTCAACAGGGGAACGTAGGTGTCCATTCTATGGGATGACGCGTTCGAGAACACGGCAACCCCTGCTTTTGCGAACTCCTCTTCGACGGGTCCGGCAACTTCGGTTGGTAAGGCAGAGAACGCGATATCCGGGTCGTCAAGGGCTTGTGGTCGAGGCTCTGTTAGTTCGAGTTCCTGGATTTTTTCTGGTAGGTTAGCTTCCCTTCTGGAACCGATTGATGAAGCGTATCTTTTCCCGGTGTTCTTGTCGGACGCCGCGACCGCGCTGAGCTCGAACCATGCGTGGTGGGCAAGTAGCTGTACGAACTTTTGGCCCATCATGCCGGTGGCGCCGAGAACAGCGACCTTTCGCTTGTTTGCCATTCCTAGTTGTTCTCCAGTGACTCTCTGATCAGTCTTCCTGCCTGTTTTCTGACCTTCCATTCAACAAGGACAAGGATGGACGATGTTATTGTGAGGATTCCGAATATGTTGATGTTACTCGACCGGAGCGCATCGCTGACTCTGGCAACCAGCCCAGGCGTCTCTTCAAGTCCTACGCCTTTGATCGTGATCATGGCCATTCCCATTCTGGCCGCGATCGCAAGCCCGTGAGGGTCTCTAGCCACGACATCGTGGAGCCTGGAGATTTGGCCTTTCAATGTTGATGTCTGGCTGAGGTAGAGTATCGCGCTGTCGCTGTCTTGAGAGATGGCGACTAGGTTCGTCTTGATTATCTCGGTAACTTTCCGGATGAGATTCGGATTGTGAGGGAGATCTTTTCCGACGAGTGTTATTGATGCTATGGGATCCGGATTGTGAATTTTGACCTCGAATTCCGGCAGAGGCCCACCAGTGATCTGGGTTCCTTGCGCATCGAGTCTTCCAGCGCGGTTGGGAATTACTCGGATGTTGATGTTGGGGTCTTTGTAGCGGAGAGCTTTTCGATGGATGAATTTTGTCCCGCTGTCAGCGATTCCAATTAACGATTTCATGCTGATGGTCTTGAGAACTCTGGGATTGGAGACCAGTTTGGGGTCTCCGGTTAGTATTCCCGGAGTACTGGTGACTAGAACGACTTCGTCTGCGCCGAGAGCTGTTGCCAGAAGGAGGGCCGTCGTGTCGCTCCCTCCTCGTCCAAGGGTGCTAATTCGACCATCCCTGGTCCGGCCGATGAAACCTCCAATGACTGGGACTATTCCGTCCTCAACGACTGGCTTGATGTATTTTCGTATTCGTTCGATGCTTGGTTTCTTGATTGGGTTTGCGTTGGAAAAGGCGTGGTCGGTAATGATCGGCCAATCACGATCTGCGGGATCAAAGTATCGGGCTTGGAGTCCTTGTGATTTTAGTGAGGCTGCGAAGATTCTCGCGCTGGTCCTTTCGCCCATTGCAAGAATATCGTCCCGGTCCGTGTCGACGATCCCCGCTCCCTGGTTCGTCAGTTCTAGAAGTTCATCAGTGGTCTTGCCGACGGCGCTAACAACAACGACGAGTCTGTTGCCCTTGGAATACTCTCTAGAAATTGACTGAGCGGCGAGGCTGACCTTTCTGCCGTTCGTGAGACTGGATCCGCCGAATTTTGCTATGATAAGATGGCGTTGCCGATGGTTCTTTGTGGAGCGATATGGTCTGTGTGCTGCCGCAGAGATTGTTGGTGCTAAAGTCTGATTCTGGTGCTTAGACCCAGGTAGGGGTCTCGGGATCGGTCCTATGCCAGTAAAGATGACCACCCATCCCCAAATCACACCAGAGGCAGACTGTTCTTAGGCGGCGCGATTATTTAGCGTTATGGAAACTGCTTCCGACTGTTCTAAGAGCTAGACGCTCGCTCCGATGACCATCAGGATAAGAGCGATTCCGAGCAAGGCTACTCCCACTCGTGAGGCCATGCCCATTCTCTTCTGCAGGCTCGCGATCTTTGGCATCTCATCCTGACCGGGGGGCTGTTTTGTTAATTGGACGAATTTTCGACCAGATGGGACCATAATGCCGAGGGCGATGATGAGCACGATTAGCCCGACGATCGCGCCTGATGCTACGATTGGGAAGCCTTGAGCGCTTGGCTGATTTGTGGTGTTGACTTGCGTAATGTACCCGAAGAGTGCAATTCCCGCAACGACTGCTAGAATGGCGCTTCCTGCGCTGAACCTGATGTATCTCGGAAGAGCAGATTGGATGAATTCCGTGCGAGAAGGGGGCGACATCTTTGCCAGGGAGGGCATTACGACAGATGTGAATAGTACGGCTCCTCCCATCCACGACACCACGGCACCGATGTGGAGTGCGAGTAGGACGATGAATACTGGATCTGCTGCCAATTTCGGTCTCTTCTTGTCGTTGGGCTTTGGCTTATTATCATCTGCCCAAATGTACAATCAATCGGCGTACTTTTT
>JACXTT010013218.1_pt1 | contig 10892 bp, 3 predicted proteins | sample 9270951 | NCBI WGS metagenome assembly JACXTT01 (sample SAMN15532306, study PRJNA645909) | rock metagenome | isolation source: weathered quartz diorite | place: Puerto Rico | collected 2017-06-21 | reverse complement strand
CCGCCGCGAATGATCACATCCTGCTCACGTCCCATCAGAATCAAATTGCCGGAATTATCTAACCGGACCAATTCTTCTAAATCGAAGTAGCCGTCTTGGCGTTTCCTGGCGTTGAGATCCGGATTCTTAAAAAAACAGGCATCCGCATGAGGGCCGCGGACGAGGAGGTGGCCTGTCTCCCCTGCTGGAACGTCGAGTCCATTGGTGTCCACTATTCGGATGTGATTTCCATCTAATGCGCGCCCAACGGTTCCGAGACGTACTTCGCGCGGATCGTCCCAATATGTTGCAGCGATTCCCCCGCAGTCGACGCTTCCATAGCCTTGCATGATGCGGCAGCGGAGCTGGTCTTCCAGCTCGACTCCCTGCGCAAACGGGAGAATCGATCCGTGATTGACGACGACTCTCAACGCGAACCTGTAATTGGAAAGATTCTTCATGCCGATTATGCGCGCCATCATTGTCGGCACTAATGGGACAACAGTCACGCGCTCGGATTCGAGAACCGAACAGGCTTCTTCCGGAGAAAAATGATCGATCAACACAAGACGAGCGCCCAGTTGACAACCACCGTTATAGACCAACGCGTCTGCCGTTCCTGTTACGATCGGCGTCGCGGCCGCCAACGTATCGTTCGAATCGATCTGGAATCGTCTGGCGTGCGTCCAACCCGTCATCAGCCTTGTATATAAGGGCACTTCCACACACTTCGGCGTTCCAGTGCTGCCGCTCGTCGTCGCGATCTGGCAAATATCGCGAACACTGTGACGCCGCCGCTCGAGATCTCGAGTAGCGCCAGGTTCGGCAGAGCGACGTTTGAAGATCTCCTCTAATGAAAGCGCCCCCGGCGGGACGTGGTCTCCTGCAATCAAGACGTGTTTCAATTCCGGAGCACAAATTTGTTGGAAAAGTTCATAGTGGTTGAAGCCGCGGTATTCGTGCAAAGTGATGACCGCCTCCGGTTGTGTGAATTGAACGAGAGGCAACAGCTCTGCAGAGCGAAAGCTCGCCGGGACGGTAATCAGCCGCACGCCAGCTTTCTCTGCAGCCAGCCGAACGAGAAACAACTCGGCGGAATTGGGGAGTTGTACGAGAACGTATGCATTGCGCGCGAGACCTGTCTCGATCAGGGCGACGGCCAATTTATCGGACAGTTGCTTCACCTCTAACCAAGTGAGGCGTCTCCGGCCATCGACAATTGCTTCTTTGGTTCCGATGGAATCAGCGTTGCGGTCGCAACAATCCGCTGCTGTCAGGCGCTGCATCAACGGGATGGCGTCTCGCATGGCGTTCTAAGATTTATCCGGATAGCGTGCGCTGCACAGTCCCATTCGCACAGAAAACAACCTTGGCAATCCTGTTCGTATTTGGCGAACGGCTTCCTTTCCGAATCCAGGCGCAGAACATCGGTAGGACAGATTTCAACGCACACATCACAACCAGTGCATGCGGTCCTGTCAATTTCAACTTGCGGCATGCGATCCTTCTTGCTTTCGAAATACCAGATGAAGATGTTGCGTCGGCCGAACCGGCACCACATGGAACGATTCCGGCAAGGGCTCATCCCACAGTTTCAGGCGATTGTTTTGCAAGTGAATAACGACCATCTTTACCCAATTCACGTTGTCGATCCGGGGGAAATCTTCGCGAATAAAGGCAACACGGCTCTCGGTGCGATACATGTACGCCCTGAGCGTCGCTTCCAGGACGTGGCAATACTGTTGTAGTCCCCAGACTTTCGACAGTTCGTGATGGTCTTGCGCCAAAAGCTGGGGAACTTCGTTCTCGCGAATCTCCAGAAGCTTATCGATTGCCACAGCCAGGCGGTCTCGATGAAGAACCAATCCGACTTTCTCCATCAGGAGTTCTCCCAAACGGCGATGTACCGTCTCATAAGCAAGACCATTCCGCCTTTTCAGCGGTGCTTCGATTGCTTCCACAGCTGCCTGCACCTGCTGTTCAACGATTGGACTCTGTCCCGATCGAGATGCGAAGGATGCTGCCGCCTGACCGGCCCAATCGCCGGTAACTGAACAAAACGACAGATGTCCGCCGGGAAGATAAGCCAAGTCCGAGCATCCGCCTGCAGCGAACAAACCGGGAACCGTCGTCTCGCCCTGTTCGGTAATTCGAGCTCCTGCCCCGAAGATTCCAGATGTCGCAGCCACCTGGTATGTATAAGAGACGGGGTCGGTCTCAATGTTTACACCAAGTCTTTCGAAGCTCGTCGTGACGATCGGAATGACCTTTCTCAGAAGCTCTAACCGGTCGGAGCTAATGTTTCGGAGATCCATTGCCGGCACATTGCCCCGTTCTTTTTGATGCGCGATCGCAAAGTACAGAAGAGCCCGGCTTGTCATCTCCATGCGTTTGGGGTCGTAGTCTTCCAGGAATCTGCGGCCACTTTTATCGATGAACGTGGCTCCGGAAGGCATCAACGATTCCAAACCCGGAGCACATAGAAGCTGATCCGGGTTGAGATTAATGCCGCCAAGCTCCAGCCGCGACAACTGCGCTCCTGCGCGCAGCATCATGGCAATGCCATCGCCGGAAAGGTCGATCGGCATAAAACCAAGCGTGCTGCCGGGCCAGGGATATGGGAATTTATAAGGTCCTGTACAGACCACCGTTGACTTCGCGCGAATCGAATATATTTCGCCGTCTCGAACGTGAAACCCGATGGCCCCAATTACGCGGCCTTCGGTCGGTAACTTGCCATCGGAGGTCAATAGTTCGGTGATCGCAATCCTGTTCTGTGTTTGAACGCCGGAAGCGAGGACTCCCGTCCGGACCGCCATCATCATCTGCGGTCCCCCTTCCGTCATCCACGCTCCATTCTTGAAGGACCGGCCTGGGGCTCCCATCCGCTGGATACGGTCGTTTTCCTTCAGCCACTTCACGCCCCAACGATCCATTGTCATCAAGTGTTCGTACATCACCGGCAGCGATTTCACCAGGAGGCGCTGGTTCACCAGCGGCCCAGCACCGAGGCCATCGATCCAAGCTTCTTCCTTGTCGCCGGGCATATACGCAGGAAAAACGCCGGAAGCGAGAGCGCTGCAGCCGCTTCGACCGAAGAAAGCGCGATCTACCAGAAGCACCTGCGCCCCGGCAAGGCGGGCTTTATAAGCCGCGAATGCCGCAGCGATGCCCCCTCCAATGATTAAGACATCTGTGCTCAACTCGCGAATCACAGGCGCGGAGTATATATCAGCGTAGTAGAATGACCGGAATCTTGTAGCCAAAACAGGAGGAAAGCCATGTGCAGGCAAATTGATCAGGGTCGACGCCCGTACGGGGCAAGTGACGGAGTACGAACCTCCGACAAAGCTCTCCGGAGTCGACACTGTCGATGTCGATAGAAAGCACAACCTGATTTGGATCGGCGAAGATCAGACGGACAAGCTCGCCCGATTCGATCCGCGCATGCATACATTTACGGAGTTTCCTCTGCCGACTGCGGGAACAGGTATCAAGAGGATTGCCATCGATCCCACTAATCCTAATCGCGTATGGTGGTGCTCTACGGGCGGCACGAGCCGGGCGGGCTACATTGAAGTGTTGGAATAAGTTGATGTATATTGCCCGCCAGTCCAGCGTATATTTCTAGCGTATATTTCAAAAGGAGTAAGAACATGAAGCGTTATCTGGTACCTGTATTCTGCAGCTGCCTGTTGCTAGCTGCCGGAATTTTGAACCTTGCCAGCGCACAAGGCTCAAAAGCCGCTGCGCAGGTCCACATCGACAAGGCGAAAGCGGCGGCTTACCGCCCGGGAAGTGATCTCACACATCTATACGAGACGGTCTGCGCACCGGCCATTGCCGACAACGGCCCACGAATCCCAAATCCCAGTGAGGGCGGCCAAACGGCGGCATCGTTCGCGAACCGAAAAGTTCCGCCGAAGTCGGAATGGATGTCGCAGCCCGCAAAGGTATTTGACAACCTTTATTGGCTTGGAAGCCATGGCGATCCCCGCTCCGTTCCGGCCATATCCGGCGACTCGACCTGGGCCGTAAAAACGTCACAGGGCCTTATTCTGATTGACTCCGGGTATGACTACAGCGCCCCGGAATTGATCACCAATGGTCTGAAGAAGATGGGCGAAGATCCCACGCAGATCAAGTACGTCGTCCTGAGCCACAACCACGGTGACCGCTATTTCGGCGCGAAGTACCTTCAGGAAACATATAAGGCGCGGATCATCATGTCTGAGGCGGACTGGACGGCGATGTACAAAAGTAATGAACCTGTCGAGTTAAGGCCGAAGAAGGACATGATTGCGACGGATGGCATGAAGCTCACCTTGGGCGATACCACGCTGACGCTCTACATCGTTCCGGGCCACACGCCGGGCACCGTTACAACAATGGTTCCCCTGAAGGACGGAAAAGACACTCATCTGGGCGTCGTTTGGGGCGGTATCAATCCCAGCTACACCCGTTACGGAGTCCAGTATTTTCCGGATCTACAAACCACATTCAAAACCTGGAGCGGATCGCTTGCCCGGTTCATGGACATCATGCACAAGGCTAATGCCGACACGTATCTGACGATTCACCCCTTCTACGACTATGCGGAAGAGAAGATCCATGCGGTCCAGTATCGCAAGCCCGGAGATCCTCATCCGATGGTGAGCAAGGACACATTGGATCGCTTCCTGACGATCCTCAAGGAATGCACCGACGCGCAATTGGCTCGGATCGCGTCCTAAAGCCCTACAAACTCCCCTCCTGACCCTAGGAGGGGAGTTAAGTTACACATTTGTAAAAACCCATCCTCCCGTGATAACCCCACCCAAGCATTGTCTGATCTTGCGCGCTTTTGATAGACTCGCCGGCAGTCTCGAACGACGAAGTCTGAAGAGATTATCGTGGGACATCTTATGGAGGAAGCATGAAGCCAATCATTTTGACAGTATTCGTAGCGATGTTGGTCTGCGTGTGCACATGCACGGATGCATGGGCGCAGGCAACAGCTCAGATCAGCGGGACGGCACGAGATCAGAGCGGCGCCGTATTACCCGGTGTGGAGATCAAAGCCACACAAACGGACACTGGAATCGCTCGAGAAACCATCACGAATGAAACCGGGTCTTTCGTTTTGCCGAACCTGGCCCTCGGTCCTTATCGAGTAGAGGCCACACTCCCAGGGTTTCGGCAGTTTGTACAAACCGGAATCGTGCTGGAAGTGAACAGCAATCCGGCATTGAATATCGTTATGGAAGTCGGCCAAGTCAGTGAACAGGTCGAAGTCCAAGCCAACGCCGCGATCGTGGAAACCCGTAGTGTGGGAGTCGGGCAAGTTATGGAAAACGCCCGCGTTCTTGACCTCCCCCTGAACGGCCGAAACATGATCGATCTGCTGCAACTTACCCCCGCGTCAACGCCGGCACCGATCGTGGATGGAACCGGCGGAAGGGATCCTTTCAGCAAAGGTAACGTATCTGTGGCCGGTGGATTGAACACGGGCGTGAATTTCACTCTTGACGGGGCCTATCACAACAACCCATATGACAACGGCTACATGTCAATGCCCTTCCCGGATGCGCTGCAAGAATTCAAAGTGGAGACCGGAGCAACGGGCGCTCAGAACGGTGTGAAATCTTCCGGCACCGTAAGTCTCGTGACGAAATCCGGTACGAACCAGTTTCATGGCGACGCGTTCGAATTTCTCCGGAACGGTGTATTCAATGCGCGAAATGCGTTCGCGCTGAAGCGCGATACGATCAAACGGAACCAGTTCGGCGGTACATTGGGAGGACCGATCCTCGAGAACAAGCTTTTCTTCTTCGGAGCGTATCAAGGCACGACGATCCGTATGGCCCCGAGTGACCAGCTTGCCATCGTTCCTACGGCACAAATGCTTGGGGGCGACTTCACTGCCTTCGCTTCGCCGACGTGCAATTCCGGACGACAAATCCCGCTGCGCGGGGCGTTCGTCAACAATCGAATTGATCCGGCACTGTTCAGCAAGTCGGCCCTGGCTCTGGCGAGCCGGCTGCCTCAGACTTCCGATCCGTGTGGATTGTTGAGATATGGAACAGGCAACCTTGAAAACGATTACATGACCATCGGCCGAATCGACTATCAGCGAAGCGCCAGTCACTCGATCTTTGGCCGGTACTTGCTCGATCATACGTTTACTCCTCCAGCCTATGACAAGGACAAGAACACGTTGAATGCAATCGAGCTTGGCAAGAACGGAATGGCTCAGGCCTTCACAATCGGCGATACGTATTTGTTTGGTTCGAACATCGTCAATGCATTCCGTTTGACCGCGAATCGAATCTCCGCCGCCAAAACGGAAGCGGATCTCAGTCAAGCCGGCATTGGTCCCGCCGATACCGGAGTCAAGATGTTCTCCTGGCTTCCGCATCGTGCAGCCTACACGATCAACGGTGCTCTGAATACGAGTACCAATGGATTACGAACGGGAGCTTTCGGCCCCGCATCCGGTCCAAACAGAGTGGCCATCTTCGGAGCGAATGACGACGTCAGCCTGCTTCACGGCAATCACCAGTTCACGTTCGGTACGCAGGTTTCGCTCTGGTGGACGAACTCCTATTCCAATGCTTCTGCGTTTCCGGGATTTACCTTTAATGGCCAGACGACGGGGCTTGGACTGGCGGACTTCTTCGTGGGTGCTGTCTCCAACTTCCGGTTTGGCACTACCGGCGACCAGAATAAAAAATCCAAATACGTCGGAGTCTACGCTGCTGACACATGGAAGGTCACGCCTGGAGTAACCTTGAGCTACGGCGTTCGTTGGGAACCATTCTTCCCGCTGGTGAACCTCGACAACACGGTTTCCCATTTCGACATCGATGCCGCGAGAAAGGGCATCAAATCCACTCGCTTCGCCGCCACTCCTCCGGGCATGTTGTACACGGGCGATCCAGGTTTCCCGGCCTACACAGGTATGAAGAAGCGCTGGAACGATTTCTCCCCACGCCTCGGGCTGGCATGGGATGTGAATGGTGATGGCCGCACGTCAATCAGAGCCTCGGCCGGATCGTTCTACGATTATCCGTCCAATCTCTATCTCCAGGCGTTCAGCAACGGAGCGCCGTTCCTTCCGATCTTCATCAGGACGAATGTGGATTTCACAAATCCATGGGCGAATGAACCCGGCGGGGATCCATTCCCGGTGGGTTATGGACGGTTCCTAAAATATAACGATGCAAAATGGCCGGGTTATGCGCTCGTGACGACCACGAACTATGACACGAAGCCCATGCAGGTTTACTCGTGGAACTTGAGTCTGCAAAAGCAGCTAGGAACGGATTGGCTTGTTTCTACTACCTATCTTGGAAACAACACCATCCATATGTGGGTCCAGCGTGCCGGCAACCCGGGAGTTTTCCTGGGATTGCAGGCGTGCAATCTGAACGGTCAAAACTACCCCACGTGCTCGACGACTGCAAATCTGAACCAACGCCGCCGCCTGAGCCTGGAGAATCCGGCACTCGGCCAGTATTTCGGTGCGATGAATCAGGTCGAAGCAGCGGGAACCGCCAACTACAACGGCTTGATCCTGGACGTTCAGCGCCGCGCTGGTCGTGGCGTAACTCTGGGCGCGAACTATACCTGGTCGCATTGCATTACAGATCCAGGTGGTCTCCCGGCCATCCAAGGCACGTCGGACGTCGCTTACTCGAATCCCGACAATCGGCGGTTTGACCGAGGCAACTGTTCCGTAGCGGCTACAGACCGCCGGCACGTTTTCAATCTGTCCGCTGTGGCCCGAACACCGAATCTTTCATCTTCAGCACTCCGGGTGTTTGCATCCGGCTGGCAGTTCTCGCCGATTTTCAAGATCCTGTCTGGAGATCAGATGACTGCGCTGACGACGCAGGATCGATCGTTGACCGGTCTTCTGCCTTCGATCGGAACGACAACGGGTAACACTTCGGGCCAGCGTGTGAATCAGCTGTCGGGGAACCCGTACGGCGATAAAACTGTCAACAATTTCGTGAACAGTGCGGCGTTCGCTCTACCGGCACTGGGTACATTCCCGAATCAGGGTATGGCCTCCATCACTGGGCCATCCACCTGGCAATTCGACGCGGCGCTAAAGCGGACATTCCAGATACGTGAATCGAAGAGAATCGAGTTTCGAGCAGAAGCATTCAATCTGACGAACTCGCTGCACATGAACGATCCGGTTATGGATGTGGGCAGCAGTCTCTTCGGTAAGGTTACATCTGCCAAAGAACCGAGAATCATGCAGTTCGCGTTGAAGTATATTTTCTAGTTCCCTCTTCAAAAAGCCCTCCTCACTCGAGGAGGGCTTTTTTTGCGCGCTACTCCTGCTTTTGGTACACTCCCGCCCGACCCATTAAAAAACTGAGAAACAAAAACGTTCCCACAACTCTCGTGGAGGCAGCAATGAAACGAATAGTCGCGACGATATTCCTGACAATCTTCCTCTGCGCGTCTATGAGCATCGACGTGCAGGCACAAGCGACAGCGCAGATCAGTGGCACGGCGCGCGATCAGAGCGGCGCTGTACTGCCCGGTGTTGAAATCAAAGCCACACAAACTGAAACGGGAATCGCTCGTGAAGTCGTGACGAACGAAACCGGATCCTTCGTTCTGCCGAACCTGCCGCTCGGACCTCACCGGCTGGAAGCAGCATTACCGGGATTCCGAACGTTTGTACAAACCGGAATTGTGCTGGAGGTCAACAGCAATCCGGTCATCAACGTGAACATGGAAGTTGGTCAGGTCAGCGAGCAGGTGGAAGTTCAAGCGAATGCCGCTCTAGTTGAAACCCGCAGCGTCGGTGTCGGTCAAGTCATGGAAAACGCGCGCATTCTGGACCTGCCCCTCAACGGTCGCGCGATGATCGAATTGGTCGGAATTGTCGGCGCGGCGACACCTGCACCGATTGTCGATGGTACCGGCGGAAGGGATCCTTTCAGCAAAGGCAGTTTATCCGTCGCCGGCGGCTTGAACACGGGACTGAATTTCACACTCGACGGCGCCTATCACAACAATCCCTATGACAACGGCTATATGTCGATGCCGTTCCCTGATGCAGTCCAGGAATTCAAAGTCGAGACGGGCGCAACCGGTGCACAAGGCGGGGTGAAATCTTCCGGCACGGTGAGCATGGTAACGAAGTCCGGCACCAATCAGTTTCATGGTGACGCGTTCGAGTTTGTGCGCAACGGAGTCTTCAATGCGCGAAACGCGCTCGCGCTGGCGCGCGATACGATCAAACGCAATCAGTTCGGTGGGACGTTGGGAGGACCGATTCTTCAGAATAAGCTCTTTTTCTTCGGCGCCTACCAGGGCACAACAATCAGTCAGGCACCTTCGGATCAGTTGGCGATCCTTCCCACAGCACAAATGCTTGCAGGTGACTTTACGACGGTCGCCTCGCCTGCTTGTAATGGAGGACGAACCATAACCCTCCGAGCGCCCTTCGTCAACGGCCGCGTCGCCCCTTCGCTCTTCAGCAAGCCGGCCGTGGCAGTAGCCGCTCGACTGCCGCAAACATCGGATCCATGCGGAAGATACAAATACGGTACAGCGTTTCTCGAGAACGATCACATGGCGATCGGCAGGATCGATTATCAACGCAACGCCAGCCATTCCATATTCGGAAGATATTTGGTCGACCACACCTTCACACCGCCCGCTTACGATATCGACAAGAATCCTCTCAATGCCATTGAGGCCGGCAAAAATGGGCTTGCTCAGGCATTCACCATCGGCGATACGTACTTGTTCGGCGCCAGCGTCGTGAACGCACTTCGCTTGACAGCCAACCGCGTTGCCGCTGCAAAGACGGACGCAGTGAATCTCAATTCCGCAGGCTTAGGGCCGGGGGATATCGGAGTCAAGGCATTCGTCTGGCTACCTCACCGGCCCCGGTACACGATCACTGGCGGTTTCAACACCAGCACCAGTGGGTTCCGCACGGGCGCGTTCGGACCTGCGACGGGCCCGACACGTGCCGCCATTTTCGGGGTTAATGATGATCTCAGCGTCCTACGCGGCACACACCAACTGACGCTCGGTACACAACTTTCGTTGTGGTGGACGAACTCGTATTCAAATGACGCAGCCACTCCGAGCATGACCTTTACCGGTCAAACGTTAGGGTTAGGAATGGCAGATTTTTTCCTGGGGTATGCGGCTACTTATGCCATGGGAACGACCGGCGACCAAAATAAGAAATCCAAGTACTTTGGCCTTTATGCGGCCGACACATGGAAGATGACTCGTAAGGTAACCCTGAGTTACGGTCTTCGCTGGGAACCTTACTTCCCGATGACTCACCTCGATAATACAGTCCTTCACTTCGATATTGATGCGCTGAGAAAAGGCATCAAATCGAATCGGTTTACGACCACTCCGCCGGGCATCTTCTTCACCGGCGATCCAGGATTCCCGAATTACAAGGGCATACGCAACAAGTGGACGAATTTTTCGCCGCGCCTGGGAATTGCATGGGATGTGACCGGCGATGGACGCACGTCCGTTCGAGTCTCCGCAGGAACGTTTTACGACTTCCCTTCCAATCTCTACCTGCAGGCGTTCAGCAACGGAGCGCCGTTTCTACCCAGGTTCAACAGGAACAATGTAGATTTCGCGAATCCGTGGGCCAACGAACCGGGCGGAGATCCTTTCCCACTGTCTTACGGAAGAAACGTGACACGTACTGGAGCGATATGGCCGACTTACGCTGTTGTGACGACAACAGACTACGACTCCAAGAATATGCAGGTTTACCAATGGAACCTGAGTCTCCAAAGACAAGTCCGCACCAATTGGCTCGTGTCCGCCACATATCTCGGAAACAACACCGTCCACATGTGGGCAGCGCAAGAAATCAACCACAGCGTGTACCTGGGATTAGCTCCGTGTAATCTGGCCGGTTT
>JACXTT010013217.1_pt1 | contig 10893 bp, 9 predicted proteins | sample 9270951 | NCBI WGS metagenome assembly JACXTT01 (sample SAMN15532306, study PRJNA645909) | rock metagenome | isolation source: weathered quartz diorite | place: Puerto Rico | collected 2017-06-21 | reverse complement strand
GATGACGATTGCGACGATCGGCCGATCGATGAAGAAACGCGTCATGGTCCGGGCCGGTTGGCGAGGGTCGCGCCGGCGGGATCCGGCTTCGCCGCGACCGGCGTGCCCGGCTTCAGGTACTGGAGGCCGCTCACGATCACGTTCTCGCCAGCCTTCAAGCCCTTTTCGATGACCCAGAGGTCTCCGACCCGCGGGCCGGTCTCGACCGCGCGGATCTCCGCCTTTCCGTCCGCGCCCGCCACCGCGACCCGCGATCCGCCCTGCAGCTCGGTGACGGCGCGCTGGGGAACGACGAGCGCGCCCTTCCGGACGTCGAGCTCCGCGCGAACGCGGGCGTATTGCCCGGGGCGCAGGATGTTGTGGGGGTTCGGGAAGAAGCCCTTGATGGTCAGGGTGCCCGTCTTGACGTTCACCTCGCGGTCCACGAGGACGGCCTTGCCCTTTTCGGAGAAGACGTTGCCGTCGTCGAGGATCAGCTCGAGGGCGGGACCGCGCTCCGTCGTCGGATAGTTCTCCCTGTTGATGAGCGCTGCCCGGGCCATGTACTCGCGCTCGGAGATGCCGAACGTCACGCGGATCGGATCGACGGTCGACACCGTAGTCATCACCGTCTGCGTGTTGACCAGGTCGCCGACCTGCGTCCGGGCGATGCCGACGATGCCCTCGATGGGCGACGTGACCCTCGTCCAGCCGAGATCGAGCGCGGCCTGGTCGACGGCGGCCCGCGCCGCCGCCACGGCGCCTTGCGCGTCCCGCTGCGCGGCCAGCGCGTTGTCGAGCTCCTGCTGGCTGATCGCCTGCTGGGCAGCGAGCGGCGTGAAGCGTTCCACGTCCTTCACCGCTTTCGCCAGCTGCGCGTCCGCGCGGGCGAGCGAGCCGCGGGCCTGCTCGAGAGCGGCCCGGACCTGGCGGGGATCGATCTCGAAGAGCGGATCGTTGGGACGGACGAACTGCCCCTCCTTGTAAAGCTGCCGGAGCAGGTATCCCTCGACCTTCGGCCGGATGTCCGCGTTCACCGACCCGTCGAGAGTGCCGATCCACTCCCCCACGATCGGCACGTCCTTCTGGACGGCCGGCACGACGAGGACCTCGACCGTCTGGGCGGGGGACGCCGGCTTGCGCGAGCAGGCGGGCGCGAGCGGCAGGATCGCCAGAACGAGCGTCAGACAACGGGTCAGGCGAGCGTCACGCGGGAGAGTCATGTGGTGTCTCGTGATGGGTCAGAGGATAGCATACCCGCCGGTACGGGCGAGTAATACCAAAGGATGATAGACCCGTCGCGGAGCATGCGGCATCCTTCCGTTTTCCACAGGATGACCGCATGGCCGATGTTCGCAGCGCGACAGCGCCGACGCAGTTCCTCGCCGTGAACGACGACAGATACGCCTACCGCCGCTTCGGTGGAGGCCGCGGGCATCCGCTCCTGTTCCTTCAGCACTTCACCGGGACGCTCGACAACTGGGACCCCGCTGTGACCGACGCGCTCGCACGGGAGCGGGAGGTCATCCTGTTCGACAACGCGGGCGTGGGCCGATCGAGCGGCAGGGTCCCGGCCAAGGTGGCCGGGATGGCGCAGCACGCGCTGGCGTTCCTGGACGGCCTCGGCGTGGCGACCTGCGACGTCCTCGGATTTTCGCTGGGCGGAATGGTCGCGTTGCAGATGGCGCAGGATCGTCCCTCGATCTTCCGGCGGATGATTCTCGTGGGGACCGCTCCGCGAGGCGGCGAGGACATCATGCACCTCGAGAAGCCGGGCCTGGCCAGGCACTTCGCGGACCCGAAGCTCGTGGGATACGCCATCCTGACGAAGATCTTCTTCGCGCCGACGCAGTCGAGCCAGGCCGCGGGCGAGGCCTTCATCGAGAGACTGATGCAGCTGGCGCAGCGCCGGGAGGATCGCGATCCGCCTTCGGGGCCGGAGGTGGCCGCGGCGCAGATCGCGGCGTTCCGTGAGTGGGAGCGGTTCACGGGCGAGCGCTTCGCCGACCTCAAGAGCATCCGCCATTCGACGCTCGTGGTCAACGGCGTCCATGACGAAATGATCCCCGTGTCGAACTCCTACCGGCTGGTCGAGAACCTGCCGAACGCCGTCCTCCTGGTCTATCCCGACTCGGGGCACGGCTCTCTCTTTCAATTTCACGAGTCCTTTGTGCGGCACGCTTCGGCGTTCCTGTCCTCCGACTCCCGGTTCGCGCCGTTCTGAGGTGAAGCCGCCGGCTCAGGCGCTCGGCGGAAAGGAGAGCACGCCATGAGAGCCACACACGAGCCGCAAAGGCGGCGGACGCGGCGTCTGCGAACACGTCCATCCGCTCGATGCATTCATCCTGAAAGGGTGAACCCATGGTGCTCGACACGCTGACCGTGCGCCAGGATGGGGCGGTGGTGTTCGCGGACATCTCCGCCCCGCCCATGAACCTCCTGGGACCCGACCTCGTCCGCGATCTCGTCTCCTTCCTCCAATGGACCGAAGCGGACGAGGCCTTGCGCGTGCTCGTGTTCAGGAGCGCCGACCCCGACTATTTCATTTCCCACGTCGACGTCACCCGGATCGGAGAGTACCGGGAGGCCACGATGAAGCTGGCCGGCGAACCGTCGCTCGGCCTCCTGTTCCGCCATCTGAGCGAGAGCAGGCTCGTCAGCATCGCGCAGATCGCGGGGCGTGTCCGCGGCGCGGGCAGCGAGTTCGCGCTGGCGTGCGACATGCGGTTCGCCGCGCGCGAGTCGGCGATTTTCGGCCAGTTCGAGCCGGCGTTCGGGGTCATTCCCGGCGCCGGCGCCGCCCAGCACCTCGCGCGTCTCATGGGCCGCGCCCGGGCGCTCGAGGTCATGTTGAGCGCGGAGGATTACGACGCGGATCTGGCGGAGCGGTACGGCTGGATCAATCGAGCGTTGCCCGCGCAGACGCTGGGTCCTTTCGTCGAATCCCTCGCCCACCGGATTGCCGGGTTTCCGGCTGCGGGCCATGTCACGGTGAAGGAGCGGGTCAATGCCGTCGGGCTCGCGCCCGCCGCGGAGTTCCGCCGCGATTCCGAACTCTTCATCGACGGCGTGCGCCGCCCCGAATTCCAGGGGCGGATGCGGGACGCGATGCAGCGCGGCTTCCAGACCCGGGACGCCGAAATGGCCCTCGCCCGGTTCCTCGGCGACCTGGCCGACCATTGAAGGGTGCATGCCAACGTCCAGGCTGAAGTGGAAGCTTCTGACCAGGAAGCGCGGCAGCTCCACCCAGGGAATCCCCGCCGGCAAGGAGCATCTCGCCTGGGTCACCAATACCGTGACGCTCGTTCATGGCGATCGTGATGCCGTGCTCGTCGATACGTTTCTGTCCGCGCAGCACTCCAAGGAGCTTCTGGACTGGGTCGTCGAGAGCGGCAGGAGGCTTGTCGCCATCTACGTCACCCACGCCCACGGTGACCACTACTTCGGTCTGAAGCTCCTCCTCGATGGATTCCCCGGGGCCACAGCGGTCGCCACCGCGCCCGTGGTCGCGGCCATTCAGAGGCAGATCACCCCCGAGTTCGTCAAATCGATCTGGGAACCGCGCTTTCCCGGACAACTTCCGTCCCGGTTGATCGCTCCGGAGGTTCTCGACGGAGATGCGCTCTCTCTCGAGGGAGAGGCGCTGAGAGTCGTGGAACTCGGCCATACCGACACGTCCCACTCGACGGCGCTGCACGTTCCTTCCATCGCCCTGGTCGTCTCGGGGGATTGTGTCTACAACGACACGCACCTTTATCTCGCGGAGTGCGACGAAAAAGCCAGGAGCGAGTGGCTTCGAGCGCTGGACAGGATCGAGTCCCTCCATCCGAAAACCGTCGTGGCCGGACATGGCGTGCTCGATCCCGATAGCTCGCCGCGCCACATCGAGGAAACTCGACGTTACCTCCGCGACTTCGACGCTTGCGTGACATCGACCTCGACGCCGCGGGAGCTTTACGAGAGAGTGCTCTCGTTGCATCCGGACCGGGTCAATCCGGGGTCGCTCTGGGCGGCCGCAAAAGCCGCGAAACCATCCTAGGAGATCCTCATGAGCGCATCCACCACGAGCATGGCCTCATCCACCAGCGTGTACACGACCAGCGCGTTCTGGGAACGCTTGTGGCGGACGGCCGGCATCCAGTCCATCCTCTGCTTCATCGTCGCGTACATCGTCCAGGGCCGTCAGCCGCAGATCGGCGCATCGGCCGACGCGCTGGCAGCCTTCTACGATGGCGATCGCGTGCGGATTCTGATCGCGGCCGTGCTTTACGGCCTGGCTGTCCTCAATCTCATGTGGTTCGCGGGGGCGCTCAGGACCACGCTGGCGTATGCGGGACAGGACGGCTGGGGCGCGGCGGCGACCGCCTCCAGCGCGGCCCTCGGAGCGCTTTTCCTCCTGCTCATCGCGGTGGTCGCAGCGCTCGCCTACTCTATCGCCGGCTCGGGAGATCACGGGCTCACAGCGGGGCTGAACGACTTCGTATGGGCGGGCTTCGTGCTGACGTCGTTCCCGCGCGCGATGCTTGTCATGGCCGCGGCGTTCGGGCTCTGGCGGGTCCGGCTGATCTCGAACGCGCTCTTCGCGGCCGGGGTCGCTGCCGTCGTGCTCGTCCTGCTGGGCGGCACCACCTGGATGAGCGGGGGATTCTGGGCACCGGACGGCGGCTATTCACGCTTCGTCTCGCCAGCCATCGGCCTGGCGTGGGGCATCGTCGTGAGCGGGGTGCTCCTGACCCGGAGTCCCGCCACACGTGCTGCGTGGTGAGGCCTTCTCGAGGGGATGCCCTCGCCTACGACGTGTTCGTCAACGACCCGCCGCCACATCGCAATGGTCTCCTCCCGAACGGAGAGCCGAAGGGGGGCTCTCCAGTCGCGAGCACGCTGATCTACGGGAGCGAGGATGCGGTGCTGACGGACCCCGGGTTCACGACGGATCAGGCGCAGGCGCTCGGCGACTGGGTCGCCGCAAAGGGCCGGAGACTGACTGACATCTTCATCACCCACGGCCACGGCGATCACTGGTTCGCCGCCGGACTCTTGGCACAGCGGTTCGGGGCCCGTGTCGTCGCCACCTCGGGCACCCTCGCGCAGATGCGCGCCGGCATCGCCGCGCGTCCCCTTCTATGGGACAAGATCTACCGAGGGATCCCGCCATCGCCTGTCACGGCGGTGACGGTCCCGGGCAACCGCCTTACGCTCGAGGGGCACGACCTCGTGATCGTTGAAGTCGGCCACGCCGACACCGACGACAACAGCGTCCTCCAGGTCCCGGACCTCCGGCTGGTCGTCGCCGGGGACGTGATCTACAACGGCGCTCATATGTACCTCGGGGAAAGTGTGATCGTCGGAGGCCTGGGGCCATGGCGGGACGCGATCGACAAGGTCGAAGCCCTCGAGCCCCGGCATATCGTCGCCGGTCATCAGAACAAGCGCCTCGACGACGCCGCCGAGCGGACGATCGCGGAGACCCGGCAATATCTCGACGATGCCGACGAGCTTCTCCGGACCGAAAACACCGCCGTCGGCTTCTTCAACGCCAAGATCGAGAGGTACCCGGACCACCTGGCGCGGACGGTGTTGTGGGCCAGTGCGAGCGCGCTCTACGGCGTCCGCGAACACCCCGGAGAGGACGTCCGCCGGATCCTCGTTGCCGGCTGGCTTTGAGGGAGAGAGGCACGCAGGGCATGATCCTCGATCGGCGCCGCTTCCTGGCCGGCATGGGCACGGCCGTGGCGTCGCAGCTCGGCATGACCGATTTGGCGCGCGGACAGGCTCGAATGGCGGCCGCGGGACCGTCGCGGGCGATCCAGGACGTGGGCCAGGGATCCTTCGGCGCGCTGAAGAGCGTCGATGCCGGGGTGCTGAACGTCGGGTACGCGGAAGCAGGCCCGCCCGGCGGGCCCGTGGTGATCCTTCTGCACGGCTGGCCCTACGACATCCACAGCTTCCTCGACGCCACACCCCTCCTTGCATCCGCCGGCTACAGGGTAATCGTTCCGCATCTACGCGGCTACGGCACCACCCGCTTTCTGTCGAGCCAGACGCTCCGGAACGGCCAGCCGTCCGCCCTCGCGTCCGACGTCGTCGCACTGATGGACGCCCTCCGGATCCGTCAGGCGGTGCTCGGCGGCTTCGACTGGGGAGCGCGAACCGCCGACATCGTCGCCGCGCTCTGGCCGGAGCGCTGCAAGGGGCTCGTTGCGGTCAGCGGCTATCTGATCGGCAGCCAGGAGGTCGGGAAGACGCCTCTGCCGCCCGAGGCGGAGCTCAAGTGGTGGTACCAGTTCTACTTCGCAACCGAGCGCGGCCGGGCCGGCTACGAGAAGTACCGCGACGACTTCGCGAGGCTCATCTGGCAGCTCGCCTCGCCGAAATGGAGCTTCGACGATGCGACGTTCGCGCGCAGCGCGGCGTCCCTGGCCAATCCGGACCACGTCGGCATCGTGATCCACAACTATCGCTGGCGTCTCGGGCTCGCCAAGGGCGAGTCCAGGTACGCGGACCTGGAGAAGCGCCTCGCCGAGGCCCCGCTCATCACGGTGCCCGCCATCACCCTCGAGGGCGATGCCAACGGCGCGCCCCATCCCGAGCCCGCATCCTACTTCGGAAAATTCTCGGGTCCGTACAAGCACCGGCTCGTCGAGGGCGGCATCGGGCACAACCTGCCGCAGGAGGCGCCCAGGGCGTTTGCCGACGCCGTCCTCGAGGTGGCGCGAGGCATCGCAGGGCGGTCCACAGGATCGACGAGGTACTTTGAACATGTGCCAAAGGAGAGGAGGTCCTTCCATGAAGCGTAGAGCACGGATCGAGGTGGCGGTGGTCGTATCGATTGGGCTGTCGGCTTTCGCCGCGACCGTGGGCGCCGCGCCGGCGCAGGTCAAGAACATCGTCCTGGTCCACGGCGCTTTCGCGGATGGCTCGAGCTGGGCGAAGGTGATCCCGATCCTGCAGGCCAAGGGATACAACGTCACGGCCGTGCAGAATCCTCTGACTTCGCTGGCCGACGACGTCGCCGCGACCCAGCGCGCGCTGGCGCAGCAGGATGGTCCCGTGATCCTGGTCGGTCATTCGTGGGGAGGGGTCGTGATCACCGAGGCGGGCGTGGATCCCAAGGTGGTCGGCCTGGTCTACGTCGCGGCGTTCGGACCGGATCAAGGCGAGGTGGTCGGCGAGCTGGGGAAGGCGTATCCGCCTCCGCCCGCGCTCACGGCGCCGATCGTCGACCAGCAGGGCTTCATGACCCTGCCCGCGGATGCGGTCCTGAAGCACTTCGCCTCGGACCTGCCGGCGGGCGAAGCGCGCGTGGTCGCGGCCACGCAGGGTCCGGTTGCCGCATCGGCCTTCGGCGCCAGGGTGTCCGGCGTCGCGTGGAAGACGAAGCCGTCGTGGTACATCGTCTCCACGCTCGACGGCGCGATCGCGCCCGACGAAGAGCGCTTCTTCGCGAAGCGCATGAAGGCGACGACCACGGAGCTGAAGGCGAGCCACGTGGCGATGCTGTCGCAGCCGGATGCGGTGGCCGCGGTCATCATGGACGCGGCCACGAAGGCTCAACCCGCCGGCAAAACAGGGGCCCGTTGAGCGACGGTGGCATGGAGGAAAGCCCGCAGGCGACGATGGACGCGCTCGTGTCTTTCCTCGATGCGTCGGCGGCCGCGAGGCCGGCGCCAACAGCAGGCGATCAGCGAAGCTCGCGCAGATAGGAGGCTGCATGGCCAGTACGACAGGGGACGCCCTTCCCGGCTGGGATGTGTTCGTGACGCCGGGCATACCCATTGTCACGAGCGACATGCCTCCGGGCGTAAAGGAGGCACGTTTTCAGGCGATGGCATCGACCCTCATCCATGGCAAGCGGGACGCCGTCCTCGTGGATGCCTTCATGACGGTCAAGCAGGCGAATGCTCTGGCAGACTGGGTCGCAGCGAAGGGTAAGAACCTGACGACCATCTACATCACGCACGGCCATGGAGACCATTGGTTCGGAGTCGGCACTCTTCTCGAGCGGTTCCCCCATGCGAGAGCGGTCGCGACGCCTGACGCCGTGAAAGTCATGCGCCTGAACGCCTCTCCGGAGATCCTCAAGCTCTGGAAGGCGTCATTTCCGGGGCAGATTCCGGACAGGCTGGTCGTCGCGGAGGAGCTCGAGGGGCACGCCCTTGATCTCGAAGGGCATGAGCTGGTCGCCGTGGAGCTTGGTCATACTGATACGGATCATACGACCTGCCTGAATGTCCCGTCCATCAGACTCGTGGTCGCCGGCGATGCCGCCTACAACGATGTCCACCTCTACCTCGTCGAATCGAATGCGCAGACGCGACGGGAGTGGATCTCCGCGCTCGACACGATCGAGTCGCTCGACCCGCGCGCGGTCGTTGCATCACACAAGCGACCAGGGAACGACGACAGTCCGAGGATCGTCGAACAGACGCGCCAGTACATTCGCGACTTCGATCATCTGGCGGAGACGACGAAGACCGCCCAGGAGCTCTACGACAGGATGCTGAAGATCTATCCCGATCGGGTCAATCCCGGGTGGGCGCTCTGGAGCTCCGTCCGCTCGGTCAAGCGATTCTAACCGGTCCCTAGAACGGTCCCTCGGCCGGGCAGCCGTGGTTGTACGCGGTCGCCTGGTAGAACCAGATCCCCGTGGGCGAGACATCGCCCGTGCTGTCGACCCACTGGACGTTCGGCGTGCCGGCGTCCATGTCGACGACGTCGGTGGCCACGAGCGGCCACGACGAGAAGGGCGGCGCCGCCGTCGACGATCGACGGATGTTGTATCCGGTCACCTGCAGCGGCTGGTTCGGATCCTGGATCTGAAGCACGGGGAAGTTCTGCGCGTTCTTTGTGACGCTCGCGATGAAGACCGCCTCGTCGGGAGCCAGGCAGGCGAGCAGCCCGGCGTCCCAGCGGACCCGGTCCTGCACGCTCGCGAGCACGAACGGGGGCGTGAGCTGCGTGACGGGGTCGGCGTCGCTGTCGAGGAGGTCGTCGGCGCCCTGGTCCTTCGCCGTCAGGAAATACCCGGTGGGCGGAATGAAGCGGACGCGGTACGTCGCGCCGAGCGTCTGGTTGGGGAAGACGTAGGCACCGGAGGCGTCGGTGACCACCGCGTCCAGGAAGACCCCGGCGCCGTCGTAGAGCGCCACGAGGACGCCGGCCACTCCGGGTTCTCCTGGATCCTGGATCCCGTCGCGGTCCGAATCCAGCCAGACGCGATCGCCGGGCGATGCCGGAAGGACCGTCGTCGTCTCGGTGGAGTGGTTGTTGGCAGGCGCTGTCTCTACCCCCGTGAACGACGCGTCCGCAGTGTTCATGACAGTGCCTGGCGAGGCCGGACGGACGCTCACGGAGACACTCGCTTGGCCAGCGGAGGCCAGGGAGCCGAGGTTGCAAGTGACGACGCCACCGACCGGAGGAGTGCATGTGCCCTGGGACGGCAAGGCGCTCACGAAAGTCGTCCCAGCTGGCAGCGTGTCCCGCAGGACTACTCCGGGAGCCGCGTCCGGCCCCGAGTTCGAGACGCTGATCGAGTAGGTCAGGTCGGTGCCGAAAAGGACAGGGTCGGCCGCATCGCCCTGCGAAACGATCAGATCGGCAGCGTGTGCCGTGCGGAGGTCGGCCTCCTGCCAGCCGTTCCATGGGACGGTGACCCACCGGCTACGGCTCTGACAAGGCGTTCTGGCTGGCTCGTACCGCAGGCGAATCCGCCAGTGATAGACCGTGTTGCTGGAAAGGCCAGCCACCAGCTCGTCGAGAGAGGCTCCGGCGGTGCCGGTGTCGATCCAGCCCGCGCTGGTCTGGGTCGCTGCCCCGTTGAAGAGAGAGCCAAGCGGCTTGATCTCCCATTCGAGCTTGACCCTGCTCCGGCCGTAGGGGGTGAGGCCCAGGGCCGCCAGGCGGAAACCGTTGGCGCCGTCACTCACCCCCAGGAATGAGATGGCGGCGGAGTCGTCACTTCGGCGCTGCTGCGGACGCAGACTCATGCCCCGGCCATTGTTGCCGTAGTACAGGAAGGCGCGGCCGAAGTTGTTGAAGGAAGTGGCTCCCACGACGACGTCGGCGTAGCCGTCGCCGTTGACATCTCCAGCGGTGCCTACGGAACTGCCGAAGACAGCGGACGGCTGATCGCTTTCTGCCGTCCAGTTCGGTGTCAAGGAGAGTCCCGAGGCGGAGCCGTGATAAACGAAGGCTCGGCCTTCGTCGGTCTGTCCGTTGTCGAAATAGGGGGCTCCCACGATGACGTCGGCGTAGCCGTCGCCGTTGACGTCTCCAGCGGTGCCCGCGGAACTGCCGAAGAGGGCGCCCGCCTGATCGCTTTCCGCCGTCCAGTTCGGTGTCAGGGAAAGCCCCGTGGGGGAGCCGAAATAAACGAAGGCGCGGCCCTCGTCGGTCTGGCCGTTGTCAAAGTTGGGGGCTCCCACGATAACGTCGGCGTAGCCATCGCCGTTGACATCCCCTGCGGTGCCGACGGACCTGCCGAAGAAGGCGCCCGCCTGATCGCTTTCCGCCGTCCAGTTCGGTGTCAAGGAGAGTCCCGAGGCGGAGCCGTGATAGACGTAGGCGCGGCCCTCATCGGTCTGGCCGTTGTCAAAGTTGGGGGCTGCCACGATGACGTCGGCGAAGCCATCGCCGTTGACGTCCCCCGCCGAACCGACGGAATAGCCGAAGGACGCGTTCGCCTGGTCGCTCTCCGCCATCCAATTCGGCGTCAAGGACAGCCCCGAGGCGGACCCGAGATAGACATAGGCGCGGCCCTCGCGCAACTGGCCGTTGACGAAGTCGCGGGCTCCCACGATGACGTCGGCGAAGCCATCGCCGTTGACGTCCCCCGCCGAGCCGACGGAATAGCCGAAGAGGGCGAATGCTTGGTCGCTTTCCGCAGTCCAATTCGGTGTCAGGGAAAGCCCCGAG
>JACXTT010013216.1_pt1 | contig 10894 bp, 7 predicted proteins | sample 9270951 | NCBI WGS metagenome assembly JACXTT01 (sample SAMN15532306, study PRJNA645909) | rock metagenome | isolation source: weathered quartz diorite | place: Puerto Rico | collected 2017-06-21 | reverse complement strand
GCCTCACGGACCGTTGCGACCGGCCGCTTGGCGCAGGCCGCGACGAAAAGGAGCCCGATGATCATCGTGGCGAGAATTGAACGATCAATGAACGTGCGCACGGTTAGCCCTCCGCTCCTTTTCTGCTACACCACTTCGGTGTTGATACACCTATACGGCCCCACGAATCCACTCAATAGGACGTTGGTCGGATAGGGTCGCGACCCAGGGCACGGAGAGGCTACCACAAGACCAGAACGGGCGCTCGATGATGGCCGCAACGCGGTAAACTCTTGGCGCTTTCGGCAACGCGATCCTTCTCGGGAGGGGCCGATGCGGGCTGACAAATCACGTATCTGCGCGCTGGGGCTGGTGCTTCTGCTCGGGCTCGCCAGTTGCGCCGGCAACGGATCGGCGACGACGACCGCGCCGATCGCGATCACCGACCTGGCCAGCATCGCCGGAAAATGGGTCGGGCTGCTCGAGATCGCCGGCTCCCGCGACCGCGAGGACTATGTGGAGGTGACCATCGCGCCCGACGGCACGTATCGGGCAGCCTCGGCGCGCACGATCGGTGTCATGGACGCGCGAGGCACGGTGACGATCGCCGGCGGCCGGCTCCTGATCCAGGGCGCGAGCGGGGGCAGAGGGACGGCGGTACTCTACTCGCAGCCGGGGCAGCCACCGCGTCTGTTGCAGGTGAACGGCACGGCCGGGGACGGGCGCCCCTACATCGTGCGTCTGCGGCCGCAGTCCTGAGACGTCGCCGGTCGAACGGCTCGAGAGGGGCATGAGCAGGATCACGACGGACCGAGCGTCCACGATCGTCGCGGCGGTCCTCGTATGCATCGGGTACTTCGTCGGCGCGCGGGTCGGCTTCGCGTTCACGATCCACCCCTCTCCGGTGTCAACACTCTGGCCCCCCAACTCGATCCTGCTGGCGGCCCTGCTGCTGACGCCGCCGCGCGCGTGGGCGATCATGCTCCTCGCCGCGTTCCCGGCGCACTTCGCGATCCAGCTCGCCAACGACATCCCGCTGACGATGATCCTGCTCTGGTTCGTCAGCAATTGCTCCCAGGCGCTGATCGGCGCCGCCTGCGTTCGCCGCCTCACCGGGGGCCCCATGCGGTTCGACGATTCGCGTCACGTCGGCGCATTCGTCCTCGGCTCGATCGTCGGCGTGTTCGCGTCGTGCTTTCTCGACGCAGGCTTCGTGGAGCTGGTGGGAGGCTGGGGCGAAGGATCCTTCTGGCAGATCTGGCGCTCGCGCTTCTTCTCGAACGTGCTGGCCGAGCTGACGGTGGTGCCCGCGATCGTCGCGTGGTCCCAGATCGACGCGCGGAGCCTCCGCAGAGTGTCGGCGCGCGCGCTCGCCGAGGCGGTGGGCCTCGGCGTCGGCCTCGTCGGGATCAGCGTGCTGGTGTTCATGTGGCGAGAATCCGGACTGGACGGAATTCCGGCGCTGCTCTACGCGCCGGTGCCCTTTCTGGTCTGGGCCGCCGTGCGATTCGGATCGATCGGCACGAGCACCGCCACCATGGCGGTCGCGCTGCTCGCGACCCGCGGGGCGATGAATCGCGTCGGCCCGTTCCTCGCGAGTCCCCCGGCCGACAGTGCCCTCTCGATCCAGCTCTGCCTCATCTTCACCTCCATTCCGCTCCTGCTCCTGAGCGCCGTCATGCGGGAGCGGCAGCGGGCGGAGCGCGCGGCGGTCTTCAACGAGGAAAGCCTGAAGCTGGCGCTCGACGCCGCGCAGATGACGATCTGGGACTGGAGCCTGCCCCCGGGGGACACGACCTGGCGGCGGGAATCGAGCGCGGCCCCGTTCGGCGCCATGCTGCGCGTCGTGCACCCCGACGACCAGTCCACGGTGGCCGAGGCGATCACGGGGGCGATCGAGCAGGGCTCACCGTGGGACGTCGAGTTCCGCGTGGTGCATCCCGACGGCAACGTCCGCTGGGTCATGGGCAAGGGCGAGGTCTTGCGCGACGAGGCCGGACAGCCCAGGCGCCTCCTCGGCGTGAACGTCGACATCACCGACCGCAAGCGGGCCGACGAGGCGGTGCGCGCGTCCGAGGAGCTCTTCGCGCGCGCGTTCCGCTCGAGCCCGGATGCGATGGTGATCAGCCGGCGGGCGGACGGCCGGATCATCGACGTCAACGATCGCTGGGAGGCGCTCTTCGGCCACGCCCGCGCGGCCGCGGTGGGACGCACGATGGCCGAGCTGCCGCTCGCCGCCGGCCCCGAGGACCAGGCCACCTTGCGGCGCTTGATCGAGGCGCCGGGTCCGGTGCGCGACGTCGAGGCCCAGTTCGTGACCCGGGCGGGAGAGCCGCGCGAGACCATCATCGCGACCGAGACCGTCGAGATGGGCGGCCACGCGTGCTTCATCACGACGATCCGCGACATCACCGAGCGCCAGCGCGCCCAGCGCGAGGCGCAGGAGCAGCGCCAGCTCCTGACGCACCTGGGCCGCGTCGCCGTGCTCGGCGAGCTCTCCGGCGCCCTGGCCCACGAGCTCAGCCAGCCCCTGACCGCGATCCTGTCCAACGCGCAGGCCGCCCGGCGCATGCTCGCGCGACAGCCGGTCGACCTGCGCGAGATCGACGAGATCCTGGAGGACATCGCCAGCGCCGACCGGCGGGCCGGCGAGGTGATCCGACGGCTGCGCGCGATGTTCAAGCGCGGCGAGTCGAACCGGCAGCTCCTGGATCTCAACGAGATCACGCGGGACGTGCTCGACTTCGCGCGCAGCGACCTCCTGACCCGGCACGTGCAGGTAACGACCCGGCTCGCGTCGGACCTGCCGAAGGTCCGGGGCGACAGCGTGCAGGTGCAGCAGGTGCTGCTGAACCTGATCGTCAACGGCTGCGAGGCGATGATCGACAACGAGCCCAACGACCGCTCGCTCGTAATCGAGACGAGCGCCGTCGATCACGACACCGTGGGGATCTCGGTCCTCGACAACGGCAGCGGCATCCGGGCCGACATCCTCGACCAGCTCTTCGAGCCGTTCGTCACGACCAAGCACCAGGGGCTGGGGCTCGGTCTCACGATCTGCCGCTCGATCGCCACCGCGCACGGCGGGCAGCTCTGGGCCGGCAACAACGCCGATCGCGGCTCCGCGTTCCGCCTGCTGCTCCCCCGGAACGACACCTTCACGCCGGCGGCCTGAGCGCGGCGCGGTCGCAGAGGCGGGGTTACTCGCCGGGGCGAAGGCCCAGCCGGTCGGCCTGGCGGACGAGCTCGGCGACCGATCCGGCCTGCGTCTTCTCCATCACACGCCCGCGGTGGAACTTCACCGTCTTCTCGCTGATGCCGAGGTCGCCCGCGATCTGCTTGTTGAGCCGCCCCTGGATGACGAGCCGCAACACGTCGCGCTCCCGCGGCGTGAGCGTGTCGAACCGCACGCGGATGCCGGCCACCTCGGCCCGGTCCCGGCGTGCCTCGCGGTCGCGCCGCAGGGCGCCGTGGATGATGTCGAGCAGGGCCTGGTCGCTGAACGGCTTCTGCAAGAAGTCGACGGCGCCCGCCTTGATGGCGCGGACGCTCGAGGGCACGTCGGCGTGGCCGCTGATGAAGACGATCGGCACGCTGTGGCCCGCGCGGATCAGGCTCTCCTGGAGCTCGAGCCCGCTCGGCCCGGGTAACCGCAGATCCAGCACGACGCAGGAGGGCCGGTCCGGCAGCGGTTTCTTGAGGAACTCCTGGGCCGAGGCGAACGTCTCGACGTCGAGGTCGACCGAGCGCAGGAGCCGATCCAGGGAACGACGCACGGAGTCGTCGTCGTCGATGACGAAGACGACCGGCTGCTCCAGAGCCTCTCCCGAAGCAATCGCCATGCACCCTGCTCCTTTCGACAGGTCCAACGCCCTCGCTCGGGCGCGTCGGCGTAGCCTAGTTGGTCCGGGGCCGCAGGGCAATCCGACTTTGGTCCAGCGCCGGAGCTCCGGACGCCTTTGCTACTATCGGGACCAGAGGAGCATCGGCGTGATCCGTCCCCGGCCTCTCGTCGCGGTCGTTGACGACGAGGAATCGATCCGTAAGTCCCTGCGGCGGCTGTTCATGGCTGCCGACCTCGACGCCGTGGTCTACGCCTCCGGACAAGAGTTCCTCGACTCCCTCAGGGGGCGCCAGCCGGATTGTCTGGTCCTGGATCTGCAGATGCCCGGGCTGACCGGGCTCGAGGTCCAGCGAGCGCTCACCGGGATCGGGGCGCGGTTCCCGACGATCATCATCACCGCCCACGACGAGCCGGAGACGCGGGCCCGCTGCCTCGCCGCCGGCGTCGCGGCGTATCTCTGCAAGCCGCTCCACGACGAGATACTGCTCGATGCGATCGCCAGTGTCATGGGCCGCGTCGCCGCGTCCGCGGTCGGCGACGCCCCCCCGAGCAGCTAGCTCACCGCTGCCTGGACTTAGGTCTCATGGCTGATTCGTCCGCCCGTCATACCCTTGAGCCCCAGGAGGGTCACAATGAGCCTGAACATACCTGCTGTCATCGCGATCGCGAGCATCCTGACCTGGTCTCAGTCTCCGGCGGCGGGTGACCAGCTGCGGCTCGCCCAGGCCTCGGGGACCGACAAGGCCCCGGCGGCAACCGAGAAGGCGCCCGGACGCGCCGCGGGTCGGGCCGTCCAGGTGAAGGGCACCGTCGCCGCCGTGGACAAGGACGCCAAGACCATCACGCTCAAGGGCCCCAAGGGGCGCACCGTGACCCTCGACGTGCAGGATCCCTCGAAGCTCGAGGCTGTGAAGGTCGGCGACCCCGTCGTCGCCACCTACATGGAAGCGATCGCATTCCAGATCAAGAAGCCCGGCACCGCGACGCCCGGGACGACCGTGCAGGAGAGCCGGGTCAGCTCGAAGCCCGGCGAGACGCCGGCCGGCGCGATCGGCCAGGAGGTCACCGTCACCGCCACCATCACCGAGATCAACAAGAAAGCCGGATCCGTCACGATCAAGGGGCCCCAGGGCAACTCCGAGACGATCAAGGCGAAGGATCCCAAGAACCTCGATCTGGTGAAGGTCGGAGACCTGGTCGAGATCACCTACGCCCGGGCGCTCGCCGTCTCGCTCGACAAGCCCGTGAAGAAATAGCCGGGCGCCGCCGAAACCGACGAAGTGCGCTCGCACCGAGCGCCGAGGTCGCAGCATGACGAACGAGGACCGTCGCCTCACGGAAGCGCGGCAGCCGACGACGCCGTGGAAGAAGTGGGGACCCTACCTCTCGGAGCGACAGTGGGGCACGGTGCGCGAGGACTACGGCGACGGCGGCGACACCTGGAATTACTTCAGCCACGACCAGGCGCGGTCGCGCGCCTATCGCTGGGGTGAGGACGGGCTCGCCGGCGTCTCCGACGACCGGCAGATTCTCTGCTTCGCCCTGACGCTCTGGAACGGCACCGATCCGATTCTCAAGGAGCGCCTCTTCGGTCTCACCAACAGCGAGGGCAACCACGGCGAGGACGTCAAGGAGTACTACTTCTACCTCGACAGCACTCCGACGCACTCGTACATGAAGTACCTCTACAAGTATCCGCAGGCCGCCTTTCCCTACGCGGACCTCATCGCCGGCAACAAGGCGCGCGGACGTCAGGAGCCGGAGTACGAGCTGCTCGACACCGGCGTGTTCGACGACGACCGCTACTTCGACGTCTTCGTCGAGTACGCCAAGGCCGCCCCCGAGGACGTCCTCGTGCGGATCAGCGTCGCCAACCGGGGTCCGGAAGCGGCATTCCTCCACGTGCTGCCGACGCTCTGGTTCCGCAACACGTGGTCCTGGAGCGACGCGACGGCGAAGCCCGCGCTCGCGCTGGCCGGCGGGCCGCAAGGCGTCGCCGTCATCCACGCCTCGCACGCCGAGCTCGGCGCGCGCTATCTCTACTGCGAGAACGCGGGCGAAGTGCTCTTCACCGAGAACGAGACCAACGTGGCGCGGCTCTTCAGCACGCCGAACCCCTCGCCCTGGGTGAAGGACGCGTTCCACGAATACCTCGTTCACAACCATCGCGCCGCGGTGAATCCGGAAGGTCGGGGCACGAAGGCGGCGGCGGTCTATCCCCTCTCGGTCGGGCCCGGCCGCACGGTCGAGGTGCGACTGAGGCTCACCACCGCGGCGCCGGCCGCGCTTCCCCGCGGTCCGTTCGGGCGCGAGTTCGAGGCGGCCTTCGAGGCGCGCCGCGTGGAAGCCGACGAGTTCTACGCCTCGCTGACGCCGCCGTCGGTCGGCACGGACGGCGGCTTGGTGTTCCGCCAGGCCCTGGCCGGGATGCTGTGGAGCAAGCAGTTCTACTACTACGACGTCTCGCGCTGGCTCCAGGAGCACGGCGTCGACCCCTACATCGCGGGCAACACGGCGCTCCGCAACGCGCAGTGGTCCCACATGGTCAACGCCGACGTCATCTCGATGCCGGACAAATGGGAGTACCCGTGGTACGCGGCCTGGGACCTCGCGTTCCACTCCGTCTCCCTGGCCATCGTCGACGCCGACTTCGCGAAGTCGCAGCTCCTCTTGATGCTCGAGCAGCGCTACATGCATCCGAGCGGTCAGATGCCCGCCTACGAGTGGAACTTCGGCGACGTCAACCCGCCGGTGCACGCCTGGGCGGCCTGGGTGATCTACCACTTCGACCAGCAGCGCACCGGCACCGCCGACATCCGCTTCCTCGAGACGATCTTCCAGCAGCTGCTCATGAACTTCACCTGGTGGGTGAACCGGAAGGATCCCGAGGGCAACAACCTCTTCGAGGGCGGCTTCCTCGGCCTGGACAACATCGGCGTGTTCGATCGCAGCGCGGCCCTGCCGACGGGGGGACGCCTCGAGCAGGCCGACGGCACCGCGTGGATGGCCTTCTACTGTCAGACCATGCTGCAGCTGGCGCTCGAGCTGGCCCTGCGGGATCCGGTCTATCAGAACCTCGCGGCGAAATTCTACGAGCACTTCCTGTGGATCGCCGGCGCGATGGATCGCGGGGGCAAGCAGGCCGATCTGTGGGACGAGGACGACGGCTTCTTCTACGACCTCCTGCGGCTGCCGACCGGCAACGCCGTGCGGCTCAAGGTGCGGTCGATGGTCGGGCTCCTGTCGCTCTGCGCCTCGACGGTCTTTCCGCCGACCGTCGAGGGCCGGCTGCCGGTGCTCATGGAGCGGGTGCGTGACTTCACCCGCCGCCATCCGAACCTGGTCGCGCGCATCGCGTCACCGGGCCGCCTCGGCTTCCGCGACCGGCACCTGCTCGGGCTCCTGACCGACGACAAGCTCCGTCGCGTGCTCCGCTACATGCTCGACGAGAACGAGTTCCTGAGCCCCTTCGGGATCCGCGCCGTCTCGAAGATCCACCGGGATCATCCGTACGCGTTCGCGATCGACCGGGTCACCTATCGCGTCGACTACGAGCCGGCCGAGTCGACGAGCGGCATGTTCGGCGGCAACTCGAACTGGCGAGGTCCGATCTGGCTGCCGATGAATGTGTTAATAATCCGCGGGCTCCTGAATCTCTACGCGTTCTACGGCAAGAACTTCACGGTCGAGTGCCCGACCGGCTCGGGGCGGTTCATGACGCTCTTCGAGGTCGCCGAGGAGATCGGCCGCCGCGTCACGCGCGTCTTCCTGCGTGACGAGCAGGGCGGGCGGCCGGTGCACGGCGCCGCCAAGAAGTTCCAGGGCGACCGGTACTGGCGCGACCTCGTTCTCTTCTACGAGTACCTTCACGGCGACAACGGCGCCGGAATCGGCGCCAGCCACCAGACGGGATGGACCGGGCTCGTCGCGCCGCTCCTGCACCTGTTCGGCACGTACAACGCCGAGTCGATGCTCGAGCTCCTGGGGAAGGGCGTGGACACGCGCTGAGCCGTTTCCCGGCCCTCTACCAGGTCAACACGCGGGCGCGCCTCTACGAGATCGGCGAGGCGCTCGGCCGGCCCGCCACGCTCGACGACTTCCCCGACGCCGACCTCGATCGCCTCGCCGCCGACGGCTTCGACTGGGTCTGGCTCCTCGGCGTGTGGCAAACGGGCGACGCCGGCCGCGCGGTCTCGCGTCGGCGGCCGGAGTGGCAGGCCGGATTTCGCGAGGCGCTCGCCGACTTCCGGCCGGCCGACGTCACCGGCTCGCCCTTCGCGGTGCGCGAGTACGTGGTGCATCGCGACTTCGGCGGGCCCGAGGCGCTCGAGCGGCTCCGCGGCCGCCTGCGCGGCCGCGGCGTGCGCCTCATGCTCGACTTCGTCGCGAATCACACCGCGCTCGACCATCCGTGGGTCTTGGAGCATCCCGAGTTCTTCGTGCACGGCGGCGAGGACGATCTGGCGCGCGAGCCGCAGAACTACGTTCGCGTGGACACGCGGACCGGCCCGCGCGTGCTCGCCCATGGCCGCGATCCGTACTTTCCGGGCTGGCCGGACACCCTGCAGCTCAACTATCGCCACGCCGCGCTGCGCCGCGCGATGACGGACGTCCTGGGCCGGATCGAGGAGCAGTGCGACGGCGTGCGCTGCGACATGGCGATGCTCCTCCTGCCCGACGTGATCGCGCGCACCTGGGGCGAGCGGTCGCGGCCGGCGGACGGCAGCGCGGCGGTCGACGAGCCGTTCTGGCCCGGCGCGATCGCCGAGGCGCGGCGGAGGCGGCCCGACTTCGTCCTGGTGGCCGAGGTCTACTGGTATCTCGAGTGGACCCTGCAGCGGCAGGGCTTCGACTACACGTACGACAAGCGGCTCTACGACCGCCTGCGCGCCGAGGACGCCGACGCGATCGTCGCCCACCTGCGCGCCGACTTCGAGTTCCAGCGGCGCCTGGTGCGCTTCCTCGAGAATCACGACGAGCCGCGCGCTGCCGCGGCCTTCGGACAAGCCCCCCATCGCGCCGCCGCCGTGCTGGCCCTCCTGGCGCCCGGCATGCGCCTCGTCCACGAGGGACAGCTCACCGGGCGCCGGATCCGCGCCGACAACCACCTGCGCCGGCGGGCGCCCGAGCCGATCGACCGCGAGCTCGAGTCCTTCTACGCGGGGCTGCTCGCGATCATGCGGCGCGAGGAGGTGCGCGAGGGCCAGTGGCGCCTGCTCGAGCGCGAGCCCGAGGCGAGCGGCAGCACCTCGTGGCGGCAGCTCGTCGCGTACTCGTGGGAGCTCGGGGAGCGCCGCCTGCTCGTCGCCGTCAACTGGGGAACCGCCCGCGCTCAGGCCTACGCGCGCCTGGCGTTCTCCGGTCTCGCCGACTCGACGTGGGTGCTGACCGAGCTCTTGCCCGATCAGACGCTTCCCGTCGAGCGCGACGGCGCCGAGCTCACGAGGCGCGGCCTCTACCTCGACCTGCCCGGGTGGCGCCCCTCGGTGCTCGCGATGAGCCGGGCTTCACGGTAGCCGGCGCCCGGCGCGCGGCGGATCAGGATCGCGTCTTGAGCGGAAACTCCGGCAGGGGCAGCTTGCCCTCGTTGCGCCAGCGTTGCACCTGCGCGGCCGCGGCCCCGGCCCGCTCGGTGTCGATCCCGGCGGCCGCGTTGTAGTTGGTCTGCGCCGGTAGCGCGAACGCCGTGCCCGCGGCCGACACGATGTCCATCACCCGCAGGCAGAGGTCCTCGCGAACCGCCAGGTAGTCGTTGCCGTCCCGGGTGCGGACGTAGACGAAGAACTCGACGTCGAGCGAGCTCGGGCCGAAGCCGCTGAACCGCACGCGCGAGGTGTCGGGATCCAGGCGCGGATGCGAATCGATCAAGCCCCGGATACTGACGAGGACCCACCGGAGCTGATCCGGCGTGGTCTCGTAGCGCAGGCGCAAGGTCGTGTTGAAGAGAATGCGGTCCCGCTCCTGGAGGTTCTCGACCTGCAGGGTGAGGAACTGGGCGTTGGGGACCGTGAGCACCGAGCGCTCGGGCGTCCGCAGGCGCGTCGACCAGAGACCGATCCGCTCCACGGTGCCCTGCTGGTCGCCGAATCGGCAGAAGTCGCCCTCCTGGACCGGCCGGTCGCCGACCACCGCGAGGCCGCCGAACAGGTTCTCGACGGTCCGCTGGGCCGCGAGCGCGACGCCGATGCCGCCGACACCGATCGCGGCGATCAGCGCGCTCACCTGCACACCGACGGCTTCGAGGAGCATCAGGACCGCCAGCACCGACACCACGATCTTGAGCCCGCGCTGGATGAAGTCGATGACCGGCTGGTTCGGCGGCTCCTGGCGCCGCAACAGCCGCCGGCGGACCACCTGGCTCATGATCTCGATGAGGCGCAGGGCGAGCCAGGTCATGATGATGACGAGCACGAACTTCTGGATCCCGACCACGAGCGGATGCACGGACACCGGCAGCGCGAGGCTCGACTCGCCCGCCTTGAACACGATGAGCCCGACCAGTCCCCGCAGCGGCGAGAGCGCCTTGCCGAACGTGGGATCGGTGACGTCGAAGCCCGTCCGCATCGCGATCCGGCGCGTCAGCGGCAGCCCGGGCCGCACGACGACGATCGCGATGAGCGCCCCGACCCCGATCAGCAGGAGGAGCCCGATCCATTGCCACAGCGCGAGCCGCAGCACGCGGGTCTCGACCAGGAACGGCGGCAGCCGCTCGCCCACGATGCCGTAGGTCAGGTCTCGGTAGAGGTCGGGGATCCGCGAGACGGTGACGTTCGAGAACTGCCAGATCAGCACGCCGTCGTCGCGCGGCACCCGCTCGAGATAGATCGAGAACGTGCCCTTGTCGGTCTCGACCCGCCCGATGAGCTGGCGGTTCTTCGGCAGCCCCGTCTCGGGTCGACCCTCGGACTCGTCCGAGATCGCGCCGAGATCGTAGATCGTGTTGTCGAGCACGACGCGGAGCTGATGCGCCAGCGCCGGCCCGCGCGTGGCGACGTCGGTCTTGGCCAGCCGGCGTAGATCGAGGTAATTCATCGCGCGACGGTAGTTGTTCAGGGTCGTCGCCTCGAGAAA
>JACXTT010013215.1_pt1 | contig 10894 bp, 11 predicted proteins | sample 9270951 | NCBI WGS metagenome assembly JACXTT01 (sample SAMN15532306, study PRJNA645909) | rock metagenome | isolation source: weathered quartz diorite | place: Puerto Rico | collected 2017-06-21 | reverse complement strand
GCTCACTGCGCGCTGCCGTCATCGCGCATCCCCACGCGGAAGAGGTTCACGAACCCGGTAATCACGCCGAAGGCGGTGAAGATGCACGTCAGCCACGGCTTGGTGCCAAGCCACTTGTCCATCCCCCATCCCCAGAGAAAGCCGATGCCGATGGCCAGCGGAAAGACCCACCCGATGGAGGAAGCCTCGAGCAGCCACCGCGCCTGACGCCGTTTCCGCTCGTCGTCAGCGGGAGGCATGGGGAAGCGCTGCGCGCACGGCGACCGCCTGCGACGACTCCGCCACCTTCTGGATCATCGGCGGCGGATAGATTCCCAGGAACAGCGTGACCACCAGGCAGACCGCGGCCACGAAGCGCAACGCCGGCGTGATGGCCACGTCCGCCTCGCGGCCTTCCTTCAGGTACATGGCCACCACCAGGCGCAGGTAGTAGAACATCGAGACCGCCGACATCAGCACGGCGATGATGGCCAGCCAGCCGAAGCCCGACTGCACGGCGGCCGAAAAGAGGTAGTACTTGCCGATGAATCCCGCGGTGGGAGGAATGCCGCCCAGCGAGAGGAGAAAGATGACCATGGCGAAGGCCCGCAGCGGCGCGCGGCGGCTCAGCCCTTCGAAGTCGTCGACGGGCTCGCCCGCGTACTCGTGCCGGCGCAGCATCAACACGACGGACCAGATGCCGAGGTTGGCGAAGACGTAGACGACGGAGTAGACGAGGATGCCGGAGAGGCCGAAGGCGTTGAGAGCGATGATGCCCAGCAGCACGTAGCCGGCGTGCGCGATCGACGAGTAGGCCAGCATCCGCTTGACGTTGTCCTGCGTGATCGCGGCGAGGTTGCCCAAGATCATCGACAGCGCGGCGATGGTGGCCAGCACGTTGCTCCATCCCAGTTGGAAATCGTGCAGGCCCACGTAGAAGATGCGGGCGAAGATGGCGAAGGCCGCCGCCTTGGAGCCGGTGGAGAGGAATGCGGCGATCGGCGTGGGCGCCCCTTCGTAGACGTCGGGCGTCCAGACGTGGAAAGGGACGGCGGCGATCTTGAAACAGAGTCCCGCGCCGAGCAGCATGATGCCGAACATCAGCGCGTCGTTGGTGATGATGGTGGACATGGCCGCGGCGATGTCCAGCAGGTTGAGCGAGCCGCAGACGCCGTAGATCAACGACAGCCCGTACAGCAGGATGGCCGAGCTGACCGCGCCGAGCACGAAGTACTTCATGGCCGCCTCGGTCGACTTCTTCTCGTTCTTGAAGAAGCCGGCCAGGATGTAGCTGGAGAGCGACATCAGCTCCAGCCCGATCCAGATGGCGATGAGGTTCACGCCGGAGACCATGAACATCATGCCGCAGAGCGCGAAGCCGAGCAGCGAGTAGTACTCCCAGCGCGAGTAGCGCGCTTCGCTGAGGAAGTCGTCCGAGAGCAGCGTGATCAGCGCGATCGCCGCCACGAAGAGCACTTTGAAGAAGATGGAGAAGGCGTCGAGCGCGAACATCGACTGCAACTGCCGCGACTGCAGGATGTCGATCACCGCATGCGAACAGACAATCACCGCGATGCCGGTGATCGCCAGCAGCACGAGCATGTAAGTCTTCGCTGCGGCGTCCGCACCGCGCCGGCCGATCACGGGCATCACCAGCAGGATCGACGCGCCGATGGTGAGAATGATCTCCGGCGCGAGGTAGACGAGGTCGTTCCAGGTCACTTACGGACCTCCGCGACCGCCCTCACTTGCATCCCCTCTCCCGCTGCGCGGGTGAGAGTGGCCGAAGGCCGGGTGAGGGTCTGCGCCGCGCGAACCTGGAAGTACGCCGGATCTACCTTCTGCACGATGTAGTTCACCGGCTCCTCGATCTTCTCGAAGAACGTGCTCGGGTAGATGCCGATCCACACCATCACCGCCACCAGCGCCACCAGCAGCGCCAGCTCGCGGCGATTGAGGTCGCGCACGGTCTTGTTCGCCGGGTTGTCCAGCGGACCCCAGAAGACGCGCTGGTAGAGCCAGAGCAGATACGCGGCGCCGAGGACGATGCCCACCGCGCCGAAGACCGCCCAGGCGATGGAGCGGTTGGCCGCGCCGAGGAGGATGGTGAACTCGCCGACGAAGCCGTTCAGCGCCGGGAGCCCCATCGAGGAGAGCGCGGCGATGAGGAAGAGCGTGGCGTACATCGGCATCTGCTTGGCCAGCCCGCCGTAGTCCGCGATCATCCGCGTGTGCCGCCGCTCGTAGATGATCCCCACCAGAAGGAAGAGCGCGCCGGTGGAGATGCCGTGGTTGACCATCTGCAGCACGGAGCCCTTCAACCCCATCGGATTGAGCGCGAACATGCCGAGCATGACGAAGCCGAGGTGCGAGACCGATGAATAGGCCACCAGCTTCTTCATGTCCTTCTGCACCAGCGAGACGAGCGCGCCGTAGATGATGCCGATGATGGACAAGATGATGATCGGCCAGAGCCACTGCTTCGTTCCCTCCGGAAGGATGGGCAGCGCGATGCGCACGAAGCCGTACGTCCCCATCTTCAGGAGGATGGCGGCCAGGATGATCGAGCCGGCGGTGGGCGCCTCCACGTGCGCGTCGGGCAGCCAGGTGTGGAAGGGGAACATCGGCACCTTGATGGCGAAGCCGAAGAAGAAGCCGGCGAAGATCCAGAACTGCAGTTGCGGCGGGATGAGGTGCCCGATCTTGTGGTACTGCAGCATGGAGAACGTCGCCGGGTTGCCGAGGCCCTTGATGTTCAGGAAGGGGATGCCGCCGTCGTTGAAGAAGTAGAGCGCCAGGATCGACAGCAGCATGAGCACCGATCAGGCCAGGGTGTAGAGGAAGAACTTGATGGCCGCGTACAGCTTCCGCGGGCCGCCCCAGATGCCGATGATGAAGTACATCGGCACCAGCATCACTTCCCAGAAGACGTAGAAGAGGAAGAAGTCGAGCGCGCAGAAGGTGCCAATCATGCCGGTCTGCAGCAGCAGCATCAGCACGTAGTACTCCTTCTGGCGCTGATCGATGGCGCTGAACGACGAGGCGATGGCGATCACCCCCATGAAGGTGGTGAGGATGATCAGCAGGACGGCGATGCCGTCCACGCCGAAGTCGTACTTCACGCCGAGCGACGGAATCCAGTCGGTGGTCCAGCGGAACTGGAACATCTTCTCGCCGGTCAACTTCGGATCGAACTTGAACCACAACACCACGGAGGCAAAGAAGTCGATCACTGCGAAGGCCGTGGCCGTGTAGCGGATGGCGCGCGCGTCACGCTCGAAGAAAAGGATGACCAGCGCGCCGATCAGGGGGATGTAGGTGATCCAGTTGAGAATGCTGTCCATCCGCTCGAAGCTCCTCGGCCGCTAAGGTTTGGTGAAGAGATAAATGACGGTGATAAGGACGAGTCCCGCCCCCATCACCAGCGCGTAGTTCTGAACGAAGCCGCTCTGCATCCGGCGGAAGAAGCGCGAAGCACTGCTCGCGGTGTTGGCCAAGCCGTTGACCAGACCGTCGACGATGTATTTGTCGAACAGGTTCGACCCATGGCCGAGCGGAAAGACGGTGATGTGGCGGACCAGGTTGACCAGACCGTCGATGATATATGTGTCGAACCACGCCAGCGCCTTGCTCAAAGCGAGCGTTCCGGCGACGAACGTTGCGTTGTACGCCTCGTCGACGTAGTACTTCTCCACCAGCAACCGATGGATGGAAGCGAACTTCGCCGCCAGCTTCTTCGGCACCGACCACGTGGCGTCGCGCCAGTACCAGAGCCCCGCCAGGATGATGCCGACGAAGGCGATGGACACCGACAGCGCCATCAGCCCGAGTTCCTGCGCGGGTGAGGCCTCGTGGAAGTGGAAGGTGTGCTCCCCCAGCGGCAGCAGCAGCGGTTCGAGCCAGCGCTGGAATGGCGTGGGGAAACTGCCGCCGAGCGCCGCCGGCCAGCCGATCCATCCGCCGGCGATCGACAGCACGGCGAGGATCATCAGCACCCCGGTCATCGACCACGGCGACTCGTGCGGCGCGTGCGCATCGGCGTGATGGCCGTGGCCCTTGTCGAGATGCTGGTCGCCTTCGTCCAGGTGGACGTCGGCGGGAATGAGACTATGGCCCGCGTGCTCCGGCTCGGATGATTCGATGCCGACCTTCTGCGCGCGGTACTCGCCCCAGAAGGTCATGAAGTACAGCCGGAACATGTAGAACGCGGTGAGGCCGGCGCCGAACGCGCCGATGAGCCAGATGCTGGGATGGAAGGCGTACGCGCCGGCCAGGATCTCGTCCTTCGAATAAAAGCCGGCGAAGAGCGGCACGCCGGCGATGGCCAGCGTGGCGAAGAGCATCGTCCAGTGCGTCTTCGGCATGGTCTTGCGCAGCCCACCCATCCTGCGCAGGTCCTGCTCGCCGCCGCAGCCGTGAATGACCGAACCGGCGCCGAGAAAGAGGCAAGCCTTGAAGAAGGCGTGCGTCACCAGGTGGAAAATGGCCGCGGTGAACGCGCCGACGCCCGCGCCGAGGAACATGTAGCCGAGCTGCGAGACCGTGGAGTAGGCCAGCACTTTCTTGATGTCGTTCTGCACCAGGCCGATGGACGCGGCGAAGATGGCGGTGACGGCGCCGGTCAAGGCCACCACCGTCATCGCCATCGGCGAGAGGCGGAACAGCACGTTCGAGCGGACCACCATGTACACGCCGGCGGTGACCATGGTTGCCGCGTGGATCAGCGCGGAGACCGGCGTGGGGCCGGCCATGGCGTCGGGCAGCCAGACGTAGAGCGGGATCTGCGCGCTCTTGCCGGCCGCGCCGACGAACAGCAGCAGGCAGATGGCCGTTGCCGCGCCGGCGTACGCGCCGGGATTCGCGCTGGCGGCGGCGAAGACCTTCCCGTAATCCGCCGAGCCGAAGGTGTTGAAGATCAGGAAGATGCCGAGGATGAAGCCGAAGTCGCCGATGCGGTTGACGATGAACGCCTTTTTACCGGCGTCGGCGGCGAAGTTCTTGTCGTAATAGAACCCGATGAGTAAATACGAGCAGAGCCCCACCCCCTCCCACCCCACGAACATGACGATGTAGTTCGCGCCGAGCACGAGTAGCAGCATCATCAACATGAAGAGATTGAGGTAGGTGAAGAAGCGCGTGTAGCCCGTCTCATGCGCCATGTAGCCGGTGGCGTAGACGTGGATCAGGAAACCGATCCAGGTGACCACGAGCAGCATGGTGCAGGAGAGGGGGTCGATGCGCAGCGCGAAGTTGACGGCGAAGTCGGCGAGCGTCTTCCCCACGTGCCCGAGGCCTACGGGAATCCACGTGTAGTACGTGTGCTCGAAGGCGCGCTCGGTGCCGCCGCCCAGGTATTGGATGACGGTCCATGCCGCGAGCAGCGCGGAGAGGCCGGTCGATCCGAGCGCGATGATGTTCGTCCAGACGCGATTCTTCGGCGTCAGCGGCTTGGCGAAGGCGCGGAGGCCGTTCAGCAGAGCGCCGAGGGCGGGAAGGAGCGGGATGAGAAGAAGGATCGCAGCGTTCACGACCGCTCCTCACCGGAGTTGCGAGTGGCGAGTGGCGAGTTGCGAACAACCCCCGTAACCGGCAACTGGCAACGCGCAACTCGCAACTCAACCATTCAGTTCCCCCACCTCATCCACATTGATCGTGCTCCGCAGCCGGTACAACTGGATGATGATGGCCAGCCCCACCGCCGCCTCCCCCGCCGCCACGGTGATGATGAAGATGGTGAAGATCTGCCCCTCCAGCGATGCCAGGCGTTCCGAGAAGGCCACCAGGTTGATGTTCACCGCGTTGAGCATCAGCTCGATGGCCATGAGCACGGTGATCATGTTGCGGCGGATGATCACGCCGATCAGACCGATGGCGAAGAGCGTCCCCGAGAGCATCAGGTAGGACTCTGTGCTAGGCATCTTTAATCCTGAGGAGCGAAGCGACAAAGGATTCAATGCTGAGCGAAGCGAAGCAACTCTGGTTACACCGCGCGGATGCCGCCCACCAGCGGTGCACAAACTCCACCCCTGGTAGCGCACTGCCGTGGTGTAACCAAAGACCCTTCGTCGCTTCGCTCCTCAGGATTGACTCCACAGAGCCTCCTTCACATCCTTCTCCGTCTCCACCTTCTCCAGGATGAACGCCGGCGCGGTCTCTTCTTCCAGTGCGCTCAGCTCCCGTTTGCCGATGACGATGGCGCCGATCATGGCCACCAGCAGGAAGAGCGACGCCACTTCGAACGGCACCAGATAGTCGCGATAGAGCGCCATCCCCACCGCCTCGGAGTTGCCCACTTCGCGGCCCCGCCGCACGCGCTTGCGCACCACGCTGCCGTCGGGCTGCGCCACCTTGCGCGTCCGGTAGGTGTACGTCGTCCGCAGCGGCGTATCGCTGGGCGCCGGCGCGTGATAGACGCCCGGCCGCACGATAGCCACCAGCAGGATGAAGAGGCCGAGCCCGACGGCGAAGCCTCCCTTCCAGAAGGCCGACATCACCCGCTCCTCCGGCAGATGCCGCACGTTGATCAGCATGACCACGAAGAGGAAGAGCACCATGATCCCGCCGGCGTAGACCAGCACCTGCACCGCGGCCACGAACTCCGCGCTCTTCATCACGAAGAGCACCGCCACGCAGAGGAACGTCAGCAGCAGAAAGAGCGCCGAATGCACCGGATTGCGCATGGCGATGACCAGGATGGACGAGGCCACCGCCACCGTGCCGATGAGGAAGAAGACGATCAGAGCGACGCTCATGCGCCTCCCTCGGCCAGGATGAAGGACGAAGGATGAAGGATGAATGTCATCTCCGGCTCGTTCTCCAATTCATCCTTCATCCTTCTGCCTTCATCCTTCAATGAGCCGGTGCCCCGATTCCACCTGCGCACCCGGTTCTTCTCCCGGCAGCCCTTCGTAGCGCGGCCGGTCGTCCCAATACTCGAGCTGCTGCATGTTGAAGTAGAGGTCGTTGCGATCGTAGGTGGCCAGCTCGTACGTCTTCGTGGTCAGCCAGATCGACTTCGGCTTGGTCGGGCAGGCCTCTTCGCAGAGCGAGCAAAACATGCAACGCTTGACGTCGATGTCGTAGCGGTCGAGGACCTTGAGCTTCTTCATCTTTCCGTCCACTTCGCGCTGCTCGTCGTGGACGTCGATGTAGATGATGTCGATGGGGCAGGCCACCGCGCAGAGCTTGCAGGCGATGCAGCGGTCGTACGAGAACTTGAACATGCCGCGGAAGCGGTTCGCCGGCTCCAGCCGCTCCTCGGGATAACGGATGGTCACCTTCGGCTTGAACAGCTCGCGAAAAGTAGTCTTCAGCCCCTCGAACATGTCGAGGATGAGGAAGCGATCGGTCCACTTCGTCTTCGGATACTCAACCTGCATGGGCAACCACCTTCGGCTTCGGCCGGAACAGGAGGAACAGCGTGAGGGCGATGATGACCACGCCGGCCACGGAGAGGATGATCTCGCCGGCGTCGTTCTGCGGCGCCGCGAGAATGACCACCGCGGTGACGGCGATGTTCGCCAGCGCCAGCGGGATCATCCACTTCCACCCCAGCTCCATGAGCTGGTCGAAGCGGAAGCGGGGGAAGGTGGCGCGGAACCAGACGTACACCAGCATGAAGACCATGACCTTGGCGATGAAGATCACCGCGCCGAGGATGCCGCCCCAGATGCCCATGGCCTGCATCGCGGCCGTGGTCAGGCCGTAGCCGCCGATGGCCAACGTCCAGCCGCCGAAGAAGAGGCTGACCATCAGGCAGCAGTTGACCACCATCGCCGAGTACTCCGCCAGCATGAAGAAGGCGAACTTCATCGCCGAGTACTCGGTGTGGTATCCGGCTACGAGCTCCGATTCCGCTTCCGGCAAATCGAACGGCGTGCGGTTGTTCTCCGCGTTCATGGCCACCAGGAAGATGAACGCGGCGATGATCTGCGGGAAGAGGTTCCAGACGTGATGCGCCTGGTAGTTGACGATGTGCACCAGATCGAAGCTGCCGCAGAGCATCAACACGCCGACGATGGAGAGGCCGAACGGCACCTCGTACGACACCATCTGCGCCGCCGAGCGGAGACCGCCCATGAGCGAGTACTTGTTGTTCGACGCCCAACCACCGAGGATGATCCCGTACACGCCGGTCGAGGTGAGCGCGAGAATCAGCAGCAGCCCCACGTTCACGTGCGTGACCACGAAGGTCGGCGGCGGCCCGTACGGTATGAGGCAAAAAACGAGGAAGGCCGGAATCAGCGGCAGCATCGGGCCGAGGAAGTAGGCCACCTTCTCCGAGCTGGCGGGAACGATGTCTTCCTTCAGGATGAACTTGATGGGGTCGGCGATGATCTGCAGCAGCCCCTTGTACCCCACGCGATTCGGCCCCAGCCGCGCCTGAATCAGCCCCAGCATCCGCCGCTCGACCCAGTTCATGGCGGCGACGATGACCTGGACGATGATGAAGGCCACCAGGAATTTCACGAGGGGCCAGATCAAGTACTTCATCAGGGCCGGATTCATCGCGCCACCTCCCGGCCCGGGGGACGGGGAATGTTGAATGTTGAATGTTGAATGTTGAATGTTGGCTTGACCCATTCAACATTCAACATTAAACATTCAACATTCCTCGTCTCCCTCATCGATCCACCTCGCCCAGCACGATATCAATCGTCCCAATCAAAGCTACGAGATCAGAAACCAGATGCCCCTTCGCCATCGCCGGCAGCGCCTGCAAATTGACGAATGACGGCGGCCGCACGTGGCAGCGGTAGGCGGTCTGCGATTTGCCGTCGCTGACGATGTAGTACCCGAGCTCCCCCTTCGGCGACTCGATGGAGTGGTACACCTCCCCCTCGGGCGGCCGGATGACGCGGGAGATTTTGGCCTTGATGTCACCGGCCGGCGTCTGCTTGACCAGCGGGATGCACTGCTTGAGGATGCGGTTCGACTGCCGCATCTCCGCCATGCGCACCAGGTAGCGATCGTACGTGTCGCCGTTCTTGCCGACGGGAATCTCGAACTGCAGCTCCGGATAGCACTCGTACGGCTGCTTGCGGCGGAGGTCCCACTCAACGCCCGAGCCTCGGAGAGGAGGGCCAGTAATCCCCCAGTCGATGGCCTCCTCCGGCGAGATGACGCCAATGCCGACCGTGCGCCGCTTCCAGATGCGGTTGTTGGTCAGCAGCGATTCGTACTCGTCGACCGCCGCGTCGAACTTGCCGCAGAAGCGCTCCACGTCATCGAGCCACCCGGCCGGAAGGTCGTCGGGCATGCCGCCGATGCGCATGCAGTTGAGCGTCAGCCGCGCGCCGCAGTACTGCTCGAAGAGATCGAGGACCTGCTCGCGCTCGCGGAAGCAGTAAAAGAACGGCGTCATGGCGCCGATGTCGATGGCGTGCGTGGCCAGCCAGAGCAGGTGCGAGGAGATGCGCTGCAGCTCCGAGAGCATGACGCGCATGAGCTGCACGCGCCTCGGAATCATCTTCGCCACGCCCATCAGCTTCTCCACCGCCTCCACGAATCCGAGGTTGTTCGTGGCGGAGGCGACGTAGTCCATGCGGTCCGTGTGCGGGATGCACTGCGGATAGGCCATGTTCTCGAAGAGCTTCTCCGTGCCGCGGTGGAGATAGCCGATCACCGGCTTGGCCTCGATGATCCGCTCGCCGTCGACCTTCAGGATGACCCGCAGCACCCCGTGCGTGGACGGGTGCTGCGGCCCGAAGTTCAGTTCCATTTCGTGGACGTCAAACATGGTTCGCCGTTCGCCGTTCGCCGTTGGCCGTTGGCTGTTCCGGTCAACGGTCAACGGCCGGCTTCCGCCATCAGCTTCTTCAACATCGACTCCGTCTCCTCCTCACCCGGCACGCAGAGCGTCAGATCGCTGGTCTCCCCTTTGGCGATCGCTTCCGCGTAGCCTTCGCAGTCCCACCCGCAGGCGGTGCAATCGGTCTGCGCCATGGCGGCGAAGAGCTTGTCCTTGAGCGTCCCCTCTTTGGCCAGCTCCATCCTGTCGGTGAGCGGCTTCTCCGGATCGTGCCACGGCGCCTCGGCGGTCGGCTGCGCGGTCTCGGCGACGACATCCGCCAGCTCGGGCGCCGGCGCCTGCCCGCCGGCCGCCGCGCGCGCTGCGATCTCCGAGGCCGGCCAGGTGCCGTAGCGCTTCCATTCGCCTTTGTAGAGGTTGACGTCCTTCACGTCCTTGCCGGTCGACCCAGGCTGCGGACCGGCGCCTACGGGGAAGACCTCCGGGTAAATTCGCGCGCCGGTATCGATGCCCCGCACCGGGAAGTCTTTACGCAGAGGGTGGCCGTTGAAGCCTTCCCACATCAGGATGCGCTCGAGGTTCGGGTGACCCTCGAACTCGATGCCGAGCATGTCGAAGGTCTCGCGCTCATGCCAGTTCGCCGTCTTCCAGACTGAGGTGACCGAGGGGATGGTGGCGCCCTCGTCGGCGGTGACTTTCAGCCGCACGCGCGCGTTCTTCTCGAACGAGTAGAGCGTGTACGACACCGCGAAGCGCGGGCCGGTGTGGTTGGGATATTTCGAGTAGTCGATGCCGGAGAGGTCGACGAGATAGTTGAAGCCTTCCGCTTTGAACGCCGCGGCCACGTCGCGGATGGGTTCCACGGCAACGCTCAACGTGATCTCACCCGCGAACTCCTTCGCGCCGGTGATCGCGTCGCCCGAGCGCGCCACGGCCGCGGCGACCAGCGGATCGCGCTCGATCTCCTCCGCGGTCCGGGCGGCGGGGGCGGACGGGGGGACGGTGGGCGGCGGCGTCTGCGGAGCTTCGGACACTTAGTTTGGCTCGCCCTCCTCGATCTCTTCCTCGAGCGCCGTCGGCGCCGCCTCGGCGGCGGCCGGCGCGGCGGCAAGCTTCGGCTTTTCCGGCGCCGGCGCGCGCTTCACACCGGCGGGAGGCGCCGCC
>JACXTT010013214.1_pt1 | contig 10894 bp, 7 predicted proteins | sample 9270951 | NCBI WGS metagenome assembly JACXTT01 (sample SAMN15532306, study PRJNA645909) | rock metagenome | isolation source: weathered quartz diorite | place: Puerto Rico | collected 2017-06-21 | reverse complement strand
GCGGCAGGGTGGCTTTACGATGCGATGTTTCTAGGCGGCAAGAGCTAATCTTCGCGCCGCGACCGCGGAAGCTGCCTTCGGATCGCCCCACTTTCTTCTGCTATCATGACCGCACACGGTCATGAGCGCAGCTCGCATTCCGTTGTTTCCCCTTAACATCGTACTTTTCCCGGGCCAGGCAGTGCCGCTGCACATTTTTGAGTTGCGCTACCGTCAAATGACGCGCCACTGCATAGATACCCAGTCGTGTTTTGGCATAGTGTTTGTAAGTGACGGAAAGATAGCTCGTACCGGTTGCTCCGCCTTAATCGTCAAAACGTTGAAAGAATACGAGGACGGCCGCTCCGACATTATGACCGTCGGACAGAGCGCGTTCCAATTGGTCCGCACGCTCGAAGAGAAACTGTACTCCGAAGGTGACGTCGAGTATCTCGAAGAGGATTTCTCGGGCACTGATCCCGCCTTTTCATCCCGACTCGAGCAGCTCTGCAATCAGTGCCATCAGGTTCTTTATGGTAGAGATGCGCCCCACTTTGAGCCTCAGGGCAGTAATTCGCTGGCATACCATGTCGCATCCGAGCTTCCACTCGACGCGGAATTCCGGCAGAGCCTCCTGGAAGTGCGGTCAGAGGCCAAGCGTCAGCAGCGGCTAGCCGCGCGCCTCGTCGAATGGCTCCCCCAACTGCGAAAGCGTGACCATGTGCGTACGAAAGCGGGCGGCAACGGTCACGGCAAATTGTGAGAATTGTTCGCCGCGCTATTTTCATCAAGAACTCAATCGTTTGACGAGGCCCTGCAGCAATTTCCAGTGTGGCATATAATAGGGACTCAACTAGTTTAGGGGCCCGCGATGAACACCAAACCCACGACTCTCGGCGAATTGCGAAAGCAGTCTGGATACGCGCTGGGCGCGCCGCACCGCACCGTCAAGGATGAATTGCGCGCAAACATGCTGTGCCGGCTCGAAATGAACGAGCCGCTCTTCCCGGGAATTCACGGCTACGAGGAAACCGTTCTGCCGCAGATTGCCAATGCAATTCTGGCCCGGCACAATTTCATCCTGCTTGGACTGCGAGGCCAGGCCAAGAGCCGAATCCTTCGCGGGCTCGTGAATTTTCTGGACCCGGAAATTCCATATATGGCGGGATGCGAAATCCACGACGATCCGCTGGCGCCCCTGTGCCGGGCGTGCCGCGACCTCGTCGAGGAGCAAGGCGAATCGACGCCGATCGCGTGGCTGCCGCGGGACGCGCGCTTCGTGGAGAAGCTGGCCACTCCAGACGTGACTATTGCCGACATTCTTGGCGACGTGGACCCGATCAAAGCAGCTCGCTCGGGCCGCGCGTTGGGCGACGAGCTCACGATTCACTACGGCTTGCTGCCCCGAGCGAATCGCAGCATCTTCGCTGTGAATGAACTTCCTGACCTCGCGGGAAAAATCCAGGTCGGCTTGTTCAACATCATGCAGGAAGGCGACATCCAAATCAAAGGCTACCCCGTGCGGCTGCCCCTGGACGTTTTGCTCGTCTTCACGGCGAATCCCGAGGACTATACGGCGCGCGGAAAGATCATTACGCCGCTCAAAGACCGCATCGGCGCGGAGATCCGCACCCACTATCCCGCCACAGTCGAGGAAGGAGTGGCGATCACGTCGCAGGAAGCGTGGGTCACGCGGGATGGCGGGCGCTCCGCCGTCGACGTTCCCGAATACCTCCGCGAAATCGTCGAACAGATTGCGTTCCACGCGCGCGAGGACAAGCGGGTCGATAAACGTTCGGGCGTGAGCCAACGCCTGCCGATTGCGTGCCTCGAAAGCGTTGTCAGCAACGCCGAGCAGCGAGCTGTGCGTAATCGCGAAGCCCGCGCGGCCGCCCGCATAGCCGATGTGTATGCCGCGCTCCCCGCGATCACCGGGAAAATGGAGCTCGAATACGAAGGCGAACTGCGAGGCGCGGAAAACATTGGCCGCGAACTGATCCGTAGCGCAGTCGGACGCGTGTTCTCGAGCCGCATGGACGGCGCGAACCTCCAGCCGGTGGTTCAGTGGTTTGAATTGGGCGGCGAGCTGAAGGTGCCGGAAAGCGCCCCGGCGTCAGAGGCTCTGTCGCAGCTAAAGAAAATCCAGGGCCTGATGGACCACCTCGATCGCTTGGGCGCCGATGGGCGCAGCGGCCCGGCTGGAATGGCCGCCGCTGCGGAGTTCATTCTCGAAGGATTGTGGGCGCACAAGCGCATCAGCCGCAATGAAGAGCGCGGCTTCCATGCGGAGCGCCCTAAGGCGCCCGAACCGCGCGAGCAGCAGCCCCGCCCGCCGCGGCGCCAGTTCAATTGAACGGAGTCGCGAGTAACCAAAGATGCCGAAATTCATCCGCTACACGAAATACACAGGCGAGCCCGCCGGCGGCGTAGACATGCAGGAGCTCGTCAAGCGGCTCTCCGACTTTTTTCTCCAGAGCGGATTTGAATCGCAGTACTACGGCATGTCCGAGATGGATCCGGAAAAATCGATGGAGGCCCTGCGCCAGGCCATCCAGCGCGCACTCGAAGAGGGCGATCTGCTTCCGGACCAGGAATTGCAGGACTTGCTCGACGGCACCCCCGAACAGATGAACGCCAAGATGAAGGAGCTGATCGATCAGCTGATCGACCGGCTGATGGAAGAGGGCTACATCACCGGGCAGCCGCAGGTGACGGCGCCTCCGGACAAGACGCCGCGCGGGCAGATCGGCCGCCGCCAGGACCGCGACCAGGAAAATCAGGTTCGCTTTGAAATCACGGACAAGACCATCGACTTTCTGGGATTCAAAACGCTGAAGGATCTGATGGGATCGCTCGGAAAGAGCAGTTTCGGGCGACACGACACACGCGATCTGGCGACCGGCGTCGAGTCGGGCGGCGTCTCTCGCCCCTATGAGTTCGGCGACACACTCAATCTCGATATCAGCGCGACGTTGTTCAACGCAGTGCGCCGTGAAGGCTCGAAGGTGCCGATCGAGCTCGATTATCCCGACTTGATGGTTCACCAAGCCGAGTATCAAAGCTCGTGCGCCACCGTGCTGATGCTCGACTGCAGCCACAGCATGATTCTCTACGGGGAGGACCGCTTCACGCCGGCGAAGAAAGTGGCCCTTGCGCTCTCGCACCTCATCCGTACGCAATACCCCGGCGATTCGCTGCAGCTTGTGCTGTTCCACGATTCGGCGGAGGAAATGCCGCTCGGCGAGCTGGCGCGCGTGCAGGTTGGCCCGTACTACACAAACACGCGCGAAGGCCTGCGTCTTGCGCGCCGCATCCTCTCGCGCCAGAAGAAGGACATGAAGCAGATAGTAATGATCACCGACGGAAAGCCGTCGGCGCTAACCCTAGAGGATGGACGCATTTACAAGAACGCCTTCGGGCTCGATCCCCTGGTAGTCACGCAGACGCTCGAGGAAGTCGGTCGCTGCCGCCGCTCAGGCATTCTGATCAATACGTTCATGCTCGCCAGTGACTACAGCCTCGTCCACTTCGTGCAAAAGGTGACGGAGCTATGCCGCGGCAAAGCCTACTTCACCACTCCGTACACGCTAGGCCAGTACCTGCTCATGGATTACATGCAGAAGAAAACCCGTCACATTCACTGATTCGGTAGGACAGGCTTCAGCCTGTCGGGTTTGGTGTTCCTTGTCAAACAAAAGGCGCTGGGTGAGCTGTGTGGCAACGAGGATAGTTCTTGTAGCGCCGGCGTTCAGGCGGGCATCTGCTTGTCTCCAAGATGCCAACCCCGCAGCGCGGGGTTGGCGCTACAGGAGCCTAGTCGCTATGCTCTTCTAGCAACTTCTTTTTATGCCTTGGCGGCTTCAGACGCTTGTCGGGAATGATGCGCGCGGCAGGAGGAGATCCCGCAGTTTGGCGCGCGCGGCGACGCGCTTCGGCGCCGGCACTGAATTTCCTTGCTTTTGATTTTCTTCTACTCATCGGCGGTACGAGCTGACAACGGCGAGATGATTTTGGCCGCCCGATTCAGCCGCGGTCGGCCGCCGCAGCGGAGAGGTATTCGACCAGTTCAAAAACCTTTGGGCTCGTGCACACTTCGTAGTATGGACGGGTTCCGGCCTCGCCAATTTTGCCTCCCGGCAAGATCTGCCGGACGAATCCGCGGCGGATTATGAGGGGCTCGAGACCCTCGCCAACCGGCGTTTCGCCAAAGAAGAACGCGACGCGCTCCTTGCCCCACGGCATCACGCAGTCCGCTTCGATCGGGGTTAGCGCAATTTCTCCCTGTAGCTTCTCGAATCCCTCGTCGTTCAATTCCACGCCGTTAAGGTTGAAACGAATGAGGAATTCGTCAGCCTCATCCTCGGCCACGCCCTCTGTCATCGTTTGGAACAGGAACAGCCGAAACGGCGACGGATTCTGGGACAGCATCCGCCTCGCGGCCTTGGAGCAACTTGAAAGACGGTCGGAGAGGTTCAAGGCCCGCGAAATCATGATGCGCGAATCGGTATCCATCCAATACGTTGGCGGCGAGCCTTGATAGGCTACGCCGACGCCGAGTTCGAGCCGCGGCAGATCGCTCGATTCCGGGCGCTCATTGTACGCGGAGGAAACCGCGAGAATCTGCCGGGCCAGCGCGCAGGCTTTTGACACGGCGCGCTGCTGGGCGCGATTCGATTCCGTCTCGAAAATCGCCAGCACCAACGCGTCTCCCTCGATGAAAACCTTCGCCGCGCCGTATCGGTCCAGGATGCGCTTCACTGGCTCGTAGAAATTCAGGCTGAAAAGCGAAGCGGGATTGAGGCCGCGCGCAAGCAGGTCCTGCGTAATTTTCGTCGATCCGCGCACGTCTGCCTTGATGATGGTATGCGAAACGACGCGATCTTCGGCCGGCTTGGCCTCCTCGGGCAGCAGGAACTCGTACAAGCTGTGATTCATCTCGGAGAGTTGCCGCGTGCGTTCGTTTCGTACCAAGCTGACGCGCTCCATCGCCGCGCTGAGCCGCTCGTAATTCCGGGTATCGCGCCGGAGCCGCATGAAATCTTCCGCAAATCGAATGGCGACGGCCCGCACCTCGTCGCGCGGCAATTTGCGAATCTTCTTGGAGAGTTCGTCGATGCGCTGCATAGAATATTGCCGCGCGGGAAACTGCTTCAAGATGTCCTCGACGCGTTTGAATTCCTCGCGCGACACCAGCGCCTTCTTGAGCTGCTGAAGGTGGATAGGCGGGCAGTAATCGTGACAGATATTTCGCAGCTGGTAGCTGGCCAGGATGTGCACGAGCAAATCGCGTTGTTCGAGCCGCCCGACCCATTCTTCAAGCAACCGGGCGCGAGTTTCCTCGACGTTCCCTCGGGCCTCGCTAGGGGCAGCCGGATCGAACAGCCGCCTTGCGTTTTCTGGCTCGTCTAGATAGTCGCCCAGGCGTTCCTGATACTGCTTGGCAAGGTAGTCGGCCTCGGTGCGGGCCGCTTCGACGCGAGGGGCCGACTCTTCGAGCTTTCGCTGCGCATGGCGCAGCCGCTTCTCGACTTCCGAGACCGCCGCGCGCAGCGTCGCTGGATCGGTTCCAAGTCCGACACGCCCGATCAAGCTCTCGGAGCGCTCCAGCCGCTTCCCTAGCGCGTTGCGCTCGTCCTCCAGCCGGGCCAGTTCGGCCTTACAGGCCATCGCGGTGTCCGCAAGCTTTTGGTGCGAGCGCCAGGCATCGTTCAGCTCGTTCCCCTGGTTTCCAGCCAATACGGATTCCCTCAAAAAATCGAGTAAAACCGTATCGAACGTCTCGAACCGGTCTTGGTCGCGCAGGTAATTCCCCAGCAGGACGTATTGGTCGAGAAAGAGAATGTCGTCCTTTCCGTTTTCAACGAACGCCAGCCGGTTGGTCAGAATGTCGTAAGAAGTCGTCGAGGCTTCGTCGCCAAACAGCGCCTTCCGGGCCCTCCCCAGTGTGTTGTCTTCGATCTCCTGAATGGCCTGAAACACGTGCTGTCCCACTGCGCGGAATAGATTCCGCCGGTTCGCCTGCAACTCGGCAAGGCGCGCCTTGATCACATGGGCTTGTTCAGTCCGGTCGAAGTGTTCGCCGCGGCCGCGAATCCATTCCTTAGCCTCAAGGAGAAGGTTCGCAAACTGCGTCCCGATCTCTTGAATCAGAAATTTCAAAAGCGCCACGCGAAGGAGTAGGTCAACCTCAAGATTCTTCTCGTACTTAGCGTGTTGAAGTGCCGCGTGCAAAAGGTCTGAAAGCTGCTTCTTCCAGGCGGCTGCGTCGGCTGGCCGCGGCGTCTTCCGGTCCGACTCCCGCCGCTGGATTTGCCGCCGCTCGGGCTGCAGGCGGTCAGTCTGCGAAAGGAATGCAAGATTGGTACTCTGCCGGATGAATTCCAGCAGGTATGCCTCGGTGGTTTCCACAAACTTGGGGCTTAGGGATACGTCGTGATGGATGTTATCTACGCCTACGGCCAGCGTTCCGAGAGGAAGTTCCGCCGTGTAGGTCTTCAGGTTGACGCGCGCGGGCGCGCCGGAAGACAAAGTGGAATTGCGTTCGGGCATGACTCTTCTTGGCGGTGTCTCATTTTCAGGTTAACAAGGTAAGGAGTCATGAACAAGGTGGCGAATCCAACCCGTTAACAGCGAACAGAACATTCTCCGCGGTGCTAAGGCGCCGATTCAACTCTGTTGACCACGAGACGGCGCGTGTCCCCGCCGGCATGATCGAGGCGAATCTCGATAGTGGGCCAGTGCGTGCGGAGCGTGAAATGTTCAGGCCATTCGACGATCACGATCGCCTTCTCTACCAGGGCATCTTCGAGGCCGAGCGATTCGAGATCATGGAAAGTTTCCACGCGATAGAGATCGACATGATAAATCTTCAAGTGATTGTGAAATTCGTGAACGAGGTTGAACGTGGGGCTGGTCACGTCCTCTTCGCGTGCGGCGCCCAGGCCGCTGATGATTCCCTTGGTCAGCGTCGTCTTTCCACTGCCCAGGTCTCCCTTCAAAAGCACTAAAACGGGAGGCCGGAGTTTCGCCGCGATTTCCCTGCCCTTGGCGATCGTTTCTTCGGCGGACCGTGTGACAAATTCAGCCCCGCTGCCCGTAACGCCCGCACCCGTTTCTTTAACAGCCATGGCGCCACTCTGCCACAACTCGCGCATGCGCCTCCGGGATTGCATCGATCAAATCAGACGCGATGAGCGGCCCTTCGCCAACACGTGACGCGGCAATATCACCTGCAAGACCATGCAAATAGACGCCGAGGCTGAGCACACGCGCCCATTCCTCGAAGCCGAATTGGGCGGTCAACCCGGCAAGAATTCCGGTCAATGCGTCGCCGGTCCCTCCCGTCGCCATTCCTGGATTTCCTGTCGTGTTGATGTAGGCCTGCCCGGACGGCGTCGCCAGGATCGTATGGAAACCTTTAAGGATCACGTAGGCGCGCCAGCGCGCCGCCGCTTCGAGCGCGATGTCCAGCCGGCGAGCCTGCACGTCCTTCGCGGTGACGCCCAGTAGCCGCGCCATTTCGCCCGGATGTGGCGTCAGAGCCAGCGCACCTGTGCGGCGCTCGTTGAGGTGATCCGCTACGCCCGCATAGGCGTTCAGGCCGTCCGCGTCCAGAACAACGGGAAGCTCGGTCTCCCCAACCACGGTTCGAATGAATTGCTGCGTTTCTTGTTGCATGGAGAGGCCGGGGCCGATCGCCAGCACGGACTTGCCCTTCAAGATTTCGCCGAATCGCTGGTAGTCGAGATTGCGGAGGCTCGCCGTGCCGGATTCGGTCGCCGCGAGCGGAACGGTCATCATTTCCGGCACGCCCCCGGCGACGATCGGCAGCACATCCTGTGGCGTCGCCACAGTGACGAGCCCCGCCCCAGCGCGCAAAGCGCCCCGTGCCGCAAGCACCGCCGCGCCGGATTTGCCGAGCGACCCAGCAACAATCAGAGCGTGCCCGTACGTCCCTTTGTTTGCCGCCGGGTCCCGCACGAGCGGCAACGGACGGAACTCCTTCGGCTCAATCCAATGAATTTTCAAGTGTGGATCGGATTCGAGCAGCTCAGGGGGCGTCCCAATTTGCCTGACCGCCAGCACGCCGCAGCGCGAGGAGCGCGGCAAGATCAGCTGGCCGAGCTTGGGCGCGGTGAGCGTCACCGTGAAATCCGCCGCCACAACCGGCCCGCCAAAATCCTCCGCATCAGAGGCGAGCCCGGATGGCATGTCCACGGCCACAACTTGCACCTTGCCTCTGCTTTCCTCCCGCTCCTCGTTCAGATTCTCGATAACGGCACCAAGCAACCCTTCCACGGGCCCGCGCAGCCCGGTCCCAAGCAGCGCGTCTACGATCAGATCTGCCTCACCGAGCGCAGCGCGCGCCGCTCCCCATTCCGCCTCGCTGGTCACCAACTGAAGTTCACCGCGTGCTTGCTGCCAGCGTTTCAAATTTACCGCCGCATCGCCCTCGACCGTGCTGGGATTGGCGAACAGAAAAACCTTCGGCGTGCAGCCGGAATCCTGAAGCAGTCTTGCCACTACCAAGCCGTCGCCGCCGTTGTTCCCTTTGCCGCAGAGCACCACAATCCGGCGACGAGCAATCTCCGGGAACCGCTGCCGGAGAAAATCGGCAATCGCCGCCCCGGCGTTCTCCATCAGTTGAATGCCGGAAACGCCGTACCGCTCAGTCGTGAGCCGGTCGGTCTCGCGCATCTGCGCGGCGGTCAGGACTTTCATGCGCGGCGCTCCTGCGAAGGCTCAGAAAAGCGCAACACGATGACGGTCATATCGTCTGCCTGTTCGGGCGAGCCAGACCACTCCTCCGCCGCATGCACAACGGCGTCAGTCACGCCCTTCGGCGATGCGTCCTTGTTCCGAGCTGCCACATCAGCCAGGCGGGTCGCGCCGAATTCTTCCCCGTACACATTTTCTGTCTCGATCAAGCCATCGCTGTAAGCGACCAGCAAACCGCCCGGCTTAATGCTCACGACGCCTTGCTTGAACGGCACGTCGTCGAACAGGCCCACTACCATGCCGCCGGTGTCCAGGCGCTCCGCGCAACCGTCGCAGATATAGACCGGGGGAAGATGTCCCGCGTTCGTGTAGTACAACCGGCGCGCATCCATATCGCAGACACCGAAGAAACAAGTCGCATAGCGCTCGCTCGACGTGTTGCGAAACAAATGCCGGTTCAGATGCGAAACAATTTCTGCCGTATCAATTTGCGCCGTGGCCGTCCCAGGTAACCCGTCCCGGTGGCGCAGCACATCGCTTCGCAGCGCGGCCTGCACGTTCGCCATCAGCAGAGCCGCTGAAATTCCCTTGCCGCTGATGTCTGCCAGCGCGAAAGCAAGCCGCGTCGGCGAAATGCGGATGAAATCATAGTAGTCGCCGCTCACGACCCTGGCCGGCCGGCAGAAAGCCTCGATTTCAACTCCCTTAATGTTGGGTAACGTATGAGGGAACAGTTGCTGTTGCACCTCGTGCGCGATGGACAGTTCGTTCTCGAGCCTTTGCCTTTGGCGCTGCTCGTCGATGAGCGTGGAAACCGACTGCATCATAGAGTTGAACGATTCGCCGAGCGCCGCGAGTTGATCGCGATGCGGCAGCCGAACACGATACGAAAGATCGCCAGACTGCACGTGCTGCGTCGCGCGATAAAGACTGGCGACAGCACCCGTAATCGTCCGCGTCATGACTACGCCGGTTACGAGCGATCCTAGTTCGATCAGCAGGAAAAACGCCCCGATCACCAGCAAGGCTGTTGCGGCCACTCCGCCCAGATTTCCCAGCGGACTGAAGAGTCTTCGATTCAAAAGCGACGGACGCGTGCTGAATGACGCGAATACCTGCGCCGTACCCCCCTGGCCCTGTTTTTGGTCCATGTCCAAGACGTCGAGGCCTACGATGCCCGTGATCAGCTTGTCGAACGGGTTCGCGGCTTTTGGCACCGGGCGGTCGAGCGTCCCAATTTTGTCGATGGACGCAAACGGAAGCCGGTTGATCACGATCGGGACTTCAGGCTGGATATCGCCGTGCATCGGTCGCAAAACGTTGAATTGGATCGGTCCTAACTCCGGCGCAAGCGTGTCGATGAATTCCGGTGTGATAGGCACGACTACTGAGACCAAGATCCTCCCCGACGGAGTCTGACGCGAGACTGCGGAGCGCAATGCTAGTTGTCCGCCGCTGAACACCAAGCCCCGGAATCTGCTCTTATCAAACACACCCCTGGCCTGGAGCAAGTCCTCCCCCTTTCCGGGTTCGACTTTCAGGCCGGGCAATTCGGCCATGGCGTTCTTGACGAACGTGCCAACGTCGACGGGCAACGCTGCGGCGGCGGCGCTGCGCCCCGAAGTCGCTTCGACAGCGTACGAGGTTACGATCGCACTGGCCACCCCGCTCGCTCGCTCGACTCGCTCCTCCATCTCGGTGTAGATCACGTAGGAACCGAGCTGCCAGTACAAGAGGTACGCCGCCAACCCCGCCATTACCAGCAAGAGCAGCACGGGAACAACTGCAATGAAAATGTACGCCGTAATCAGCCGGTTGCGCAGGCTCCACAGGAGATGGTCGCGCGCCCACAGCCACCCGCGAGCGATCCAATAAACGCCCGCACAAATCGCCAGAAACAAAAGAAAGCCACTCATCGGAACCTGCGGGTAAACCTCGCGCAGTCCCGACAGCGCCCCGTAAAGCGCCAGCACGGCCAGGGCGAGCCAATCGACACGACTCATGCCTAACCAAACAGCGCGAATCCGATCGGCCAGTCTTGAGGGCATACGTTCCGGGAAATCTTCCGGCGTGAGCTGAAACGCCCGGGCGTCACTTCACGCGGGAAGGACGCATACTGAACCCGGGACGATTCTACTTCGGACTTAGCGTGGGCGCAGCACTCGTTTCGCGGGTTTGGCGGGTCTGGCGGCTCTCG
>JACXTT010013213.1_pt1 | contig 10895 bp, 7 predicted proteins | sample 9270951 | NCBI WGS metagenome assembly JACXTT01 (sample SAMN15532306, study PRJNA645909) | rock metagenome | isolation source: weathered quartz diorite | place: Puerto Rico | collected 2017-06-21 | reverse complement strand
CAGGCTAGGCGCGGGCCGCCGGCCTTGGTCATTCCAAGGTCAAGGCCCGCAACGACGCATGCGCCGCGCCTGGCTTGAACCCGCAGGGAAGGCTGCTGCCGGGCCGCATGGCGTCGTTGTGGCCTCCTTGCGTGGAATGACCACGCGGCGTCGGCCACGCCTAGCCCTGCGGCCCGGCAGCAGCCTTCGCGCCCCTTTTTCATTCTGAAACGGGTTCTTAGTGGAGCAGGTGGCAGGCGGCCACGTGCGCGGGCGCGGCTGAACCGGCGGCCGGGTCCAGCCGCAGCATGCGGGGGATCTCGGTGGCGCAGGCCGGCACCGCCCGCGGGCAGCGCGGATGGAACTTGCAGCCCGCTGGCGGGCTCAGCGCCGAGCCGATATCGCCCAGGATCAGCCCCTCGGCCGGCTGGTGGTCGGGGTCGGGCCGCGGCGCCGAGCCCAGCAGCGCCTGCGTGTAGGGGTGGCGCGGGGCGCTGAATACCGCGGCGCTGGGCCCGCTTTCGGCCATATTGCCCAGGTACATCACGCCCACGGCCGAGCTGAAGTGCTCCACCAGCGCCAGGTCATGGGCGATCACCACATAGGCCAGGCCGAAGCTGCGCTGGATATCGGACAGCAGGTTGACGATCTGCGCCCGGATCGAGACATCCAGCGCCGAGGTGGGCTCGTCCAGCACGATCAGCCGTGGCTGCAGCGCCAGCGCGCGCGCCACGGCAATGCGCTGGCGCTGGCCGCCGCTGAACTCGTGCGGATAGAGGTCAAGCGCGCCGGGCGGCAGGCCGACGATCTCCAGCAGCTCCAGCAGCCGCCGGCGCAGCGCGGCGCGGTCGCCGCCCTGGCCGTGCGCAAGCAGCGGCTCGGCCAGCAGCATGCCCACTTTCAGGCGCGGATTGAGCGACGAGGACGGATCCTGGAACACCGCCTGCACCTGGTGCCGGTAGGCCAGCACGCCCTTGCGGTCCAGCGCCAGCACGTCCCGGCCGTCGAAGCGGATGGTGCCGGCGCTGGGGCGCTCAAGCAGCAGCAGCTGCCTGGCGATGGTGGTCTTGCCGCAGCCGGACTCGCCCACCAGCGCATAGGTCTGGCCGGCATCCACGGCAAAGCTGACGCCGTCGACGGCGCGCACCGTGCCGCCGCCGCGCGCGGGGAAATGCTTCTTCAGGTTTTCGACTTCGAGCAGCATGGCGCCTCCTGTGTTGCCGTGGCTCAGCCGGCCGAAGCCAGCCAGCAGCTCACCTTGTGGCCGGATTCAAGTTCGATCTCGGGGGGATAGGCGTCATCGCACAGCGGCTTGCGGTGCGGGCAGCGCGCCGCGAAACGGCAGCCGTGCGGCGGGTCGATCAGGCTGGGCGGGCTGCCCTGAATGGCGTACAGGCGCTCGCGCTTTTCGCCGAAGTGGGGGATGGCCTGGAGCAGGGCCTGCGTGTAGGGATGGGCGGGGCGCTGGTACAGCGTGCGCACATCGCCGGTCTCGACAATGCGTCCGGCGTACATCACCGCCACCCGGTGGCAGATGCTGGCGGCCACGCCCAGGTCGTGCGTGATCAGGATGATGCCGACCCCGGTCTGCGCCTGGATCTTGCGGAACAGCGCCATGATCTGCACCTGGATGGTCACGTCCAGTGCCGAGGTGGGCTCGTCCGCCACCAGCAGGCGCGGCGCGCTGGCAATGGCCATGCCGGTCACCACGCGCTGGCGCATGCCGCCGCTGAACTGGTGCGGATAGTCGTCCAGCCGCGTCTCGGGCGAGGGGATGCGCACGCTGTCCAGCACCTGCACCACCTGGCGCCGTCGCGCCTCGCGGCTGTCGGCGCGGCCGTGGAAGCGCATCGGCGCGCCGACCTGGTCGCCCACCGTGAAGACCGGGTTCAGCGAGGTCAGCGGATCCTGCGAGATCATGGCGATCTTGCGGCCGCGGTACTGCGTGCTCATGGTCTTCTCGGGCAGTTGCAGCAGGTCCACGCCATCGAGCAGCACCTTGCCGTCCAGCTGCACGCCGCCCTGGCGCGGCAGCAGGCGCAGGATCGACAGGATGGTCATGGACTTGCCTGAACCGGATTCGCCCACCACGCCCAGGGTCTCGCCCTCATGCACATGCAGGTCGACGCCGTCCACGGCGCGCACCGTGCCGCGGCGCAGTTCGAGGTGCGTGGTCAGCCCCTGCACCGACAGCATGGGCGCGCCGCGGGGGGAGCCCCCGGCGGCGGGCGCTGGCGACGGGCGTTGCGTCACGTGCGGGTCGGGGCCGGTCATAGCTGCCTCCTTTTCGGGTCGAAGTGGTCGCGCAGCCAGTCGCCCAGCAGGTTGGACGCCAGGCAGGTGGCCATGATGGCCAGTCCGGGCATGGTGATGGCCCACCACGCGTTGGTGATGTAGTTGCGCGCATCGGCCAGCATCAGCCCCCACGACACGTCGGGTTGCTGGATGCCCAGGCCGAGAAAGCTCAGCGAGGCCTCGAAGATGATCACCTGGCCCACCTGCAGCGTGGCCAGCACCAGCAGGGTGTTGAGCAGGTTGGGCAGCAGGTGGCGGCGGAAGATGGTGAGCGTGCCGCAGCCGGCCACGCGCGCCAGCGCCACGTAGTCGCGCTGCTTGAGCGACATCACCTCGCCGCGCACGATGCGCGCATACCAGGTCCAGTAGGTCACCACGATCACCAGCACCACGGTGTTGAAGCCCGGGCCCAGCACCGCGGCCAGCACCAGCGCCAGCGCCAGCGCGGGGATCGACATCTGGATATCGACCAGCCGCATGATGAGCGCGTCCAGGCGCCCGCCGAAGTAGCCGGCCAGCATGCCCGCGGCGGTGCCGATGCCGCCCGAGATCAGGATGGCGTACAGCGCGACCACCAGCGAGATGCGCGTGCCGGCCATGATGCGCGAGAGCAGGTCGCGCCCCATGTTGTCGGTGCCCAGCGGATAGGCCCAGCTGCCGCCCGCCAGCCAGGCCGGCGGCTGGAAGGCCAGGCCGAGGTCGAGGCCGTTGGGGTCGTGCGGCAGCAGCGCCTCGCCGCCGACGGCGCAGACCAGCAGCACCGGAAAGATTGCCAGCGCAAACCAGGGCAGGCCACTCAGGTCACGCCGCCGGCGCTTGCGGGCCGGCGCCGCCGGGGCCCTGGCGGGAGGAACGGTGATCTCAGGCATGGCGGATCCTCGGGTCGATCAGGCCGTAGCTCAGGTCGACCAGCAGGTTGGACAGCACGAACAGCACGGAGGTGAGCATCACGCCCGCCTGCACCACGGGAAAGTCGCGCGCGAACACGGCCTCGACCACGGTGCGGCCGACACCTGGCCAGGCGAAGATGACTTCGACCACGAAGGCGCCACCCAGCATCGCCGCGAAGTACACGCCGAGGATGGTCACCAGCGGAATGGCCGCGTTGCGCAGCGCGTACTTCCAGATCAGCACGCGCTCGGGCAGGCCCATGGCGCGGCCCATGCGGATGTAGTCGCTGTCGAGCACATCCAGCATGGCCGAGCGCACCACGCGGGTCTGCGCCGCCACCGGATACCAGCCCAGCGCAATCGCGGGCAGCACCAGGCTGTTCCACGAATCGCGCCCGAACGCCGGCAGCCAGTTCAACTGCACCGCGAAGAACAGGATCAGCTGCAGCCCGACCCAGAAGTTGGGCATGGCCTGGCCAAGCATGGCGAAGACCTTGGCAAAGCGGTCGAACCAGGAGCCGCGGTAGACCGCCGACAGCACGCCGAACGGCACCGCCATCGCAATCGAGAAGCCCAGCGCGGCCAGCGCCAGTTCCACCGTGGCCGGCAGCCGCTCCAGGATCAGCCCCAGTGCCGGTTCCTGCCAGCGGTACGAGTTGCCGAAGTCGCCGGTGACGGCATGGCCGAGGAAGACCAGGTACTGCGCCACCAGGGGCTGGTCCAGGCCGAGATGGCGGCGCGTTGCCTCAATCACCTGCGGCGGAGCGTCGGCCGGCAGCAACAGGGCAAGCGGGTCGCCGGACAGGCGCGAGATCAGGAAGATGATCACGCTCGCGCCAAGGATGCTGATCAGGCCGTGCAGCAGGCGTTTTGCAATAGGCATGACAGGCTCCGTCGGAGAATCGTCAGCGGGAATGCCGCAGCCGGCTCGGGCGCCGGGCGCGGCGGCGGATCACTGCTTCAAGCTGACTTCCTGGAATGAGCGCCAGTAGTCGCGGATGGGCCAGGGCACGTAGTTGATCTTGTTGTCGCGCCAGGCAAAGGTCACCAGCGGCCGGTAGGTCGGCAGGCCGCCCAGCACGCGCTCCTGCTTGAGCCGCGCGATCTGGCGCAGCAGCGCGGTGCGCGCCACTGGGTCCATGGTCTGGCGCTGCTTCTCCAGCAGCGCGTCGACCTCGGGGTCGCTGGTGTAGGAATAGGTGCCCCAGCCGCCGCCGCCCTGGTAGCTGTGCAAATGACCGGACCAGGCCAGTCCCGGGTCGCCGGGCAGCCCCTGCGACCACATCCAGCTCAGCACGCCGTCCATCTCCGGCGGGCCCGAGCGGCCGCGCTTGCCCAGGCTGATCCAGGCCCCGTACTCCAGGTTGCGCACCTGGCAGCGGATGCCCACGGAACTCAGGTAGGCATACATGGCTTCGCCCACTTCCTTCACGCCCGGTTCGCGCGGCGTGGTGAGGTTGTAGCAGGGGGTCTCGAAGCCATTGGGATAGCCCGCCTGCCTGAGCAGCTCGCGCGCACGCTTCTGGTCGAAGGCGTAGGGCTTGAGCTCGGGGTCGTAGCCATTCGACTCCTTGCCCACCTGCGCATAGCGCTCGCCCTGGCCGAACAGCACGCGCTTGATGATGGCGTCGACATCGATGGCGTGCGCGGCCGCTTGCCGCACGCGCACATCGTTGAACGGCGACTTCGGCATCTGCGTGTTGAAATTGAGAAACAGGTTGTTGCCGCTCACCAGCGTGACGGTCTTCACGCCGGGCATCTTCTTGAATTCCTCGACCATCGACGGCGGCACGTTGTCGATGAAATCGACCTTGCCGGTCTTGAAGGCCGCCACCCGGGTCAGGTCCTCGGGAATCACCTTGATGGTCAGTTCCTTGACGCCGGGCCGCTTTTCCTTGTTCCAGTAGCCGTCAAAGGCTTCCAGCTTCAGTTCGTCCTTGACCGTGCGCGAGACAAACTTCCACGGCCCGGTGCCGACCGGCTTGCGGGCGAACTCTTCTTCGCCGACCTTCTGGATGTACTTCTTGGGCATGGCCCACAGCTGCATGTTGCCGACGATAAACTGCGCATCCGGCTCCTTGAAATGCAGCTTGAAGCGGTGCGCATCCACGATCTCGAAACGCTCCACCGACGAGACATAGTGCGAGAAGAAGCTGCTCTTGGGGTCGCGCTGGCGTTGCCAGGAGAACTCGAGGTCCTCGGACGTCAGCGGGTCGCCGTTGTGGAAGCGCACGCCCTTGCGCAGCTGCACGTCGAGCACGGGCTTGCCGTCCTTGCCGGTTTCCAGCTTCCAGTTCTCCGCCAGCCAGTTCTCGTCCTTGAGCGCGGCATTGCGGCGCACCAGCATCTCGAAGATCTGGCCGACAAAGTAGTGGTCGACGCCGGCCGAGATCTTGACCGGATCGAGCGTGGTCGCCTCCGCGCCGAAGGCGACGGTGAGGCTGCCGCTGGCGGGGGCGGCCGGCGCGGCGTGGACCGCGGGGACGGTGGCGGCGGCCAGCATGCCGGCCAGCAGGCGGCGCCGGGCGGCGTCGGTCAACTTCACTTGCATGGTGCTCCTCCTGTTGCGCCGTCTCGTGGCGGCGCTGTTGGTGTGAACAACGGATGCGCTCAGCGCGGGAAGCTGCCTTCCAGCTGGCGTACCACCTCCAGCAGGCGCGGGCGCACCTCGTCGAGCAGGAATGACGGGGACAGGCGGAACGACGGCCCGCCCACGTTGATGGCCATGGGCGGCATGCCAGGGCCGGGCTCGAAGCCGCGCGCAATGCCGTTGACGTCCGGCTGCCACTCGCCCATCGAGCAGGTCACGCCCAGGGTGAGGTGGTCCGCCAGGCCCTGTTCGATGCCCTGGCGCAGGCGCGGCCACGCCATGTCGTCGACGTCGCGCACCTGTTCCATGAAGGCCTGGCGCTCCTGGTCCGGCACCACCGCCAGCCAGGCGCGGCCGATGGCCGAGGTGGCGACGGGAATGCGCGAGCCGGTATCGAGCGTCAGCGCGATCGCGGCGCAGCTGCGGCAGTGCTCGACATAGATCATCGAGAACCGGTCGCGCGTGCCCAGCGACACCGTACCGCCGGAAAAGTCCGCCAGCTCCTGCATCAGCGGGCGCGCTACCTTGCGGATGTCCAGCCGTGACAGCATGGCGCTGCCAAGCCGCAGGCAGGCCGTGCCCAGGCTGTACTTGTGGCTGCCTTCGGCCTGCGCCAGGTAGCCCAGCCGGGTCAGGGTGGAGGTCAGGCGCGATACCGTCGACTTGGGCAGCCCGCAGCGGCGGGCGATTTCCTGGTTGCCCAGCACGCGGTCGCTGGTGCGGAAGCAGGCCAGCACTTCCAGCCCGCGCGCCAGCGCGGTGACGAAGTGGCGGTCTTCCTTGAAGGCATTGCCGGTGGATCGGTCCTGCATAACCGTTGGCTCCTTCGTTGTGCCGTTGCACGCCAGCCGCGCTTGCTCGACGCGCAGGCGTGCGGCACGCGCGCGCGGCGTCCTCGTCCGGTACGGCGGTACTACCCGGCAGCGATCCCGTTCAGCCGCCGGCCTCGGTATCCAGCAGGGCCTGCAGCTCGACCTTGCGCACCTTGCCGGTGGCGGTCAACGGGAACTCGGGCAGGATGCGGATCTCGGGCACCTTGTAGACCGCCATCTGCTCGCGGCACCATGCATGCAGCGTGTCGGCAGTGATGCCGTCGGCGTGCTCGGCGCGCAGGCGGATAAAGGCCACCGGGACCTGGCCCTTGTCCGGGTCGGGGCGGCCCACCACGGCCGAGCCCAGCACCGCCGGGTGGCGCGACAGCAGCACCTCCAGCTCGGACGGGAACACGCTCATGCCGCGCACCTTGAGCATCTCCTTGCGCCGTCCCAGGAAATGCAGGTAGCCCGCCTCGTCATAGGCGCCGATATCGCCGGTGCGGAACCAGCCGTCGCGGAACACCTCGGCATCCACGTCGGGGCGGCCCCAGTAGCCCTTGAACAGCGACGGCGTGCTGACCACGATCTCGCCTTCCTCGCCGACCGGCAGCACCGCGCCGGTGTCGAAGTCGCAGATCTTGATGCGCGTGCCCGGCACCGGCAGGCCGACAAAGACCGGGCGGCCGCGCAGGTCCATGTCGTCGTCCTGCATGCCGGTGGTGAAGGTGTCGCTGGTATGGGTTTCGGTCATGCCCCACGCGCCCTCGGCAATGATGCTGCCGGTCAGCGCGTGCCAGCGCTCGCGGATGTCAGGTGTGATCTTGCGGATGAACGAGGCCGCGCGCGTATGCTGCAGCGAGCGCAGGTCGTAGCGGCCGCAATCGGGGTGGTTCATCAGCTCGACGGCGTTGTCCACCACCACGAAGGTGCGGTTGACGCGATAGCGCTCGATCGCGGCCATCACCGCCACGGGGTCCCAGCGCGCCAGCAGCACCACCGTCGCGCCGCTGAAGATCGGGTAGATCAGCCCGAGGTTCTCGCCCGCTATCCAGAACATCGGCAGGAAATTCAGCATCACGTCGTCGGAGCCTTCCGCCAGCCGTTGCGCATCGACACCGCCGGTGAGCGCGTAGGAAGCCGCCGCGGTGTAGACCATGTCGCGCTGCGTGTGCATGCAGCCCTTGGGCAGGCCGGTGGTGCCGCCGGTGTAGTTCAGTGCGGCGAGCGCGTCCATGTCGACCGGGGGCAGTGCCACCGGCTCGGTGTCGCGCAGCGCCTGCAGCAGGTCGATGGTGCCTTCCACGGCCAGCGGGGGTGCGTCGAGGCCCGCTGGCAGCGGCAGCTCGGGCCGCGCCGGCAGCATCGCGCCGGCACTGGTGGTGTAGACGGTGCGCAGCCGCGTCTGCGCGCGCACCGACATCAGCAGCGGGGCCAGCTGGTCTTGCACGATGACGGTGGTGGCGCCGGCATCGTTCAGCTCATAGACCAGCTCCTGTTCCTTGAAGAGCGGGTTGACCGGCACATAGACCGCGCCCAGCTTGAGGATGCCGTAGAAGACCACGTGGAACTGCGGGCAGTTGCCCATCATCACTGCCACCCGGTCGCCTGCGCCCACGCCGCGGCCCTTGAGCAGCGCGGCGCAGCGCTCGGACAGGTCGTCCAGCTCGGCGTAGGTCACGGTGGTGCCGTACCAGACCAGCGCGGCGTGGTCCGGGCGCTTGCGCGCCCACGCGCGCAGGTAATCGCCCAGCGGGGCCTCGCCATGGGGGTAGACCGGTGCATCGGGCAGGCCGGCGGGCCAGATCTTGCGATGCCGGGCTTCCAGGTCCTTGAAGAACGCCTGTTCGTTCATCTGCTGTCTCCTCTTGCTTTCGCTCTGGTTCTGTCCGCCGCCGCGCCTACCAGGCGTCGACGAAGGTCCGTATCGGACGCTGGGGATTGGCGGCGCCGGCCTCGAGCCCGCTGACCACCCACTGGCGGGTGGCGGCGGGGTCGATCACGGCGTCCAGTTCCAGTGCCGCAGCGGCGTTGATGGCATGGCCGCGCTCGTACATCTGCGCCACCAGCTGCTGGTACAGCGCATCGCGCTGCGGACCGGCCGGCAGGGCTTCCAGCTCCTTGCGGAAGCCCAGCCGCACCGCGCCCTCCAGGCCCATGCCGCCGAATTCGCCGGTCGGCCACGAGACCGTGAAGGTCGGCGCGCGGAAGCCGCCCGCGGCCATCGCCATCGCGCCCAGACCGTAGCCCTTGCGCAGCACCACCGCCAGGAACGGCACGCGCAGCTTGGCGCCGGCGACGAACATGCGCGACACATGGCGCACCTGGGCGCGGGCCTCGACCTCCGGGCCCACCATGAAGCCCGGGGTGTCGATCAGCGACACAATCGGCAGCCCGTGCGCATTGCACACCTGCATGAAGCGGGCGGCCTTGTCGGCGGCATCGGCATCAATGGCGCCGCCGAGGTGGCGCGGGTTGTTGGCGAGAATGCCGACGGGCCGGCCTTCGATGCGCGCCAGCGCGGTGTGGATGCCGGTGCCGAAGCCGGCGCGCAGTTCCAGCACGCTGCCTGCGTCGGCCAGGCCGGCGATGGCGGCTCGCGTGTCGTAGACGCGCAGGCGGTTCTCTGGCACCACGTGGCGCAGCGCCAGCGCGTCAGGCGCCTGCCAGTCGTCGACGCGGCCCTGGAACATCGACAGGTAATGCCTGGCCGCGGCCACGGCATCGGCCTCATCGTCGACCAGCAGGTCAACCACGCCGTTGTGGTACTGCACCGTGGCCGGGCCGATATCCTCGGGGCGGAACACGCCCAGGCCGCCGCCTTCGATCATGGCCGGGCCGGCCATGCCGATATTGGCGTTGCGCGTGGCGATGATCAGGTCGCAACAGCCCAGCAGCGCGGCATTGCCGGCAAAGCAGCGCCCGGAGGCGATGCCCACCACCGGCACTTCGCCGCTCAGCTCGGCGAAGGCGGCGAACGAAGGCTGGTACAGGCCGGCCACGGTGGGAAAGTCGATGTCGCCCGGGCGGCCGCCGCCGCCTTCGGCAAAGATCACCGTGGGCAGCCGGTTCCGCAGCGCCACCTCGAGGATGCGGTCGGTCTTGATATGGTTGCGCTTGCCCTGGGTGCCGGCCAGCACGGTGGCGTCGTAGGCCAGCACCGCGCAGCGCGCGCGCTCCGGGGCGAACAGGCTGCCGTTGACGGCGCCGGTGCCGGTGATCAGGCCGTCGGCCGGGGTGTTGGCGATCAGGTCGGCCTCGCTGCGCCGGCTGGCCTGTGCCGCCAGCGCCAGGCCGCCGTATTCGCGGAAGCTGCCGGCATCGCACAGGTCGTCGACGTTCTCGCGCGCGGTGCGCTGGCCGCGCGCATGGCGGCGTGCCACCGCCTCCGGGCGGGCCGCGTCGTACAGGAAGGCATGGCGGTCGAGCACGCGCTGCAGGTCGGCGCGGATCGTGGCGGGGTCGGCGTGCTCGGCTTCGCCGTCGGCATGGGCGCCGGCGTCGGCCGGCTCCAGCACCAGCATGACCTGGCCCTCGGCGACTTGCTCGCCTGAAGCGGTGCGCAGGTCGATCACGCGGCCGGCGCGCTCGGCCACGATGGCGTGCTCCATCTTCATTGCATCGAGCACGGCCACGGTCTGGCCGGCCTTGACCAGGTCGTTCTCGCGCGCCAGTTCGATCACGCGCCCGTTCATTGGCGCGCGCACCGCGGACAGGCCTTCGCCCAGTTGCTCCTCGAAGCTTGCCGTGCTGGAAGGTGCCGCCACCCTGGGGGCGGTGCCTCCTGCCAGGGCCTGCCGCGCCGCGTCCTGCGCCGCAATCTGCGCGGTGCGTTCCAGCAGGGCGGGCAGCGCGGCTTCCATATAGCGCGTATGCACGCGCTGGCTGGCAAAGTCCTCGCGCTCGGCCAGCGCCCGCAGCAGGTCGAGGTTGGTGGCGATGCCGCCGATATTGAATTCCCCCAGCGCGCGCCGCAGGCGCCGCACTGCGTCAGCGAAGTTGTCGCTGGCGGAGGTGACGATCAGCTTGGCCAGCAGCGTGTCGTAGTGCGCGGACGGTGCATAGCCGGTATAGCCGTGGGTGTCGACGCGCACGTCCGGCCCGGTGGGCGGATCGAAACGCTCCAGCCGCCCCTGTGCGGGCCGTGCCAGCCCTTGCGCGTCGGTGGCCTCGGCATTCACGCGCACCTGGATGGCATAGCCGCGCACGCGCGGCGGGTGTCGCGGGTCCAGCCCCAGGTCTGCCAGGCGCCGGCCTTCGGCCAGCCCCAGCTGCACGGCTACCAGGTCCACGCCGGTGACCTGCTCGGTGACGGTGTGCTCGACCTGC
>JACXTT010013212.1_pt1 | contig 10895 bp, 8 predicted proteins | sample 9270951 | NCBI WGS metagenome assembly JACXTT01 (sample SAMN15532306, study PRJNA645909) | rock metagenome | isolation source: weathered quartz diorite | place: Puerto Rico | collected 2017-06-21 | reverse complement strand
CGATGAACGTGTCGGTGAAGTCGTTCCAGAAGAAGCTCTCGGTCGCCTGGAGCGCGTGCGCGTAGTCGAACTCGTCGAAGGACGCCGTCACGGCGTCGACCAGCGCGCGCAGGCGGTGGACGAAGGCGCGGTCGAGCTCGGCGGTGACGGCGCCGTCGGCGCCCGCCTGCGCGAGGACGAACTTCCCCGCGTTGAAGAGCTTCGTCACGAGCCGCTTCCCGATCTTGAAGACCTTGTCGTCGAACGCGGTGTCGGTCCCGAGGCGCGCGCTCGCGGCCCAGTAGCGGACGCCGTCGGCCGTGTACTCGTCGAGGAGGTGCATCGGCGTCACGACGTTCCCGCGGCTCTTCGACATCTTCTTCCGATCGGGATCGAGGATCCACCCGGAGATCACCGCGTGCCGCCACGGGATCGCGTCCTCGTGCAGCATCGCCTTGACGATCGTGTAGAAGGCCCAGGTACGGATGATCTCGTGGCTCTGCGGCCGGACGTCGGCGGGAAAGAGACGGCGGTGGCGCGCGGGGTCGAGGAGCCAGCGCGAGCTGATCTGCGGCGTCAGCGAGCTCGTGAACCAGGTGTCGAAGATGTCGGGCTCGCCGGTGAAGCCGCCCGGACGATCGCGCTCGGTCTCGTCGCGGCCGGGCGGCGTGTCGGTCATCGGATCGACCGGCATCACGTCCGGCGACGCAACGATCGGGTGCGCGTGATCGGGCGCCCCGTCAGCACCGACCGGGTACCAGACCGGGAACGGCACGCCGAAGTAGCGCTGGCGGCTGATGCACCAGTCCATCTGGAGGTTCTCGGTCCAGTTGCGATAGCGCAGCCGCATGAAGTCCGGGTGCCAGCGGACCTCGTCGCCCTTCGCGAGGAGAGCGTCCTTCTTGTCGAGGAGACGCACGAACCACTGCCGCGTCGTGACGTACTCGAGCGGCCGCTCGCCCTTCTCGTAGAACTTGACGCTGTGCTGGACCGGCTTCGGCTCGCCGCGGAGGGCGCCTTCGCGGAGAAGCTCCACGATCGCCTTGCGGGCGGCCACGACCGGTTTGCCGCGGAGCGCCGCGTAGCGGCGGCTCGCCGCGTCGGGATCGGCGCTCTCCCAGCCCGGGCCGCCGAACGCGACGTCGACGAGGCGCCCGTCGCGGCCGACGATCTGGCGGAGCGGGAGCTTCTGCTCGCGCCACCACTGCACGTCGGTCGCGTCGCCGAAGGTGCAGACCATGAGGATGCCGGTGCCCTTCTCCGGGTCCGCCAGCTCGCTCGGGAAGATGACGACCGGAACCCCGAACAGCGGGGTCACGGCGCGCCGCCCGAAGAGATGGCGGTAGCGCGCGTCGCTCGGGTGCGCCGCCACGCCGACGCAGGCGGGGAGGAGCTCCGGGCGCGTGGTCGAGATGACGAACGTCTCGTCGCTGCCCTCGACGCCGAACGCGACGTCGTGGAACGCGCCCGTCATCGGCCGGTCCTCGACCTCGGCCTGCGCGACCGCGGTCTGGAAGTCGACGTCCCACATGGTCGGCGCCTCGACCTGGTAGACGTGGCCCTTCTCGAAGAGGTCGCGGAAGGAGAGCTGCGCGAGATGGCGGCAGCGCGCGTCGATGGTCGAGTACTCCTCGTTCCAGTCGACGGAGAGACCGATGCGCCGCCAGAGCGCCTTGAAGGCCTCCTCGTCCCGCCGGGTCGCCTCGAGGCAGAGCTCGATGAAGTTCCGGCGGGAAACGATGCGGGGGGGCTCCTTCAGGCGCGCGCCGCTCGCCGGCTCGAGACGAAGACCCGGCTCGTACGGCGCGCGCGCGTCGCAGCGGACGTGGAACAGATTCTGGACCCGCCGTTCCGTCGGGAGCCCGTTGTCGTCCCAGCCCATCGGGTAAAAGACGTTCCGACCGCGCATCCGCTGGTGACGCACGACGACGTCCGTCTGCGTGTAGCTGAAGACGTGGCCGACGTGCAGCGATCCCGAGACCGTCGGCGGCGGCGTGTCGACGACGAACGTGTCCGCGCGCGGACGGGTCGGATCGTGGCGATGGACGCCGAGCCGCTCCCACTCCGCGTCCCAGCGCGCCTCGGCGGCCGCCGCGTCGAAGTGCTTCGGCAGGCGGGTCGGGTCGATCGGACGCGGCATCGACGGATGAGATAGCAAACGGCGCGGCCTCGCGCACCCGGAACGCGGGGTGTATACCCCCCGCCATGCGCATCCGTACGCTCGGCCGCTCCGGCCTCCGCGTCTCCGAGATCTGCCTCGGTGCGATGACCTTCGGCATGCCGGAGTGGGGCTGCGACGAGCGCGAGTCGCTCGCGATCATCAACTGCTTCCTCGAGGCGGGCGGGAACTTCATCGACACCGCCGACGCCTACAGCGGCACGATCTCGGAGGAGATCTGCGGCCGCGCGATCGCCGGGCGGCGGACGCAGATCGTGCTCGCGACCAAGGCGACGATGCCCGTCGGCTCGGGTCCGAACGATCGCGGCGCCTCGCGGAAGCACCTGCGCGAGTCCTGCGAGGCGAGCCTCCGCCGGCTCGGGACGGACTACATCGACCTCTACCAGATCCACGCGGAGGACCTCTGGACGCCCCTCGAGGAGACGCTGCGCGCGCTCGACGACCTCGTCCGCGCCGGGAAGGTCCTGTACGTCGGTGCGTCCAACTTCCGCGCGTATCGCCTGATGAAGGCGCTCGCATTGTCGGATCGGAACGGGTGGGCGCGCTTCGTCTCGCTGCAGCCGCAGTACAACCTGATCGTGCGCTCCATCGAGCGCGAGCACTTCGCGCTCTGCGTCGAGGAGGGGCTCGGCATCATCACCTGGAGCCCGCTCGCCGCCGGCATGCTGACGGGCAAGATCACGCGCGAGCGGAAGCCGCCCGAGTCGCGCCTCGGCCAGCGCGACTTTCCGCTCTACCGCTTCTACTTCAACGAGCGCGCCTTCGGGATCGTCGACGTGCTCGTCGCCGCGGCGCGCGAGGCCGGGTGCACACCGGCGCAGCTCGCGCTCGCCTGGCAGCTCGCGAAGCCGGCGGTCACGTCGGTCATCATCGGCGCGCGCAACATGGGGCAGCTCGAGGACAATCTCGGCGCGACGGGCGTGACGGTTCCGCCCGCCGTGATGGCACGCCTCGAGGAGACGACGCGCATCGAGCCCGAATATCCCGGCGCTTTCATCGATTTCATCCAGACGTGGCTCGGGAATTGCTAACTCCGTCCGCGGTGCGCGAGGCGTTCCTCTTCCGTCACTTCTTCGACGGCCTCGCCCTTTCCGGGGCGGTGGCGGAGTGGGCGCTCGTCTGCTGGCTCGCCCATCTCGGGCCGCCGTGGCCGGCGCACCTGATCGGACCGGCCCTCCTCTTCGTGCTGAACCGCGCGGCGGCGCAGCGCTACGAGCACGAGCCGGCCACGGGAATGCTCGCGGGTCCAGGCGGGGCCATCGTGCTCGGAGCCGCATTCGGGGCGATCGTCTGCACGAGCGTCGTGCTCGCGCTCGGGGGCGCGTGGCTCGCCACCTGGCTCGTCGGCGCGTTGACCGTCGAGGCGGGGATGATCGGCCGTCTCGCCCATGAGCCGGTGTTCGGGGGCGGCTTCCATCAGCTCGCGGCCGCGGCCGTCGCGCTCACCGGCGGCGCCGTCGCCTACGGCTACGCGCATGGATACCGGCAGCTGACCGTCACGTCGCTGGTCGTCCCGGTCCCGGGGCTCGGCGCTCCGCTGAGAATCGTGCAGGTGAGCGATCTGCATCTCGGTCCGCTCGCCGACCGGGCCGCGCTGCGCGAAGCGATCGACCGCGTCGTGATCCTCGCTCCCGACATCGTGTGCGTGACCGGGGACATCGTCGACTCCCCGGCGACGGATCTCGCCAAGTGGATGCCCGAGCTCGCGCGGCTCGCTGCGCCCCTCGGTGTGTTCGCGATCCTCGGCAACCACGACGTTCGCGTCGGAGGGGAGCGCATCGCGAGCGCGCTCGCCCGCTGGACGAGCTGGCGGCTCCTGCGCGACGAGGTCGCGACGATCGAGGCGAACGGCGGCCGGCTGTTCGTCGTGGGCCTTGACGACCGGCCAGCGAGCGAGGCGGCCGACGCGCTTCCACCCCTCCTCGCCCGTCTCCCCGCCGGCGTGCCCACGATCGTCCTCGCCCATCGCCCGAGCGTCTTCCCGATCGCGGCGGCCGCCGGTGTCCCGCTCGTGCTCGCGGGCCACACCCACGGCGGGCAGCTCGCCGTCCCGGGCCTCCCGCGGCTCAACGTCGCGCGGCTCCTCGTGACGGAGTACGACGCCGGCGCGTTCACACGGGGCGACACGCTCCTCCACGTGAACCGTGGACTCGGCACCAGCGGACAGCGCATCCGGGTCGGCGCGCCACGCGAGATAAGCGTGCTGACGCTCCTTCCGGAAGCCGCTCGCTTGATGCAGTAAAAATCTCGGTGGTACACGAAGCCGGGACATCGTCCCGGCGATGCCTCGTGACCCGAACTCCAGGCTGACCTTCGTGGGCCGCGCGCGGGAGCTCGGCCTGCTGTCGGCGGGCGCGGACGCGGCGCGTGAGGGGCGCGGTGGGCTCTTCCTCATCAGCGGCGAGCCGGGGATCGGGAAGACCCGCCTCGCCGATGAGCTCTCCGAGCACGCCGCCGCGGCCGACATGCTCGTCTGCTGCGGCCGCTGCTGGGAGGCTGGAGGGCCACCTTCGTTCTGGCCGTGGATTCAGGTCTTTCGTGCCCTCGTTCGCGCGCTCGATGCGGACGCAGGCTCGAGTGCGGCCTTCTTCACCGAGCTCGTTCCCGGACCCGGCTCCCCGAGCGCGAGGAAGGTCGGCTTCGCATCCGAGCATGCCCGCTTCACGCTCTTCGATGCGGTCACGACGTTTCTCGCCGACGTCGCGCGGGCGCGAGCGATGCTGATCGTGCTCGACGACCTGCACGCGGCGGACCCGGCGTCGCTGCTCCTGTTGCAGTTCGTGGCCCGGGCGCTCCGCGAGACCCGGATACTGCTCGTGGGAACCCACCGCGAGGCGGAGGTGATGGCGGACCCCGAGCGCGCGCGCCTCCTCCTCGACGTCGCGCGAGAGGCGACCGAGATGCCGCTCTGCGGGCTCGACCCCGACGACTCGGCCGCCCTCGTCGAGGCGGTCGGAGGCGCACGACCATCCCCCGTGCTGGCGACCTCGCTGCACGAGCTCACCGGGGGGAACCCGTTCTTCCTCGACGAGCTGACCCGTTTGATGGTCGCCGGCGATCCCCAGGGGTGGACCGTGCAGCAGCCCCCGTTCGCCCTGCCGGATCGAGTCCGCGTCGCGGTCCGGCGGCGCCTCGATACGCTGCCGAAAGCGATACTGCCGATGCTCGAGATCGCCTCGGTGATCGGGGTGCAGTTCGACGTCCGCCTGCTGGGCCGCGTGCTCGGCCTCGGAACCGACGAGGTGGTCGCGCAGCTCGAAGTGTCCGCAGCGGCCCGTCTCGTCCGGGCCGTGCCGGACCGACCCGAGCGCCGGCGCTTCGCGCATGCGTTGATCCGGGAGGTCCTCTACGACGAGCTCGCGCCCGTGCGGCGCGCCGCGCTGCATCGGGGCGTCGGCGAGGCGCTGGAGGCGCTCCTCGCGGGCCGGCTCGACGCGATCCTCCCCGCGCTCGCGGACCACTTCCTCCTGGCCGAGGAGGCCGCTCGGGCGCTCGGCTACGTCGAGCGGGCGGGACGGCAGGCGCTCGCCCACATGGCGTACGAGGACGCGGTCAGGTACCTCGCGCAGGGGCTCCGTCTCCTCGAGGTGACCGGCGCGAGGGATGACCGACTTCGCGTCGAGCTCCTGCAGGCACTCGGCGACGCCCAGCGCCGAGCGGGCGACGTGCAGGCGGGCCATTCCACGCTCCGTGAGGCGGCCCTCGTCGCGCGTGAGCTCAGGGACGCGGAGCTGCTGGCGCGCGTCGCCCTCGCCTTCGGGTGGTCTTTCGAGCTGGGGCGGGCGGGACACGAGCGCGTCACCTTGCTCGAGGAAGCGCTCCGCCTCCTGGGCGAGACCCCGAGCGTGCTTCGCGCCCGGGTCCTCGGCACGTTGGCGGTCGCGCTCTACTGGGAACCCGCGGCCCGCGACCGGATGCTGCGCCTGAGCGAGGAGGCGGTCGACCTCGCCCGGCGGTTCGGGGACGCGAGCGCGCTCGGCCACGTGCTGCACTGCCGCCGCTGGGTCCTGGGTCCCGGGCTGGACGCCGCCGAATCGCTGACGATCACCGGCGAGATTCTCGCCCTGGCTGACCAAGCCGGCGACCGTGAGCTCGTCCTCCAGTGCCGGCGGTGGCGCGTCGCGGATCTCGTGTCACGCGGTGAGATCGACGCGGCGTGGAGCGAGGTCCAGGCGCACGACACCCTCGCGAGGGAGCTCCGCCTGCCGCTCTATCAATGGTACTCCGCCGCGTGGAGGACGATGCGTGCCCTTCTCGAGGGGCGCTTCGAGGACGCCGAGCGCGAGGCGGGCGAGGCGTACCGCCTCGGCGCCCGCGCCGAGCCGAACAACGCGGAGGCCACCTACCTGGGTCACATCCACTACCTCCGCGTGGAGCAGGGCCGTGTCTACGACCTGCTTCCCGCCGCCCGCGTCCTCGCACGCGAGGGAACGCCGGCGCCTGGCTTCCGCGCAGGGCTCGCCGGCCTCCTGGCGGAGGCCGGGATCGAGGACGAGGCGCGCCGGCTGCTCGACGAGTTCGCAGCGGCGGGGTTCCCCGTCCCGCCGGACAAGAGCGCACCGTACGTTCTCGCCTCGCTGGCGGACGCGTGCGCGCTCGTCGGCGACGCGATCCATGCGGCCACCCTGTATCCGGACCTGCAGCCGTACGCCGGTGGGGTGATTGCGACCGAGCCATGTTTCCTGGTCGGAGGCGCCGCCGACCGCTCGCTCGCCGTGCTCGCTGCCACGATGGAGCGCTGGAGCGACGCGGAACGCCATTTCCAGGAAGCGCTCCGTCTCAACACCGCGTTGCGTGCGCGACCGTGGGTTGCACGCACGCAGCAGGAATATGCCACGATGCTGACCCGACGCGCCCAGCCCGGCGACCGCGAGCGGGCCCGCGCCCTCGCCGACGCCGCGCTCGCCACCGCACGCGAGCTCGGCATGGCGACCATCGTCACGCGCGCGGAGCGGGTGCTCACCCGGCTCGGTCCCGGCGAGACGGGATCTCCGACGTCGGCGTATCTTCGCATGGAAGGTGACTACTGGACGATCGGGTATCGCGAGCGAGCGGTCCGTCTCCGCGCGACGGTCGGTCTTCGCTACCTGGCGCGGTTGCTCAGAAGTCCCGGGGCCGAGTTCTACGCTCTCGAGCTGGCGAGCGACGCCGGTGGAAGAGGTGGCGCACCCGAGCGGGGGGACGCCGGCCCCATGCTCGACGCGGCGGCGCGGGCCGCCTATCGCACGCGGCTCGCCGACATCGATCGGGAGCTGGGCGAGGCCGAAGCAGCGAACGATCTCGGGCGCCGCGAGCGTCTCTCGGCCGAGCGCGACATGCTCGGGCGCGAGCTCTCCGCGGCGCTCGGCCTCGGCGGCCGGGAGCGCCGGGCGGGATCCGCCGTGGAGCGGGCAAGACTCAACGTGAGCCGCGCGATCAAGACGGCCCTCGCGCGTATCCGCGACGTCCATCCGGATCTCGGACAGCATCTCGGGTCCACCGTGCGGACGGGTACGTACTGCTCCTACCAGCCTGACCCGCGGGTCCCGATCGACTGGACGGACTGAGCGACGCCGCCGATACTGCGTGGGAAATCGGGAAGATGCATGTCACGCGGGCATGCTGAACATGTGTTCATCCTGACTGCACGCCCATTGGACGAGTGGCACGGCCGTCGCCGGCCACTGCCGGGCTGCCGAGTTGGCGGTCCGAGACAAGGAGACGTCCATGAGCGTGAAGCGATCTGCAGCCGTGGTGACCCTGGCCGCGATGCTCGCCACCACGGGTCTACCCGCGCGAGCGTACGCCGCGCGCTACGAGGTAGACGTGTACCATCACGCCGGCAGCCATGCGGCCAACGAGGTCGGCAAGGACGTCGGCATCGGTCTCGCCATCTCGGCCGGCGTCGCAGCGCTGATCGGTGGCGCCGTGTGGTACTACCGCCATCGCCGCCACGCGGAGACGGCGACCGCGTCCACCCCACCGGCCGACGTCCCCGTCACGACGCCCAACTGACGCCGCGTGATTCCGTCTCGGCGGCGGTCCACCGTGAAGCGCCTCGGCGACCGCCGCCGAGCGCCGACGCGCATCCCTCAGATGAACACTTGCGTGCTCAACGCCGTCCCGGTATCTCAGCCCGCACGCGAAAGTGGCGGAATTGGCAGACGCGCAGGATTCAGGAGTCGGTGCGTCTCTCCGCCTTCGCCTCTGCGGTCGCGGTGTTAGGATTGTAACGCTTGCAACGGCGCACGGCGAACGCTGGGACAGAATTGGGACAGCCCGTTGCGGGGAACGAGTCGACACGAACGCCAAATGACAGACGGCGAGCGCATACGAACCGCCACGATGTGGCGACTGCGGCGCCGAGCTCGACGAACCAGTGAGTCTCGCGCCAGGGGAGCGCCAGCCGTGCCCAGCGTGCGGGTCGCTGACGAGAGCCCTCCTCGTCTGTGCCACCGAGTCCATCGTGATCCGCGAGAAGTTCCGCACGAAGAGCCGGCACGCGATTGGTGGCCGACCATTCATGGAGCAGACAAGCGGCGACGATCTCTGGCGCGCGCGTGGAAAGTGGATGAAGCTTGAGCGGCTAGTTGACCGCGAGAATGACCTTTACCGCAAGATCATCGCAGACCCGGAGACCGGCGAAGTCGTGATCCGCGTCGAGAAGCCGCTCTCGCAACACCGCGGACACGGCTCCGCGAAGCGGAAATAGGTGCGTCGACCCGCTAGCTGAACAACTGCCGCGCAACCTCGTCCGTCGTCGTCCCGAGGTGCTTCGCGACGTCGCTCAGGATGCCGCCAAGCGTCCCGACTCGCAGGGCGCCGTGCGCGGGGATCGTAATGTGGTGCTCGTCGCGGGGAGGCTTCGTCGAGCGCTCGGGCGGTCGGGTCAGCCGCATGTGGCTCCCCGTCTGTCGCGTCACCACGTAGCCGAGCCTGCCGAACGCTTTAGCGAGGTCCGCGCCGGACAGGTCGCGCGGCAGCCTCACACCGCGAGCACTTCGTCGCGCACGTAGTGCAGGCGGATGACCGCCGGCGCCTGGCCCTCGTCGAAGTGACAGCGCACGGCGTCGCGGAGGTTCGCGCGGAGCTCGTCGGGCGTGTCCGCCTCGGTGAAGATCGAGGCGCCGAGAGCTCGGGCGGTGAAGCCACCTTCGGCTGCGTCTTCGACCAGGAAGACGACTTCGGAGGGCGCTTCGGGCATCGCGGGTTAGCTTAGCATGGGACAGCCAACGTTAGTAGTCATCGCGAGGCGACGCGCCAGGAGCCCGCCAGAGCCCCGCGCCGGCGTCTGGACGACCCGAGGTAGCCACGGTCGCATGCGGGTTTCTCGCCGGCGTCGTCTGTTCTGGACAACCGCGAACCACCGGCGCAAACGGTGAACCACGGCTTCGACGGTCCACCGCCTCCCTTCCATCGTCCGCACCTGCGTTACGGCTCCGCCCGGTCGCCAGCCGTGGACCGTCGAGCGCGTGACCTGGCTGAGCCCGTACACCGCTGACGAAATCGCGCAGCAAGCGCGGCGCGCCGGACCAGGCGCCTGCCTGGAAGTGCTCGTCCCCAAGCATACGAGCGCCAATGGCCTGGCGGCAGTGGACACTCTGTTCGCGTGGCTTCGTGCGAAAGGTGTCGAGGTCGTCGTTCGGCGTGACGAGCAAGACGCCTGAGACGGCGGCGTCAGAGACGTCGGCGTCGGCCTCACGAGCGAATCGCCTGGATCACGTATCCCACGGGAACCAGAGCAGCAGGCCCGTCGGCATCAACGCAACCAGGGCTTTGACCAGAGGGGCGTTCATGCCCGTGATCGTCCCACTCGTATTGGCGTCGAGGCTCCGACTACGCCTCGGTCCCGCGACCCTCGCGTCGGTACCGCTCTCGGACGAATACTAGTGACGCCCGCAGCGGTGCCGTGCTACGGGTACGGCATCATGTCCGTCTTCGATGATGTCGCCCTGAGCCCCCTTGGCCTCGCCCTTCTCGACGAACTCAACCGGCGCGGCTATTCACTCGACAACCCGCCAACGGATGAAGTCTTCGATGCCGTGGCGGCCGAGCTGAAGGCCAGGCCCGCTGCGGAGCGGGAACTCGCCAGGGCCGTCCGCCGCTTCGGCGGCTCCTGATCGCCTACGAGATGTCGCAGATCAGAACGCGGGCCGAGTCGTCCGAGAAGGCGCCGCTTGACGACGCAGGTCTACCAGCGGGAATCGTCCCAGGCTCTGTACCGCTGAAGAGTGTGAGCCGTCCGCGCGAACACGACGTCGGTCTGTCGCAGCCTCTCATGCGCCCGGTGGATCGCCCAACGCACTTCCTGCAGCGTGCGGGACACTTCCGCCCGCAGCCGCTCGCTCTTCGCGATGACGACGCGCGCACGCTGGTGACTCGCATCGGCGGTCTTCGGAGTCACCTTCCGGCGTCTGCGTCTCATTGGGTAAGGCCACACCCATCCACCGTCTGCGACAATCCCCACTCGACGTTGAACAAGGTGGGGCCGAGACCCGGGGCCCGGCACCCTCGATCCGTGAGGCGCCCTGACGCACGCCGACAGCGTCGGTGAAACGAGAGCGCCGCGGGGTGCAGGGCGCCGAGTTGCGGCTCGCACCTACGTCAGCTAGCAGAGCGGCGGGAGACGGGCACGGCGAAAGTGGAAGCCGTCGTGCAGGTGCAGTTCGCGACGCGGATTCCCAAGACGCTACACCGCGAGCTGAGGCTTCAGGTCCGGTCTAGCGAGACGCAGGCAGCTGCGGCGTGCGCTGCTTCC
>JACXTT010013211.1_pt1 | contig 10896 bp, 8 predicted proteins | sample 9270951 | NCBI WGS metagenome assembly JACXTT01 (sample SAMN15532306, study PRJNA645909) | rock metagenome | isolation source: weathered quartz diorite | place: Puerto Rico | collected 2017-06-21 | reverse complement strand
ACGGAGGCGCGGCCGAAGTCAAGTACGGCAAAAAGGGCACAGGAGGCAGAGGCGGGATCCACGTAACCATCAATCGCTTGCTCCAACTCAAGAAGCAGGGTCAGTTCCGCGCCACTTGGACCACCTTCGACCAATCGGTGCAGCTCCTGGCGGCCGGCGAAGTGATCATCCAGTCCATGTGGTCGCCGGCGGTGGCTGCCGTGCGGGTAAAGGGCATGCCTTGCATCTATGCACCCGTCAACATGAAGGCCGGCAAAGAAGGTTATCGAGGCTGGTGCAACGGCATGGCGCTGATGAAGCACCTCTCAGGCAAGAAGCTGGAGGCGGCTTACGAATATCTCAACTGGTATCTCTCCGGTTGGCAGGGCGGATTCGTGGCCCGGTACGGCTACTACAGCCCGGTGCCGTCGACCGCCAAGAAGTTTCTCACGCAGAACGAGTGGGATTATTGGTACGAGGGGAAAGCCGCGACAGGCGTGATCCTGGACCCGTACGGCGTGCCGATGGAGAAGGCCGGCGCCAAGCGGGATGGCGGCTCCTTCATCGAGCGCGTGACCAACATCTCGTGCTGGAACACGCTGATGGACGAGGCGCAGTACATGAACAAGCGGTGGAACGACTTCAAGGCGGCGTGACTTCGTCTCCCTCCCTTGCGGGCAGCCGCGGGGGAGGGTTCGGGTGGGGGGTGATTCACCGCCCCCCAATCCTTGCCTTTGGCTACCACATAACCTAAAGGTTAGTGTCCGCCGCAACAAGCCGCTCTGCGGCGTGTTGTCCCCGCGAGTGGGGGAAGGGAGCTACGAATAGAGCAGAAGGAACATGGCAGCGGTCACCAGCGTCGTACCCGCCCACTCCCCAAGCAAGCAGATCACAGCGTGGCTCTATGCGTCGCCGCTGGTGATCGTGCTGGTTCCGTTTTTCGTCGCACCGATCTTCGTCGTAATCGTGGCGAGCTTTCTCGAGAACGACAGCTTCGGGGGCATGCTGCCGCACTTCACTCTTGCGAACTACGCGGCGGTCTTCAGCCAGGAGTTGACCTGGCGCCTCTATTTCAGCACGGTGAAATTCGCAGTGCTCACCTGGGCGGTCACTTTGGTCTTGGGGTTCTGGATCGCCTATTTTCTGGTGTTCCATGTCCGCAACCAGCTCCTGGCGATCGGGCTGTTTCTGCTGTGCACGGTGCCGTTCTGGACTTCGAACATCATTCGGATGATCTCCTGGATCCCGCTGCTGGGCAAGAACGGGCTGATCAACTCGGTCCTGATGTCCACCGGTGCGATTCATCAACCGCTGGAATTTCTGCTGTTCTCGGACTTCGCGGTGGTGGTGGCCTACGTCCACCAGCTCACCATCTTCATGATCGTCCCGGTCTTCAACGCCATGGCGAGGATCGACAAACGGACCATCGAGGCGGCGCGCGATGCCGGCGCGAGCCGCTTCGAGATCATGCGCTTCATCGTGGTGCCGTTGAGCAAGAACGGGATCGCGCTCGGCTCCATCTTCGTGCTGTCGATCGTGATGGGCGATTTCTTCGTGGTCAAAGTCATGAGCGGCGGCGGATCGGCCTCCATCGTCTCGGCGCTGTTCGAAGACATCGCCGTGCTCCAGTATCCGCCGGCCGCCGCCAGCGCCGTCGTACTGCTCCTGGTCGTCGTCATCATGATCTCTCTGATCCTGCGCACTGTCGACGTCCGCAAGGAGATCGCGCGATGAGCGCCGAGCAGATCTCGCTGCCGTCTGCAGTGGCCCGCGTCAGGCGTCATGTGGCCGAAGGCTCTGCCCCGGGCAGGCCCTGGACCTTCTGGGTACTGGCCACTGTCTTCGTGGCTTATGTGCTTGCGCTCTACGGTCCCATGTTGTGCATCTACGTTCTGTCCCTGCAGGACATCCGCGGCGGCCTGGTATTCCCGATGAAGGGGCTGTCGACGCACTGGTTCGTCGACCTGTTCACTCAAGTGCGCACCGGCGACGTAAAGGGTGGCTTCCAGCGCTCCTTCATGCTCGCGATCCTGGTGACGGTTCTCACGGTGGTAGGCTCGTTCCTGGCCGGTCTCGCGTTCCGCAGTCGCTTCAAGGGAGACGGCATCGTCTTCTATCTGATGATCGGGAGCCTGGTCGCGCCCGGCCTCGTGCTCGGCATCGGGGTGGGCCTGCTGTTCCAGTATTTCGGTCTCGAAGCGAGTTGGTACACCTCGGCATTGGGCGCGCACCTGAGCTGGACGCTGCCGTTCGGTGTGCTAGTGATGTTTGCCGTGATGTCCCGCTTCGACCGCGCCTGGGAGGAGGCGGCTCGCGACCTGGGTGCCTCGCGCTGGCAGATCATCTGGCTGGTGGTGGTTCCGATCCTGGCGCCGGGCCTCGTGGCCGTCGCCCTGTTCGGGTTCACCCTTTCCTACGACGAGTTCGCACGGACTCTGCAAACGTCGGGATCCTTGAACACTCTGCCCCTGGAGATTTGGAGCATGACTCTCAACGTAACATCGCCTTCGCTCTACGCGCTCGGCACCGTGACGACGATCGCGTCCTTCCTCATCATCGGCGTTTGTCTCGGCGCCATCATCCTGATTCAGAAGCGGCGCGCGAGCCGAATCGCTGCCCGCGCCGCGCAATGACCATGGCAAGCGGAAAAGGCGACATCGAGCTGGCGGGCGTCTACAAGCGCTTCGGAGACGTCACCGCGGTGGACGGCGTCAACCTCAAGATTCCCGACGCGGCCTACTGCTGCTTCCTCGGGCCCTCGGGGTGTGGCAAGACCACTATCCTGCGCATGATCGCCGGGCACGAAGACCCGAGCGGAGGCGAGATTCTGATCGGCGGCGAGAATGTGGTCGGGTTACCGCCGGTGGAACGGCGCACCGCGATGATGTTCCAGTCGTACGCGCTGTTTCCCCACCTGACGGTACGCGACAACGTCGCTTTCGCTCTGCGCGTGCGCGGTCAATCGAAAGCCGACCGCTACAAAGCGACCGACGCGATGCTGGAGAAAGTTCGTCTGACCGAGCTGGCGAACCGGCTGCCGGGCCACCTCTCGGGCGGTCAGCAGCAACGCGTCGCGCTGGCGCGCGCCGCGATCACGGAGCCGCGCGTCCTGCTGCTGGACGAGCCGCTCTCGGCCCTCGACGAACAGCTCAGGATCCAGATGCGAACGGAACTGCGGCGGATGCAGCGCGAGCTGAGCATCACCTTCGTGCACGTCACGCATACGCAGCTCGAAGCTATCGCGCTGGCCGACCTGGTGGTGGTCATGGAGAACGGCAGGATCAAGCAAGCGGGCCCGGCACGCCAGGTGTACGCCGAGCCGAGGGACCGGTACGTCGCGGAGTTCCTCGGCGGACAGAACGTCTTGTCAGGCAAAGTCGAGATAGTCAATGGCGCCAGCGTAGTCATCAGCACCCTGGATGCGAAGGGGATTACGGTGCCACTGCAGACGGCTCGCGCAGTGGCCGGCGGAGAGCACATCGACGTCGCCGTCCGGCGCGACGAAATTCAGCTGCGCCGCCCGGGAGCCGCGAGCACGGCAACCGACCGGAACGAAGTCAGCGCCCGCGTCCGGGCGATCGAGTATCAGGGCTCCTTCGTCAAAGTCATGCTCGACACGGGTGGTGACAGCGAGTTCGTCGTTTACATGGGGGAGCGTCAATTTTTCGAGGACGCATTCGACGTCGGCGACGTGGTGCTGGCGACCTGGCAGGCCGCGCGCTCACGGTTACTGGCCTGAGTTTGTTTGTCTGGAGACTGAGCATGAAAATCGATTTCAAGCTGAACGGTAAGCCGGTTTCGCTCGAGGTGCAGCCCAATGAGCTCGTATCCGAGCTGGTGCGCGAGACGCTGGGCCTCACGGGTACGCACGTGGGCTGCGATACCAGCCAATGCGGGGCGTGCGTCGTGCACATCGACGGCATGTCGGTGAAAAGCTGCACGGCACTGGCGGTAACGCTCCAAGGTACCAGCCTGATGACCATCGAAGGTCTGGCGAAAGGCAATACCCTGCACCCCATCCAGCAGGCATTTCACGAGAACCACGGCCTGCAGTGCGGCTTCTGTACGCCCGGCATGATCATGAGCGCCGTCGACTTCGCGCAACGGGAGCCGAAGCCCACGCCCGAGGGCGTGCGTCGCTGGCTCGAGGGAAATATCTGCCGTTGCACCGGTTACCAGAACATCGTCGCATCGATCATCGCCGGCACCGCCGCAATGCATGCGGCGAAGGGAGCCTGAGATCATGGCCAGCCCCACCGGCATCGGCGTTGCCCTGCGACGCAAGGAAGACCTCCGCTTCATCACCGGCAGCGGCAATTACGTCGCAGACATCCAGCGACCCGGGATGGCCATGGGCGTCTTTCTGCGCTCGCCTCACGCGCATGCTCGAATCAGGAAAATCGACGCGAAAGCGGCCCTCGCCATGCCGGGGGTGCTGAGCGTGTTCACCGGTGACGACCTCAAAGCGGACAACGTCGGCGGTCTTCCCTGCGCCTGGCCGGTGACCGGAAAGAATGGGACCGCGACCAAGGAGCCCGCGCATCCGGCGCTCGCGCAGGGAAAAGTGCGTTGCGTCGGCGATGCCGTAGCCCTGGTCATAGCGGATACGCTGGAACAGGCGCGCGCCGCGGCGGAGGCTGTGGTGGTCGACTACGACGTCCTGCCCGCCGCCGTCGGCGTGCTCGATGCTCTCAAGCCCGGGGCGCCGGCTGTATTCGACGACATTCCAGACAACACCTGCGTCGACTGGGAGCTGGGCGACAAACACGCGACCGATGTCGCTTTCAAGAACGCCGCGCACGTGGCCCGCATCAGTCTGGTCAACAACCGGCTGGTGGGCAACCCGATGGAGCCGCGCGCCGTGATCGGAGAATACGATCGCGCCAGGGGGCGCTACACGATGTGGACGACGAGCCAGTTTCCCCACATCGTGAAGCTGCTGATGGGGAACTTCGTGCTCAACATCCCTCAGCACAAATTGCGCGTGGTCTCGCCGGACGTCGGCGGCGGCTTCGGAGTGAAGCAATTCCACTACGCCGAGGAGGCAGCGGTAACCTGGGCGGCGGCCAAAGTGGGGCGGCCGGTCAAATGGGTGTGCGATCGCAGCGAGGGGTTCATCTCCGACGCACACGGCCGCGACCATGTGACCGAGGCCGAGCTCGCGCTGGACGAGAGCGGTAAATTTCTCGGCCTGCGCGTCAGCACCATCGCGAACATGGGCGGTTATCTCTCCACTTTCGGCCCCAACATCCCGACCAATCTCTATGGTCCTCTGCTGGCGGGCGTCTATACCACCCCGGCGATCTATTGCGAGGTGAAAGCGGTATTCACCAACACGCTGCCGGTCGACGCGTATCGCGGCGCCGGCCGCCCGGAGGCCACTTTCGTGCTCGAGCGTCTGGTGGACGTCGCTGCCGTCGAAATGGGGATCGACAAAGCGGAGATCCGCCGCAAGAACATGATCCGGCTCGAGGCGTATCCATACCAGACGCCGGTGATGATGCAGTACGACAGCGGCGACCCTCTCGGTTGTCTGGACCGTGCGCTCGCCGCAGCCGATTGGGCCGGCTTCGCAAAGCGCAAGGAGGAATCCAGCCGTCGCGGCAAATTCCGCGGGATCGGTCTGTGCACCTATGTGGAAGCCTGCGGGCTTGCGCCATCGCGCATAGCGATCCGTCTCGGGGTGCGCGGCGGCCTGTTCGAGAGCGCGACCGTGCGCGTTCATCCGACCGGCCACGTCACCGTCCTCATGGGCACCCACAACCACGGCCAGGGGCACGAGACGACCTGCGCCCAGATCGTCTCGGAGAAACTCGGCATTCCCGCGGACGACGTCGAGATCGTGTTCGGCGACACCGACAAGGTGCAGTTTGGCCTGGGGACCTACGGCTCGCGCTCGGCCGCGGTCGGTGGCTCCGCACTCGCCAAAGCCAGCGACAAGATCGTCGTGAAAGGCAAGAAGATCGCCGCGCACATGCTGGAAGCGAGCGACGTCGACATCGAATTCAAGGCCGGCGTGTTCTGCGTCGCCGGCACCGACCGGAAGAAAACTTTCGCAGAAGTGGCGCTCTCGGCCCACTTCCCCGCCGACTATCCGTTGGAGGTTCTCGAACCGGGCCTGGAGGAACAGGCGTTCTACGACCCGGTGAACTTCACGTTCCCGTGCGGCGCGCACATTGCCGAGGTGGAGATCGACCCCGAGACAGGGACGGTCGAGCTTCTGGGTTACATAGCTGTCGACGACGTTGGCACCGTCATCAACCCGATGATCGTGGAAGGGCAGATCCACGGCGGAGTCGCGCAAGGTGTGGGCCAGGCGCTGTTCGAGGACTGCGTGTACGACCAGGAGTCGGGCCAGCTTCTGTCCGGTTCGTTCATGGACTATTGCATGCCGCGCGCCGACAACCTTCCGCGGATGGTGGTCGAGACTCACGTCACTCCATGCACCCACAATGCGCTTGGCGTGAAGGGATGCGGCGAGGTCGGCACGATCGCTTCGCCCGCCACCGTGATCAACGCCGTGGTCGACGCGCTATCGCATCTCGGTGTAACGCACGTGGACATGCCCGCGTCGCCCAACCGCATCTGGCACATCATTCAGAGCGCCGGGGCAGCCAGAAAATGAATGGGGCACGATCATGAGAAGCTTTGACTACTACCGACCGAAGAACCTCGCCGAAGTCGGCACAGCGCTGGCCGGCTCTCCCGAGGCGCGCCCGTTCGCCGGCGGCATGACTTTGATTCCCGCGCTCAAGCTCCGGTTGGCGACGCCCTCAGCGCTCATCGATCTCGGCGGGATCGTCGAGCTGCGTGGGATCAAAGTGGGATCCGGCAATGTCAGCATAGGTGCCATGACGCGGCATGTAGAAGTCGAACGCTCGGCCGAGATTCGCGCCGCCATCCCGGCGCTCGCCGACCTTGCCGGCGGCATTGGCGACCCGCAGGTCCGCAACCGCGGGACCCTCGGCGGCTCAATCGCCAACAACGATCCCTCCGCGGATTATCCGGCGGCGCTGCTCGGCCTGGGGGCGACCGTGACGACCACAAAGCGTTCGATTCCAGCCGACTCGTTCTTCACCGGCATGTTCGAGACCGCGCTCGGAGCGGGCGAGATCATCACCGGCGTAACTTTTCCGGTGCCGCTGGCGGCGGCCTATGAGAAGTTTCGCAGCCCGGCTTCGCGTTACGCTCTGGTTGGCGTGTTCGTGGCCAAGACCAGGGGGGCAGTGCGTGTTGCCGTGACGGGCGCGGCACCCTGCGTGTTCCGGGCCAAAAAGATCGAGGCGGCCTTATCGGAGAAGCTCGCCCCGGAAGCGATCAGCAGCATCCGTGTTCCGCCCGACGGACTCAACTCCGACATGCACGGCGATGCCGACTATCGCGCGCATCTGATCGGAGTGCTCACCAGGCGGGCGGTCGAAAAAGCGCTGGCATCTGGCGGGAAGCGCTGATGCCGCACGCATCCGCGGAGGAGCACCGCGCGCCGAGGATCGGCGAGCTCGCACGCCTTTCCGCCGCCGAACTTCTCGACGGGTATCGCACAGCTCGATTCACGCCCACGGAGGTCGTCGACGAGGTGATCGACGCGCTGAGCGAAACCGACGAGGTCTGCAAAGTAATGGTCACGCCCATGTTCGAAGCGGCGCGCACCGCTGCCCAGAACGCTACGCGAGCGTGGCGCAGCGGGAAGCCGCAAGGACCGCTTGCCGGCGTACCCGTCACCGTGAAGGACCTGATTTTCGTCGCCGGCGTCCCGGCACGCGGAGGCGCGCCGGCGTTCGAGGATTTCGTGCCCGAAGTCGACGCAGCGGCGGTCACCGCGCTGCGCGATGCGGGAGCGATCATCACCTGCAAGACGACGACCTGCGAGTCCGGCTACAAGCTGACCGCAGACAGCCCGGTATCGGGCGTGACCCGCAACCCCTGGCGGCTCGACCGCACCAGCGGCGGCTCCAGCGGCGGCGCGGCGGCGGCGGTCGCGGCAGGATGCGGACCGCTCGCATTGGGCACAGACGGTGTGGGCTCAATCCGTGTGCCCGCGTCGTTCTGCGGCGTTTTCGGAATCAAGCCGACCTTCGGTCTGGTACCGCGGGCGCCGGGGTTCTTTCCGCCGTCGTGGGCCTCGCTCGCGCACACCGGGCCGATCGGGCGCAGCGTGCGCGACGTGGCACTTTTGCTCGAAGTGATCGCCGGGCACGACTCGCGCGACGCCGCGAGTCTGCCGGTGGGACGCAGGCGCTTCGACCCGACGCCGGGGTCGCTCGATCGGGTCAGGATCGCTTTCACGCCAGATCTGGGGTTCGCCGCCGTATCATCCGAGGTTCGCGACGCGTTCGCCGCCGCCGTTGCGACGCTCGGCGAGCTGGGCGCCGAGCTGGTGCCGGATCACTCGGGGATCGATCCCGAGGTGTTGGAGCAAACCATCAAGCCGATTGCCTATACGGAGCAAGCCGCCGCCGTTCTGGAACGGGACGAAGCGACCATGGCGCGTTCCGATCGCGAGTACAACGATGTCATCGCGCGCGGGCGCACCTATCGCGGGATCGACTACGTCGGCGCCATGCATCGGCGCACGCAGCTGAGGAATCGCTTCGTGGAGCTGTTCCGGCGCGTGGATGTTCTCGTCACGCCGACCGTGGCCGTCACAGCCTTCGAGGCTGGAACGCTGGGCGTGGACGAGATCGACGGCCGGCCGGTGGACCCGCATCTCGGCTGGTCGCCGTTCTCATGGCCGATCAACCTGGCGGGCTTGCCGGCGGCTACGATCCCGTGCGGCTTCGACCGTGACGGCTTGCCGGTCGGACTCCAGATCATCGCGCCCTGGCTGGAGGAGGCTCGTATCTTTCGCGTCGCGGCCGCCTTCGAAGCGGCCTGCCCTTGGCTGGGCCGCTGGCCGACTTTTACCGCCGGTTGAAGCGCCTGTTGTGGGCGTCGGCCGCCGATCGCCCGGAACATGCGGTTCATGCAGTTCGACGCCCGGGTCCAGGCTGAGATAGTGCGCAAGGTAATTGTGCAGCGCGGTCGCGGCGGCCGTGGGCGAGCCAGGCGCCCGGTACAGCAGCAAATCGATCTTCGGCAGCGGGGGAAAATATTCGTTGACCCCGACCTGGCGCATGCCGGGCACCAGCGCGGATTTGCACAGCACGGTGACGGCCATACCCGCGAACACCGCCGCCTGCAGTCCGCCGACGCTCTCGCTCACGCAGGCGATCCGCCATTTGCGGCCAGCGCGCTCCAGCCCCTCGATGGCGTGCTCCCGATAGATGTTTCCGGGCGGCAGCAGGGCCAGCGGCACCGGGTTGGCGCGGTGGATGTCGTAGCGCTCGCCCATCAGCCAGATCAACTCCTCCTGCTGCACCACCTGCCCGCCGGTGAAATCTCGCATACGAGTGACCAGCGCGATATCCACCTCGCCCCGCTGCACCAAGCTGACCAACGGAGTCGACAGCGAACAGCGCAGCTCCACCTGGATGCGCGGGAACGACTGCCGGAACAGCGCCAGGATCGACGGCAGCAGATAAGCTGCGTACAGGTCGGGCGTACCCAAAATCACGTGCCCTTCGATGTCGGGCGAAGACAGCCGCGCCAGCAACTCGTCGTGCAGCTTGAGGATGGACTTGGCGTAGGAAAGGAGCATATCGCCTTCGTCGGTCAGCCGCGGCCTGCGGCTGTCCTGCTTGAACAGAACCTTGCCGGTCTGATCTTCCAACCGCTTCATCTGCAGCGTAATGGCGGGCTGGGTACGCCCAAGCCGGCGCGCGGTTTCCGTGATGCTGCCGGTTTCCACCACCGAGACGAAGGATCGCAGGACACGTACGTCCAGGCACAACGAGGTCATAGCCGAATCGAGTGATTGGGGACTGCCGGATACCCCGTGACGCAATCGCCGTACCACCTGCCGCTCGGTGCGTGGCAAGTCGGAGGGCAAATCGCGCAGGCAAGTGTTTTGACAGCGAAGACCCTGCTGATGCGAACGCGCGGAATCGCAACAAGAGCGTGTCGTCGACCCGGAATTTGAAGTCCTTCCCATGTCTAGCACGCTTTATCGCGGTGCATGTAGCGCGGGGAGCGGTGTGTGTTGGTGCATTGCCCCCACGTCCCCGGTGTCGCGGCCGCCTTCGTTGTAGCATTAGGTATGTCCGCTGCCGCACTGCCCCTCGCCCTCCCCGACCATATCCGTAACCAATGGCCGTTCACGCCGCGATTCACGCGCGTGAATGGCTTGCGCATGCACTATGTCGACGAAGGCGCCGGCGATCCGGTCGTTCTGCTGCACGGAAATCCAACCTGGGGCTTCTTGTATCGCGACGTCATCCCGCCGCTGGTCGCGGCAGGACATCGGGTCATTGTCCCGGACATGATCGGATTCGGCCTCTCCGAGAAGCCTGCGCGCGAACACGCGCACAGCCTCGACGGTCATGCGGCAAATCTCGTCGCCCTGGTTCGGCAGCTGGGTCTCGAGCGCACGACTTTGGTTTGTCACGACTGGGGCGGACCGACCGGGCTCAGTTGCGCACTGTCCAATCCCGAGCGCATGCGGGCGCTGGTGCTCATGAGCACATGGGCTTGGCCGGCGCCGCCCGCAGAATTCCATACGCGCATCTTCCCGTGGCGCACGATGCACGCGCCGCTCGTGGGCCCCTATCTGCTCGGCAGACACAACGCCCTGGCTGGCAGAGGCGTATATCTATCGGTCGTCGATCGCGCGCGGTTTCGCGAGCGCGCGCAGGCCGCATACGAAGCGGTACTGCCGGACCCGGCAATGCGTCTGCTCACGTGGACCTGGCCAAGATGGATTCCGCTCGATCAGGAAGCGCGGGCCGCGGCACGCTTCCAATGGCTCGAGCAGCAGCTTGCGCGTTGCAAGCTGCCAACGGTGCTCATCTGGGGGCGCGAGGACGAAGTGTTCGACGCCTC
>JACXTT010013210.1_pt1 | contig 10896 bp, 5 predicted proteins | sample 9270951 | NCBI WGS metagenome assembly JACXTT01 (sample SAMN15532306, study PRJNA645909) | rock metagenome | isolation source: weathered quartz diorite | place: Puerto Rico | collected 2017-06-21 | reverse complement strand
AAGGTCGAGAAGAGTTCCTTTGGGTCCTTCACGGGACTTTCTGCACGTCCTTGGGGTTCTCTCGTCGCGAGGTGCGGCCCGAGCGAGTCTCCTTCTCGTAAGCACTTCTCAAAGCGAGCGACACGCCCCCCCGACGACCAAAATTTCCCCGGCCCATGCCGCCGACGCTGAAGCGGTTTCACCTCTACCCGCCTGGGGGCAGCGACCTGCTTCCCTTTGAGGACTGCATTGCGTGGCGACACGTTCACGGCACAGGGCTCCCAATCCGGTGCCAGCAACGAGCTTTTGAGAGCGCAGCAAGCTCGACACATGCCCTCCGCAACAACAGCACGACTGTGCTCGGAGCAGACGTACCAGGCAGCGGTGGGCGATGTCTGGAGCCGACTCGCTCCGCCCGAGCACTCAGGGCAGCTTCACCTTGAACCCGCTCGCCGCATTCTTTGTCGGCGGATTGGTGTAGTCCGCGGTCCAGCACTGCGACACGGCGTCGGTGGTCACGAGCTGAACCGTCACCGGGAGCTGCGCGGGCGCCAGCGGCAAACTGACTAGGGGAAGATTCCCCCCCTTGCCGGCGACGAGCGCCTTAGTTTTGCCGGCGGCGCCATCGACAACCTCGACCTTCGTGATCCCATTGTGGATCCCCGCCCGGTCGGCGTACTTGAACCCGTGGGGGTTCGTACGGCCCAGGGCCTGCCAGAGCCCACCAGGAGGCGCCGCGACTTCGAAGAGCAGCGACCCATGCGCGTACACACACGCCGTGTACCCTGTCGTCGCCGTTGGGTCGCCAAGAGTCCCGAGGGTGACCGCACCGCCCTTGCTCCAGGACCACCGTAGCCTGTCTCGGCTGGGGGTCGACGGGTTGCGCGCCAACGAAAGGCCCGATCTCCCCGGCACCAGACAGCCCGCAAGCGGGGTCGGTGAGCAGGCCATCGCCGGCGTCACCCCACCGCGGACCGCCCGGGCATTGTACTCGGCGGCCTTGTCCGGCGCGCTCAGCCCGCCAGCGGTGACCGTGTAGCATTCGAGCCACGCCTGCGTGGGTGCACCTCCGACGGTTGATGCCGTCCACGAGTGGTAGAATGGGGCGCAGCTACACGCCTGCGTCCCGCCAGCGCCGTCGACGGTACATCCCGGGTTGCTCGTCATGACGGACGGGGGATCGTTGGCGCTGTAGGGGCCGCAGTTGGTGTTGAAGGCCGCCGGCACGCACCCGCCCTCTGTCGGTCCGCAGGCCACATTCACCTCGATGCTCTCCGCCTCTGCCAGCTGTCCCGTCGGCGGGCTATTCCCGGCCGCCGTCGGCAGGCGCCAGTCGTGATGCCCCGCGAAGCCCGCACTATTGAGCCCGTTCAGGAACATCGTAAAGACGCTCCCGTCCATCGCCGAGCCCGTGGCACTCCACTGATAGAGGTTGTTCACATCATGGAGCCCGCCCGCGTTGTCCTTCTTCTCCCAGACGAGACAGGAGTGCCGGTCCGTAATCGTGCCGTTGCCGTTGTCAACAAATCGGGGAACGGCGCTCTCATCGGTCGTGCACGCCACGCATGCGTTGCTCACGCACACCATGGCGTAGGCAAAATCGGTGCCCGCATCACAGGTCGTCCCGTCCGGTTGACCGGTGCACACTCCGGCGTGTGCCACTTGCACGCGCACGACCAGCGCTAGGAAGCTCAACGGGATCCATCGAAGCCAACGCTGTTTCACACGTTCCCCCTCGCGGACGATGCGATCGTCCCCACCTACACGACTCCTGGCCGTGAGGATAGCGAGCAGCTGTAGCTGGTGTGGGCGACGTTCGGTCTCGAATCCTGCTCGGCGGCATGGACGTCGTTCCCACCTCCCGCACGATGAAGGGTTGTCAAGAGGTATGACCGGACGCGGGCAGCCTGGCGGCGAACGTCGCGTGATCTGGGCGGCGATGACCGACGACGTCGAGATGCTCCGTCGAAAGCGCCGGTCCAGCACGTGACGACGGCACGCTTGCCGCCGGGCACGCTTGCGACTCCGGCGCGCGGGCCCGTACAGTGCTCGCATGCGGCTCGTGCTCGCGGCGTGCGTCCTGGCGGCCCTCGTGCGCCCAGGGGTCGCGGCCGACTATCACGTCAAGTACGGCGGCGACGATGGCGCCGACGGGCTCACGCTGGGCACGGCGTGGGCGACCTTGCAGCACGCGGCGGACGTCGCCGGTCCGGGCGACACCGTGCACGTCGAGGACGGGAGCTACCAGGGTTTCTACCAGAGCAACTCCGGCACCGCCGGCAACCCGATCACGTTCCACGCCGAGGGCGCGAACGCCCAGATCACCGCCGACAACGGCACGACGCCGGACGGCATCAACGTCGAGGGCGCGGCCTACGTCGTGATCGACGGGTTCGTCGTCAACGGACGGACGCGAGCTGGCATCCGGGTCGCGGTCTCGCAGTTCGTCACGGTCCGCAACTGCCACACCGGGAACAACGGCCACTGGGGCATCTTCAGCGGCTTCGCGGACGACTTCACGATCGAGGACAACGAAGCCTACGGTTCGGTGATCGAGCACGGCATCTACGTGTCAAACACGTGCGCCCGCCCCGTCGTCCGGCGCAACCACGTGCACGACAACCAGGCCAACGGCATCCACATGAACGGTGACCAGAGCCAGGGCGGGGCGGGGATCATCACGAACGCGCTCGTCGAGCGCAACGTCATCTACGGCAACGGCGCCGGCGGCGGATCCGGCATCAACATGGACGGCGTCGTGAACAGCGTCGTCCGGAACAACCTGCTCTACGACAACCACGCCAGCGGCATCAGCCTCTATCAGATCGACGCCGCCACCGGCTCGACTGGCAACCTGATCGTCAACAACACGATCGTCGAGGCCGACGACGCCCGCTGGTGCGTCAACATCAACAGCGGCTCGACCGGCAACACGATCCGCAACAACATCCTCTACAACCTGCACTCCTTCCACGGCGCGATCAGCATCGACCCGTCGAGCCGTCCCGGTTTCGCGAGCGACTACAACGCCGTGATCGACCGCTTCAGCACGGACCAAGGCGACACGGTGATCACGCTCGCCGACTGGCAGGCGCTCGGCTACGACACCCACTCGTTCGTGGCGACGCCGGCTCAGCTCTTCCTGGTGCCCGGGACCGACTTCCACCTGAGCCCGACCAGCCCCGCGCTCGACGCCGGCACGTCGACGGGCACGCCGTCGGACGACCTCGACGGCAATCCGCGGCCGGTCGGCGCGGGCGTCGACATCGGCGCATACGAGCGGCAACTCCTCCACTGCGGCGATGGCAACGTCGACCCGGGCGAGCAGTGCGGCGAGCCCGGGCTGCCCGGGTGCGCGGACCCATGCACGACCTGCATCGGGTGCACCTGTGCGCTCGCGGCGCCGGTGTGCGGCGACGGGCTCGTCTGCGGCGTCGAGCAGTGCGAGAGCACCGGTGACTGCGCGCCCGGCCAGGCCTGCCAGTCGTGCCAGTGCGTGAGCCCGTCGGTGTGCACGAGCGGTATCGTGCTGCAGAAGCCGACGCTCAAACTGCGCGCGTCGCCGTACCTGGGCCGCCTGCGCGCCGACGCCGTGATCCCGAAGCCGTGGATCGGCGTGGATCCCGCGTCGAACGGCGTGCGCATCGTCATCGACGCAGCGAGCGGGTCGGGTGGTTTCGACTCGACGATTCCGGGCGGCACTGGCTGGAAGACGAACAAGGCGGGCACGCGCTGGACGTTCCGCGACCCGACGGGAGCGCATTCGCACCTGATCCGCGTCGTCGTGGTCGATCGCTCGAAGGTGCAGGCGGGACGACTCCGGCTCGTCGCAACCGGGAAAGGTGGCACCTCACCCCTGCCGGCCGTGGCGAATGTCCGCACGACGCTCGTGCTGGGCGCGCCGAGCGAGTGTGCGGCGATCGCGTGGAACCCGCCCGGGGCCGCGCGCCCGCGCTGCGACGGCGACGCGAGCCACCTCGGCTGCCACTGACCGGCCGGTTTGCTTGGTGCCGGCGGCAGGCGCGATGGCCCTGGTCTGATCTCGAGAGCGACGCGATGCCCTGGAGTGGCCCACGTTTGCCGCCTGACCTGGAACGAACCTGGAACACACCGAATTGGCGGGCGTGCTCCCAGGTAGCATGTTCTCCTGTTTGACGCCGCCTTCGTGTCTCCGGTATCTGACCGCCCGTCATCAACAGCCGGTCGACGATCGCGGAGGCTGGCAAGCGGGGATGTCTCCATGCCGTGCAGCTCTTGTCGCCGCATCGTTCTCGGCGCGGTAGGCCTGCTCGCCATAGCCGCCGCTCCAGCCCGCGCGGACAGGTGCACCGCTGCGAAGCTAAAGGCCATCGGTAGGAAGGAGGCGGGACTCCTCGGTTGCTATTCCACGGCGACAGCCAAAGGTGACGCCTCGGGTGTCGCGACGTGCGTAGCAAAGGTCGAAGGGAGGTACGGCAGCGTGTTCGCGAGGGCGGGCTCGTGTTCCGGGGATGCGACGGTGTGCGAGTCCATCGCCGAGGCGTGCGCTGACGTCATCCGAGGCGATCTGCCGGATCCCGGGCCGAGTAGGTGCGAGGCTACGCGCCTGCGCGCGGCCGGCAAGAAGGCGGCCGGCAAGCTCGTCTGCAACGCGAAGGCGGCGGCCAGGGGGCTCGCGGTCGATGCCGCGTGCATCCAGAAGGTCGCGGGGAAGTTCCAAGCTGCGTTCGCGAGAACGTCGGGATGCACGGGCGACCAGACGACGGTCGAGGATGCCGTCGATCGTGATTGCGTGGGGGCAGTCCGTGCAGATGCCAGCGGAGGTGGGACCGTTGGCGTCCTTTGTGATCGGGTGTGCTGTCAGTTGCAGAATTTCTGTATGGGGGGCGGCGGTGCGACGGAATGTACGGGAGCGAATGGTACGCCAGTGACGGGCGGCCTAGTTTGCGACGATTCGCATCAGTGCGTCGCACCCGAGACCGCGACGCCTGCCGGATGTTGCGAGGAAGGCACTGGGACCGGCCATTGCGTTCCAGAATCCGAATCGAGCGAGTCATCCTGCACCAACACCGGGGGCGTTTGGCATGCCCGCGCGGTCTGCGCCGAATCCGGTGCATGCGACGATCGCGCTACGCCAAGTACTACCACTACTACGACGCTGCCGAGCGGGTTGGGCGCGTGCTGCCATTTCCCGGACGGATCGTGCCACACGAACTCCGCGACTAGCGCGGATTGCCAGTCCGCCGGCGGGACTAGTTTCGTCAACTTCGCCGTGTGCGAACCAGATGGCGGTTGTGTCCAGGTCCCGTGCGGATACACCGATGACACTCACCTAGCCTGTGGGGGGGCATGCCCTGCTGGGTCGACGTGCATCGGCCAGGTCACCCTTCCTCTGGTCGTGACATGTGCGTGCGCTACCGCGAGCCAATGCGCCGCCGGCAGTTGCACCGTGTTCCCGGTCGACTGCGCCGGAGGCGATTGCATCAGCCGGTGCGCTGACGGGGAACACGGTTGTCCTGCGGGGTACAGGTGCGTCGAGAATCCGTTTGTCTGTGCGGGTCGCAGCTGTGCGGCGGATTGCTCATGTCCTGCGGCGGGCCGTTGTTCGCTCTGATTTGCGTGACGGAGCCGACTTCTTCTTCGACGGGCGGCGGCCACGGCGCGCCCCGCGGTGGTAAACACCGACGTTGCGCCTGAACACACCGCTTCGCGACGGGTAGCATGACGGCCGGTCCACGCACTCGTCGACCGCTGACGGGCGGCGAGCGTGCGGCTCCCAGCAGCTCATGGACAAGTGGCTGCGACGCTACAACGAGGACCGGCCGCATCGGACGCTGGGGCAGAGGCCCCGCTGCACTTCTTGCCGCGGCCCATGGACCCCCGAGAGTCCAGGACTGCCGTGTCTGTCTGACGGGGCTGACTACGGAATCGTCGTTGTGGTCGGGACGAAGGTGCATTCGCACAGTCCCAACCGCGGGACCGGGCGACACACCTGCCCCGACGCACAGGTGCCGTAGCAGGTGGGGGTCGAGGCTCCGCACGCCGGGGGCTCGCTCGTCGTCGTCGTCAAATCCGGTTGGCACTCACACACCCATTGATTGGTGAACACCTCTAGTCTCCCATTGCAGAACAGCCCAACCGGGCACGCGCCAGCGCACGCGAACGGGTACGGGAGCGGGCCGCAGGGTCTGGCGGTCGTCGTGGTTACGCTGGTCGTCGGGGTCGCGATTGTCGTCGTCGTACCGATGGTCGTCGTGCTCGAGGCGGTGACCGTGGTGGTCGAGGTGGTCATCGTGATGATCGAGCTGGTTGTGGGCGGGACGAGCGTCGTCGTCGGGGATTCACACGTGCACGCCGCGGTGCACGCAATCCCCGCCGCACAGCCGTCCATCCCCCTCTCGCACTGCTCGCCCCCCGCCCCGTCGACGACGCCATCGCCGCAGGTGGAGCGCCGGACCGTGAACGGCTTCGCCTTCCCGCCCTTGCTCTTGAAGCTCCCCTTCATCACGCCGCAGTCGGGCGAGCCGATCTTGGCTTTCAGGTGCGACGCGCCCGCGTGGCCGCAGGCCTTCCACTTCGCCGTCACCTTGGTGAAGTGGCGCTTCGCCGTGATGCGTCCCGCCACCGCCAGACAGCCGCTGCCGATCGCGATCCGCCCCTGCTCATCGACGGTGATCGAGTCGATCGATCCGGTGCTGGCGCCCTCGACGAGCTGGCCGTTGCCCGGGTCCACCAGAAAGCGCCCGGTTGGGCAGGGCGTCGGTGGCGCCTTCTCGGACCATCCTTCGAGGGCCCAGCCGAAGAGTATTGCCAAGCCTGCGCTCGCACCGAACGCCGTCAGTTGCTGGGCGATCATGTTTCTCCTCCGAGGTCGGAGCCCGGGGCGGCTGTTCTCCAGCGGGGGATACCATGGCTGTCTCCTCCGTGGGGGAAGAAGGCAGGAACGATCGCCTCGCGAATGTTCGCGAGCGCCTCGTCCTGGTCTTGTCCCTGGCTCACACACCCAGGAATGGCCGGGCATTCGGCAACGATCACGGAGTACCCGGTGCGGTCGTGGAGTCCTCGATCTCTGGTGATCGGGCAGTCCACGCCGCCCTGCCGTAACCGGTTGGCGCCGAGGTCGACCCAGGCCCTTCTCCCGAGAGGCTTGCCGGTCGGTGGGCCGGCGTGCGATACGCGACGCCGCGGGTCATGAGACGCCTGCTCCCTCTCGACAAGGCGCTGCTCTTGGTTCTCGTCCCGCTCTGGGGTCTCTGCTTCGTCCTCTATCTGGATGACCTCGCGCGCGGGCGCCTCGCGTGGGTGCCGCTCGCGGTCGCACGGGACGCGGCGGGCGGCTATCCGACCATGCGCGGCCCGACGGGGCTCGGCCGCGGATGGGACGCCGGCGACGTCCGCATCGGCGACCGGCTCCTGCGTCTCGGGGATACCGACCTGCGTGGCGTCGGGCAGATCGGCTTCGTGGCACGGGCCTACCAGGAAGCATATCCCGACCTGCGCGTTCGGGTTTCCCTGACGCGAGACGGGAGGCCGGTCGACACCTGGTTGATCCTCCGCCCCCTGGATTTCGGCTGGCGACTCTCCGTGCTCACCCTCCCGTTCGTGGTCATGGCCGTGTTGATCGTGGTCCGCCTGCCTGGCTCGGCCCTGGCGCGCGCAATCTTCCTCGCCACCATGGTACACGCCTTTCACTGGACCGCGTTCTACGGCGGACCACGGGTGCAGACCTACGCCGCGCTGGCCACCTTTTCCCTGACCGCCTGCGTCGGGTGGCCCCTCGCGCTGCGGCTGGCTTGGATCTTTCCCGAGGCGAGCGTTGGCGCACGCTTCCGGGAACCCACCTGGGTCTGGATGCTCGCTCTCAGCGGTCCGATCGTGACCAGCTGGTTCTTCGGCGTCCCGTGGATCCCGTATGTGGTTCCCCTCTTCTACTGCGTCGGCGTCGCCTTCTCGGGATCGGGCCTCGCGCTGGGTACCCGCGCATTCCTCCGTGCGGACCCGATCGGCCGACGCCAGCTCAAGTGGGCGCTCTACGGCGGGTACGTCGGCTACGTCCCGGTTCTGGTGACCACCGCTCTCGGCATGTTCGGATGGCTGCCGTGGCGCGCGCAGGAGATGGCCACCGTGGCCATCGCGCTCACCGCCGTCTTCGGGTTCATCGCCATCGTCCGTTTCGACCTGTTCGACATCGACCGACTGATCAGCACGACGGCGACCTACTCCGTCCTGTCCACCCTCCTGCTGGCGGCCGCCCTCGTCCTGATACCGCGTCTCTCCCAGGCCATCACGGCCGCCGGAGCGATCGACCCGGTCGTCAGCCAGCCGATTCTGGCGCTCCTCCTCGCCGGCCTGCTGATCCCGGCGCAGCGCTACCTCCGCCCGCAGATCGAGCGATTGTTCTTCGTCGAACGCTACGCACTGCAGCGCGGGATCGAGCGTCTGCTGCGCGACCTGTCCGCCTGCGACGGGCCGGACGCGCTCCTCGCGCTGGTGGGTGAGCGGCTCGCCACGCTGATCCGGCCGGAGTGTTGCGTGGTCTACGGGCGCGCGGCGGACACGTACGTCCCGGTCTTCGTGCGCGGACCTGTCGTCCCGCCGCCCATCGGGGCACAGAGCGGCGTCGTGACGGAGCTCGAGGCCCGGAATGCTCCGCTCGACGTCCGACACTGGCGTCAAGGGCACGGGCCGCAGGTCCGTCGTCCCGCGGATATGGCTGCACTCGACAGCCTCAGCGCGACCGTCCTGCTTCCCGTCGGCGGGCGCCAGATGCTGCCGGCCTTTCTCTGCCTGGGTGAGAAACGTTCGGGCGACGTCTACACGGCCACCGACCTCGTTCTACTGGCCGCCGTGGCCGAGAAGACCTCAAGTGAGCTCGACCGGTTCGACCGCGCGGAGATCAGCCGGCAGGCGCGCGCGATGCAGGACGCGCTCCGCCGCTACGTGCCGGAGCCCGTTGCAGCTCGCGTCGTGAGCGGCGAAGACCTCGACATGGGGGAGCGCGATATCTCCGTGCTGTTCGTGGACCTGCGCGGCTACACCACGTATTCGGAGGGACGCACCGCTGCGGAGATATTCTCGACCATCAATCGCTATACCGAGAACGTTTCGCGTGTGATCCGCGCCCATGGCGGGACCGTCGTCGAGTTCAATGGAGATGGGATGATGGCGGTGTTCGGAGCCCCCGAGTTGCTCACGCACAAGGAGCGCGCGGCGGTCGAAGCCGGGTACGAGTTGATCACCGCGGTGCGTTCGCTCGAGCTCGGCGGCGCAAGACCGCTCGACGTCGGCGTGGGTATCGCGACCGGCAAGGCGTTCGTCGGCAACATCCGATCCGCCGATCGCTGGATATGGAGCGCGATCGGCAATACGACGAACCTGGCGGCCCGCCTGCAAACTCTCACGCGCGAGCTCCAGGCTGCGATAACCCTCGACGCGACTACCTGGAGCGCTGCCGGACCGCTCGCGGCGATGTTCCAGCGGCGCGGAGACGTCCCGATCCGGGGCCGCCGCCAGAGGGAGGACGTGTACGTGCTGCCCCTCGCCGCGACCGCGTGAGGTCAAAGGCCCGCGGGCGCCTAGGGCCGCCTGCGTCTCCTTGGCCCCTCTTCCCTCGATGATCACCGGTTCAGAGTGGAGGCGGGGGGGAATCGAACCCCTACACAACGAAGCCCCATCGCAGCTCGAACTGAGGGAAACAACAGCAGATTTGAGCCGTTGATCGCTCGCTTCCGCCGACCTGTCGAACCTGAGATTGCCCGCCCTGACCCCGTTGGAACCCCAGAATTTCGGGACGTGTCCCGGTCGGATTCCCGAATCTGGTCGGAAAGGGGCTCCGGGCCAGCGCGGAAGAAAACACTTGATATCCGTGTCATGAAGCGCTCATACACTCACTATCGGAACAGAGGAGCTAGCATCCGAGTACAGGTAGCGCACCAGCAAGGGAGGGTTGGCCATGGTGCAGTCGACGGCGTCGCGAATGTTCCTAGCCCTGCTCACGGTGGGCGTCCTGGCGACTCCTCGAGGGCGTGCCCAGACAACCACCACGTCGTCGACGACGATGCCCGCCGGTAGCACCACCACGACGACCACCCTGCCCCCCGTCTTCTCACACCTCGAGTGCTATCGTGTGAAGGATCCGCTCCGGTTGAAAGGGCCGGCCCCATCGTGGCTCAAGCTCGAAACGCCCGCGCTCAAGGAGTCGCAGTGCTCGATCATCGGCGCCTTCCGCCTGGTCTGCGTGCCGGTGGCAAAGACCGTGACGCAGCCGATCGAGCGGGCCTTCGGGCCGGGGCCGCTCTCCCCGTTCACGCCAGCGGCGATCGCTAACGAGGAAGAGCTGTCCCAAGCCAAGATATGCTACAAGATCAAGTGCGTCACGGCGGCGGCGCTGAACGGTTCTGCGCTGTTCGAAGATCAGTTCGGATCGCGAAAGGTCACTCCAGGCAGTCCATATCTCGTCTGTACGCCCGCGGCCAAGTCCTTCTGCGGCGACGGTGTGACGGATCCGGGCGAGGACTGTGACGACGGCACCACCACCGGCGGCTGTTGCAATCCGACGTGTCATTTCAAGCCGAGCGGTTCGGGGTGCATCGACACGGACGGGAACCCGTGCACGTCGGCGCAGTGCGACGGCGCCGGCGTATGCAATCAGTCGGTGCTGACGGCCGCCGGCGCTGCCTGCCCCGACACCGACGGGAACGCCTGCACGGCGGCAAAGTGTGACGGCGCCGGCGCATGCGATCAGAACGTGTTCAAGGTCGCCGGGACCACGTGTCCCGACACGGACGGGAACGCATGCACGTTCGCCGAGTGCGACGGCGCCGGGACGTGCATGCAGAACGTGCTCGCTCCCTCCGGAACCGTGTGTACCGACACGGACGGGAACCAATGCACGCAGGCAGCCTGCGCTGGTGGGACGTGTGTTCAGGACTTCTTCGT